>JGI20166J26741_11454473_pt1 | contig 26554 bp, 21 predicted proteins | sample TergutCu122P5_FD_26741 | JGI IMG/M metagenome (IMG submission 26741)
AGACGGAATGCGCGGAATTCCGCAGTTTCCGTCTTTCCGCGTGTTCCGCGTTAAAATATGAGATGCTCCATTTTGAGCAATTTGTTTTTTGACAGTTACTGACCGTCTCATAAAAAATGAAGTCATTCGAAACAGCAGCCGGGAACGGAGCGCAGCGGAGTGACCGGTTCGACCACTCCATAACTGTCGCGGCTCTGATGGATGACCCAAATTGTTCCGAGACGGGCAATTATTGCTTAAAGTTTGAATAAACACTCTTGCCGAAAGATAATCGCCGGAAACAAACTTCACCGCTCTGCCGTCGCCGCCGCGAAGTTTTGATTCCAACGCTTCATTTTCGGAGAGGTCGACGAATACCGGCTTGCCGAATACTTTCAGATGATTCTCGTTACCGCCGGAATCCGATGCGTCATTCATGTGCCAGACAGCCAGCGCATCATGGAGTGGGGATTGGGAAAAAGCATTGGCAGAACTCAATCCGAAAAATAGTGACGCATAACAAAGGCAAAGAAATTTATTTTTTGATTTCATATCGAATTGCTTCCTGTAAAACGGCTGACTTCATGGTGAAAAACAAAAAATCCGTGTTTCATCCGTGATGACAATCCGTGACCAAAAAAATTATCCGGGGATTGCGTTAAAAATTCCGTGATCACAGATCACGGCTCGTGCGCTTCACTCCCGGCTCTTTATTGTGCCGCCAATAAAATTTGAGCTTGTCCGATGAATCGCCTGCATCGCTGACAACAAAAAGTCTCACTATTTTGTGCGTATTAATTATTGTCGGCGCAGCAGGCAGCCATGGAAGCGGTTCAAATTTTATGATCGCATCTATAACAATCTTTCACCACTTCACGCACTTACCCCACCCAGAGTTTACGGTCGAGGGTGCGATAAGCGATCGCTTCAAACAGGTGGTGCGTTTGGATGTTTTCCGACTTTTCCAGGTCGGCGATGGTGCGTGCGATTCGCAGGATTTTGTCGTGGGCGCGGGCCGAAAGACCGTAATCGTTCATCGCCGACTTGAGAATCTGGTGCCCTTCGCGGTCGATCCTGCAATACTGCTGAATCTGGCGGTGTCCCATGTCGGCGTTGTAACGGGTTTTCGATTTGGCAAAACGTTTCGACTGCAAATCGCGGGTTTCGATCACCTGTTCGCGGATTTGCGCACTGCTTGTTCCGGCGGTTGTCGCCGACAGTTCGCCGTAATCGACCGGCGGCACTTCGATGTGGATGTCGATCCGGTCAAGCAGCGGGCCGCTGATTTTCGACATGTAACGCTGAATTTGCATCGGAGTGCAATGACACTCCCTTCGCGGATCGTTCCGGTAGCCGCACGGACACGGATTGAGTGCGGCAATCAGGATAAAATTGGCCGGGAACGTGCTTGTGCAGGACGCCCGCGAGATGGTGACCGTGCCGTCTTCGAGCGGCTGGCGAAGCACCTCAAGCGTGTGACGGCTGAATTCAGGCAACTCGTCGAGAAACAACACGCCGTTGTGCGCAAGACTGATTTCGCCGGGGAGCGGTGGTGAACTTCCGCCGACGAGTCCCGCTTCGCTGATCGTGTGGTGCGGTTCGCGAAATGGCCGGGTCGCAATGAGCGGCGTGTCTTTGGTGTAGCCGAGCACGCTGAAAACGCGGGTCGTTTCGAGTGCTTCGGCGAGTTCCATTTTGGGAAGCACGCCGCCGAAGCGTTTGGCGAGCATCGTTTTTCCCGTCCCCGGCGGACCGATCATGAGAACATTGTGTCCGCCGGACGCGGCGACGGTGATGGCGCGTTTTGCCGATTCCTGACCGCGCACGTCGGCGTAATCCGACTCGTAAACCGCGTGTTCCTCGAAAAATTGCAGGCCGATCGACGGGTGCGAGTCGATTGCCAGTGTGTCGGTGAGAAAACCGGCCGCTTGCGACAGACTGGTCACCGGGATCACGTCGATGTCGTCGACGACGGCGGCCTCGCGGGCGTTTTCCTGTGGCACGATCAAACCGCGAAGTCCGAGTTTCGAGGCGGCAAGCGCGATCGGCAACACCCCTTTGACCGGTCGCATCGAACCGTCGAGCGCCAGTTCGCCGATCATGGCATAATCATCAAGCATCGCCGATTTGATCTGGCGCGTCGCGCACAACACGCCGATCGAAATCGGGAGGTCGAACGACGCGGCGTGTTTCGGCAGGTCCGCCGGAGCCAGATTGATGATCATGTTCGTGCTTGTCTCGACGTAACCGGAATTGATGATCGCCCGTGAAACCCGGTGCGTGCTTTCGCGCACCGCCGCTTCGGGCAAGCCGACAAGAATCGTTTTCTGCTGGGCCGCCGGCGAAATATCGACCTCGACATCGACCGGCACCGCATCAATCCCCGACAGCGAAAACGTCTTGATCCGAACAAGCATAATGACACCAAATGCGCGTTAAAAATGTTTGTTATTGTGCCGCCAATAAAATTTGAGCTTGCCCGATGAATCGCCTGCATCGCCGACAACAAAAAGCCCCGCTATTTTGTGCGTATTAATAATTGTCGGCGCAGCAGGCAGCCATGGATGCGGTTCAAATTTTATTATCGCGTCTATAATTTTCATAGCCGCACTGCCTGTAGTACCCGGCCAAACTTAATTTTGTGGGATTTGGAGCAATTTTTTTCTCACACGGAGGCTCTGTGGCACGGAGGAGACAAGCCTCTCTTGAAGTCTCTCCGTGACTCCGTGCCTCTGTGTGAAACCACAATTTTAACTCTGGTCGGGCAGTAGTGCGATCCACTCATGATTTTATCGTTGATATTGTGTGTCCACAGCTTTCACAGATGAACACAGATATTTATTTTAAAAAATCATCTGTGGAAAAAATAAAAACTAAAAATCGAGCGTTTGTTTCCACGCGGCGTGGAGGTCGGTGGTCGATTTATCGATCACGGTTTTGTTGCCGGAAAGGATGGTCAGTTTTGCGTCGCCGGTCACGATGCCGATTCTTGCACGCGGCACGCCGTCGAGCGCGGTTTCAAAATTCGCAGCGTTTTCCGGCGTCACTTCGCAAAGGAAACGGCTGTTCGACTCGCTGTAAAGCAACACAATATCATGGTTCGTTTCGGCGTCAAGTTTGCTGTCGTCGAGTTTGTTCGGGAGTTTTTCGAGAGCGACGGTCACCCCGAATCCGCCGGCAAAACACATCTCGGCCATCGCTACGGCAAAGCCCCCTTCGCTCAGGTCGTGGCAGGAGCGAACCGTTCCCGATTTGATCACCTGATGCAGTTTTTCGAATGTTTTTTTCGCCTGGAAAACATCAACCGTCGGCACCTGACCGCCAGTCATCCCTTCCACAAGGGCATAGTGCGAGCCGCCGAGTTCGTTTTTCGTTTCGCCGATGATGTAAATGAGATTGCCCGGCGTCTTCAGGTCCATCGTGATGCACGTCCGCACGTCGTCGACCTGCCCCATCGCACTGATGAGAAGCGATGGCGGAATCGTGATCGGTTCGGCGGCCCCCTCCGGACGGAATTCGTTGTTGAGGCTGTCCTTTCCGCTGACAAACGGCGTCCCGAACGCAATCGCAACGTCGTGACACGCCGTTGCCGCACGAACCAGCGAGCCAAGCGTTTCGGCACGTTCGGTGTTCCCCCAGCAGAAATTGTCGAGCAGCACGATCGTTGACGGGTCGCACCCGACGGCAACGGCGTTGCGTATTGCCTCATCAATCGCGCTTGCCGCCATCTGGTACGTGTCATGGTCGCCGTAATACGGATTCATTCCGCACGAAACGACCAGTCCGCGATTCGACGTCAAACGCGGACGCACCACCGACGCATCGCCGGGACCGTCGTTTTTGACGCCGACAAGCGGCTTGACGACGCTTCCGCCCTGCACTTCGTGATCGTATTGACGCACGATCCAATGTTTACTTGCGACGTTCGGAGCGGCCAGAATTTTGAGCAACGAGGCTTCAGGCTCCGGACTCCAGGCTCCAGGTTCAGCTTCGAAACTCTCTCCTGAAGCCTGATGCCTGATGCCTGATGCCTCTTTTTTCTGCAACGGCGTCGTTTCCGGGAGGATATACACCGCGTCGCGCACCACCGGCGGGCGACCGTCATGCAAAAACTTCATATCGAGATCGGCGACGGTCGTCCCGTGATATTTGAGATGCAAACGTCCCGTCGGCTTGAACACGCCGAGCTTCACTGTTTCGACCCCTTCGCTTGCGCAGAGCGTTTCCAGTTCGTCCCGTTTTTCCGGCGGCACCGAAAGCACCATTCGTTCCTGGGCTTCGGAAATCCAGATTTCGGCATAACTCAGTCCCTGATATTTGAGCGGCGCGTTTTCGAGGTCGACTTCGGCCCCGATTTTTTCCCCCATTTCGCCGACGGCACTCGAAAAGCCCCCCGCCCCGCAATCGGTCACGGCGGTAAACAGTCCGCGATCCCTTGCTTCGAGTAACACGTCGAGTACCATTTTTTCGGTGATCGCGTTGCCGATTTGCACCGCGCCGCCTGAAATGCTGTCGCTTTCACTGGTCAGTTCGGCACTGCTGAACGTCGCGCCGTGAATGCCGTCGCGCCCCGTCCGCCCGCCGACGGCGACGATCCAATCGTTCGGCATCGGTTTTTTGAACGACATGTCGCACGGAATGATGCCGATGTTCCCGCAATAGACGAGCGGGTTGCCGATGTAACGCTTGTCGAAATAGATCGCGCCATTAATAGTCGGGATACCCATCCGGTTGCCGTAATCGCGCACGCCGGAAACGACCCCTTTCATGATTCGGCGCGGATGCAAAATCCCCGGCGGCAACTCGTCGGTGCTCACGTTCAGTTCGCCGAAACAGAACACATCGGTGCTGGCGATCGGTTTCGCCCCCATGCCGACCCCCATCGTGTCGCGGATCACGCCGCCAAGCCCGGTGTTCGAACCGCCGTAAGGTTCGAGTGCCGACGGGTGATTGTGCGTCTCGACCTTGAAGCAGACGTTGTATTCGTCGTCGAATTTGACCACGCCGGCATTGTCAGCAAACACGGAAACACAGATGTCGTTTGTATCGGCGTTTTTGCGGATCGTTTGCGTCGCCGCAAAGATCGTTTCCTTGAGCATGTTCTCGAACCGGCGTTCGCCGTCGGGTCCCTGGTACCTGATCCGGCCGGCCAGCGTCTTGTGACTGCAATGCTCGCTCCATGTTTGAGCCACTGTTTCCAGTTCAATATCGGTCGGGTCGCGCCCCTCTTTCTCGAACTGTTGTTGAATCGTTTTCATCTCGGTCAGCGACAAATAAAGCTGCCCTTTTTTGCTCAGAATCATCAGTTCATCGTCGTTCATCGTCCGGATCGGCACTGTTGCCAAATGAAACAAATAATTGCTTCCGACGTCAAGACGCTCGAACGGCAACGCGCCAACGACCGTTTGTTCAATCGCGTCGTTGGCCAGCAATTTCGTGCAAAGCCGCCTGAGACCGGCATCGTCCGTCCCCGAAATCCAATATTTTTTGAACGTGCGGATCGATTCCGCTCGGAAGTAGGAAAGTGGGTCATAACGTCCCCCCTCGGAAAGTCCACTTTCATGCGTCACGGGCAATCCTAGTGTTCGCTTATTGAAGTCAACTATCGCCTTCATGGCACTTTCGGCAACAGGATCGGTGACGCCCGGCTTCGGAAGAACGTAAACTACTTGCGAATCGATTGGCTCCAAAAGTTTTGCATCATTTGCCAATGCGATGACAAACCGCTCGGCCACGTCATCGGCAAAAAGTTGCTTTGCAAGCAATTGCACTTGCGATTCGTCGAGATTCCCCTGCACAAGATACCCGTGTGCCGTTTGCACGGTGATGTTTTCGATGCCGAGGTCTTTGGCATCATGAACAACGCTGATTCCTTTTCGATCTGGTTCCCCCGATGCAGGATAAATGTCGATTTCCCAAAGCATGACGTTCTTTCTGAAATTTGGACGCTGTCACAAGAAAATAAATAACTGTACAGCCTCAGTTATTTTTTGTCAGCCACGGATCGACACGGATTTTCACGGATGATTCTTTCACAGATTAACACAGATTATTTATTGTTTTAGAATCATCTGTGAACATCTGCGTTATCAGTGGATCAAAAAAATCCGTGTTTCATCCGTGGCTAAAAGAAAAAAGTAACTGAGACAGTACAAATATTACCCGAAAACGGCTTTTTTTCAAGCGAGCGACTGTCCGGCAAGAACGCCGGACGAGAAGGCGAATTGCAGATTGTAGCCTCCCGTATCGCCGTCGACGTCAAGCACTTCGCCACAGAAAAAGAGTCCCGGCACAATTCGCGACTGCATGTCGTTTCTGTTGACTTCCCGAAGCGAAATGCCGCCCCGTGTCACCATCGCCTCGTTGTTGCCGCCGAGTCGTTCGACGACCAACCGGGACTCCGCCAAAAACGCGACGATCCGTTTTCGCGTTTCGCGGTCCAGTTCGGCGGCGGTCAAATCAGCGGCAATGCCGTTCTGCACGAAAAATTGCGTCACCAGCCGTTCGGGCACGCCATAAAGAATGATCACGTTTTTGACGCTCTTTTTTCCGTTTGCGGCACAATCGTCGAGCAACCGTTTTTCAAAGGCAATCGCGTTCGGAAAAGCCGGGACAAACGAAACTTCGAGCGCGTCATCCGGTAGAAGATCGCGGCTCAAATCAAGAATGACCGGCCCGGACAACCCATGATGCGTCACCAGCAAATCGCCGCGACGCAGTGCCGTTTTTTTGCCGTTTCGGAACACTGTGACGGGAACCGCATCGAACGACAAGCCGGCACACTGGGCCCATTGGAAATTTTTGACCGTCACCGGTGCAAGGGCGGGAGCGGTTTCCGTAATCGTATGCCCCAGCATTTCCGCCAACCGGTAACCATCCCCGGTCGAGCCGGTTCCCGGATACGTTTTACCACCGGTCGCAATCACCATCTTTTTCGAATCAAGCAACGTTTTTTTGCTGTCAGGATTGATCGAAAACCCTTCCGGCGTTTTCCCGATTTCCTCTACCGGCGAATCATATCGAATTTCGATGCCAAGCCGCTTTAGTTCGTCAAGTAAAATCCGGCGGACATCATGACTTGATTGCGTTACAGGAAACAATTTGCCGTCGTTCAGTTCCACAAGCGGCAAACCGTGCGATTGCATGAAACCGGCCAAATCGTCGTTCGACCAATTCAAAAGTGCCGGCTTGACAAATCGGCCATGTGTCCCGTAACAACGCAAAAAATCGCAAATCGCCCCGGCATGTGAGATGTTGCAGCGTCCCGAACCGGCGATCAACAGTTTTTTTGCCGCTTGGGCGTTTTTTTCAAGAACAGCGATCTTAATTGAATGATTCCCGTGCCGTGCCGCGTGTTTTGCGGCGGAAATCGCACACATCAAGCCGGCGGGACCGGCACCGACGATTAAGACATCAAAATTCATTCAGAATAATCTCGCCTTTTGTGGATATTGATGACAACAGAAATCATTGACCGGTCCGGGTGCCATCGGCGATTCCCCCGCAATTGTGTCGCCGCTGTTTGCCCAATCTTCTGCGTCTGACGAGAGTTGCGTCATCAATTTTTCAATGGACGAACAATAGTTTTTGACATCGTCCCCCTTGATGTCGGGAGGAATGTCAATTTCGGGACTGACGATTGCACATGCCCGGCTGAAGAATTTCGGGACGGCAAAACGATCCCACGTCGGTGCCCGCCAGGGATTTTGATACCCCAAGCCGAGCACGACCAGCGGCATTTGCAGTTTTGAAGCCAAAAACACACATCCGGGCGCGAGTTTTCGACGCGGTCCGCGCGGGCCGTCGGGCGTAATGGTCAAATGATGACTTTTCGACCTTTGCATCATTCCCCGGAGTGCTTCGGCACCACCATGGGTACTCGATCCGCGAACCGTTCCCAAACCGAACAAATCGGCAATCTGTTCAAGAATGTCTGCGTCCCTGTGACGGCTCAGCAACATCGACAACGGGCAACGCCGGCGCAAATACAGCATAAAAAGAATGTACTCGTGCCAGAAAATATAAATCCGTTTTTTCCGGTTTCCCTCCGGAAAAGCGGGATCAACCGCCGGGTCGTGATAGGCCGCCTTGTAGTTGAGCGTTCCCATCCAGTGGTGAACCAGTGACGACGCCAGCAAACCGCCGCTCCGCAAGCCCAATGATTGGAAATAATTCATCCGGAAACAATTCCCCGTTTAGCCGGAGCGTCTTAGACGCCCGGAGTCGCGTTTGGAAACACCTATTTATTAATGGCAGCCGGGAGCACAACGAAGTGAAGCGACCGGATCATCCGGCGTTCGATCCGGTCACTGCGCTGCGCTTCGTTCCCGGCTGCCATTGATGAATCCAGTAGACGCAACGCCGGTTAAAAACCTGTTGCATTCCGTTTTTCAATGATTTCGTCCACCGGGTGAAGCTCCCCCTGTTGACAGCCGGGACAAAATTTTGCGGTTTTTTTCCAGGAATTCAGGCGGTCGATATTTTGATCCCAAAACGGCCATGTGCGACACTGAATCGGACGGCTGTCATACAATTTGCACCCTTTGATTTCCCGATCAAAAAAAATGCAATCGCCGTTTGGCAGTTCGACAAGACTTTTCTTTTTCCCGGCTTTTCTGACAAACGAAGAAACAAACGTTTCGCGGTCGAGGCCGCATTGTTTCGCCATTGCGGTGATTTCATTGTCATCCACCCAGACGTAGCCCGGCTCGCCGGTGCAACAACGACCGCACTGCTTGCAGGTGAACCTTAAACCGTCCTGAAACCAGGGTAAAACAGACATCATGGGAAAGTATTCACATCGATTTGTGATCGACTGTTAAAAAATTGATCGTTAGGAACAGTATAAAAATAACGACCGCATTTTGCAAATGGCAGCCGGGAACGTCACGAAGTGAAGTGACCGGATGACGCCGCGTTTGATCCGGTCACTGCGCTACGCTCCGTTCCCGGCTGCCATTGTTATTGATTTACTGTTTCTGATTCTGAAAAACTACCGCAAACGAACGTCGGATGTCATTCGTGACCCGTAACGCTGCTGAGGTGGAGCCGATTGCGGAGTATCCAGCCTACCAATGTTTTCCGGACGCGGGGAGTAGGCCGCTTGAACCTGTGTCGGTGAAACGGCAAAATTCATCGAACCGGACGGCGAAGCAATCATCGGGCCGATTTTTTCCTCCGGTTGGGCCAAAACCGCTTGCGGCACCTGCGACGAAACCCTGTTTTCCCGCATGTTTTCGACTCTCGTGTTTTCGATTCCCGATTGTTGCCGCAACGGACTGGTTTCGGGAATCGGCCGGATACTTGCCGCCAAAAGCGGATGGGGTTGGAAATTCGGAAGTTGTTGATCAAACGGCGAATTGATCGGTGAAACACTTGTCATTGCAGACGAATCGTTCGAGCGTTCCTGATACGACACGCTTTGAATCGAATCCGTCACCGCCAAGCCCGTCACTGTCAAATCAGTTGCCGCCAATCGGGGTGGATGCCCCGGCAAGATGGTCCCTGCAATCATTTGCATGTCACTCTTTTCTTGAGAAACGATTTCATCCCATTCCGGACACCCGGCGGCAACCCAGTTGACCCATTTTTGTTGCAATTCGCCCAGATTTTCGTAGCCATAATAATTTTGAACGGCATTCGGCCAACTTCCCGAATGCAGCCCTTCACCGATAAATCCGATGAAATGGCGATGACCGTGCTGGGCGATCAAAAACTCGCAAAGTGAAAACCCCTGGGCATAAAGCGGCATCACGTCATCCGGATAATCCGCCAGACGAAACATTTCGTTGAATGGAATTCCGCGTCCTGTCTGCAAATACGTGTAAAGTTTGTGACGATAATTTTGGCGTTCCGCACGGTTTTCAACCGTCGTCGCCCCGCCTTCGTCGATCCAGCGCGGCACCGGTTCGCGAAAGTGGCTCGCAAAAATCGTGTGTGTGATTTCGTGGGGCAAGACCGCCGTCAAGATCGAGTCAACGGTGCCTTGAATGTTCATTTCCCATTGAAAAACCTCACCATCATTGAAAACGAAAAAGGTTTTTCCGCCGGCACCAAAATTTCCGACATTCACCGTCACCGAACAAGGGGCGGACCACTGCGGCATCGGGGTGCCAAGCCAAAGAACGGCAAGATCGCGCCGATATTGTTCCGCAGCATCGCCAAACCGTTTTGCCAACTCCTGATTTGGGGCACCATGAATCACAAAATTCGGTGTTTGATATCCGGATGCAAAAACCAATTGTATGGAACAGAAAAACAGCCCCAAGACCAAACAGAGGCAGACGCGCCAAGCAATGTTCCGCTGCAAAACAGTCAATGGACACGAAAAACGAAAACGAGCTTCCATGCTCACGGAAAAACCCCCGATCCCTGGGTAAATATCTTTGAGAAAAGCCGCAAAATATTTCAAATCAAACAAGATCGCAAGAATGTAACAGGTTTTCCGATTTCAGAAAATAGCAATTTTTTGAGAAAATTTCAGGTTTAGGCCGCCCGTTTTGTTATGGGATTTTCTGTCTCGCTCTCCAATAAACGGGATGTCTCCGAAATTTCCGGAAAAAAATCGGTATCATCGGCAAACTCGCCAGCAAATTCCCCGGCAAGACGACGGAGTTCCTGTTTGCGCAACCGATGCGCACCGTAATGATTCAGCCCGGAAATTCGACCGGCAAGAAAATGGAACGCCTTTCCTTGAGGAAAATTACCCCAAAATTCTGCGGATACGACAAAAAAATGCTTGAGCGTGTTAAGAAACCAATGACCGCGGTGAGACCAAAGTTGAAACAACCACTCCGTCTGCCGTGTTTGTTGAAAAGAGGACGAAAAAACCGGGAACGATTGCTTGTCAGAGACAAAACAGGCCGGAAGAAACACGGTCTGCATCCCGAGATGTTCCATCGTCAGAGAATAGTCAATATATGCAATTTGCAAACAAAATCGCGAACAAAAACCACCGACTTTTTTCAGTGTTGACGTCCGAAAAAACGCGCCTGCAACAGAGGGGGCGACACAAACATCGTCCGTTATTTTCTGACCGATTCGATAATGACGTAAAGTACCGCTTGAATGATATGCGACACCTGATGAAAAAAAATTCAAATTTCTTTTTTTGTGACAGATTGTCGGAATAGCAACGGCAACGTCAGGTTGCGCAAACGTTTGAGCTATATCACGATCCCAGTTTTCGCAAACTTCCGTGCCGCACATCAATAATCCGACCACAGGCGAAGCGGCGGTTTCCATGGCAGCGTTGATCTGACGAATAGGGGATTTTTCGTTCGGAAAAGACAAAAAACGGACCCCTTCCTCCGACAAATGATACGGATCATCATATTTTTCCCCGCAAACGACGAGAATTTCCGAATCAAACGGTCTGTTTTCCAAAAGGGAAACAAGGGTTTCTTCAAGAAATAGACGGTTTGACGTATCATGAAAAGGAATAACAATCGTCAGTTGAGGCACTTTAACTCACCTGCAAATGATGGGAATGCGTAATATACAAAGAATAAGGAAAATGCAATCGTTTGGTGTCGATAACATGGCCGGAAAATCCGGCCTGATCATGACAACAAATCCAATTGTAATTTCGACTTGCAGAAATCGATTCCTTCAAGGGAAATGATAAGAAATAAACGAATTATTGAAAATTCATCATCAAATCAACAATCATTCATTTTTTTAACGCTGAAGGCGCGGAATGGCAGAATACGCAGACTTCCGTTTTTTTCCGTCTTTCCGCGTCTTCCGCGTTGAAAATCATTGTGGAGCCTATCATTTGTCTGCCGGGCGAATTACGCCGAGATCGAACGATTCCAGATGCATGGCATCAAGCATGATTTTAGCCGTTTTAAACCGATCCGGTTTGAGAACAAGAACCAGCCCGATTCCCATGTTGAACACGCGCCCCATTTCTTCCGGATCGACATTGCCGAGTTTTTGCAACCACTGGAACAACTTGGGCACCTGCCAGGAATCGGGCAAAATATCAGCGACCGTTCCTGCCGGGAGAATCCGGCTCAGATTTTCGACCAATCCGCCGCCGGTAATATGGGCAATTCCGTGAATGCCGTCGTTGGCTTTCAATTCGGCAAGCAGGGCAAGCACCGGATTGACGTAAATTCTTGTCGGATCAAGTAATGCATCGAATACGGTTTTTCCGAGTTCCGGAATCAGGTCGGCTCCTTTGAGTCCGGCCATGTCAAACACGATACGACGTGCCAGACTGTAACCGTTTGAGTGCAAACCACTTGAGGCAATACCGAGCAGGCGGTCGCCAGGACGAATGGCCTTGCCGTCAATGATATTCTTGCGTTCGGCCACCCCGACGCAAAAGCCGGCCAAATCATATTCTCCCGGCTGGTACAGGTCGGGCATGATCGCCGTTTCGCCACCGAGCAATGCCGCCCCGCTTTGTTTGCAGCCGTCGACGATTCCCCGGACGATGGTTTCAAGCAAATCGGGGTCGTCTTTAGGCATCGCCACATAATCAAGAAAGAACAGCGGTTCCGCGCCGCAGCACACGGCATCGTTGACGCTCATCGCCACCAGGTCGACGCCGACCGTGTCATGTTTCCCGGCGGCGCAGGCCACCTTGAGTTTCGTCCCGACGCCGTCCGTACAACTCACAAGCACCGGGTCTTCATATTTGTGTTGAACATCCTGCAAGCGAAACAGACCGGCAAACCCGCCGTCGAGCCGCATGACACGCGGCGAAAACGTGCCCGCGACGAGTTTCGGCAGACGTGCCATCGATTCGGCATAAACATCAAGATCGACCCCGGCGTCTTTGTATGTTGCTTTTTTTGTCATCTGTGCGATAATTCAAAAATGGCATGAAATTCAATAGAAATCAGTATAACCATTTCCGGCAAAGAGACAAGTGAAACAGGCGGGAGACCGGAGGCTGGAGTATTCCCGCCCGCCTCCCGCCTAAAAAAACATGACAAACACCTCACGTTATCAACGTCAGACGCTTTTTGAACCGTTCGGCGAATCAGGGCAGAAAAAGCTCGCCGAAGGGCGAGTGCTGATTTGCGGTTGCGGAGCACTCGGCGGAAACGTCGCCCAAATCCTTGTCCGTGCCGGCGTCGGTTTTTTGAAACTGATCGATTTTGATACTGTTTCGTTGGATAATTTGCATCGCCAGTTTCTTTTTTCGGAAGCCGATGCCGCCGCTGGTGCATTCAAAACCGAAGCCGCCCGGCGAACTCTTTTGTCGGGAAACAGTTCCGTATCGATTGAAACGGTCATCGGGCGATTGTCATCGGAAAACATGGACGAATTGGTTGCCGATGCCGATGTTCTGATTGATGGCACCGACAATTTTCCGACGCGATTTCTTCTCAACGAAGCGGCGGTTCGACACAAACTTCCGTTCGTCAGCGGCGGCGTTTGCGGAGCGTCGGGACAGGTGATGACCGTCCTCCCGCATGTCACGCCGTGCCTTGCCTGTCTTTTGGGCGAACAAAACAAGCATTTTTCCCTGCCGATTGATCAGACAAATGACCAAGTAAATGACCGGGCAAATATGTTTCCGGTGCTTTCGCCGGTCGTCCAGGTCGTTTCGGCATTCGAAGCGATGGAAGTTCTCAAAATTCTCAGCGGAAACCCCGACGCTGTTTCCCGTGAGCTTGTCTCGTTCGACCTTTGGGAAAACCGTATCAAAAAAATCCCGCTCGTCGGTCTCCTTTCGGAAAAATGCCCGGTTTGTTCGTGATTTTTTGCGTGGGAAACTGCAAAACGTCCGCGTTTCGTGTATACTTGTGGAACAGTGGCAAGGGATTCACGGATCGGTATAGCAGGCAGGCGTGGAAACGATTCAATTTCTTATCGCGTCGATAAAGTGGAAAATGGGTGGAGAAAAGTTTCTATGGGACAGTACACGAATGAAGAATTAGAACAGTTCCTTGATGATCTGGAAGCCGCAAATATTGAACGAAAATCCCGGTGGAGTTCATCCATCGCGAAAAAAGTAAGGGAAACGATTTGTGCTTTTACTAATGACTACCAAAATTTGAATGCAACAGGTATTCTGTTTATCGGGGCAAATGACGATGGTACTCCTTGCGAAGAGTTTCAGGTAAGTGACAAAATGATGCTTGATATTGCCAATCTTAAAACAGATGGCAATATTGTACCGCCTCCCATCATGAGCGTTGAAAAGATAACGCTGAAAAACAAGGACATGGTGGTGATTTTTGTTGAACCATCAAACTCTCCGCCCGTTCGATATGATGGGCGTGTCCATATTCGTGTCGGGTCACAACAAACGGTGGCATCGGAACAGGATGAAAAACGTCTTTGGGAAAAACGTCGGTACAAAATGGTCCCCACGGACTTGATTCCCATTGAACCGGCTTCCATCGACGATCTGGATTTGTCTTTCTTCAACATGGAGTATCTTCCCGGTGCGTTTGCTCGCGACATTATCCTGGCCAACAATCGTTCGGACTTGGAAAAACTCGCTTCGTGTAAAATGATTGCGTCATTGGAGCACAAAGTCCCAACGGTCTTGGGGCTTTTGGTATTGAGTCCCCTGGTGCGTGATTACCTTCCTGGTGCCTATATTCAATTTTTGCGGATTGATGGTTTGGAATTATCGGATCCCATTATTGATGCGGAAAGTATTGATGGCCCTTTGAGACAGATGCTCACCCGATTGGATGACAAACTCAAGTCCCATAATCGGGAAAGCGTCCAGTTTACGCAAACAGACAGGGAAGTACGTTCTTTGGACTATCCGATTGTCGCATTGCAGCAATTGTGCCGAAACGCGGTCATGCACCGCATGTATGAAGCAACAAATGCTCCTGTCAGAATCTACTGGTTTTCCGATCGTATCGAAGTGATCAGTCCCGGCGGCCCTTATGGTGCCGTCACCAAAGAGACTTTTGGCAAGCCGGGGTATTGCGACTATCGCAACCCCAACCTTGCCGAAAGCATGAAAGTTTTGGGCTTTGTTCAAAAGTTTGGGGCGGGGATTGCCACCGCAAAGCGTGCTTTGAGCGACAACGGTAATCCGGAACCTCTGTTTTGTGTTGAAGATTTGCGAGTCCTGTGTACGATTTGGAGAAAAAAATGAAAGTGCCGATCCTTACATTTTTTAATAACAAAGGCGGGGTTGGAAAAACTTCATTGGTCTATCATTTGGCATGGATGTTTTCCGATATGGGGAAACATGTCCTGGCTGTCGATCTTGACCCGCAGATGAATCTGACGGCGGCTTTTTTTGAAGAGGATACCATTGCTGATTTTCTGGAAGGAAATCAAGTCTCCACCATTTATCAGGCAATTGCGCCTTTGGCGGATGTTGGAGATATTCTAACACCGGATATTCAAAATATTAACAATTACCTAACCATCATTCCTGGGGATATGGCTCTCTCGGAATTTGAAAGTAATCTGTCCGAAGCATGGCCAAAATTGCTTGATGACGGTAATATCAATCGGTATAGGAGAATTATTGTCTCATTTTGGCATGTCATTCAAATGGCAATAAGCCAAATGGATACTGCGCCTGATATTGTTCTCGTAGATGTCGGTCCCAATCTTGGAGCCATCAATCGATCCGCACTAATTGCCACGGATTACGTTATCACTCCGTTAGGGGCTGATTTATTTTCGTTACAAGGTTTAAAAAATCTTGGCCCAACGTTACGTCGATGGAGAGCAGCTTGGAAGAAGCGACTTGATCATTGGAATGAGCAAGACCCTGATGATGGTTTTCGCCCTACCGGCTCAATGCAACCCATAGGTTATCTTTGTCAACAACCTGGAATACGACTTGATCGTCCCGTCAAGGCTTATGATAAATGGATGAATCGTATGCCCAATGAATACCGTCAATATGTGTTGGGAGAAGAAAAAAAGACACGCAAACTACCGGACAAAGACCCTATGTGCCTTGCCGTCATCAAGCATTACCGAAGTTTGGTACCTTTATCTCAGGAAGCAAGAAAGCCAATTTTTCACTTGACTTCTGCAGACGGCGCATCAGGCGCACACCAAACTGCGGCATCAAAAGCGCACGGCGATTTTCAACAATTGGCCGAGAAAGTGTGGAATAAAATTCATTAACCATTGTAATCATGCGATTGAGGAGAAAAAGATGCTGTTGATTGAAAACTACACGGTTGCCGTCGTTTTGTGCGTCATCACAATGCTTTGTTGGGGATCGTGGGCCAACACGCAGAAATTAGCGGGAAAAACATGGCGATTTGAACTGTTTTACTGGGATTACGTGTTCGGCGTCGTGCTGATGGCGTTGATTTTCGCTCTCACGCTGGGGAACAACGGCAGCGGACTCGGTCGCGGCTTTTTTGAAGACCTCAAACAAGCTGAGTGTATGCCGATGCTGTATGCCTTTCTCGGCGGCGTCATTTTCAACATCGCCAACATCCTGCTCGTCGCGGCGATCGCCATTGCCGGCATGTCGGTCGCGTTTCCCGTCGGGATCGGGCTGGCTCTCGTGCTGGGTGTGATGATCAATTACGCCGCCAAACCGGAAGGCAACGCGATTTTGCTTTTTCTTGGTGTTGCACTTGTCGCAGCCGCCATCATCACCAATGCGATGGCTTACAAGAAACTCCCGAACCAGCAAAAAGGCGTGACGGCCAAGGGGCTGACGCTTGCGGTTCTTTGCGGCGTGCTCATGTCGCTGTTTTACTTTTTCGTGCAGCAATCACTGGCCGGAGTCGCCGACGCCGGCGGCAAAGTGTTGCTCCTCGACGCGGCTGGAAACAAATTAAGTCTCACTGCGGAAAATCTCGCCGGGGGATCGTTGCAAATCGGCAAAATGACGCCTTACACGGCCAATTTGATTTTTACGCTCGGTATTTTGGCCAGCAATTTCATCGTCAACACAGCGGTGATGAAAAAGCCGTTCATCGGGACGCCTGTGCCGCTCGGCGATTATTTCAAGGGCGGTTTCAAGGATCACATCTGGGGGATCATCGGCGGCGGCATCTGGGCCGTCGGCATGACGTTCAATATCATTGCGTCAAGCGTGGCTTCGCCTGCAATTTCATATGGTTTGGGGCAGGGGGCGACGCTGATTTCGGCCATTTGGGGCGTTTTCATCTGGCAGGAATTCCGCAAGGCCCCCAAAGGGACGAACAATTACCTTGTTGCGATGTTTTTGCTTTTCTTTATCGGTCTCGGCTTGTTGATCTGGGCAAAGACGTAGCACTACTACCCGGCCAAACTTAATTTTGTGGGATTTGGAGCAATTTTTTTCTCACACGGAGGCTCTGTGGCACGGAGGAGATAAGCCTCTCTTGAAATCTCTCCGTGACTCCGTGACTCCGTGTCTCTGTGTGAAACAACAATTTTAACTCTGGTCGGGTAGTACGCCACCATGATTAAGTTTCGCTCCCCATTTTATAGATGCGATCATAAAATTTGAACCGCTTCCATGGCTGCCTGCTGCGCCAACGTTGTTATACTATAACCCATTGAAATTTCCGGTGAGCGCGTCCGTTTTCCCAAAGGGTAAACGGACTCCCGTGTCACATCGTCGGGCATTCTCAACCGGCTTCGGTATCATACACGTAAAATAGTGGTTTTTTTGTCGTCGGCGATGCAGGCGATTCATCGGATGATCTCAAATTTTAATGGCGGCACAATAACCGGAAAAATTTACATGTCTTCCGTTGTATTTTTATTGGAATGACCTATATTTACATAACTTGGGATGCACTTGGAATAAAAATTTTTCATAAAGGTAAAAAATTGATGTCGAGATGCGGGATTTTGACAATCTGTTTTTTTGCCGCAGCTTTTGCATTTTTTTGCCCGACCGTCGCGGCACAACTTGCGAAAAAGCAATGGGCGGAAGACATGTTCGAGCTGAAAAGCTATGATTTCGGCTGCGTTTCACAAGGTGCCAAAGCGGAATTCCTGTTCAAGGTCAGGAATCCTTACAACGAGACGGTGCATATTCGTTCGGTTTCGTCGAGTTGTTTATGCACATCCGTTTCGATCGACCGGCAGACGCTGGCGACTTACGAAAGTGCGAATATCCTCGCTCATTTCAATGCGGAAAAGTTTCTCGGTTCCAAGAGTGCGACGATTACGGTGGAAATTGATCAACCGTATCGCGCCGTCGTGCATTTGTCGGTTCGCGGACAGTCCTGTAACGATGTTGCTTTTGCACCGGGAGTGATTGATTTCGGGAGTGTGATGCCGGGATCGCCTCCGGAGAAAACGGAGAAGAAAATTCTGATCACTTATACGGGCGGCAACCGGCAATGGAATATCACGGAACTCAAAAATGCGAACCCGAATATCCTGACGGAGTTGACGGAAGTCGAACGAAATCAGGGAGCCGTCCGTTACCTTTTGAAGGCCGAATTGTCCCCGGACTCCCCTTCGGGATATCTCAATGACCGGATTTTTCTCGTCACAAACGAGCGATCCGGCCGGGAAATTCCAATCATGGTGCAGGGGCTGGTGCGCCCCACTCTTACGGTAAGCCCCGACTCTTTATATTTGGGAACGGTGGCTCCCGGACAGGAAGTGGTGAAAAAATTGATTGTTCGAAGCGGAAAACCGTTTGAAATCAAAAACGTGACTTGCGGCAACAAAGACTATCAATTTGATGTTTCGACCGATGACCATCAGACACCGACGCCCCGAACGTTTCACCTCATCGTCGTCAAATATCAAGCACCGGAACGTGCCAATAGAGAAGAAATCAAACGGGACATCATTCAAATCGACACAAATTTGCAGGCAAAACCGCTCGAAGTCCCCGCTTTTGTCAAGTTCATGACGGAACAAAAACAGTAACGATTACGCCGATTTCTTCCGACGTGTTGTTCTTGAAAGATTTTGCGGAATTTCATGGTCCTGCGGTTCCCGATTACGCGGAGCGTTCGTGCCACCCCAGGCGTTGAGAGTCTCGGTGATTCGCGCATCAAGTTCGGCCAACTGATCCAGCAGATCATTATGTCGGGCGTCAAGTTCCAACAATCTTTCCAGCGTTTCCATCGCATTTCCTGCAACGAGACCTATAAGACACCGGGCGTCTATTGACGCCCCGGCCAAACGAGAGATTTCGTAAAATCAACTCCTAGTGTTTTCAAATCGTCTGGAAAACACGCAAAAAATCAGCATCTTCGCATCAGATGACACATTCCGAAAAATCACTTGCTTCGTAAATATCAGAAAAGTCACCGTGATCACAAAAGTACCGTGCCACCATTACGGTTTATGGAGCAAAAACAATTCGTTTTTCTTGCCTAATTGATACAAAATATCACCTATTTTCTTACATTTCAAAAATATCGTGTATATTTGTATAACATCGGATGTCTTTTGCGATCAGAAAATGTCATCCGATCATCCGGATCACGCAAATGAGACAGACTATGGAAATATCGTTTGTGCCGGTTGTCAGCGAACCTCGTCTCTTTCCCCCGGAGCGAGGATCGCAAGTCTTTCTCTGAAAAGAAAGGCAATAATCCCCCCTGGAAGACAAAAGTCATGAAAACTGCAAAAAAAGTACGTAAAAAAACAGACCTGAACATTCGGGTGAGAAAAAAAACCGCTGCTTCTGCGGCAAGTGCTGAAATGAAGCAAAAAACCAAAAAGGGTGTCAAAAAATCAACCAAAGCCAAAACCGTTCAAAATTCCGTGAAGAAAAGTTGCAAGAAAGCGGCAAAGCCAAGTCCCCCCGACACGGTTTTAACGGAAAGCGAATACAATAAATTTCGCAAATCGGCAGCCAAAAGAGAACAAGTTCACCCCGACGATCTTGTGACGGTGGACCGGCGTCTGGAGACCCGCGACAGGTCGAAATGCGAATCGGAAAACAGAGAACGTCGTCACAAGGTTCAGCGTCGCCGACAAATTGATCCGACCACATGCGAACGCGACTATTCATTGGACGAAATCGAATTCATGAACGCTCTTGACGAATACAAGCGGGCCAGTGGCCGGATGTTTCCGACTTGTAGTGAAATTCTTGAAGTGTTTCGAGGGTTGGGATACGAAAAAAAGAGTGTCGAGGAAACAGTGGAAGTCCACGCCAATCCGGAAACCGGAAATGTTTTCATTACCTCAACGGAAATCAATACGTTTTCCCGAAATCCTGATGATGTCGCCCCCATTTTGAGATAACGTTTAGCAATGGGATCGAAACAAGAACAGCAGCCGGGAACATCAGTGACCGGTTTGCTCTGTTGTGTTGTGCTTTCATTTTCAGGAAAAACACCCTCTGAAAATGACATTCATTCATCATCGTAACATCTTTTTAATCCGTCACTTACACTCCGGGCTGTTGTTACTGGTCTTGCGATGTCGTGTTAGAGAGACCGATACAACCGATCCAATCTCAATTTTGTATAAATTTGTACAGAATGACATTGGGGCGGTCGAAAACGGAAACATGAATAACCGTCTTTATTATTGGGCACCTCTATTTATTACTTCACAACGTTGATTCACATTCGAAAACGCCGCACTTTGAAGAGGCCGGAATCACAGATTCCGGTTCGTCAAAGGAATTTTTAGAGGTTCCCTATTGTCACTTCACGCATTTTGAGGCCATCAGTGAAACAAAAAATCAGTATCATCCTTCCGGTGCATGATGCCGGGATGGAAATCGGAGCCTTTGTCCGCGATTGTCTTGAACTGACAATGGAGATTGGTCGTGCCTGTGAAATCATTGTTGTCGACGATGCATCGACCGATGAAACGGTTGACATTCTCGAAACGCTTGAACAGGAATATCCTCAGGTGAGCCTGATTTCTCTCGGTCAATCCCAGGGGGTTGTGCGTGCCATTTTACGGGGATTGCAACAAGCGACCGGACACCTGTATTTGATTTATTACATCACATCAGGTTTCTCGTATCCGCAAATTCCCGTTTTTTGTGAAGGAATGGCGGTGACCGACGCGGTTGTCGGACGTTTGGTCAACGGCATGAATGATTTTGTCAGCATGGTCATGCTCAAACAAAATGTTCTTGATATGCTTGGCGAGTCTGTCGCCGATTCTGAAAAAATGTCCTCACTTTTCAAGTCGGTGCCCGTTCGTCACATTGAATTAAGGTACGAATGTGAAATAAAAAACGCGAAATCACAACAAAAGTCACATTTTTCGGCAAGTCGGACAAAATCAAAACGGTTCCATATCACCGCAAAATAGTTTGTATACAGCCTGTTTTCAGTTCACCTTTGACACGATCACGGAAAGACAGGAACATGTCAGAAATCAGTGATTCACGCCTCGCGCCCGTACCGCCCGGCGATTTTCCGCTTCCGGCCCCACAAGCCCCTCCTCCGCATTTTGCCGTTGCTCCGGTTTCTCATTCGCCCGGCACACCGGGAAGAAAAAAACAAAAGCGTCCCTTGCACCGGATTGCGGAAGTTCGAAAAGCCCAGGGGGTTTCCCTCACCAATATTGCAAAACATCTCGATATGGACATAACTGCGGCCCAGTTGCAGGAAAATCCCTTCAGTGATTTGTCTTTAAGCCGGCTTTATCAATGGAGGGAACTGCTTGATGTTCCGATTGCCGAATTACTGGTTGATCCGGACGAGTTGTTCAACGATCCCCTTCGTTCCCGTGCGGCCCTCGTTCGGATCATGAAAACGGTTCGTTCCATTTTGGAAAAAACCCGCGAGCATTCGACCCGGTTTCTTGCACAGACGCTTTTCGATCAGCTTGTCGAAATCATGCCGGAATTGCGGGAAATTCCGCCTTGGCCGAATATCGGGCAATCCCGCGAATTCAAGGATTACGGGCAGGCGTTGTATCGCCGTTTCGACCGGGAGGTGGACTCATCTCTCCTCGAATGACGACATCGTCATTTCATCTGAAGGCACGGCGTGTTTTTCCGCTCTTTCCGAATCCGGGCCATCTGAAAATGCCGCATCCTCCCGTTCTTCAAGAAAGGCGGGGGCATCGACGAAGTTTTCAGAAGCGATTCTCCTCAACAACACCTTGGCAGCCACAACAAACGGACTCTGTTGATGGTTCAAGTGAAGACACAAACGCTGCAATTGATCCCGGACGCTTTGGTATTCATGATGGTTTTCAAGCCAACCCAGAAAAATGTCCGCGACATCTTCAGAGCGGTCACTCGAGACCAGAAATTCCGGGAAAACCATTTCATCCCAATCAAGGTCCGAGGGGCTTGCAGGAATGATTTTTTGATCTTTTCGGAAATAGATGCTGTTCGGGGTCAATAAATCGACGTTCAGCATGTTGACCAAAGTGATAAAACGGGTTCGCCTCAAAAAACGCTGGACAACATGAGCCGTTTTGCCAATCCGGTAATAAATCACCGAGGGAACGGTGTTTGCCAGCAGTTCCATACTCACGGAACCTGAAACGGCGAGAGCAAAATGAGCCGCTCGAATCAGTTCTTGCGTTTTTCCGACAAAAACAGGGAGTGCCAAGCCTTTTGACGAAAGTGCCTGATTGATCAAATCAGCGTGAGACTGTTTGAAAGCGGCAATCATCGGACGAACATTCGGCTTCGATTGACGGATTTTGACAACAGCATTCAACATGTCATTGAGGTTGGCTTTGATTTCCTGATCCCGCGAACCAGGCAAAACAGCCAAAATAGGATATTTTTCATTCCTAAGCCCGGCAATAAATTGGGTATCGATTTTCTGATGCTTTGCTTCTTCAAGAAAAGGGTGACCTATTTCCGTCGTTTCACAACCGTGCGACTGAAACCAGCGGGCTTCAAACGGCAGGGTAGCAAACGTGTGGCGAACCAGTTTCCTCATTTTTTTGATCCGCCAGCCACCCCAAGCCCAAAGTTGCGGCGGCATAAAATAATAGACCGGAATCCCCAGGCTCTTGGCCGCCTTGGCAATCCACCAATTGAAACCAGGATAATCAACCAGGACGACCGCCTGAACAGGATGCTTTGCCAAACACTGTTTCGCTTCTTCGTATAACTTCTTGAATGTCAACAGGTTGGCAATCGCACCGCCAAAATACATGACCGCTTTTTGGGTCAGGTCATAAAGCAAAGTCATCCCTGCTTTTTCCATGGCTGGACCGCCGAATCCGACCACTTGCAATCTCGGTTCCTGCTTGAAAAGTTCGCGTATCAACGAAGCCGCATGCGCATCACCGCTCGGCTCGCCGGCGGAGAAAAAAATCCGGGGGGAAGATGCGTGTTGATTATGCATGTCTCTTATCAAATTTGTCGTCATTATGTCAATTTTTTTCCGATGCAGTATAAAATTGTCAATACTCATTCACAAATGAGCACTAATAAGTATACCAAATTAGTGATATACTGTAAACGGTGGTAAACAACTTGTCCCGCCGGCGGGTGTTCTTGAATTGCCCCGTGGTGATCAGTACAATGACAAAAGTCCATTTTCTGGAATTTGTCATACACTCCCCGAAAAGAAAGGCCTCGTTATGAAAGTCTCATTTTCCAAAGCCGTCAGAACTCGCCAGTTACGATTTGAACCGCTCGAAGAACGGCAACTCCTTGCTGTTAGTGCTACCGAATTCAGTCAGATTCGCACGCAATACCCCGATTTGAATCTCTCCGCGAACATGGCGGATTACAATGTGATCGAAATCACGGCGGCGCAGCTTACCGCGACGAATCTCCAAAACGCGATCAACACGGCAGGTGCCACGACCGCCAACGACCTGATCGTCTGCCGCACCACGTCATCGCAAAACACAATTGCACTCAACTCCGCGTTGACAATCAGTTCCAACAGTACAATCTGGGGAAGCGTAAATATTGTCAGTCTCGGAATGAACGGCTTTGCGGACAATCTCACGCTTGACGCGCAGGCAAAATCGCGGGTGTTCAGTATTGGCTCCACCTCGACAGTTGCTCTGGCGGGACTGACGATCACGGGAGGCTATAGTAGTAGCGGTGGCGGAATTTACAATAGTGGTAAACTGACAATAACGGACAGTGCCATTGCAGAGAACTCAGCTGAACAACTCGGCGGTGGAATTTATAATAGCAACAAACTGACCGTGACGAACTGCACGATCACTGGAAACTCGGCAACATCCACTGGAGGTGGAATTTACAATTCTGGCGAACTGACAATAACAAGTTGTACCATCGCTGAGAACACAGCAAAATCCTACTACGGCGGCGGAATTTATAATAACAACAATCTGACCGTTACGAACTGTACGATCACTGGAAACTCGGCAAGCAGCGGCGGCGGAATTTTCAGTTGGGGCGGTGACCTGACGCTCAACAACACGATTGTTGTCGAAAATTTTGGATATTATGATATTTACCCCTGGAATAAAGCAACCGTTCGTGGCAGTAATAATCTAACGACATTCACCGCCTGGGACAGCGGCACCAATAATCTGGTTTATGATTCGGCCAAACGGCTTTTCGTGAACAGTTTCGACGGTGATTACCGCCTTGTGCCCGGCTCGCAAGCGATTGACAAGGGGAGCAACGCCCTTCTCCCGGGAGAATTGTCACATGACCTGGCGGGCAATCCGCGAATTGTCAATGGCATCGTCGATATGGGAGCGTATGAACACGATGGCAGTCCGGTCATGCCGCCGCTTATCGTCGAAGTTTCCGCAAAGGGGATATTGCGAATCCTTGGCACCGAGGAGGCCGACTGGATCGAAATTCAGGAAACGGCAACGCAAATCATCGTGCATTCGTCCAACGCAACCGGAACAACGGAGTTGAAGCAATGGCCGTTTGAGAAAAACACGATTTCGACGATTGAGTTCCACGGTTACGGCGGCAACGACACATTCAAAAATGCTTACAAAGGCGTTTCATGTTCGATTGCGTGCCGCCTGGACGGCGGTTACGGCAACAACACACTCGTCGGCGGGATGGGCAACGACTGGATTTACAGCGGACCCGGCGGGACCAATATTCTGGACACTGGTCCCGGCGGCGACAACATCGTCATCGGCGGCTACGGGAATAACACGTATTATAACAACAGCAGTGGCAGTACCGCTTTTGCGTGGATCGGCTCCACCACCAATAACAAATGGGCAGACGAGAAGAAAAAACTCGGCCCCAACGACGCCCAATTGATCTTTTCGCCGACGTTTAAAAATGGAAGAACTCAAGGTAAATACGGTTGTGTTGCAAGACCCTGGTTGGAAGACGAAGTGGTCAATACAATGAATACACTTTCTGACTTCTATAAAGTCATCGGGAACTACAAAATTCTGGGAAGTCCATACTTCAATGGCATTACTTATGTGATGGCGTCCGATCTAGGTGACGCTTCATATACCAATTTCATAAACGGGGAAACATGTCTCCTGGGAGGAAATTTTGCGGCAGTTCATGAGTTTGCCCATTTGTGGAACGATACTCATATTAATCCGGTTTTTAAAGTGTTTTGGGATACAACTTGGGAAGATGATGGTGTTACACTGAAATCAGGTAAAAGCCTGGAACAAGACACTACGAATAATTACTCAGGGAAAATGGATGTCTTTGAGGATTGGGCGCAAATCGTTCAAAGCATTGTTCTTGGAAATCAGGAAACGGACTGTGAGGGAAAACCAGACTTACGGAAAAAATTCGATATTGTCCATCAATTTTTTGATTGGCTCGCCCTCCCTCGTGAAGCATTATCAACCGTTGTGACGACAAACCTGGATGTTGTCGATGCGACCGACGGTCTGATCTCGCTTCGTGAAGCAATCAACTATGCCCAACCGGGCGATACGATTACATTTGATGCGTCCATGAAAGGCAAGACCATCACATTGAACGAAGAGGCTTTGTCCATCGACAAAAGCATTTCGATTGATGCCACCGGCAGGAACATCACCATTGACGGTGACAAAAAATCGGGGGTGTTTGAAGTCTTTGATGATTGGGGTGATAGATTGGAGGTCGCTTTGATGGGATTGGCGATCACCGGCGGTTCTTATGGTTGGGGCGGCGGGATTTATAACGAAAGAAGTGCATTGACAGTTATCAACTGCACCATTTCGGGAAACACGTCGCAAGCAGGCGCGATTTATAACTTAGGTGGTGCATTGACCATCATCAACTGCACCATTTCGGGAAACGATGGCGGCGGGATTTACAATATTAATTTGGTATCTGGCGGCCAGCCGTTCAATGCCACGGCGACGCTTTACAACACAATCGTCGCACAACAAAAAACCGGAGTGGATATTAGCAAGGTCGGAACGATTCAGATTCAGGGTAATAACAACCTGACATCATTCACCGGCTGGAGCAGTGGTACTGCAAATCTCGTTTACAACCCCGCTTTGCCGCTTTTTGTCAACGCAACAGCGGGCGATTACCGTCTTGCCGCCAGTTCGCAGGCCATTGACAAGGGGAACAATGCTTACACGATTGCGGCGGGAGTGACAACCGATCTCGCGGGCAAGAGCCGTATTGTCGGCGGAACGGTGGATATGGGGGCATTCGAGTATCAGTCGGCACCACTCACTCCGGCAAATGTTACTGCCACGGCGGTCAGCACGAAAACGGTTCTATTGACGTGGGATGCTGTTGCGAGTGCGGAGAGTTACAAAGTTTACTGTTACGACAGCACGGTTGCGGGTGGGTGGAGATTGCTGGCGAACGTTGCCGGCACGAGTTGGACGC
>JGI20166J26741_11455584_pt1 | contig 26391 bp, 20 predicted proteins | sample TergutCu122P5_FD_26741 | JGI IMG/M metagenome (IMG submission 26741)
TTCTACTGGTGGGAGGCCCTGCTCGCAAGCGCCGGCGCCATCGCGGGCTCCGGGCAGTTCGTCGCGCTCTCGACCTTGCTCGCCTCGGGCGGGCATGCCGCCGCCGCGCTCATCGCCTCGTCAGTCGTCAACCTGCGCTATCTGCTCTTCTCCGCGACGATGTCGCCGCACGTGCGCAAGGTCAAGCCGCCCCTGCTCCTGGGTTGGCTCGCCTTCCTGCTCACCGACGAGACCTTCGCGATCAACATGGCCGAGATCAAGGAAGGCACGTCGAGTCACATCCGTCAGGCCGGCGTTGGCCTGGCCTCCTGGGTCGGCTGGGTCTCCGGGACGGCTCTGGGCGCTTTCGGGGCGACCTTCGTGAAGAACGCCGATCGCTTCGGGGTCAACTTCGCGATGCCGGCCATGTACGCGGCGCTCTTCGTCGCGCTTGCGCGCAACAGCAAAGAGGTCCTCTGCGGTATCGGCTCGGCTGCCCTGGTCGTCGCGCTCTACATCCTGGCCGCTACGAAGATCCTCGTGATTCCGTCCTACTGGTACATCGTCATCGCGGCGCTGGTCGCGGCCACGGTCGCCACGATCATCTGGCCGCATGCGGGTCACAGCGACGAGCTTGAGGACGCCGCCGCCTCCGACGAGATGCTCGTCGGCACGAGGGCGGCCTCATGACGATCATCGCCCAGAACGCGATCCTGCTCACGATCCTCGGCATGACCGTGCTCAACTTCACGCTGCGCCTGACGCCGATGGTCGCGCTCAACCGGATACAGCTGCCCGACATCGTCACGAGCTGGCTGTCCTTCGTGCCGGTCGCGGTCATGGGCGCGCTGTTCGCCGACAACATCCTCTGGCCGGCCTGGAAGCAGACCGCCGGGAGCGCGCCCATCCCGCTGTATCTCAACCCCGGCATCTTCGGCGCCCTGGCTGCCATGCTCGCCTTCAAGCTCACGAGGAGCTTCATCGGCGGTACGGCGGCCGGCATCGTGGTCTTCGTGCTGACGCGCTGGCTCGTGACCGGCGTGCTGTGAGATGCTCGTTTCTTAACTGCTTCTTACGCCGTTCTTACACAAAACCGCAGGTCATATGGGGTGTTTGTGTAGTTTCAGAGAATAGTGCGCCGCCTGTTATCGTGATGCTCTGAGCCTGTCTGCCAGGCGGCGATCACCTCCCATCTCTTCGAGGGGAGGTGGTATCATGGTCGATCTTCAGTTCCTGGGTCTTGTGATCTGGGTTATTGTCGTCTATCGTGTTCCAGCAGTTTTGTGTTTCGTAATACAAAACGGAGCCGCCCGGCTGTTGCTTCATTTCTGAGGCATCAGGGGGCGGCACCTCAACCAATTGGGAGAGACCGTCGCCAGACCAATGGCAGCAGGCTCTCCACACCACCGATTATAGCAGAATCCCGATCGCTTTTCGCCGAGCGCGTCATAAGAGCGCATCAACTCTGGTATCAAGTATGATATACCTGCTGACAGCAACGATCAGGAAAGGATGCCGATGAGGTCTACTATCACAATTGATGACGAAGTTTTTGAGAAGGCGTCCCGTCTGATCGGCCTCAGCAAGCTCTCTGAACTTACCGATCGGGCTTTTAAAGAGCTTATCTGCACAGAGCTGTTAAGAGATGGCGGTATCAACCACCTATGAACAGCGTAGACCTACGAGGCAGAAAGCGACGCACGACAACATGCAGATACGAATCAAAGCGTCATGGTCTGTGGTGAATCCATGAAGCGAAAACAAGACGCCATATTCTATATCATTTTGTCCGTCATTTTTCTTGCCTGCGCCACACTGTATGCGTTAACGGATCATTGAAAGGAAGTGCGACCATGCACGCAAGACTGAAACGAGTAGTTGCAAGCCTGCTGACGTTTGCTCTGGCACTCAGCATGAGCGTCGGGCACGCGGCGCCGGCGTATGCGGCAGGCGAGCCGGTGATCAGCAACCTGACGATAACAAACATCACATCGGCGATGGCCTATCACACGCTGGACCTGGATTCAGCTGCAACCGTGTATAAGGCGGTCTATCTCGCGAGCGACCCGACGCCGACAGTCGCAGCGATCAAAGCCGGAACCGGAGCAGTTTACTCCTCCCATACAGACTGGCCAGCTGCCACTGATATCATCGGTGGGGTGTATCTCTTGAGCCCAAGCACCGCTTACAAGATATATTTCGTCGCGACAAACGCCAACGGAGATTCAGAGATCGTCTCGTTCAGCTTCACCACGCTGGTGGCGCCGGTGGCTCCGTTGATCACGACCGACAAGCTGCCGGGGTGCACGGTCGGTTCCGCCTACTCGACGTCGGTCGAGGCAACCGGAACGACACCGATGACCTGGAAGGTCGTCTCCGGCAGTCTGCCTCCGGGGCTGGTGCTCGACTCTGAATCCGGCCTCATCTCCGGCACGCCGACAGCGGTCGGCACCTTCACCTTCACGGTCGAGGCCTCCAACGAAGCGGGAAGCGACAGTAAGCCCTACACGATCGCCGTCGCAGCGATCAGCGTGCCAGAGCCATCCAATCCGACTAATCCTTCCAAGCCGCAGCCAGCGCCCAAGCTTGCTGCCTTGCCGCCGACCGGTGACAAGGATTCGCTGGTGCTGCTGAGTGCACTAGAGATGATCGCTGCCGGCGCAGCGCTGCTTATGGTGGCACGTAAGTTCCGGACGCGTGATATCTGGTAGTAACGCAAGCACTCCCTTATTCAATGCGTTACGGCAGAACAGCTCCGCTTCGGCGGAGCTGTTCACCTGCCAGCCTCGTCGTATGTTCCCACTTCCGATCAACTTGAACGGACTCGAACCGCACGGTCGCATCAATAAACACGACCGTGCTCCTTCCAGGGGTAAGACCACGCCTCAGAAAAACAGCGCCCACCACCGTAGCGTAGAATCATTCCCATGATGTACCTCGATCCAGAAACCCGATAGCGTCTTGATGGACGCGCTCGCAGACATACAGGAGGCCCTGCACACGGTCCCCCTGGTCCCGGGGGTCTATCTCTGGAAGGACGCCACCGGCGAGGTGCTCTATGTGGGCAAGGCCAAGGAGCTTCGCAAGCGGATGCAGCAGTATCTCGCGGGGGCTGACGAGCGCGCGATGATCCCGCTCATGATGGCGCGGGTCGCGAGCTTCGACTATGTGGTCTGCGCCAGCGAGGTCGAGGCGCTGATCCTGGAGCTGAACCTCATCAAGCAGTTCTCGCCGCCCTACAACGTGGACTTGCGTGACGACAAGACCTATCCCTTCATCGCGCTGACCTGCGCCGACGCCTTTCCCGCGATCAAGTACACGCGCGAGAAGCACAAGGCCGGCACGCGCTACTTCGGGCCCTATACCGACGCGCGGGCCGCGCGCGAGACCATGGACGCCCTGCGCCGCGTCGTGCCGCTCTGTCGGTCCACCTGCCCGGACTACAAGCGGGTGTTGCGCGGGGGCAAGGCGCTGTCGCGGGCCTGTTTCGACGCGCACATCGGTCTGGGGCCGGGAGTCTGCACCTCAGACATCAGCGAGCAGGACTACGCCGTCGGTGTTCGGCGCGCCCTGCGCTTCCTTGCCGGACACTACCGTGAGCTCGAAGACGAGCTGCACGCGGCGATGGAGGCCGCCGCCTCCGAGCTTGAGTTCGAGACGGCGGCGCGCTATCGCAACCGCCTTGACGCCATCGCCCGGGTCAAAGAGAAGCAGAGCATCGTCAGCGAAGAGCACGTCGATCTTGACGTCATCGGCGTCGCGCGCGCCGAGACCCTGGCCTGCGCCTACGTGCTGGCCGTGCGCGCCGGGCGCGTCCAGTACGGCAACGAGTACATCCTTGAGACCGGAGCCGACGATCTTCTGTCGACCTTCGTGGCGCGTTACTACAGCGAGGCGGCCGAGGTCGTCAGGGAGGTCCTGCTGGAGGAGATCCCGGAGGACAGCGCGGTCCTGTCCGAGTACCTCACCGGCCTGCGCCGCGAGCGCAGCGACGGGCGCCTGTGCGGGCGAGTTCAGCTGAGCGCGCCCAGGATCGGCCGCAAGAAGCGGCTCGTGCAGATGGCCGGCGAGAACGCCCGCCATGCGCTGCTGCGCTACAAGGCGCGCACCCACTACGACGACGAGCGCACGAACACGGCGCTGCTCGAGCTCGAGTCGGCGCTGGCGCTGCCCGGGCCGCCCCTGCGCATCGAGTGCTGTGACATCTCGACGCTGCACGGAGCGCACTCGGTCGGCTCGCTGGTGGTGTTCACGAACGGCCGCGCGGACAAGGCGGGCTACCGGCGCTTCAAGATCCAGCTGCCCCACGCCGAATCCAACGACCTCGCGATGATGCGCGAGGTCCTGGCACGGCGCTTCTCCTGTGAGCGGCGCGAAGACGCGCGCTTCGGACGGATGCCCGATCTGCTCATCATCGACGGCGGCAAGCCGCAGCTCAGCGCCACGCTTGCCCAGCTTGCCGAACTGGGCATCACCGATATCCCCGTCGCCGGTCTTGCCAAGTCAGAAGAGGAGCTCTGGGTCAGCTGGCAGGAGACGCCGGTCATCCTGCCGGACGGATCGCCGTCGCTGTATCTGGTCAAGCGGGTGCGCGACGAGGCGCACCGCTTCGCGATCGACTATCACCGCCAGCTCCGGGCTAAGGCCGCCACGACCTCGGTGCTCGACGAGGTCGTCGGCATCGGACCGAAGCGGCGCCGCGAACTCATCGCCGCCTTCGGCAACTTCCGTAAGCTGCGCGAGGCCTCCGTCGACGAGATAGAGGCTGCGGTCCCCTTCGTCACGCCCGCGATGGCCGCCGACATCTTCAGCGTGCTGCATCCCGACTGACCTGCGCTCACCCGGGCGTGTCTATCCTGCTATACTGGGACTCCCATCACGACAGGGAGTACGCCCATGGCACGCAAACAGAAACCCGAAGAAGGGGTGACACCGCTCATCATCGTGACCGGCATGTCCGGAGCGGGGCGCTCGCTGGCGCTCTCCGCGCTGGAGGACTTCGGCTACTTCGCCATCGACAACCTGCCGCCGCAGTTCCTCATCCAGATCGCTGAGCTCGCTCAGTTGCCGGACTCCGATTTCTCACGGGTGGCTGTCGCCTGTGACGTACGCGGAGGTGAGCTCTTCGGGCAGCTGTTCGACATCCTGGATGCCGATGCCTTACCGATCTCACACAAGGTCCTCTTCCTCGATGCTGATGACGAGACGCTCGTCAACCGCTTCAAGGAATCTCGTCGCCCTCATACCTTGCAGGGCGGGGGGACCAACCTCGCGCGCGCGATCGAGATCGAGCGTGAACTGCTCGAGCCGATCCGCTTCTCTGCTGATACGATCATCGACACGAGCAAGCTGCGGGCTTCGGAGTTGCGCGCACAGATCCAGCGCGAGTTCCTGCCGGAGACCGTCGACACCTCGCTGCACGTCCATGTGAGCAGCTTCGGCTTCAAGTACGGGATCCCGACCGACGCAGACGTCGTCTTCGACGTACGCTTTCTGCCTAACCCCTTCTATGACAAGGACCTGCGCCCGCTCTCCGGTCTGGACGCGCCGGTCGCGGACTTCGTCATGGGGCGCAAAGAGACCAGGGACTTCCTCAAGAGGTGGAAGCCCCTGCTTGCCGATGTCATCCCGCGCTATGTTGCGGAGGGTAAGTTGAACCTCGGTATCGCCCTGGGCTGCACGGGCGGGCGTCATCGCAGCGTCGCCCTGGCAGAAGAGACGGCCCGCTTCCTGGCAAAGGAGGGCTACCAGGTCAGCATCGTCCACCGCGATCGGGAGCGAGAAGGTCATGCCAAAGAAGCGTAGCGCCGCGCCCCGCAAGGTGGTCGCGATCGGCGGCGGGACCGGCCTGCCGCTCATCCTGCGCAGCCTGCTCGCCCTGGACTATGAGCCAACGGCTATCGTGACGATGGCAGACGATGGGGGATCGTCGGGGCGCCTGCGCCGTGAGCTCGGCATCCTGCCACCCGGCGACGTACGCAACTGCCTGGCCGCGCTCGCTGCGCCCGCACATGCGCTGATGGCCGATCTCCTCGGCTACCGTTTCGAAGAGGGAGAGGGGATCACGGGCCATGCGGTCGGTAACCTCATGCTCGCGGCGCTGACCGATCGGGTCGGCGACTTCGATGCGGCAGTCAAGTATCTGGAGCGCCTGCTGGAGGTCCGTGGCAGGGTCCTGCCCTCGACCTTCGACGACGTGGTGCTTTCCGGCTACGACCGGGCGGGTACGCTCATCACCGGCCAGGAGTCTCTGGCGAAGAACCCCGTGGCGATCGCTGACGTCGACCTGGAGCTTGCGCATCCTGAACACGCGCCGGGCAGGCGACGGACCCCGCGGGCCAATGCGGAGGCGGTCGCGGCCCTGGAGGAAGCCGACCTCATCCTGATCTGCCCCGGTTCGCTCTACACGAGCATCATCCCGAACTTCCTGGTGTCCGAGATCCGTCGCTCTGTGTGCGCAAGCGCTGCTCCGGTCATATACTTCTGCAACGTCGCGAACATGCGCGGAGAGACCAGCGGATATACCCCACTCGACTACGTTGACGCGCTGACGGCCCATGGCCTGCGCGGCTGCATCGACGCGATCGTCCTGCCGGTCTGCGGAGACGCGACCGGAACCGAGATCCCGATCATCAACGCGACCCAGGAGGTCATCGACGCTCTTCAGAGGCGGGGACTGCAGGTGTTCTGCGAATCGCTGACCAGTACAGAGAACCCCTATCGTCATGACCAGCAGGCGACGATCGCCGCGCTGGAGAGGGTGATCGCGCGTGTCGTTTACAGCTGAGGTCCGCGACGAGCTCTCGCGCGTCGAGCCCCGCCGGGACTGTTGCGCGCGCGCCGCGCTCTCCGCGCTGATCCGCCTTGATGGGACACTCACGAAGAGCGCCGGCAACACCTGTCGCCTTGAGCTGGTGACCGAGTCAGCTCCGGTGGCACGCACGATCATCGGGCTGGCCCACACCGTCGGGGGACTCAAGACCGAGCTCACGAGCCGCCGCAGCGTGTTGCACAAGACCTACAGCTACCTGATCACGATCCCCAGTCAGGCCCGCCTCGAGCCCTGCCTGCGCGCCCTGGGGCTCTCTGAACACGCCTACCTTGTCGGCGGCGTCGACGAGGCGCTCGTGAAGCGCGACTGCTGCGCGATGGCCTATCTGCGCGGGGCCTTCCTGGGGGCGGGTTTCGTCTCTGATCCGCGCGCGGACGCGCACTTCGAGATCGCCTGCCAGAGCGAGGTACTCGCGCGTGACCTGCTGTCCCTGATGCGGAGATTCGATCTGGAGGCGAAGTACGTGGAGCGCCGGGGCGCCTGGACCGTCTACCTCAAGGGCGCTGAGCCCATCCTGAACTTCCTGGCGTTGGTCGGCGCGCACAAGGCCCTGCTCAAGACGGAGAACGTCCGGGTGGTCAAGTCGATGCGCAACGATGTGAACCGCCGCGTCAACGCAGAGATCGCCAATCAGACCAAGGCGAGCCAGGCCGCGCTGGCGCAGCTCGATACGATCGAGCGCCTGCGCAGCGCCGACCTGCTCGCGACCTTACCTGCGGGTCTGCGGCAGTTCGCTGAGCTGCGCCGGGCCAATCCCGATCTGAGTCTGCGGGAGCTGGGCGCGCTCGCCACGCCGCCGCTTTCGAAGTCCGCGGTCAACCATCGCATGCGCCGTCTTGAGGAGGCTGCCCGCGAACTGCAGATCTGAAGCTGGTCCTGGGCAACAGGGGCCTTAACTGGTGCTATACTGACAGGGTAATGACACGCCTATCTTTGGAGGACTGAACCATGACAATCAAGCTTGGGATCAGTGGGTTCGGACGTATCGGACGCAATGTGCTTCGAGTCGCTGTTGAGGACCCGGAGATCGAGGTCGTAGCGGTCAATGATCTTACCGACATCAAGACACTCGCACATCTGCTCAAGTACGACTCCGTTCATGGAGCGTTCAAGCATTCTGTTGAGATCTGCGATGAAGGCATCATCGTCGGGGGCAAGCTTATCAGGGGACTTACGCAGCGCGATCCGGCTGCTTTGACCTGGGGTGATCTTGGTGTCGAGCTCGTCGTCGAGTCGACGGGCTTCTTCACCGATGCGACGAAAGCCCATGCGCACATCGACGCCGGAGCGAAACGCGTCATCATCTCAGCGCCGGCGAAGAACGAGGACATCACGATCGTGATGGGAGTCAACGACGACGCCTATGATCCGGAGAAGCACTTCGTGGTGAGCAACGCCTCATGTACGACGAACTGCCTCGCGCCCTTCGCCAAGGTGCTGCGCGACAGCTTCGGGCTCAAGCAGGGTTTCATGAACACGATCCACAGCTACACGAACGATCAGATCATCCTGGACTCGCCGCATAAGGACCTGCGGCGCGCCCGCGCGGCGGCGCTGTCCATCATCCCGACCTCGACCGGGGCCGCCAAGGCCATCGGACTCGTGATGCCGGACATGAAGGGCAAGCTCGACGGTATGTCGATGCGCGTGCCCACGCCGGACGGCTCGGTCGTCGACCTGGTCGCCGAACTCGAGCGCCCCGCCACCAAAGAGGAGATCAACGCCGCGATGAAGGCAGCGGCCGACGGCCCGATGAAGGGCTATCTCGAGTACTGCGAAGACCCGATCGTCTCGGTCGACGTCATCGATAACCCGGCCTCCTCGATCTTCGACTCATTGCAGACGATGGTCATGGGCGGAGGTTCCGGCACCTTCGTCAAGTGCGTGAGCTGGTATGACAACGAATGGGGTTACAGCAACCGGGTCATCGACCTGGCCAAGCTGATGATGGCATAAGGAGTCGTCATGTTCTCAAAGTCAGTCGTGACCGATCTTCCGGTCACGGGCAAGCGCGTGGTCGTGCGCGTCGACTTCAACGTGCCGCTCGAAGGTGGCGTCGTCGTCGATGATGCGCGGATCCGCGCGGCTCTGCCCACTCTGCAGTTCCTGATCGAGCAGGGGGCGCGGGTCATACTGATCTCGCACCTCGGACGGCCCGCCGGCGCGCCGGACCCCGCCTACTCGCTGGCTCCGGTCGCGCCCGTGCTGAGCGGACTTCTGGGGCGTCCGGTCCGTTTCGTGGCCGACACGGTGGGTCCCGAGGCTTTAGCGCTGTCGCGCGCGCTGGGCGACGGCGAGGTCCTGCTGCTGGAAAACGTCCGCTTCTACCCGGGCGAGAAGGCCAACGATCCGGACTTCGCCCGCAAGCTCGCCGACCTCGGCGAACTCTACGTCAACGACGCCTTTGGCACGGCGCATCGCGCCCATGCCTCGACGGCGGGCATCGCGCAGTACCTGCCCGCGGCGGCCGGGCTGCTCATGGCGCGCGAGATCGAGACCCTGGGCGCACTCTTCGCTGACCCGAAGCGTCCCTTCGTTGCGGTGCTCGGCGGATCGAAAGTATCGGACAAGCTCGGGGTCATCCGCAAACTCATCGAGGTGGTCGATACCCTGCTCATCGGCGGGGGTATGGCGTTCACCTTCGAGGCGGCCCGGGGCAACGGCGTCGGCGCTTCGCTTCTGGAAGCTGACTGGGTAGATCCCTGCCGCGAACTTCTGGCCTTGGCCGACGAGAAGAACTGTCAGTTGCTGCTGCCCGACGACTATGTCGTCGCCGATGCCTTCGCACCGGATGCGGCGACCCAGGTCGTGGCCGCTGACGGCATCCCGGAGTCCTGGATGGGACTTGACGTCGGACCTGCGACGACCCAGAGGTATCAGGCCGTGCTCGCCAGCGCGTCAACGGTGTTCTGGAACGGCCCGATGGGGGTCTTCGAGATGCCGGCCTTCGCCGCGGGCACCCGCAAGGTCGCCGAGGCGATCTGCGAAAGCGACGCGACCTCGGTCATCGGCGGGGGAGACTCGGCCGCCGCGCTTGCGGCCTTCGGGCTGACCGATAAAGTGAGCTTCATCTCGACGGGCGGCGGCGCCTCGATGAAGCTTCTGGAGGGCGCCGAGCTGCCGGGCCTGGCCGCGCTTGACGATACAGAAAGGATCTGAGGACATGCGAAAGAAGATGGTCGCGGGCAACTGGAAGATGTATAAGACCGCGGGCGAGGCAGCGATACTCGTACAGAACCTGGAGGACGTCGCGCGCGATGTCCTCGGTGATGTCGAGGTCGTGGTCGCCCCGCCCTTCACGGCGCTGCACAGCGTCTCGACCGTTATCGCGCTCGATAAGTCGCCGATCAGGCTCGGCGCCCAGGATATGTTCTGGGAAGAGGAGGGCGCCTACACCGGCGAGATCGCGCCGCGCATGCTCAGTGACCTTGAGACCTCCTATGTGATCGTCGGCCACAGCGAGCGTCGCGCGTACTTCGGCGAGACCGACGAGATCGTCAACCGCAAAGCGCGGGCCGTCTTCGCTCATGGCATGACGCCGATCGTCTGCTGCGGAGAGAGCATCGAGACCCGCGAAGCAGGCGCGGAGGCGGACTTCATCGCCGGCCAGATCCGCGCAGGGCTTGCCGGGATCGAGACGATGGACGCGATGAAGCTTGTCATCGCCTATGAACCGATCTGGGCGATCGGCACGGGTAAGACCGCCTCGCCGGAGCAGGCAGAGGAGGTCTGCGCTCATATCCGCGCGCTGGTCTGCGAGATCTTCGACGACGTGGTCGCCGCCCGCGTCCGTATCCTCTACGGCGGCTCGGTCAAGCCCGAGAACGCGGCGCTCTTCTTCGCCCAGCCCGACATCGACGGGGCGCTCGTGGGGGGAGCAGCGCTCTCTGTCGAGGCCTTCGCCCCGATCGTGGTCGCTGCACGTCCGTGACACGGCCGGTCTGTCTGATCATCATGGACGGGCTCGCCTATGGCGTGCCCACGGACGATGAGCAGTGCAACGCGGTGTGCCGCGCGAACACCCCGGTGCTCGACGAGCTCTGGCGGACCAGCGCCCACAGCTTCCTGCAAGCTTCCGGGGAGGCGGTCGGCCTGCCGGTCGGTCAGATGGGTAACTCCGAGGTCGGCCACCTCAACATGGGCGCCGGACGCGTCGTCTATCAGGAACTGACGCGCATCGATCATGCCATCGCCGACGGCAGCTTCTTCAACAACGAGGTCCTGCGCGCGGCCTGCCAGTGGGCGCGCGAGCACACCGGACGTCTGCACCTGATGGGGCTGCTCTCTGACGGCGGCGTCCACAGCAGCCAGGAACATCTCTACGCGCTGCTGCGCCTGGCCGCCCGCGAACAGGTCCCCGAGGTGCTGGTCCACTGCTTCCTGGACGGACGCGACACGCCGCCGGACAGCGCGGCCGGCTACCTCGCCCAGCTCGAAGAGAAGACCGTCGAGATCGGCGTCGGGCGCATCGCCTCGATCATGGGGCGCTACTACGCCATGGACCGCGACCGCCGTTGGGAGCGCGTCCAACGTGCCTACGACTGCCTGACAGGAGCGGCGGGGAGGGACGGTATCGGACTTCCGCCTCGGGGCCCCGTCTCCGCTACGCTCCGTCCCCCGAGTACGGGTTCCAATACCGCCCCTCCTGCTACGGCCCCCGACGCCCTCTCCGCCATCAACGCCTCGTATGCGGCGGGCATCACCGACGAGTTCGTCGAGCCCACGCTCATCGGCGCGCCCGCGCCCATCAGCGACGACGACGCGCTCATCTTCTTCAACTTCCGCCCCGACCGCGCCCGCGAGCTCAGCTACGCCTTCACCTGTCCGGACTTCGACGGATTTGCGCGCGCGAACTGGCCCCGTACGCACTTCGTGTGCCTCTGCGAATACGACCCGGCGCTCGAGGCCGCCGTGGCTTTTCCCAAGGAGTATCCGGCAGACGTGCTCGCCGATGTCATCGCCGCCGCAGGCCTGCGTCAGTTCCATACGGCCGAGACCGAGAAGTACGCGCACGTCACCTTCTTCTTCAACGGCGGCTCTGAGCCCCCGAAGCCGGGGGAGGAGCGCCGCCTTGTCGCAAGCCCGAAGGTGGCGACCTATGACCTGCAGCCGGAGATGAGCGCCGTCGAGGTCACTGACGGCCTGGTCGCAGCGATCCGTGCTGGCGAGTCGGACTTCTACGTGGTGAACTTCGCCAACGGGGACATGGTGGGGCATACCGGCGTCCTGGAGGCGACGATACGGGCGGTCGAGACGGTCGATACTCAGGTGGGGCGCGTTGTCGAGGCGATGCGCAGCGTCGGCGGCCTCACGCTGATCACGGCCGACCACGGCAACGCGGAGGACATGGGGACCGAAGCTGCGCCCCAAACGGCGCATACGACAAGCGAGGTCCCCTTCATCGCGGTCGGAGAGGGCGCCCATAGCTGCCAGCCGGGCAGGCTCTGCGACGTGGCGGCGACCGCCGCCGCCGCCCTCGGGGTCGCGCCTCCCCGCTCCTGGACCGGCAAGGACCTGCTGAGCTGAGGGCGCGCCAGTCCTCGACTCATAAATGACATCAATATAACGGCTTCACAATCGCACCCTCAGAGGGTTATAATCAATGTGGTTATGTCTGTCTCATATTGGTGGTCGGCTGTTCGCCGAACAGAAGGGGAAAGGTCTTGTCATGAGAAAGTCAGCATTGACACGCATCCTGGCGCTGCTGTGCTCGGGTATGCTGGTCATCGGTCTGTTACCACTAGCCGCACAGAGTGCGGCGGCGACTCCCACTGAAGGGGCGGTCTCCTATCTGGCAGCAGACGGGACCAAGGCGAGTCCCACGGGTCCGGACATCGATCCGTTCCTGAGCGGCACCGCAAGCCATGTCTCGGGGAGCAAGGTCGCCTCTGACCTGAACGCGAGCGACGAGACCACGGTGACCCTGTCGTTTCCCTCCGCGGACTTCGTCCCCAGCTATGACATCGTCCTGGTGACCGATGGGACGCAGAGTTTCGCAGATACAGCTCCTGCGGCCAGGCAGATGATCGCGGACCTGGCCGGCGAGGTGTCGGCCCGTCCCAACATGAACGTCAAGGTCGGCGCAGTGGCCTATGGTACCGTTGCCTACAGCAGTTTCGCGCCGGGCACCGGCCTCGTCAACGGCACCGTCTGGAACATGTTGCAGACGGCTTTCAGGACGGGTAACTGGAGCAGTGTGCCGGGAGGCGTTCCGGCTGCTGCAGCGCCGATGATCGGACAGATGGTGCCGCTGGGCAACGGGTGGCCCAACGACTCGCTGCCGGCGGGCGGCGACGCCGTCGGTGCCAAGGATCTCCTGGGTGGCCTGCAACCGCTTAACGCGACCACGGAACCGACGCTCTCTTCTGCCATCAGTCTGAACGGCAGTCGTCTGGCAGCTGAGTACTTGCTGGCCTATGCCTCTTACACCAATTCTGCCCCCTACACGGGGACCTACATGGGAGTCGGTTTCCAGGGCTACACCATGAACAACCCGGTCATCGGCACCAACCTGGAGGCCGGCATCAAGTCCGGTCAGGCGCTGCTGGATGGCGATACGACCACGCCGGCCGCCAACAAGTATCTGGTGATCCTGACCGACGGCGGCACCTACTACTGGAACTCGAACACCAGCGACGATCCCCATCAGCAGATGACGGGCGCGCTGTATAACGCGAACGGTCCGGCCCAGACCTACTCGCATGGAGCTCACGTCTACGCCCAGCTCAGCCAGGTGCATAACGACTGGGCCCAGGGGCCGCGGGCGCTGTATGCCACCGGCACGGTCAAACCCACGCCGACCGGCGCTACCGCTGCTGAGTACCAGAGTTTCCTGACCGCGCCCTTCGGTGGCGCCACGCTTCCGCCGACCACCGACCAGACCTCCCAGATCTCGATCGAGGACTTCCAGACGAACATGAGTAACCAGGCCTGGGCGGCAGCGGCCGGTCTGACAACAGACTACGCCAACACTGCCACCTATCCCTACATCTCCCTGGAGAAGGGGACCGCTCATGCGGCCACCGCCCTGCAGAGCGCGGTAAGCAACAACCCCCTGGAGAACGTCTTCCTCTTAGGCTCGCAGTATGCCGCGTGGAGCGACGATGAGTTGTCGATCTCGAACGGTTTCCTGAACTGGTCGAAGAACCTGGTCGGCGCTCAGAACTACTATCCGATCAGCCCTGCCTCGACGACAGCCGATATCCAGGGCGCGCTCAATGATATCCAGGGTCAGCTCCTCTATGTGATCGATCACGGGACCCTGACCGACACGATCGGCTCCGAGTTCGATCTGGTGCTGGGAGGCGCGTCGATCGCTCCTTCCGACGTCACGCTGACGCTCAGCGGCACACCGCTGGCTGTGGTGGTCGACCCAAGCGACCCCAACCAGCTCGACTTCGGGACACCGGATACCGGGACAGGTCTCTACCCCTATACGGTCAGATATGTCCCCGGAGCTGCGGAGAAACTCGTGTTGACGATCAACGTCCCAGTCGAGACCTCTGAGCCGCTGCAGCTCACCTATCACCTGAAGCTCACCCGCCAGACAACGCCGAGCGGCTGGCATACGGGGGTCAAGCTCAACGAGAGCGCCATCGTCGAGTACACGAGCACTGATGGCAGCACGGGGACGACCTCGTTCCCGATCCCGGTCACGCAGTACTATGTACCTGCCGAGGAGCCTCATGTGCCGCCGGTGGAGCCCAAGAAGCCAACGCCGGTAACACCCAAGCCGGCTCCGTTGGGTCTGCCGAGTACCGGTGATCCGTCCGCTCCGGGATACGCGTTCATCGCGCTTCTGGCCGGCGCAGCCCTCGTGCTGGTGAGCCTGCGGCGACGCCGCCTGAGCTGATCGTCAGATGACGGAAGGGATCAGACCCTTTGTCACCTCAGGCATAAGTGGGAAGCGAGGGAGTCGCTCGCGTACGCGAACGACCCCCTCGCTGACCGACCCGTCAGAGCACTCGTGACAGAAGGGGTCGGACCCCTTTGTCACTAGTGGACGCTTCGGGCACTTTGGTATAGAATATACTGGCTTACCGGCACGGGTAAGCGTCTGTCAGAGAAACAAGCACTCATAAAGGAGCATCAGTGAAAAACCTGTTCATCGTTCTTATCGTGCTCTGGGCCATCAGCGCCCTGGGCATCATCATCTGCGTCCTGCTGCATTCCGGCAAGGACGCGGGCCTGTCCGACTACTTCAGCAACAACGTCTCGACATCGGTCGGCACCGGCATCATAGAGAAGAACCTCGATCGTCTCACCATCGCGTTCTCGGTCTGCTTCGCCGTGATCCTGCTGGCGATCATGGTGATCCTGCCGAAGCTCTGATGCAGGGCCTTCGATGACCACCGGCAGGTTCGGACCCTACGGGGGTCGCTATATCCCTGAAACGCTCATGGGCGCCGTGCGCGAGCTCGAAGAGGCTTATGAGCACTGGCGCAGCGATCCCGGCTTCACCAGCGAGCTGGACGCGCTCCTCTGCGGTTACGCCGGACGTCCCTCGCTGCTCACGTACGCGGCGAAGATGACTGCCGACCTGGGCGGGGCGAAGATCTACCTCAAGCGCGAGGACATGAACCACACCGGCTCGCACAAGATCAACAACGTGCTGGGGCAGGCCCTGCTCGCCAAGAAGATGGGCAAGACGCGTCTGATCGCGGAGACCGGCGCCGGCCAGCACGGGGTGGCCACGGCCACGGCGGCGGCCCTGCTCGACATGGACTGCGAGGTCTTCATGGGGGCAGAGGACATGGAGCGCCAGGCGCTCAACGTCTACCGCATGGAGCTTCTGGGGGCTACGGTCACGAAGGTGGTATCAGGCACCGGCACGCTCAAGGACGCCGTCAACGCGACGATGCGCGAGTGGGCCGGGCGCATGGTCGACACGCATTACTGCCTCGGCTCGGTCATGGGACCGCATCCCTTCCCGACGCTCGTACGCGACTTCCAGGCCGTCATCGGCCGCGAGATCCGCGCGCAGTTCTTCGAGGCGGAAGGGCGTCTGCCCGATGCCATCATCGCCTGCGTGGGGGGTGGCAGCAACGCGATCGGCTCCTTCTACGAGTTCATCGATGATGCGACAGTCGAGCTCATCGGCTGCGAGGCGGCAGGCTGTGGCGTCGACACGCCGCGCCATGCTGCGACGCTGGCCAAGGGGTCGGTGGGCGTACTCCACGGCATGAAGTCCTACTTCTGCCAGGACGAGTTCGGTCAGATCATGCCCGTCTATTCGATCTCTGCGGGCCTGGACTACCCGGGCATCGGCCCGGAGCACGCCCTGCTCCATGACGCCGATCGCGCACGCTATGTGCCGGTCACCGATGACGAAGCGGTCGAGGCCTTTGGCTATCTTGCGCGCACCGAGGGCATCATTCCGGCTATCGAGAGCGCCCATGCGCTGGCCTTCGCGATGCGCTATGCGCCCCGTCTCGGGCCGGACAAGTCGATCGTCGTGACCCTGTCGGGGCGCGGTGACAAGGACGTGGCGGCGATCGCTCGCTATCAGGGGGTAGCGCTTCATGAATAGGATCACGGAAGCCTTCAGCGGCAAGACGGCCTTCATACCCTTCGTCACGGGGGGCGACCCTGATATCGAGACGACTGAGGCGCTGCTGCACACGCTGGCGGAGGCCGGCGCGGATATCATCGAGATCGGCATCCCCTTCTCGGATCCCATCGCTGAGGGTCCGGTCATCGAGGCCGCCGATGTGCGCGCCTTGAGTCACGGCTGCACGGTCGACGACCTCTTCGAGATGGTGGCGCGCGTGCGACGCAGCGTGCAGATCCCGCTGCTTATGATGACCTACTACAACCCGATCTTCGTCTACGGAGCTCAGCGCTTCTGCGAGCGCTGTGCGCAGGTCGCCCTCGACGGGCTCATCGTGCCCGACCTGCCCTTCGAGGAGCGAGACGAGCTTTACGAGGTCGCCCGGACCCACGGGGTCACGCTCATCTCGATGATCGCGCCGACCTCAAGCGACGAGCGCATCGAGACCATCGCGCGCGCCTCAGAGGGCTTCCTCTACTGCGTCTCATCGCTGGGGGTCACCGGCGAGCGCAGCGAGCTGGGAGCGGCCGCCCGGGTCATGATCGAGAAGGTCCGTCGCGTCTCGTCGGTCCCCTGTGCGGTCGGCTTCGGGGTCTCGACTCCCGCGCAGGCGCGCGAGATAGCAGGCTTCGCCGACGGCGTGATCGTCGGCAGCGCGCTCGTGCGCATCGTCGCAGAGTCGGGTCGCGCCAGCGCAGATGACGTCGCTCGCTTCACCGCCCAGATGAAAGCCGCGATCTCGTAGCCGCTCGGGCGACTATATACGCTATAGTTGATACCATGGGCGGGAGGAGCCCATGGAAGGGGCGGTAGTGAAGCCGACGAGAGAGGAAACGACGACGGGCCCCCGCGAGGTGCTCAGCGCGCTGGCGCCTCTGTTGATCGCGGTGGCGGTCGGCATGGCGCTTCTGCTCGTCTTCCAGGCAGGCGATACCCTGCACAAGGACCCGCTGCATACCGATCTGCAGGCATCTCCCTTCTACGCCAGATCAGGCTTCGAACCCGTCTGGGCCCAGATCGACGATCCGCGCGCGCTGGACTGGGACCTGACGATCCCGCCCCACGGAGGCAAGGTCATCCTCTCAGACCTCCCCGGACAGTCACCGGCAGGCTATGGCATGTTCTCGACAGCGCACCGGAGCATCCGGGAGTTCACGCTATTGATCCCGTTCTCCCTCAGTAAGGAAGCGCTGCGCAACACCGGCGAGGGCGGGACCGGATACCCGATGCTCTCTCTTGCCGGCATAGGGGAGAACTGGGAGATCTTCGTCAACGGTCACTCGGTCGCCCGCCAGATATTCCTGGATAAGTCCGGCAGGATAGCGGAGTTCCGCAATCTCCATGACGTCTCGATCCCTGTCGCGAAAGACTACCTGCGCGCGGGCAAGAACGCCCTGGTGATCCACATCCTGGGGGCGCCCGGAAGCAAGTGGACCGGACTGCGCTACGCATCTCCCTACTATCTGACCAGCAGCTCGAACACCTTCAGCGACCTCCCGACGCTGTCCGGCCTGTTGATCAGCATCTCCTTCCTTTTGGTCGGCCTCTATCACCTGCTGGTCTACGTGCTGCGTCGGGCTGACTTCTACAGCCTGTTCTTCGTCGTGTTCTCCGTGGTCGCGTCGCTCTACTATCTGGTGGAGACGCCGATACTCTACCTCTTCATCCATGATACCGCCGTGCTCCAACGCCTCGACTATGGGCTGATGTATCTGTTGATATTCTCGGGGGTCGCCTTTCTTGAGACGATCCTGGCCGGCAAGATCTCGAAGATCACCACGGCCTACGGCGTCTTCAGCGCGCTTCTGGCGGTCGTTCAGTGGTTCTTCCCGATATGGTTCGCCTATGGTCTGGTGACGGTCTGGCGCTATACGACCATCGTCTTTCTTGCCTATGCCGTCGTGTTCGGGGTCGCGCGGCTGATACTACGGAGCGCGTCCAACCTTACGGACGGCGGACAGGCGCGCCCGGGGCTGGGCACAAGACTCCTGAACTATCTGTTGAGCACGGAGGCGGGGATCGTCTATGTCATGCTGATCTTCGTCGGACTGACCGCGATCATCGACATCATCGACATCGCGGTGCGCAACGTCAACTTCCCCCTCAAGGACTACGCTCTTCTGGGCTTTACCCTGAGCATGGCCTTCATCCTTTCGCGCAAGTACGCTCGCCCTGCCCCGACGCCGGCGCTGGCCGACGCCGGGCTGACGCCGCGCGAGATGGAGGCCGCCCAGCTCCTGATCGAGGGAACGACACGGCGCAACGTCGCCCGGAAGCTGAGCCTGAGCGCCGCTGAGCTCGACCAGTGCGAACGTGACATCCGCCAGAAGCTGGGGCTGCCCACTGACGTCGATCCGGTCCTGGGCGGGGTGATCGCAGAGTTCTCCCTGACGAAACGAGAGACCGAGATGCTCAACTTCCTGCGCGAGGGGGCCACGACCGACCGTATCGCAGCCGAGCTCTTCATCACCGAGGGCACGGTCAGAAGCCATGTCAGCAGTCTGCTGGCCAAGCTGGGAGTCGAGAAGCGCCAGGATGTCGCCGCCTGGTTCCAGGCGCGCGCGCAGTGAGCAACACCTCCCGCGGACAGGATCCCACACTTTTTCCGCACGCGTTGAGTTTTTCGACAGAATTCAACGCGACTGAGCCCTTTACAAGGGCTATGATCATAGGGTAGGCCTCGACAAAAAGGAGATCGAAATGAAGACAACAACAGTACAACCGCACAAGTCATCGCTGGGCATGGAAGCAAATGTGCTGGTCCTGATCATGTATATCGTCATCGGGGCGTCCGCCAGCACTGCCCGGGTCTCAGTTCTGGGCTATATAGGCTGGTTCGCCTGGGTCGTGCCGCTCGTCTTCTTCTTCCTGGAGAAGAAAAGCGGATTCGTGAAGTTCCACGCGGTGCAGGCCGCCGGCATCGGCATCGTCCTTGCAGCATTGGACATCATCTTCTCGATTCTGATGTGGGCCACGACGCCGAGAGTGACTGACTTTACCAGCGCGCTGAACGTCGCGACCGGTCACGGCTGGGGTCTCTTCGCCCTTGTGGGGACGATCTGGTTGATCGTCTCACTGGCTATCACAGTTCTGATCATCTACATCGTCATCACCGCCTGGAACTACAAGCAGGTCGAGTTGCCCATCATCGGCCCGATGGCGGCCAAGGCAGCGACCAAGCTCGACGACTTCGCCAAGCAGCAGGGCTTCGGACAGGACCAGCAGCCACCGCAGTCACAGCAGCCCCCCCAGCAGCAGCAGCCCCCCCAGCAGCCGCCTTACAACCCGGGACAGTAGAAGGAGAGCGGAACCATGAAACGACTACTTGCACTGACTCTGGCCATCGCACTGACGCTGGCGCTCGCCGGCTGCGGCGCCAAGAAGTCAACGCTGATCGACGAGGCTCTGAAGAAGGCCGAGAACGCGAGCAAAGACTCCAGCAAGAGCAGCTCGGTCACGGGCTCTCTCTTCGCGGCCCAGGACGAGATCAAGGCCAAGATGACCAACTACGACTTCACGATGAAGATGAGCAGCGGCGACGGCGAGGCCAATTCCTCGCGCGAGCTCTACATCAAGGACAAGGTGCTCATCACACAGATGGACGGCTCAGACAACGTCACCTATGTCGACTTCGCTGCGAACAAGACCTATACGCTCAACACTGCCGACAAGACCGGGCAGGATCAGGGTTCGGCTTCAAGCAGCAACACCGGCATGCTCTTCAGCATCCTGATGAACTTCGGTCTTACGCAGAGCATGCTCCTGAAGGACAACGATCTGATCAAGCCCAAGAAGCTCGGCTCAGAGACCATCGCCGGCCAGAAGTGCACGGGATATTCCTACAGCTTCGGCGGGGCGTCCATCAAGTTCTGGATCGATGACGAATACGGTCTGGCACTCAAGACCGAGGGTGGCACGAGCAGTTGGGAGGTCACCGAGTTCAAGGTCGGCGGCGCCGATCCGGCCAGCTGGATCAACTTGAGCGATTTCAAGATCGAATCGCTGTAGACGGCGTAAGTAACGCAGTTTCCTTTTTGATGCGTTACGGTAGAACAGCTCCGCTTCGGCGGAGCTGTTCACATCGGGTTCAAGTCCCGTTCACTTTATTGCAGGGTTGGTGTCGGAGGAGGGACTTGAACCCTCACGCCCTTTCAGGCACTAGCCCCTCAAGCTAGCGCGTCTGCCATTCCGCCACTCCGACAAGAGTAGATAGCTTAGATAGTCTATCGTGTCCGCGCCAGAGGCGCAAGCGCAGGCAAGGCGAGGTATTGAGGCCTGATTTACAGATACGCTAGAATGAGGTCTCTTGTCAACGCTCCAGGGAAAGGAAGATATGAACAGGGGCCACCCACTGCTCGGGTATGCGTTCGCGGCACTTGCAGCCCTTGGGTGGGCGGCGGGCGGGCTCATCTCGCAGGGGCTCTACCGCTCCAGCTCCATCGATCCCGCGACCTTGACCGGCATACGTACGAGCTGTGCGCTGGCGGTCCTGTTCCTGCTGCTCCTTGTGACGCGCCGCCGCTCCTTCAAGCTCTCGCAGCCCGGTCGCGACCTGCTCTTCCTCGTGCCCTTCGGGGCGATCGCGCTTGCGGGTATGAACTTCACCTACCTGCAGTCCATACAGATCTCCGGCGTTGCGCCCGCGATACTCATGGAGTACATGGCCCCGATCTTCACCCTGCTGGTCGGGGTGATCCTTTTCCGGGAGAAGCTGAGTCCGGCCATCATCATCGGGGTCGGTGTCGCGATACTGGGCTGCGCGGTCGTGGTCGGCGTCTTCAACCAAGGCGCGTTGTCCGTGTCTGCGCGGGGTATCTTCTGGGGCGTCGCCTCGGCGGTCGCCTTCGGGCTCTATGGCGTGATGGGGGACCGGGGACCGGCGCGCATCGACATTTTCTCCAAGCTCTTCTATGGCCTGCTGTTCTCTGCCCTGCTCTGGAACATCGTGCTCGGGCCGGCGCGGGTGTTCGCCCCGCTGGCTGCGCCACGAACAGCGCTGCCTATCCTGGCCCTGGCGGCCTTTTCGACCGTGCTGCCCTTCGGAGCCTTCCTTGTGGCCCTGCGCACGATCGATGCGACGCGGGCGAGCGTGACGGCGATGCTTGAGCCGGTCGCGGCGGGTATCGGAGCGGCGGTGTTCTTCGGGCAGCCGCTCACACAGAACCTGATCATCGGAGGCCTGATCATCATCGGTGCGATCACCTTCATACAGCTGGCCGAGCGCCACGCTGTTCAGAAGTTCCCGCGCGAGGGCTGATCTGAGAGAGACAAGCGTAAGGGAAACGAGTTTGGAGGCGATGCCCGGAATCGAACCGGGGATAAGGGCTTTGCAGGCCCCTGCCTTACCGCTTGGCCACATCGCCGCCTACAGAAAACAAGATCGACTCGCGTGTTCGGGCCGATCTCATCAGAGTGTCCTTGGAGCGGAAGACGGGGCTCGCGTGTCTTGGCTGCGCCAATCCACGAGGCCTCGCGAAGCTCGGCCCAGAACAGTCCTCTGGACTGTTCTGCCCTCTCGGGTTCTCGCCCGTCTGCCGTTGTCAATCCTTGGAGCGGAAGACGGGGCTCGAACCCGCGACCCCAACCTTGGCAAGGTTGTGCTCTACCAACTGAGCCACTTCCGCACGGAAGTTAATACTATCGTACTTTGCGCGCAGCGGCAAGATGGCCGTTCACCGGCGCGTTCTTACCGGTTTCTTACACCGGGTATACCTAAATCGCGGCCTCCGACATAAGTATTTGAAAACGCGATCCTAATTTGCTACAAAAAAGTCTGCGCAGATCCCCGGGAGAGGGGTACCGAGGCGCGGATCTGAACAAGGGAGTAATCGTTATGGAAACGACACACTGCGGACTTTCTCTCATCAGCAAACAGTCGGAGTTCATCGGCCTGTTGGACAGACTCGTTCTTGAGGGTAGCTCTGATGAGCTCAATGAACTCACGCTCGTGTTCTGGAAGCTCTACCCTGAACTCTCGCTGGCTTTCGCGCGGCGCGTTCTGCGCACGCTCGAGAAACTGTCGGTACCGGATCGGCGCTTTGAGGCGCCCCTGCTGGTGATACTTGCGCGCTGCTATCTGCGCTGCGGCAGACTGGACGCGTCCTGTGAACATATCAGAGCAGCGCAAAGGATCATGGAGGACGACGTCCCTGCGCGCCTCCTGCAGCTGACGACCGAGCTCGAGGTCATGATCCATCTGGCCTGTACGGACCTGGAGTCCGCCCAGCAGGCCTTCCGGTGTCTTGAGGATTCAATGAGCCTGAGCTGCGGCGGCCTGAACTGCGAGCAATCACTCCTGGGGCTGCGTCTGAGCTTCAATATCGGCGACCTTGACGGCGCCCTGCAGCACGCCCTCCGCGCGATCGAGCGAGCGGTCACCGACGAGCAGCGTCAGCGGGCCCGGCTCCACGCGACGTGGATCGAGACCTATCGGACGGGTGACGTCCGTCGTGAACTCATGCAGCTCGTCCCTCTGGAGCATACCCAGAACACCCAGCGTCCTGCCCCTGCGTCTGACCTGAAAGCGCTCCTGTCCTGTCGTCTCGCGCGATGCTTTCTTTCGCAGGGAAAACTTGTCCAGGCTGAAGTCCGCCTGAGTACGACCGACACGCTCCGTGCTTCTGCAGTGGGCGATCCGGCGCTCGTGGGCTGCGCTCTTCAGGTCGCGCACGGGCACCTGAGCGATGCGCGCGCCGATCTTGATCTGCTCCAGTCCGCTGACCTGTGCGGTCAAAGTCAGATCGAGCATCTCAGCCGGCGTTTCGCTGTCCTGATGCTCGAGCAGATGCTCGACGGCGCCTGCCTCGGGAGCATGCAAGCCGAGGAGTTCTTCGGACTCTGTGAAGCGACGGGGCACGGCGGGCTGCAGATGCGGGCGCGCGTGCTCCTTGCCTCGGCTCAGCTCGCTTCCGGGGAGAGTGAGCTGGCGATCCGTACCTTGAAAGAAGGGGGCCTGTTGCTGGCTTCGCACAAGGCCCTGCGCCTGGTCGCGCTCGCGCTCGTGGCACTCTGCCGACCCGATCAGGCAGCGCTTGATCAGCTGGGCGACCTCCTCACTGACGACGACGTCTCTTTTGTCATCCTGCTGGTAGCGCGCGCCCATCCGCACTTCATCGAACTGCTGATCTCAATGGGTCTTGACGAGGCGCTGTCTGCCGGCGCCCGCCGCTTGCTGGACGCGCGTCTTGTCTATGTGCGCAGTCTGCTTGAGGAAAGCAAGCGCTCGCTGCAGAAGACCGGCGCTGCGCCCGCGTTCTTCGCGGATCCCGTTCTGGACTCCGGGCATGCGCTGCGCATCCAGTTCTTCGGCGGGCTGCAGGTCAGGCGCAGGGGGATCCGGATCGATCTCGAGCGCCTGCGTCGCAACAAGGTGCGCGCCCTGCTCATCGTCCTCGTATGCGCGCGGGGCAGGGAGGTATCCCGGGCGAAGATCATGGCCGAGCTGTGGCCTCAGCAGACCGAAGAGCGGGCGCTGAACAACTTCTATGTGACCTGGAACGCCCTGAAGGCGTCCTTCATGGCCGATGGGCCAAAGCTTCCCCGGCAACATTGCCCCCCCGAGCGCTTCCCCTTCAGCTGCAACGGGGGGCGTTGCGCTCTGTTGACGGGGTACTGTTCCTCTGACCTGGGGGACTTCGATCGGCTCGTGTTGCGCATCAAGGACGCTGCCTATCGCGGCGATGACGAGCGCTGCTTCAAGTTCGCCGACGAGCTCCTGACCCTCTACCAGGGCGAGCTCCTGCCGGCAGATCGCGACAGTGAGCCGGTGGCTGCCCTGCGCCTGTTCTATCGCAAGACCTTCGTCGAGATCATGCTGCTCGTGGCACACCAGGCTCTGGCATCCCGTCACTCCTCTCTGGCCCTGCCCTTCATAGAGCGAGGCCTGAGCGCCGATCCCAGCTGCGAGGAACTCTATCGTCTCGCGATGCACGCCTACGCGCTGGAGGGGCGTCGTGATGACTCGCTGCTTTCCTACGAGCAGTGCCGCCGCACGCTCGAACGTGAACTGGGGATCGAACCGAGCCAGGAACTCAACGACCTGTTCTCACGCCTGGCCGGTCAATCCGCCGCCTGATGTCTGATCGGACCGCATGACGCCTCAGGGGAAAGATCACGGACGGGTATCCCGATCAGAGAGCCCCGCCGAGGCGCTGCTGTTCTGTGAAGAAGCTGCGTCCTGTCGCATGGCAGGGCGCAGCTATGTTAAAATCAAACGCTGTATTCACACCCTGTCGTGACCCGATCAAGAAAGCAGACCAATGGCAAACGTGCTCGAAAAAGCCCTCTCGTTCGGCGAGGGGAAAGAACTCAAGGGCTACTGGAAGCTCGTGACGAAGATCAACGACCTTGAACCGGAGATGGAGAAGCTCGAAGACGAGGACTTCCCGAAGCTGACGGAGAAGCTGAAAGCGCGGGTCGCTGACGGAGAGGCCCTCGACGACGTCTTACCCGAGGCCTTCGCGGCGGCTCGCGAGGCCGCAAAACGTACGATCGGCCAGCGCCACTTCGACGTGCAGCTGATCGGCGCGATGGTGCTCAATGACGGCAAGATCGCCGAGATGAAGACCGGCGAGGGCAAGACGCTCGTGGCCACGGCAGCCGTCTACCTCAACGCACTGACCGGGGAGGGCGTCCATGTCGTCACGGTCAACGACTATCTGGCCAGCCGTGACTCGGTCTGGATGGGCCGTATCTATAAGTTCCTGGGCCTGAAGGTCGGTCTGATCCAGACCGAGATGAGCCCCGATGAGCGCAAGCCTGCCTACGCGGCCGATGTCACCTATGGCACGAACTCTGAGTTCGGCTTCGACTACCTGCGTGACAACATGGTCACGCTCGGCTCCGATCGCGTCCAGCGTGGACATGCCTTCGCGATCGTCGACGAGGTCGACTCGATACTCATCGACGAAGCGCGGACACCGCTCATCATCAGCGGGGCGGGGGAGAAGTCCGCAAGCCTCTACCGTGACTTCGCGCGGGTCATGCCGCGCCTGGTCGAAGACGAGGACTTCGAGCTTGACGAGGCCAAGCACACCTGCGCGCCGACCGAAGAAGGCATCACGAAAGTCGAGCGCATGCTCAACATCAAGGACATCTACGGCGACCCTTCCGGGCAGCTTGCCAACCATCTCAAGCAGGCGCTCTCCGCCCAGTATCTCTTCCATCGTGACGTCAACTACATGGTGCGCGATGGCGAGGTGCTCATCGTCGACGAGTTCACGGGACGCGTGCTGCCGGGCCGTCGCTACAGCGAGGGTCTGCATCAGGCCATCGAGGCTAAAGAAGGCGTCACGGTGCGCGAGGAGAACCAGACGCTTGCGACGATCACCCTGCAGAACTACTTCCGCATGTATGACAAGCTCTCGGGTATGACCGGCACGGCCGTGACCGAGGACAAGGAGTTCCGCGAGATCTACAAGCTGCCGGTCGTGGTCATCCCGACGAACATGCCGATGATCCGCGAGGACCGCAACGACCTGGTCTACCGTACGGTCGAAGCGAAGTACAACGCCGTGGCGGACTTCATCAAAGAGCGCCACGATAAGGGCCAGCCCTGTCTGGTCGGCACGATCTCGATCGAGCACTCCGAGCATCTCTCGCAGTTGCTCAATGAGCGCGGCATCAAGCACAGCGTCCTGAACGCGAAACAGCACGAGAAGGAGGCCCTGATCGTCGCTCAGGCTGGGCGCCTCGGTACGGTCACGATCGCGACGAACATGGCCGGGCGCGGCACCGACATCATCTTAGGCGGCAACCCGGACTACCTCGTCAACGACATCCTGCGCGCCAAGGGTATCGATCCGGAAGAGGCCACCGACGAGGAGCGGGCGAAGTATCTGCCCGAGATCAAGAAGACCTGTGACGAAGAGCATATCAAGGTCGTCGAGGCAGGCGGGCTGGCCGTCATCGGTACCGAGCGCCATGACTCACGGCGCATCGACAACCAGCTGCGCGGACGCAGCGGGCGCCAGGGCGACCCGGGACTCTCGCAGTTCTACCTCTCGCTCGAAGACGACCTGATGCGCCTGTT
>JGI20166J26741_11456696_pt1 | contig 26331 bp, 20 predicted proteins | sample TergutCu122P5_FD_26741 | JGI IMG/M metagenome (IMG submission 26741)
GTTCGGGCGCTCCGAGGCCGCCACGGCACGGTCCGAGGCGGCTCAAGTGCGGGCCGACTTGGCGGGGGCGCAGGCCGACGCGGCCGAAGCGCGTCAGTCGGTGGCCGAAAGCCGCGCCGACGCCGAGGCAGCGAAGGGCCGCCTGGCCGAGGCCCAGGCGGCCACCGCCGCCGCCGAAGCCCAGCGCGACGCCGCGCTGCAGCGCGTGGCGGATGGCGCGAAGGACCGGGAGGCCATGGTGGCCCAGTTCAAGGCGCTGTCGGCCGAGACACTGGCCGAGCAGGGCAAGCGGGCGGACGCCACGGCCGAGGAGCGGCTGCGCCAGACGCAGGCGTTGATGACGCCCGTCGCCGACAACCTGACGGCCCTGCAGCAGCGGCTGACCGAGGTCGAGAAGCAGCGAGCCGCCATCCAGGCCGAACTGAAGCAGCAGGTGAACACCGTCGTGGCGACGTCCGAGAACCTGCGCCGGGAGACCAGCCAGCTGTCGACGGCTCTGCGCAAGCCGCAGGTGCGCGGCTCGTGGGGCGAGACGCAACTGCGCCGCGTCGTGGAAATCGCGGGGATGGTCGACCGTGTCGACTTCGCCGAGCAGCAGACCACACAGACCAGTGGCGACGCCACGATCCGTCCCGACATGAAGGTGCTCCTGGGTGACGACAAGTACTGCTACGTCGATTCGAAGGTGCCGCTCGCGGCGTTCCTCGACGCGCAACAGGCCGCGGACGACGACGACCGCACGGCCGACCTGGCCCGGTTCGCGGCCAACGTCCGCGGCCACATCGACCAGCTGTCGTCGAAGACGTACTGGAAGGCCGATCTCGGCAGCCCGGAGTTCGTCGCGCTGTTCATCCCGTCCGAGGCGCTGTACGCCGAGGCCCTGACCCAGGCGCCCGACCTGATGGAGTACGCCGGGGCCCGCAACATCATCCTGACCAGCCCGACCAGCCTCATCGGCCTCCTGCGGGCCGTCGCGTACGGCTGGAAGCAGTCGCAACTGGCCGACACTGCCGCCGAGGTCGCCGGGCTGGGCCGCGAACTGTACGACCGGCTGTCGCGCCTGGGGGCGGTCGTCGACAAGCTGGGACGGTCCCTCGACGGTTCGGTGCGCTCCTACAACGAGATGGTCGGGTCACTCGAATCGCGCGTCATGGTGACGGCCCGGAAGATGGGCGATCTGCAGGCAGCGGACAAGGCGATCGACCCGCCCAAGGCGGTGGACGGCGCCATCCGCACGATCAGCGCCCCCGAGTTGGTGGACGACGCCGCCGAACTGCCCGCACTGTTGCCCAGACCTCAGGCGGTGTGAAGCCACGATGACCGCAGTCCACCTGCCATCGGTGACGGCTTCGCCGGCACGGACGGCACCTTCGGCGCCGACTGCTAGCATCGAGCAGATGACGGGGAATTTCCGCTGGCAGCCGACTGACGCCAATTCTGTGGTGCTGGCTGACAATCTGCCCGTTCTCCAGGACCTGCCGACCGGGGCGTTTCAGTTGATCTACATCGACCCCCCGTTCAATACGGGTCGCACACAGCGCAAACAGACACTGACGACGACTCGATCACCGACTGGGGACCGCACGGGCTTCAAGGGGCACACCTACCAGACCATCCGCCGTCAAGCCATCGCCTACGACGACCGTTGGAACGACTACTGGAACTTCCTGGCACCCAGGCTGATTGAGGCGTGGCGCGTTCTGTCACCGACCGGCACCTTTTATCTTCACCTCGACTACCACGAAGTCCACTATGCGAAGGTTCTGCTTGACAGCCTCTTCGGTGCCGACAGGTTTCTGAACGAGATCATTTGGGCGTACGACTACGGCGCCCGGTCGACGCGGAAGTGGCCCGCCAAGCACGACAACATTCTCGTGTACGTCAAGGATCCCGGCTCATATCTGTTCGACAGCACCGCCGTCGACCGCGAACCATACATGGCGCCAGGCCTGGTCACGCCGGAAAAGGCCGCTCGCGGCAAACTCCCCACCGACGTCTGGTGGCACACGATCGTCTCGCCGACCGGGCGGGAGAAGACCGGCTATCCGAACCAGAAACCTCTCGGAATACTGCGTCGCATCATCCAGGCCAGTTCGGCACCGGGTGACTGGGTTCTCGATTTCTTCGCCGGCTCGGGCACCACGGGCGCTGCGGCCACCGAACTCGGACGGAGATTCGTGCTGATCGACAGCAACCCCGAAGCGTTCCAAGTCATGCGCACTCGGCTCGGCACCGGTGGCTGTGGCGGGACGATCCAATACATCGACCTGGCCGAGCCGCAAGAGGCCGCCGCGTGAATGCGTCAGAGTTTTCCGACCGCGAGGCCAGGGTGGTCGCCGAGCTGTCGTCGCAAATCAGCAGACAATACGGTTCGGAATCTCAGGATCCATGGCAGGGCAGTCCATTTCAGTGGATTCAGCGCCGGCCCTCCCGGCAGAAAGGCGCCATAGCCGAGAACCTGGTGGAACAGTGGGCACTGGGCAAGGGCTTCACGGTCGAGCACAGCAACAGCAGTGACGCCGACCGGATCATCAACGGACACCGTGTGGAGATCAAGTTCTCGAGCTTATGGACGGACACCGGCAGCTTTCGCTTCCAGCAGATCAGGGATCAGCGTTACGACTATTGCTTCTGCCTGGGCCTGTCTCCTTGGGACTGCCAGGCCTGGTTCATCCCGAAGTCAGAACTGATGGGTGCCTGGAGAGATGGGCTGAAGCCTCAACACGGTGGCGCTGCCGGACACGACACGCGTTGGTTGGCGTTTCCGGCGGACAATCCTCCGCCGTGGCTGCGGCCGTTCGGTGGTCGCCTGGAAGCAGTAGAGTCACTGATCCGGCAGGCCGGCCAGGGACCGTACAGGGGGCACTGACCCGCCCGACCACCCGGCCCCGGGTGGTCGGGCGGTGCGGTGGTGGTCGTCGACGCCGAACGGCCCGACGGCCGGGCCGCGCACCAGCGGCGTGACAAATCCGTTGGTTCGCCGGCCGGGGCGGCATAGGACCCGGACCGTCTGGGTTGCCGGCGTGTGGAAAACTGGGGACGTGCGCTCGGAAGAACTGGTCGAGGTGAGACCCAGTTGGCTGTTCATCGCGACACTGGCCGGGCTCGGCATGATCGGACCTTTCGCGACGGACGCCATCTTCCCGGCATTCGCCAACATGGGGGCCGACTTCGGCGTTTCCGAGGCGGCGCTGCAGCAGCTGGTCAGCGTCTACCTGTTGGCTTACGCGGCGATGAGCCTGCTGCACGGGCCGCTGTCCGATGCCCTGGGGCGCCGGCCGGTCATGGGCGTCGGCATGGCGCTCTTCGTGGCTTCGTCCGTGTGGGCCGCTTTCGCGCCGAATTTCGCGATCCTGCTCGTGTGCCGCGCCTTGCAGGGCATGGCGGCCGGGGCCGGTCAGATCGTCAGCCGCGCCCAAGTGCGCGACGTCTTCATCGGCCGGCGGGCGCAGCGCGCGATGGCGCAGGTGTCCATGGTCTTCGTGATCGGGCCGGTGCTGGCCCCCGTCATCGGCGGATGGATTGTCGCGGGCGGCGGCTCCTGGAGCGGAGTCTTCCTGTTCCAGGCGGCGTACGGACTCGTCCTGATGGTGTTGATCATCTTCTGGATGCCGGAGACGCACGCGCTCGAGCGACGCACGCCGCTCGACGCCAAGGGCCTGGCGGCCGGCCTGGGCGCGGTGGCGCGCAGCGCCGATGGACGCCGGCTGGCCAGTGTTGCGGCGTTGGCCTTCGGTGGGCAATTCCTGTTGATCAGCTCGGCGCCGCTGTTCATCAACCGGCTGCTCCACCGGGGGGCGACGGACTTCTGGTTGCTCTTCGTCCCGCTCATGGTCGGGGCGCTCGCCGGCTCATGGGTGAGTGGACACACCGCCGGGGCCATTCGCGGCCCGCGAGTGGTCACCGCCGGCTACATCACCGCCGCCGGCGCCGGCGCGCTGCTGACGCTGCTGGCGCTGTTTCCCGAGACGTCGGGCGTGCCGTGGATCCTGCTGCCGATCCCCTTGTTCACGTTCGGCATCTCCGTGGCCTTCCCGATTCTGACGATCGCCATGCTCGACCTCTTCCCCGGTGCCCGCGGCGCCGCCGCCTCATTTCAGTCGCTGGTGTCGATCCTGGTCAACGCCGTGATCTCCGGCCTGCTGGCCCCCCTGCTCGCGCGGTCCATGCTGCCGCTGATGCTGGGCGCCTGGGCGTTCCTCCTCGCCGCAGGCGCGCTCTGGTGGTGGCACCTCCGCTCGCCGAGGCATCCGGCGACCGAGCCGGACGTCACCGCCGGCCAGGACGGCGCACCGCCGCTCACCAGATCTTGACGCGGCTCTCGGGCGGCAGCCACATGCCGTCGCCCGGATTGACGCCAAAGGCGACGACGAACTCCGGCAGGTTCTTGGCCACCTGGTTGCACCGATGCTCGGCCGGCGAGTGAGGGTCGACCGCCGCCAGTTGCCGGGCCATCTCGGTGCGCACCTTGCCCTGCCACACCGTCGCCCAGCTCAGGAACAAGCGCTGGGCCGGCGTGAAGCCGTCGATGGGCGTGTCGTCGACCGCCCTGCCGGCCGCCTGGCGGGCGATCGTCCAGGCCAGATAGGCGATCGACAGGCCACCCAGGTCGCCGATGTTCTCCCCCAGTGTCAGCTTGCCGTTGAGTTTCACATCGGGTGCCGCGTCCGGGCTCAGGGCGTCGTACTGGGCGACGAGCCCGGCCGTCCGGGCCTCGAAGGCGGCGCGGTCGGCGTCCGTCCACCAGTCCCGCAATGTGCCGGACGCGTCCGTGGCCGATCCCTGGTCGTCGAACCCGTGCCCGATCTCGTGCCCGATGACCGCCCCGATCCCGCCGTAGTTGACGGCGTCGTCGGCGTCCGGGCTGAAGAACGGCGGCTGCAGTATGGCCGCCGGGAAGACGATCTCGTTGCGGAGGGGGTGATAGTACGCGTTGACGGTCTGTGGGTACATTTCCCACTCGTCGCGGTCGACCGGCCCGCCGGCCTGGCCCATGCGGTAGTCGAACTCGAACGCGCTGGCGGCCATGGCGTTGCCCACGAGGCCGTCCCCGACGACCAGCGCCGAGTAGTCGCGCCACCGGTTTGGATAGCCGATCTTGGGACGGAAGCCGGCCAGCTTCTTCAGCGCCTCGGCCTTGGTCGCCTCGCCCATCCAGTCGAGCGACGTGATCGAGCGGCGGTAGGCCTCGAGCAGGTTGCCCACCAGCTGGTCCGCGACCGCCTTGGCGTCCGGCGGGAAGTGCGCCTGCACGTAGAGCTTGCCGATGGCCTCGCCCATGACGGCCTGGGTGAACGTCACGCCACGCTTCCACCGTTCCTTGAGCACGGGGGTGCCCTGCAGCAGGCGTCCGTAGAACGCGAAGCGCTCGTCCACAAGATCGGACCCGAGATAGGGCGCCAGGCTGCGGACGGCCGCCCACCGCGCCCAGCCCCGCCAAGCCGGCAGCTTGTCGTCCGTGGCCAGGGCCGCGATGCCGGCCGGGAACGTGCGCTGGGCGTTGACGACCTCAGCCACCGATGACGCGGCCAGGCCGGCTCCGTCGCGCAACGCGTCCAGGTGCAGCCCCGGCGTCTCGGCGGCGAACGCGTCCCAGGCCTGCAGGTGGTACATCTCGACGAGGTCGCGCAGCCGCACCTTGTCCCAGTGGCTGGCGGCGATCGCGGTCTCGAGGTCGAACGCCGCCTGCGCATCGCCCGGCGCATCCTCGACGCCCGCCAAATCGAGCGACCGCTCGATGTGGGCGCGGTAGGCCTGCCGTATGCCGGCGTGCTGGTCGAGGCGGTAGTACTCCTCGTCGGGCAGGCCGATGCCGCCTTGCCCGAAGAAGACGACGTAGCGCGCCGGATCGCCCGGATCGGCGTCGCGATCGATGTCGAACACCCCACCGACGCCATGTCGCGCGGCCCACCCCCAGTAGGTCGCCAACGCTTCGACCGAATCGATCGCCTCGATGCGGTCGAAGACCGGACGCAGCGGGCTGGCGCCCAGCCCGTCCGCCCGCGCCTCATCCATGAACGACGCGTAGAGCCGGGCGATCTTGGACGGTTCATCGCCCGCCTCACCGTCGGCCGGCAGGCCCGTGATGATGTCGCGGACCGCCTCGTCCGCCGCTTCCCGCAAGGCGTCGAAGGCGCCCCACATCGGCCGGTCCTCCGGAATTGTGGCGGTCGCCAGCCAGCGCCCGTTGACGAAGCGGAACAAGTCCTGTGACGGCGGGGTGGCCGGATCGAAATCGGCCGTGTTCAGAGCAGAAGCCATGGTGACCAGGCTACCGTTCAGCGTAGGGGGTTGGCGTTGCGTCTGCCGCATACACCAGTTACAATCGACTAAGTTATCAATCACTAAGTTAGTGGATTGTGAGCCAGCTACATGGCAACCAAGCCAGCTGCCCCGTTCGTTTTCGGCCGCGTGGCCGACAAGGCGAACTTCGTCGACCGCGACGCCGAGCGCCAGCGCCTGGCCGACAACTTCAGGTCGCTCACCAACACCGCTATCATCTCGCCACGGCGCTGGGGGAAATCGTCGCTGGTGCGGCGAGTGGCCGACGACCTGGCCGATGACAAGTCGCTGCGCCTCTGCCTGATCGACATGTACGACGTGCGATCCGAGGCCGACTTCTACTCGCATCTGGCCGACGGCGTCATGCGCGCCACGATGACGAAGTGGGACGAGTGGGTCGAGGCCACCCACCGGTTCCTGACGCAACTGCGCCCGACGGTCTCGATCTCGCCGGGCCCCATGCAGTCGGTCAGTTTCGACGTCGACTGGCAACAGGCGGCCCTCAACCCCGACGAGGTGCTCGACCTGGCCCAGAACATCGCCGCCGACAAGCGCATCAAGCTGGTCATTTGCGTCGACGAGTTCCAGTGCATCGCCGGCTTCCCCGACGCGGTGGCGTTCCAGCGCAAGCTGCGCTCGCACTGGCAGAACCACTCCCGTGTCTGCTACTGCCTGTACGGCAGCCGCCGGCACATGCTGGTCGACATCTTCTCGAACCCGGACCTGCCGTTCTACCGCTTCGGCGACGTCCTCGTGCTGGGCAAGATCGACAACGCGATTTGGGGCGACTTCATCAGCCGCCGCTTCACCGAGACCGGCAAGACCTGCACCTCAGAGCTGGGACGCCGCATCGCCGCGCTCGTCGACAACCACTCGTACTACGTCCAGCAGCTCGCGCAACAGACCTGGTTCCGCACGACGTCCATCGCCACCGACGCGATCGCGGACGCCGCCCTGGCCGATCTGACCAGCCAGCTCAGCCTCGTGTTCACGACGATCACCGATTCGCTGACGTCGCGTCAACTGGGATTCCTGCGCGCGGCCATCGACGGCGAGCCCGCGCCCAGTTCCCAGCGGGCTCTCCGGACGTACGGCCTCGGCACGTCCGCCAATGTCACCCGCATCAAGGAGGCACTGGTCAACCGCGAGATCATCGACGTGAACGGGACAGCCACCGAGATACTCGACCCGCTGTTCAAGAACTGGCTGGCGACGACCTACTTCGCCCGGCGACCGGGTGTAGCTTGAGCCCGCCGAAATCGATGCCCGGGCGCCCGGGACCCGGACCGACTGCCTAGGCTGGTGTCGTGTCCCAGAACTTTCCGGTGCGTCGCTTTCTCGGTGACCTGGCGGTCGCCTGGCACGTCGCACCCGTGCGCTGGGGCCTGCTGGGCACCCTGCTGATCGCGCTGGGCTCCCTGTCGCCCGCCTACCTGCCGCACGCCTCGCCGCTGTGGCGCTGGTTGTCACCACTGGGGGCCAACGGGACGGCCTGGCGCGTCGTCGGCACGATCCTGACCATGATCGGGGCATTGCTGCTGGTGGACGCCTGGTTCAGGCTGCGACCACAGGGCCTCGTCGACGAGTCGGCGCCGCCCAGGGCGCTGCGCGCCCATCTGCGGCACTGGTGGCACTCGATCAACTCTGGCCCACCGCCGATGGCGGACAAGTCGTCCCCACTCGCCTGCCGCGGCCCGGCGGCGCTGTTCTGGTGGTCGCTGCCGCTGCTCGTCGCGCCGCCCGTGTTCAGCCAGGACGCCTACAGCTACGCGGCCCAGGGCTGGATCGTGCACAACCACCTGGATCCCTACGCCGTCGGCCCCGGCATGCTGCCAGGGGCGTTCGCCGATCAGGTGGCGTCCGAGTGGCGCATGACGCCCGCCCCGTACGGGCCGCTCAGCCTGCAGATCAGCGACTGGCTCGTCGTGGCCACCCGCTACACGCCCTACCTGGCGGCGTGGGCGCACCGCCTGCCAGCCCTGCTGGGGGTCGCGCTGATCGGGTTCTTCCTGCCGCGCATCGCCCGCCGGATGGGGCTGGACGAGAACCTGGCCGTCTGGTTCGGGCTGCTGAACCCGATGCTCGTCATCTCATTCATCGGCGGTGCCCACAACGACGCCCTGATGATGGGCTGCGTCGTCGCCGCCCTCTGGCTGACGGGCCTGGGGCGCCGTCACCAATCGCCCGCCACCTCGTGGTGGTGGCTGGCCGGCGCGGTGGCCGTCGGCGTCGGCGCCGCCGTCAAGCAGCCCGCCCTGATGACGGCCCTTGCCCTGCCCCTGATGCTGCGGCCCTGGGCGTCCCTGGCCTGGCGCGAGTCGCTGATCGCCGTCGCCCGCATCCTCACCAGCCTGGGGGTATCGGCCGCCACGTTCGTGGCCATCACGCTGGCCACCCGGCTGAGCTTCGGCTGGGTCAACGCCGTCAGCGTGCCCGGGCGCTCCGTCACGGTGGCGCCGTTCACGCTGGCCGGCCTCGCGATCCAGCACATCGCCGCCTGGCTTGGCGTCAGCCTCGACCAGGCCCACACGCTGGCGGTCGCCCGCTTGGTCGGCATCGTCGTCGGCGTCATCCTGCTGGCCTTCCTTGGGTTGACGCTGGCGCGGCGTCAGCCGATCGCGTTCCTGGCCTGGGGCTATCTGACGGCGGCCCTGTGCGGCCCGGCCATGCGCACGTGGTACGCGCAGTGGAGCGTCACTCTCGTGCCTCTGACGCGCATGAGCTCCAACATGGTGCGCCTGTCCGTCTGGGGCATACTGGTGATGTTCGGCTTCGACGCCATGTACATGTCCATGCGCAACTCGGCCGTCGCCGTCTGCGTCGGCGCCTTGTTGGCCATGGCCTGGGTGGCCTGGCGTCATCTGCCGCCCATCGCGCGACGGAAGGCATGAGATGAGCACCGCACTGGGGCCAACGCCCGACACGCTCGCCACCCGCTATGCGTCCCCGGCCATGCGCGAGATCTGGCATCCGGTCAGCAAGGCGCGCGCCGAGCGTCGCTTCTGGGTGGCCGTCATGAAGGCCCAACAGGCCGCCGGCGTCGGTTTCGGGGACGACGATCCGTCCGCCGTCATCCGCGCCTACGAGAAGCACATCGACGACGTCGACCTGGCCTCGATCGATGCCCGGGAGCGTGTGACGAAGCACGATGTGAAGGCGCGCGTCGAGGAGTTCGACGCACTCGCCGGATTCGAGCACGCGCACAAGGGGATGACGTCGCGCGACCTGACCGAGAACGTCGAACAGGCCCAGATCCTCGCGTCGCTGCGCCTCGTCCGGTTCAAGACGGTGGCGACGCTGGCCCGCCTGGCGGAACTGGCGGCGCGGTTCGACGAGCAGCCCATCGCCGGCCGCACGCACAACGTGGCCGCCCAGGTGACGACGCTGGGCAAGCGCTTCGCGTCCGCCGCCGACGAGCTGCTGACGGCGCTCGGCCGGCTGGACGACCTGCTGGCGCGCTACCCGCTGCGTGGCATCAAGGGTCCTGTCGGCACCGCCCAGGACATGCTCGACCTGCTGGGTGGGGACGCCGCGAAGCTCGCGGGTCTCGAGACGGGACTGGCCACCGAGCTCGGCTTTTCGCACTGCCTGGCTTCAACCGGGCAGGTCTATCCCCGCAGCCTGGACTTCGACGTCGTGGGCTGCCTGACGCAGGTGGCGGCCCCGCTGGCGTCGCTGGCCCTATCGATCCGGCTGATGGCCGGCACCGAAGCCGTCTCCGAGGGCTTCAAGGCGGGTCAGGTGGGCAGCAGCGCGATGCCGCACAAGATGAACACCCGCTCGTGCGAGCGCGTGGGCGGTTTCATGGTGCTGCTGCGCGGGTACGCCGCCATGGCGTCGGAGCTGGCCGGGTCGCAGTGGAACGAGGGCGACGTGTCGTGCTCGGTGGTACGGCGGGTTGTGTTGCCGGACGCCTTCTACACCGCCGACGGCGTGCTCGAGACGACGCTGACCGTGCTGGCGGACTTCACCGCGTTTCCCGCGGTCATCGACGCCGAGCTGCGGCGCTACCTGCCCTTCCTGACCACGACCAAGGTGCTGATGGCGGCCGTCCGCAACGGCGTCGGGCGGGAGCAGGCGCACGAGGCCATCAAGCGCCACGCGGTCGCGGCCGCTTTGGCCATGCGGCGCGGCGAGGACAACCACCTGCTCGACGATCTGGCCGCCGAACCGGTGCTGCGCCTCAGCCGGGCCGACCTGGACGCCCTGGCGGCCGAGCCCCTGGATCTGACAGGGGCCGCCCGCCAGCAGGTGGCCAAGGTGGTACGGCGCGTCGAGGCCGTCGTGGCCACCGATCCGGACGCCGCGTCCTACGAGCCCGGCGCGATCCTGTAGGGGGTGCGGCGATGCGCATGGTGATACAGCGAGCCGCCTCCGCCTCGGTGACCGTGGACGGTCAAGTGGTGGGACGCCTGCCGTCGCCCGGGCTCGTGGTCCTCGTCGGCGTGACCCACGACGACACCCCGGACATCGCCGCCAAGCTGGCCGCCAAGCTTTGGGGCATGCGCATCCTGGACGACGAACAATCGGCGTCGGACGTCGATGCCCCGATCCTTGTCGTCAGCCAGTTCACGCTGTACGCGGACACACGCAAGGGACGCCGTCCGTCGTGGGTGGCGGCCGCCCCGGGACCCGTCGCCGAACCGTTGGTGGCCGAGGTGGTCAAGTCACTCCAGGCGCTGGGCGCCCACGTCGAGCAAGGCGTCTTCGGCGCCCACATGCTGGTCGAACTGGTCGGCGACGGGCCCGTGACGATCGTCCTGGACTCCGCCGCTTGAGGCTGACCGTCGCCTGCGCCGCGTCAGCTGAAAACCTGGCTGTGGCTGCCCGTCGTGATCGCCAGTACGACCAGTTCGCTCGCGTCCTTGCGGTAGATGAGTAACCAGTCCGGCTCGATGTGCAGCTCGCGGGCCCCAAGCCATCGATTGGACAGGGAATGGTCGCGGTAGGAAGACGGCAGCAGGTCATCGTGGCGCAGCATGTTCAGGACGCGGCCAAGCTTGTCGAGATCCTTCCCCTGACGCTTGAGACGCCTGACGTCGCGATTCATCCGCCTGGTGAACCGCACGGTGTAGTCACTCATCGGACCCTTCCAGCGCCGCCTGTATAGCCTCTTCCGCCGTCGCGAACGGCTCGGACAGGTTCCGTCCCAGGATCGCGTCGTCGATCGCCTCTTTCAGCTCGGCTTCGCTGATGTCGAGTGCCATCCCGTCGATGACGACCGGCTTGAACCTGGCCTGGAAGGGCAGGCCGTTGGCGTTGACCACGGCGGCCAAGAACATGCGGATGGCGGCCGAAGAGTCCAGCCCGATGAGTTGGAACACCCGATCCGCCCGCTGCTTGAGCTCGCTGTCGACCCTGGCCTGCACTGTTGTCATCATGAGTCCGATCATATCCCTCCTCATTTGGGCATGCAAATGCATTATTCTGCATCATTTCAATGCAAACACTGCCGCCCGTTCAGCCATATCATCGCGACTACTGGGCAGGACGACGCCGGCCGATTGCCGCCTGTGGACGCAACTTCACCGCCGGCCCTGCTTGTGGACGACGGACTGGCGCCGCCTCGCAACTACCGGCGAACGTTGAGGGACGTCCGCTGGCTGCCGGGTGCCAGGCCCGCGCAGGGACCGGCCGCATAGGTCTGACCGGCCGACTTGTGGGCGCCCAACAGGTCGGTGTCGATGGTCGCGGGGGTGCCGTCGGGGTTCTCGTAGCCGACGCCCACGAATCGCACGGGCGGCAGATCGGGCCCCGACACCGCCGCGACACGGGCGTCCGCGAAGCCGGCCGGCAGGTTTGTCTGCAGCACGACCGCATCGCCATCCCTGACGACGCGCACGCCCGCCTCGCCGGCCAACACCGTTGGATGCGACTCTCCGGCGAACGCCTTGGCTCCACCTGCGTAGACGTTGTCGTGGACGTACACGGCCTGCGGCACGGTGAGGAACCGTTCGACGTCCCCGACGCCGGCGTCCAGCAGCGCCTGGTAGTCCCGGTACGACGCCGGGTGCCCGTCGTAGACGGCCGTGCCCCAGCCGATGACGGCCTCGGGGAACTCCTTGACGTAGCCGGACTTGCCGCCGACGAAGACGTTTCCGACATACCTGTCGTCACCGGCATAGATCACCGCGTAGCCGGCCACCTGCGTGCTGTGCGGACGATGGTACGGCGTGGCCCGGGCCGGCACCGGCTGCACGCGCAGCGAACCGGCGATCAGGTTGCTGACGAACGCCCCACCCTGGCTGAACGACTCGATGGACACGGGCGATGCCAGCACGTTGTGATCGACGAGGAAGGGGCCGTGGCTGACCTCGACGAACAGGTCCCGGCAGTTGTCGAACAGGACGTTGCGCGTCACGCGCGTCCCCTGGGCCTCCCAATCGAGCCAGACGCCCAGCGAGCAGTCGCGGATGACGTTGTGCGAGATCACCACGTCGATGGCGGCGTGCAGCTTGATGCCGGCGATCTCATGGCCGTAGAACTCGCGCTTGCCCGCGATGTTCCAGATTTCGTTGTCCTCGATGGTCGAGAAGACGCATCCCAGATGCCCCACGATGCCAGTTTGGCCGCAGTCGTGGATCGTGTTGCGTCGCACGATGTGCCCACCAATGTGTTCCTTGTCCCAGCCGATCTGGCGGGCCGAGAACACGGCCTCCAGCTGGTACTGATAACCGGGCTTGTCACCCCGCTCGGCCGCCCAGTTGTCGCCCGTCGATGCTTCCTTGCCGAGCGAGACACCGGAGCACTTGGCGTCGTGGATGTCGCAATCCTCGATGATCCAGCCCTTGGCCCAGTTCGGGCCGACGAGCCCCGGCTGGTCCGCCGTCGGCGGCGCCCAGGGGCAGGCCGCCTGCGCCAGCTCGAAGCCGCGCACGGTGATGTTGTCCAGGTGGTTGGCGTCGGGATAGAACACCGACCGCCGCACGTTGATCTCGGCCAGCGACTTGTTGGGGTCGGCGTCGCCGAAGTTGGCCCAGATGGTTGTGACCTCGGCCCCCACCTCGGCGTGCCAGACGCGCTGCGTCCGGGCTGGCTCCGCCACCTTGACGGTGACGCCCGTCCAGTCGTCGACGATCGTCTCGCGAACCGGCGGGTTCTTCACATCGTCCCTTGTCGCGACCTCGAAGAAGCTGTGTCCGTCCAGATAGACGTCGCCCAGATGGCGCACCGGTTCGCCCTTGCCGGGACGCACGATCCAGTCGCCGAAGATCGGCCGCGCGTACGGGTTGAAGTCACCGAACCACGCGTTGGGCACGTCGGCCCGCCACACGCCGCCACCCTGCGCCTGCCAGCCGGTCACGCGCTCCGAGCCCTTGATCACGACGTGCTCGCGGTCTGCCGCCCGGTACGTGATGCGCCGCCCCTCCAGCCCGCCGCGCCGGGGCTTCACCCATTCCCGGTACTCGCCCTCGTGCACGACGACGGTGTCGCCGGGCATCGCCAATCCGGCCGCCCGGTTGATCGTCCGCAATGGCTCGGACGCGCTGCCGGACGCCAGATCCGAACCTGTCATCGCCACATGAATCTCGGTCATAGCTGCTCCTTCACGGACTCGGCTTGGCCGGCCAGCCGTCCTGCCAGGCCAACTGCGCGATGGCCAACTCGGGCGTCCCGCCCCGGTCACCGTCATAATAATGGAAGGCCAGGTAGTCGCCTTTGGCCGACTGGCCGCCCGGCCCGATCATGCGGCCGGTCGCGCCGAACCACAGCGTGCCACCGCCCTTGAGCAGGTCGACGCCGCTCTCGTCCACATACGGGCCCGTGACGCTTTGTGACCGACCCACATGGATGCTGTATGTCGACCTGATGCCCTGACAGCACGAATCCCACGAGACGAACAGGTAGTAGTAGCCGCCATGGAATGTGACGGACGCTGCCTCGACTGCCCATGGCATCGCGTCCCTGGTGGCGATGTGCACCGGTTTCGCGCCAGGGGCGACGAGCCCGCTGGGCCACTCGAGCTGGACGGCGTAGATGCCCGCCCAGAAAGATCCGTAGAACAGCCACGGGGTGCCTTGGGCGTCCTCGACGATCGTCGGGTCGATCGCGTTGTACGCGTCGCCCGTGTGGGATGCGAACACCTGCCCTGCATCCGTCCAGCCGTAATTCTGGGCGGCCGGATCCGGCGTCTTCCCGGTCATGAGGCCGACGACCGAATCCTGTGAGCCGAACGATGAGACGGCGTAGTAGAGGTACCAGGTGCCGTCGTGCTCGTAGAGCGTGGGCGCCCAGACGTTCCTGGCCCGCGGCACGGCCGCCTTGACCCACGCGGGCAGTTGGTTGACGGGCCAGGCGGAGCCCACGAAGCTCCAGGTCGTGCCGCCGTCGTCCGACCTCAGCACCTGGGGCGGACCCACCTGGGTGGGCGACTCGACGCCCGTGTAGTACACCAGCCACGGCCGGCCCTCCTCATCGAGCGTCAGGTCGGGATCGTGGGCGCCCATTTGCCCCGTGATCGGCAGCAGTTTGGACGTCGCCGGCGACGCCGACGAGGTGCCCCCGGCCACCGCCGAACCGTTCGAGCAGCCCGACAGCACCGTGAGCAGCGCCAGCGTCAGGGCGGCCCCGGCTCTCAGATTCCCCATCGGATCACTTGCCAAGCAGGACCCGGGCCCACGACACCTTCGGCAGCGTGAAACTGAGTTCGCCGTCGGCGACACGGGTCTTGAGCGGCCTGGGGCCCACCGACGTGGAGTCCTTCGCGGAGGCCGACCACTTGAGGTCGGAGTTCGTCAACACGACCGCCTCGGTCACGGTGCGCTCGGCGATGCCGCTCAGGTCGACCGTGACAGGCTCGTCGGTGCTCATGCCCCGGTTGACCAGGAACAGCGCCGTTCGGCCGGCCTCGTCGTCGCGCGTCGCGACGGCGTCGATGGCCTGCACGTCGCCGAACTGCTTCGTCGGCACGTCCGGGCAGCGGACCGCCAGGTTCAGCACGTCGCCCTTCGCCGCCGCGGCGGTCAGCGCGAACGGATGGAAGGTGGTCTGCTTCCAGGCCGGGCCGCCCGGCTCCGTCATGATGGGCGCGATGACGTTCACGAGCTGGGCCAGGCAGGCCGACGTCACGCGGTCGGAGTGCCGCAGCAGCGATATCAGCAGGTCGCCGACCACGACGGCATCGGCCACGCAGTAGGTGTCCTGCAGCAGCACCGGGGCCACGGGCCAGTCGTCGCCTTCCGGCGGACGAGATTCCGCCCGGTCCTGGTACCACACGTTCCACTCGTCGAACGAGATGTTGATCTTCTTCGTCTTCTTCTGGGCCGCCATGACGTGGTCGGCCGTGGCTATCACCGAATCGATGAAGTAGTCCATGTTGACGGCGCTGGCCAGGAAGCTGGCCATGTCGTCGTCGCGCGGACAGTAGTAGGCATGGGCGGACAGGAAGTCGACGTCGTCGTAGGCGCAGGTCAGCACTTCGCGCTCCCAGTCGCCGAATGTCGGCATGGAAGAGTGCGACGAGCCGCAGGCCACGAGCTCGAGATCCGGGTCGATCATGCGCATGGCCTTGGCCGTCCTTGACACCAGCCGGCCGTACTCGTGGGCCGCCATGCCGCCGATCTGCCAGGGGCCGTCCATCTCGTTGCCGAGGCACCACATCTTCACCTTGTAGGGGTCCTTGGCGCCGTTGGCCCGTCGCTCGTCGGACAGCTTGGTGCCGCCGGCGACGTTGCAGTACTCCAGCAGGTCCAGAGCCTCCTGCACACCCCGCGTGCCGAGGTTGACGGCCATCATCGGCTCGACGCCGGCCTGGTTGACCCAGGCCATGAACTCGTCGACACCGAAGGTGTTCGGCTCGGTCGAATGCCACGCCAGATCGAGGCGCCGGGGACGCCGGTCGACGGGACCGACGCCGTCCTCCCAGCGATAACCCGAGACGAAATTGCCACCCGGGTAACGAACCGTCGTGGCGCCCAACTCACGGACCAGGGCCAGCACGTCGCGCCGGAATCCGTGCTCGTCCGCCTGCGGATGGCCGGGCTCGAAGATTCCGGTGTAGACGCATCGCCCAAGATGCTCGACGAACGAGCCGAACGTGCGCCGGTTGACCGGGGCGATCCGGTAGTCCGGATCAAGCTTGATTATCGAAGACATTCCATCAGCCTTTCGGGGTCATACGGGTTTGATGCGTTCCGGTGTTCAGCCACCATTGCGGGAGGGTGGCTGAACACCACGTGACCGCTACTTCAGCGAGCCCAGAGCCAGGCCGGACTGCCAGTATCGCTGGAGGAAGAGGAACGCCACGATCAGCGGCACGACCGAGACGAACGCGCCGGAGACCACCAGGTTCCAGACCTGCTCCGCATTGTTGCCGTTGTTCGACTGATACAGCCAGTCGTTCAGGCCCACGGTGATGGGCCAAAGCTTTCCGTTTGCGAGCATAACCTGCGGCAGGAAGAAATTGTTCCACGTGGCCACCACGCTGAGCAGTAACACTGTGATGACGGCCGGACGCAGCTGGGGCAGGCACACCGACCAGAACGTGCGCATCTCGCCGGCCCCATCCACCCGGGCCGCGTCCAGTAATTCATCAGGCAGAGCGTCCTGCGAATACACCCGGATCAGGTAGGTGCCAACCGGGCTCAGCAGCGACGGCAGGATCACGCACCAAATCGTGTTCAGGATCCCCAGCACACTGAACATCATGAACAGCGGTATGACCAGTGCCGTCATTGGCACCATGACGGAACCGAGCACCATCGTGAACATCAGGGTTCGCCCCTTGAAGCGGTACTTCGCAAAGCCGTAGCCGGCCATCACAGAGATGACTGTGGCTCCGCCGCCGCCGACGACCGCGTACAGCAGGGAGTTGGCCAGCCAGCGCCAGTAGATGCCGGTGTTGTAGGTGCTCAATTGCGCGACGTTGTCGAAGAACGAGAAGTGACTGCCGAACCACAGCGCGCTGCCCGTCGACGTGAATAGGCCGGAATTGCTCTTGGTCGAAGCAACAATGAGCCACCACAGCGGTATCAGGAAGTACACCGCCAGGATGACCAGGAATACGTGACTGCCGATCTGCGGCGGTCGGTAGCCGCTGGGCTTGGGTCGCTTGTTCTTGGTCATGTCACTGCAGTCCATTCCGCTTGCGCGTCGCGAACAGGAAGATGTACGAGCCGATGAACACGATCAGACCCAACGCGAACGACACCGTCGAGGCGTAGTTGAACAACCCGCGGCTGAATGCCAACTGCGAGGCAAACATGTTCGGCGTGTAGTCGACCGGTATGGCCGAGGGCGCAGTGCTCCTCAGGATGGTCGGCTCTGTGTAGAACTGCAATGTGCCGATCAGCGAGAACACAGTGCACATGATCATCGAGGGCACGATCAGCGGCAGCTTGACGTGCACAGCCGTCTGGACGGCGCTGGCACCGTCCAGCAGCGATGCCTCGTACAGCGACGGATCGATGGCCCGCAGCGCCGAGTAGATGATAATCATGTAGTAGCCCACCCACTGCCAGGTGACGACGTTGACCAGCCCGGCGAAGATGTGATTGGTCGACAAGATATTGGGTGCGGTCAGACCGAATGCGCCGAAGATATCGGCCAGCGGGCCGAAGTTTCTCGAGTACAGGAAGCCCCACATGAGGGCACCGATCATGGCGGGCACGGCATAAGGCAGGAAGATGAGCAGACGCGTCAGCCTTGACAACCGGGTGACCAGGTTGTCGAGCACCAAGGCGATCAGCGTTGCGATCCCGATCTGGATCGGCACCATGACGATGACGTAGAGGAACACGCGCAGCATGCCGTGCAGGAAAACAGGATCAGAAAAGGCGCGGGCATAGTTGCTGAAACCCGTGAAACGTGCGCCACCGACCAAACCCTTCCGCCACAGTGACATGTAGAACGCGTAGATCAGCGGCGCCACGAGAAACACACTGAACACGAGGAAGAAGGGGGCCACGAACAGGTACCCCCAGCGTTCGCGTCGAGCTCTGGCTTTGGCCAAACTGGCCAAGCGTGCCGGTGCGCCGATGGCCGTTGCGACAGACATTTTTCAGACCTCCTTCCGTGGAATCTGTGGAGCCACCCTGAGGGGGGTGGCTCCACAGACCTTCCACTCTTGGGTCACACGTTCTCTGAGACCGTGAAGCCCTGGTCCTTACCGTACTGCACCAGAATCTGTTGCAGCTTGTCGGGCATGTCCCCACCTGCGAGCTGGCCCTGTGCCACCTGGGCGTTCAGCTGTGCCATCTGGTCGTACAGGTACGGCGTGAACGGCAGGTAGACGACACCCGTGTAGCCTTGCGCCGCCGGCAGGAAGACGTCGGCGTTGATCTTCTGGTTGTTGAAGAACGGGTACTGCTGGTTCTTGAAACCATCGGACGTCAGCATGGGCACATAGGTCGGGAACAGGGCCGCGTCGGCGACGCCGCTCTGCCAGGATTCCATGTCACCGTAGATGCCCATGGCGGCCTTCGCAGCCAACTCCGGCTGCTTCGACTGCTTGGTCACCGCAAACGTCGAACCGCCGATGTTGACCTGAATCGGCTTGGCCGAATCCCACTGCGGGATCGGGTAGGCCTTCCAGATGGCCGTCGAGCCGGCCTCTGTCGAGCTCTGGAGATAGCCCCACGCCCAAGCTGCAGCCGGGGTGTACGTGGCGTACGTGCCGTTCAGCATGGCGGTGGTCCAGTCGGTGGTGTTGGCGTCCTTGGTGTCGACGAGTCCTTCCTTCACCAGGTTGCCCCAATACTCGGACACCTTCTTGGTGGCATCCGTGTTGAACTTGATTCCCAAGTTGGTCGGCTTGGTCGAGTCGAACGCGAAGTTCGACGGTCCGCCGTTCGCCTGCTCGTACATGGACAGCATGCCGTTGCTGGCGTTGGGGGCGAAGTTGGTGATGTAACCGGTGAAGCCGGCCGCCTTGAGATCCTTGCCGGCCTGCTCGAACTCAGCCCACGTGGTGGGAACCTTGACGTTGTACTTGTCGAAGATGTCCTGGCGGACGAGCATGCCCACCGGACCCGCATCGACCGGAACCGCGTAGACGCCGGCGCCGGAGGAAGCGTCTTTCCAGGCGCCGTCCGTGAAGTTGCTCTTGATGTCGTTGATGCCGTACTGCGTGAGGTCGACGAGAGCGTCGCGCACGGTATAGGCGTTCAGCGTGTCGAACTCCAGCATGACGACATCCGGCGCGCCGGTGCCAGCCTCGACGGCCGTCGTGAACTTCGTGTACTCGCCGCCACCCTGGCCGACGTTGCTCCAGCAAATCTGCACGTCATCATGCTTGTCGTTGAACATGTTGACGATCTTGTCGAAGGCCGGATACCAGGCCCAGACCGTGACCTGCGGAACGTTCGCCTTCTTGACGGGAATGTCGCAGGCAGCCCCGCCGCCACCGCCGCCACCAGTGCTCGTGCTCGTGCTGCTGGTGGCTGGCGCAGCGCCAGTGCCGGTATCACTGGATGGTGTAGTAGTGGTGCCACCACCGCCACACGCAGACAGACCGATCATCAAGGCCACGGCTGCGAGACCAACGCCCGTGCGGCGGCTCAACTTTGATAGCTTCATGCTTCTCCTCTTTCGGGACTCTGTGTACGTGCCGAAGGCGTTCGTACAACGTTGTATCTTCAGCCATGTTAGCGCTCTCACCGGAGCCGCGTCCAGCCGATTCGGCAGCGATTTGGTTACGATTTGGACAAGGCGGCGTCGCCGACCGTGGACTGGCGGGCCCGCAACTCGAAGTCGACGAGGATCTCGCGCGGACCCGTCGATGAATCGAAGTCGTCGTCCATCCCCATGCGTTCTGCGAGCAGTCGCACCGCCGTCCGGGCGATCTCGTCCCGTCCCGGATCGATCGTTGACAGCGTCGGCTGCGTGTACTCACTGGCTTCGACATTGTCGAAGCCGACGACGGCCACGTCGTCCGGCACGCGTATGCCCCGCCGGGTCAACTCGTGCAGAGCCCCCAACGCCAGCGCGTCGTTGAAGCAGACGACCGCATCGGGGTGAGTTTCCTGATCGAGCAGCTCTGCCATCAGGAGACTCCCCGTCGACAGCACCCACTGAGCCCGGACGGCCGACATCGGGCGTCCCTCGCCGGACCCCGTCACCAGCGCCGGATCGATCGCCAGGCCGGCGTCCCTCAGCGCGGCAGAGGCGCCCTTGTAGCGGAGCTGCGACGATGACACGCGGGGAAGCTCGTTGAACCCGATAATCCCAATTCGCCGCCGTCCGAGTGCCAGCAGGTGTTCCACTTGAGCCCGGCCGCCTTCGATGTTGCGCATGGACACGTGGTCACACGGCGCGCCGAAGACCGACTCGCCAAGTATGACGAGCGGAAAGTCGACCGCGAAGAGATCGATGTCGTCCTGTCCAACGTAGACAGGCGAGTACAAGACGCCATCAACCTGCTGCCCCCCGTCACCTCGCAGCACCGCGAGTTCGTGTTCCCGCTGGTAGCGGTACTGCTCCAGTAGGACGACCAAGCCTCGCCGGGCCGCCTCGTCAACGACGCTGTCGGCCAGCTCGGCGAAGTAAGGATTGCGCAGTTCTGGCAGCACGAGTTTGATGAGGCCGGTGCTTCCCCTGCGCAGATTACGAGCCGTCAGATTGACGCGATACCCCAACGACTGGATGGCCTCCTCGACCTTCGCTCTCGTCTCCGGCGTCAGGTAGCGGTATCCGTTGAGAACATTGGACACCGTCTTCAGCGATACACCGGCTACGCGCGCCACGTCGCGCATCGTCGGGTGCTCCTGGGACATCGCTCCTCCGGTGAATGTCACTGGCACATGACAAAGGTCCAGTTGAACCGATTGTAGCCGGACAAAGTGTTGGTCACGTGGTGCCAAGACAGAGCCGAACGGTCAGCATGTCTCAGGCGCCGAAGCTGGCAGCCATACCCGCATCGTGCACAGCCCGGCTTCGCCCCAGTCGTGGTATGGCAGCAGGCGCAGGATCCCCGGACGGCCGTGGTGGGTCAACTCGGCCGGCAGGGCATGTTCCACGCCATACGGCCACGATCGGACCGTCGATTCATCCTGCCAGACGGCCACCTCGACAACGCCTTGGCGCAACCTCGGCTCAACACCGGTATCGACCACCACATTGGTGAGGTCGGGGGCTTCCCGGTCGTCCAACAGTGCCTGCGCGCAGTAGACGACTGGGCCGTATTGCACGGCCACGCATCCTCTCACGGCGTCCACGCGCCGATCGGGCCACACGAAACGAGGCCGCATGGGCAGGCTCAACTCGAGCACGTCCCCTTCCGAAAACGCCGCCGTCCGGCCGATCACCGGCCCACCGCTCCGCGTCACCGACTCCCCGCCGCCGACCGGCCGGTACACCAGAGTCGCGCCACCATCCTCGCGAGCCCAGCCCGGCACACGTAGATCCAGCGTCCACGGACGCTCGGATGACCGCCGTACCACCAGCGTGATCACGCCGGAGTCGGGGTAGTCCGTCTCGATGTCGACTGCCACCACGGTGCCGTCTTCGAGGGTCGTGCGGATCGCGGCCGGCGCATACTGCAGCACCTGCACACCGTCCGGCCCCACGGTCGCCAGATAGGCAGCCCAACTGGCCAACGTGCGGGCGATGTTCGGCGGGCAGCATGAAACGGCAAACCACGGCGCCCTCAGGCTGGAGGCCGCCCGCGGCGAAGGTTCTTGCGCGTCCGGCGCCACCCCGGGCGTCCGTTGATGCAGCGTGTTTGCGTAGAAGAATCTGGCGCCATCCTCGGACACCGCCGTCGCCACAATGTTGAAAAGACAGCGCTCGATCTGATCGGCATAAGTCAGATCGCCGGTGGCGAGCAACAGACGCCAGCCATACATGACGGAACCGACCGCCGCGCAGGTCTCCGCATACGCCCGATCCGGCGGCAGCTCCCAGTCCTCCCCGAACTCCTCGCCCTCGTGACGCGACCCCTGACCTCCGGTGATGTAGGTGCGCCGCTCGAGCGTGCGCTGCCACTGCCGCGCCAGCGCGTCAAGCAGGTCCTGATCGCCAGTGTCCACCGCCACATCCGTGGCACCGGCACCAAGGTAGTTGGCCCTCACCGCATGGCCCCGCTCGGCGTCTGCAGCGCGGATCGGCAGATCATCCTGGTAGTAACTGCGCCCCCACCCGATATCTGGCAGACGGCCATGGCCACGACGGTCGACGAACAGCTTGGCCTGGGCCATGTACTCGGGTCGTCCGCTGGCGCGGGCCAACTCCGCCAGTCCCAATTCGATTTCGGGGTGTCCGCACACCGAGTCGATGCCATCCTGGCCGAAGACGCGGCAGACGAGGTCGGCTGCCCGCAAGGCCACCTCGAACAACCCGTCGCCGGCCTTCGGCGCCGTGCGATGCCGTGCAACCGCCGCCTGGAACAGGTGCCCGAGGCAATAGAGCTCATGGCCCCAGGCGAGGTCCGACCAGCGCGGCGGCTGACCCTTCCCGCCGAAGGCCGTATTCAAGTACCCGTCCGGCTGCTGGGCAGCGGCGACGCGGCGGACATAGCTCGTGAACACGGCCTCCAACTCGGCACTTGGACACCGCCCCAATTCCCATGCCGCCGCTTCGAGGAACTTGTAGATCTCGGAATCGGCGAACACTGGGCCGCGCCGTGCGTGGGCCGGGCCGTCCGATGCCGTCAGATCGAAGTTTCCGATCCAGCCCTCGCTTTCGAGACGACCGGCGATGGCGGGCAGCGTGGCTGACGCATTGACAGTCTGCCGGCTGGCCCAGAAGCCGCCCGTGATGCGGACTTCGTCGAGTCCCAAGGGCCGCAGAAAGCCCGCGCCAGGGACCACCGGGCTCATCTTCTGAATCCCGGACGCGCTCACCTCGGCTGTCATCTTGCCCCTCCCTTCGATGCCCCCGACATGAAGCCACGCAAATCGGAACAGTCATCCGTGGCTTTCGTCATCGCCGGCAACGAAGCGTCAGATAACCGTGGTGTGACCGCGTCCCGTCGCTCAGATCCCGCGCGCCAGGCGGTAGTACGCGGCATTCCAGCGAAGGCAGTCCTCGAAGGCGTCGCGCGTCGTGCCCTTGGTGATCAGGGCGAACTCGGTCTGAACCATGCGGGCGAACTCGCGCCAGTGGTCGGCCGTCAGCGCCGTCGACATCACGGTGTGGTGCGACGCCCCGGACATCAGCCAGCAGGCGGCGGACGTGTAGAAGTCGGGGTCCGGCACCCAGACCGCGCGCCCGACCGGCAGCTTCGGCATCGGCTTGTCGGGGCCGACGATCGTCACGGTGTTGCCCGTCAGGCGGAAGCGGTCGCGCATGTCGGACATGCCGACGACGATGCCCGGGCCCGGGTCGACGTCGAAGACGAACCGCACCGGATCATCGCGCGCCCCGATGCCCAACGGATGGATCTCGATGCGCGGCGTCTTCGTCGTCAAGGACGGGCAGACCTCGAGCATGTGGGCGCCCAGGATCTTCTCCTGGCCGGCCACGAGGTTGTAGGTGTAGTCCTCCATCAACGACGCCCCGCCCTTCAGGCCCTGCGCCATCGCCTTGGCGGCCCGCACGAGGATCGCCGTCTTCCAGTCGCCTTCGGCGCCGAAGCCGTAGCCGTCGGCCGTCAGCCGCTGCACGGCCAGGCCGGGCAACTGCTTGAGCGCGCCGAGATCCTCGAAGTTCGTCGTGAACGCCATCGCGTCGCGCTCCTCGAGGAAGCGCCGCATCGCGATCTCCTGCCGCGCCCCGTAGACCAGCGAGGCGTGCCGCTCGCCGCCCGCGCGCAGCTCGGGGACGACGTCGTAGTCGGCCTCGTACTGCTTGGCCAGCTTCTCGCCGTCCGCCTCCGAAACTTCGGCCACGATGTCGGCCAGGTCGTTGACGCCCCAGGTGTTGACGGACGTGCCGAACACATGCTCTGCCTCGGTCTTGTCGCCCTCGGTGACTGCGACGTTGCGCATGTTGTCGCCGAAGCGCACGAGATTCAGATGCCGCACGGCGTCCAGCCCGGCGGCCGCCCGCACCCAAACCTCGATCTCGGCCCGCACCCGCGCATCCGAGACGTGCCCGACGACGATGCTGCGCGGCACGCCCAGCCGGGCCTCGATGTAGCCGAACTCGCGGTCGCCGTGAGCGGCCTGGTTCAGGTTCATGAAGTCCATGTCGATGGTCGCCCACGGCAGCTCGGTGTTGGCCTGCGTGTGCAGGTGCAGCAGCGGCTTGGCCAGGGCGTCCAGGCCCGCGATCCACATCTTGGCCGGGCTGAACGTGTGCATCCAGACGATCACGCCGATGCACGTCTCATCCGAGTTGGCCTCGACCATCGTGCGGCGAATCGCGTCCTTGCTCGTCAACACCGGTTTCCAGACGACCTGCGCCGGTAGTTTCGCCTTGTCCAGTTGTTCCGCGATGGCGCGCGAATTGGCGGCCACCTGCTTCAGGGTCTCCTCGCCGTACAGATCCTGCGAACCCGTCAGCATCCAGACTGTGCTCATTTTGTTTTCACCTTTCCGTTAGTGCAACGATTGCGGTTCTCCCGCTCACAGCGTCTTCACTGGCCGCCACCGACCTCGGCCGCGCCCCTATTTCTGCCCGTAGACGTTCTGATACCGGGCGTACAGATGATCGATGTCGGACTGGTCGATCGGGTGCGGAGTACCGAGTTGACGAGCCATGTGGACGGTCTTGGCGACCTCCTCGCACATGGCCGCGGCCTTGACGGCGGCCCGGGCATCCGACCCAACGGTGAACACGCCGTGGTTGGCCATCAGCACGGCCTTGGAGCGCGAATTCTGCAGCGTCTCGACGATGCCTCGGCCGATCGAATCGTCCCCGATCAGCGCGAACGGCCCGACGGGAATGTCGCCGCCGAACTCGTCGCCCATCATCGTCAGCACGCACGGGATCGGCTCGCGCCGGGCCGCCCAGGCCGTCGCATAGGTGGAATGCGTGTGGACGACGCCGCCGACGCCCGGCATGTGCCGGTAGACATAGGCGTGCGCGAACGTGTCGGAGCTGGGCGCGTAGTCACCCTCGACGAGCCGGCCGTCGAGGTCGGTGACCACCATCGCCTCGGGCGTCAGGTCGTCGTAGGAAACCCCGGACGGCTTGATGACCATGAGATCGGCGCCCGGCACCCGGGCGGAGACGTTGCCGGCGGTCCACACGACGAGGCCCCAGCGGATCAGCTCCTGATGCAACGGCACCAGGTCGGCCCGCAGTCGGGTGATCGTCTTCCTCGCCTCAGCGCTGATTGTCATGATTCTCCTTGTGGGACGGCGATGGCCGCTCGCTCGATGGCGAGCCCGGCCTCGAAGGCGGCCAAGTACCGCCGAAAGCCCGCGACGTCGCCGGGGTCGGGCGCGAAAGCCGTGACGGCCGCCCCGGCGAAGACCTTCTGCGCCAGAAAGTCGTTCAGGCTTTGCGCCGCGCCGACGCCGGCGTAGGCGGCCAGCACCGCCATGCCCCAGGCCCCGCCTTCGGACGCGGTCTCGCCGACGGTCACGGGCGTGTCCAGCGCCGCCGCCAGCAGCCGCTGGGCCACGAGCTTCGTCTTGAAGACGCCGCCATGGGCGAACATCGAATCGATGGCGACGCCCTCGTCCGCCAGGATCCGCATGCCAAGGGCAAGCGTGGCGAACGACCCCATGATCATCGCCCGCGACAGGTTGGCCAGGTTCAGGCGCGATTCCGGTGTGCGGACGACCAGCGGACGGCCGTCCGGCAAGCCGACGACCGGTTCACCGGCCAGGTAGTTGTACGCCAGCAGGCCGCCGCCGTCGGCCTCGCCGTCCAGCGCCGCGCCGAACAGGGCCTGGAAGACGGCCGGGCCGTCCAACGGACGCCCGGCCCGGGCCGCGAAGTCGCCGAACACCTGGGCCCAGGCGTCGATCTCGGACGCCCCGTTGTTGCAGTGCACCATCGCCACCGGATCGCCCGACGGCGTCGCCACCATGTCGATCTCGGTGTGCAGCTTGGCCAGAGGACGCTCGAGCACGATCATCGCGAAGATCGACGTGCCGGCCGACACGTTGCCCGTGCGGGGGCGAACGGCATTCGTCGCCACCATGCCCGTGCCGGCGTCGCCTTCGGGCGGGCACAGCGGTAGGCCGGCCTTCAGCGCCCCCGTCGGATCCAACCGGCGGG
>JGI20166J26741_11458918_pt1 | contig 26294 bp, 21 predicted proteins | sample TergutCu122P5_FD_26741 | JGI IMG/M metagenome (IMG submission 26741)
TTCTGTCTTGCGGTCTCCACCAACAAGGGCCTTGTCTACCCCGGCCAGAACCCGATGGCGCTTCACCGCCGGGCCATCGGCGAGCCCATCTCGCTTGAACGTTTTAAGACGCTGTTGGAGTAGCGTACCTTTATCTACCAATCGGGTGACCAAGTGAGGAGGCGCCCGTGTAGAGATGCCCCTATCATTTACTATGCGATTGGAAGGTGAGTGTTGATGAAGCGAGCGGTTGTATTTGCCCTACTCATTTTATTGTTATCGGGAATGGTCTTCACACTTGCTTCTTGCGATAATAAGGGGAATCAGAATATGGATAAAAGAACCACAAACAATAGTGGAGCTGAAAATAAAGAGACCCAAGAGTATTCAGTTCCCCCCACAGCATTTAATCGCAAAGATTATCCAAGTTGGCCTGAGGTGTTCAACAATGATGTTGCTTTTACCTTTCGCCAAACGATAGGCATGACGATAGGTGAGTTCACAGAGTATGTTGATCGAGAGACACCTTTTGCCTCGAGTTTTACCATTCTCTTCCCCACGGAAGCGATTCGTAATAATAAGGGCGAGTACTATACGGTCTATCGTTTAAAGGATGGCAAGTTGGCATATGTTAGATTTGTTTATCATTCAGAAACTGGAGTCGGTTGGTATTTCGGAGAGGTCATCGGATACCCCTCAAAAGGGGCAGATGAAAAACTATCATTTGTTTTGGAAAAGGATTTGCCTCAACATATTTTGAAATAGTGCGCTATAAGGCTGTCATAATAATAGTACAACCAGCCAAAGGAGCCCCATGAGCCCATCAAGAAAAAATTCCGCCCAGTACTTGTGCCACTCAAAGAAGCACCAACATCGTGGAAGAATTATCCTGATCTCTGTTGCTTTCTTGGCCGCCGCCTCATTACTCATAGCTGCGATACGATACTTCTCGCGTCCCCCGGTGCTTGCCACCGTTAACGGAGAGACCATATATGCTACCAACATAGACTCTGAAGTTGCACGCCTGAAGAAAGCTACGCCTGAACTCTTCACGAAAGAATACGGAAACCGCTCAACTGAGCTCCTCAAAGAGCTGCGGGCCTCGGCCAAGATCGTGATACGCCGCCAGTAGTGGAAGCGGTGGCTCCCACAGAACGCCCCGAAACATGGGCGCTATATCAATCAGATTCCTATTTGAACCGCCTAATCCAACCCTGCTCCTTCTTCAATAGAGCTGCGCCAGAGGCTATACTAGATTAGCTGGTAACTACTGGGCCGTGAAGGAGTAGCCGCTATGGCTATCGATAACTGGAATGCTGATACTGCTGATCTGATTGCTGCCGCGAAGGAGCAGACGCCGCGTGCGATTGACGAGTTGCGGGAGTTGGTGAGCTATCCCTCGCTGGCTTTTGAGGGTTATGACTTGCAGCCGGGTTTTGACTGTGCCGATGAGGTCCTGCGGCTGGTGCGTGAGGCGGGGGTTGCCAATGCGGAGATCATCGACATAGGGGGGCGGTTGCCGCTGGTCTGGGGGGAGGTTCCGGGTCCTGCGGGGGCGCCGACGGTGTTGCTCTACGCGCACTATGACGTTCAGCCGGCGCCGGTAGAGGAGCAGCACTGGGAGACTGATCCTTTTGCGATGACACTGAAATCTGACGGGCGCTGGTATGGGCGCGGGGCGGCCGATGACAAAAACGGCATCGTGAGTCATCTGGCAGCTTTGCGCGCGCTGGGGTTGCGAGCCGATGGGACGGCGCCGCTCACTCTTAAGGTTTGCTTTGAAGGCGAGGAAGAATACATCAGTGCGCTTGATGGCTACGTGGCCTCGCGTCCTGATATGTTTGCGGCTGATGTCTATCTGATCAGCGACAGCGGAGGCGTGGCGCCCGGGGAGCCGACCATTGAGACTTCCATGCGCGGTACGGTGGCCCTTACGGTGACGGTGCGCACAATTCGCCAGGCGCTGCACTCGGGACTCTTCGGCGGGGCGACGCCGGATGCCATGGTGGCCTTTATGCTGATGATGGCAAACTGTTATGGGGAAAACGGCGCGACCGCTATCCCGGGCGTTGAAGGTGCTGACTATCCCGGCGTCGACTATCCGGCCGATCTGCTGCGCGAGCAGGCGGGTCTGCTTGACGGCGTGGACTTCGCCGGGGCGGGGAGCCTGTCCTCGCGACTCTGGTCCCGCCCGAGCCTCTCGGTCATTGGCCTTGATAAGCTGCCCTCGGTGCAAGGCGCCTCGAACATTGTCATCCCGGAGGTTACCGCGCTCTTAAGCTTGCGTTTCCCGCCGGGTATTACGGGGCGCGCGGCGCTTGACGCGCTGGAGGCGCATCTGCGGACGCACGTGCCCTTTGGCGTCCAGCTTGAGATCGAAGAGATCCACGACAGCAACGCCTTCAGCTTCGAGCCAAGTCCGGGCTTTCTGGACGTGGCGCGCGCGGCCTTTGAGACGGCTTTTGGCGCCCCGCTTCAGATCAAGGCGAGCGGGGGTTCCATCCCCTTGATGAACGAGCTCCAGAAAATCGCGCCTGGCGCGGACTTCCTGGTCTTCGGATCGGCGGACGCCCAGGCGTCAAAGATCCACGGCGGCAACGAGAGCGTGGACCCCGCGGAGCTTGAACGCGTCAACGTGGCCGAGACGCTGTTCCTGCAGGGGCTGGCGCGGGGTTGACCGTGAAGAAGATCCTCAGCCGCGTCCTGGCAGTTGCAGGAAAGCTGCTTGATCCGCGTCGCCCGCGCCGGATGTTTCTGGCACTCTGGACGGGCCTGGCGCTTGTCCGTCTGCCCTATCTGATTGCGCTCTGGCCGGGAGTCGTCACCTATGACTCTGTCGAGCAGCTCAATCAGGCGGCGGGATTGATTCCTTTTTCCAACCACCACCCCCTCTTGCACACGCTCATCATCAAGGTCTTCTATGATCTGGGGAAAGTCCTGGGGAGCGTATCGCTGGGTATCGGCCTGTACAGTCTGTGCCAGACGCTGGCGCTGACCGCTGTCTTTGCCTTCGCGCTGGCGCGCCTGCGCGCGTGGGGCTGCGGTCGGTGGACTTTTGGTTTGTCGCTTGCGTTTTTTGCGCTCTATGATGTGCATGGCTATTTTGGCGTGACCCTCTGGAAGGATGTGTTGTTTTCGGCGGCGTTGCTCGCGCTGACCGTCTGTGTGCTTGAGGTACTGCTCCTTCGAGAACACGGACTTTCGCAAAGTCGCTGGGTTTGGGTGCTTTTTACTCTCAGCGCTCTGGCTGTGATGCTTCTGCGCAATAACGGCCTCTATGTGGTCGCCTTGAGTCTGCTTGTCTGGCTGCTGTCTCTGAGGGGTCTGAGAAAGCGGATAGCCTTGGTGGCAGGCATCTGCGTGATCGTGTTTGGTCTCTGGCAGAGCGCGGTGTTTCCCGCGCTTAACGTTGCGCCGGGATCGGTCAGCGAAGCTCTCTCGGTCCCCCTGCAGCAGCTGGCCCGCATAGCGCGTGATCATCCTGAAGGTATTGATGAACAGGCGCGGGCAGTCATAGCGGGACTGTTTGGCAAGGCGACGCCGGAGGCCTTGGGAAAACGCTATGATCCGCGGCTCTCGAATCCGGTAAAAGACGAGTTTGATGACGCCTGGTTTGCCAGCGCTGCGCATAAGAAGGAGTTCGTCTCGGTGTGGATGCGCCTGATCGCGCGTTACCCGTGGACGGCAACGCAGGCCTTCTTTGCCGGTAATTATGGTTACTTTTGGCCGGGAGCGTCGTACTGGGTGACTTCAACTCGGATCTATCCCAACGAGGTAGGTCTGGCGCCGCGCCCGCGCGACCTGGTCATTGCCCCGCCCGCCGTGCGCTATCTGAGCAAGACGCCGGACTATTCTTTGCAGCATCATACGTGGCGCTATTATCTCAGTCCTCGCACGCTGCCGGTGCTGTCTCTGATCTATCGCCCCGCAACCGCCTTCTGGGCGCTTGTAGCTGCGGCGATCGCCGTGCTGCGCCGCCGCAGGACCTCTCTGCTTACCGCCTTCTTGCCGGTGGGAATCCTGTGGCTTACCTGCCTGGCGTCGCCCGTGTTTGACGAGTATCGCTATGCGTATGGACTGTTCTTGTGTGTGCCGGTGCTGTTGTGGCTTGGTTTTGGGAAGAGTTTCAGAACGAAAGAAAAGGAGTTGGCATGAAGGTAGCGGTTCTCGTACCGTGCTATAACGAGGCGACAACGATCGCGAAGGTGATCGGCGACTATCGCGCGCTGCTGCCCGAAGCCGATATCTATGTCTATGACAACAATTCGACGGATGCCTCGGCTGAGGTGGCGCGCCAGGCGGGAGCGACCGTGGCGCCGGAATACCGGCAGGGCAAAGGCTTCGTGGTGCGTTCGATGTTTCGCGATGTCGAAGCCGACGCCTACCTGATGGTCGACGCCGATGACACCTATGAAGCCGCCGATGTGGTCGCGCTTCTTGACGACGTGGCGAGCGGACGCGCCGACATGGTGGTGGGCGATCGCCTTTCTGGCAGCTATTTTGCGGAGAACAAGCGAGCCTTTCATAATACGGGAAACCGCGTTGTCCGCTGGTTGATCAACCACATTTTTGCCAGCGATATCACTGACGTGATGACGGGCGCGCGTGCGTTCTCACGGCTGTATGTGAAAACCTATCCGGCGTTTTCTGAGGGATTCGAGACAGAAACCGAGATGACGATTCACGCGCTTGACAAGGATTTTCTTGTTACTCAGCATTCAGTTGGATACCGGGATCGTCCGGAGGGAAGCCAGAGCAAGCTTGATACGATCCCCGATGGTCTGCGCGTCTTAAAAACGATCTTTGCGCTTTTCAAGGACTATCGTCCGCTTTTGTTCTTTGGATTGGTCTCTACGATCGTCTTCCTGCTGGCCTTTGTGCTGTTCCTGATTCCGCTCAATGAGTTCATCGCAACCGGTCAGGTCCGGCGGTTCCCGACCCTGATCGTCGCGGTTGGTCTGTTCGTTATATCGCTGCTCTCGGGGGTCTGCGGGGTGGTCATCGATTCGATCCGCAAGCAGACGCGTCTGCTCTTCGAGGTCGAGCTGACACGCGTTGCCGCGCAGGGTCGTCGCTGAGGCGGCTGATGGAGCTTCCCGAAGGCCTGCGAACGCTGATCCGCCGCTTTGAGGAGCAGCTGCGATTTCTGATCGTAGGGCTTGTCAACACGGCCTTTAACTATGGTTTGTTTACGCTGCTGCTCTGGGTGTTGGCGCCGGAAGTCTCGCTGCTGGCGGCGACGCGCCTTTCCCTGTTGCGTCTGGCCGGAAGGCATTCCTATGCGGTAGTTCAGTGGATCGCCTGGGTACTCAGCGTGCCGGTCAGCACCTATACGATGCGCCGTTTCGTATTCAGGCGCGACGGGTCGTATCCTGCGCAGGTGCTGCGTGCCTACGGCGTCTACCTTCCGGCGCAACTGATCGCCTCTGGGGTCCTGATCTTCTGTGTGCAGGTACTGAGGTTTCCGGCACTGTTGGGACAGCTCGTCGCCGTGTGCTTTTCGACGGTTGTCTCGTACCTGGGCCTCAAGTTCTTCACGTTTCGTGTACAGAGTAGTGATTGACCCCTTGTGATGTTGCGACCTGTGGGATACTTTTTATCAAGTCATCGTCTCTGAGAGAGCGGGTAGGCAGGCGATGATCGTTGCAGACGAAAGGCTAAGATGCGTGTTATCGTAGTCGCGGGCGCGCGACCCAACTTCATCAAAATCGCTCCGTTGGTTCCCGCGTGTAAGGCGGCGGGCATTCAGGCTGACGTCGTTCACACGGGCCAGCACTACGACGCGATGATGAGCGACGTATTCTTCGACGACCTGCAGATCGAAACTCCCAAGTGGTCGCTGGGAGTCGGTTCGGGAACTCACGGAGAGCAAACTGGCAAGGCGTTGATGCGCCTCGAGGAGCTCTTTATCGCTGAGCGCCCCGACGCAGTGCTTGTGGTGGGCGACGTCAACTCGACTTTAGCCGGCGCTCTCGCGGCGGTCAAGCTGGGGCTGCCGGTCATACACCTTGAGGCGGGCCTGCGCTCGCGCGACCCACGTATGCCCGAGGAGATCAACCGCCTGCTGACCGACCAGATATCTTCGCTGTTGCTCACGCCGACCCGCGACGCCGGCGCCAACCTTGAGCGCGAAGGCATTTCGCCGCGCCATATCATCTTCGTCGGTAACATCATGGCCGAGTCGCTGCTGCGTAACAAAGAGAAAGCGCGTCAGCGAAGCGTCTGTCTGCGCTATGGCTTTGTGCCGGGGAGCTTTCTGCTGGCGACCTGCCATCGACCCGAGAACACCGACGACCCGCAGGCGCTTGGTGAGATCATCGGGGCTCTGGACATAGCGCCCCTGCCGGTTCTGTTGCTCGTGCATCCGCGTACGCGCAAAGCGCTGGCGCAACAGGGCTTCGGACCGCTTCAGTCAAACATCACTTTTGCCGACCCTGTGGGCTACCTCGACATGCTCTCGCTGCAGCACGACGCGAAGGCCATCGTTACCGATTCCGGCGGCGTGCAGGAGGAGTCCTGCCTGCTGGGGACGCCCTGCGTCACCGTGCGTCGCAATACCGAGCGCGAGATCACCATCGCGTTGGGGGCAAACCGTCTGGTTCAGGCGGACCGCGGCGCCATCGCCCGGGGGATCACGCTGGCGCTGGCGGCTCCGCTGGGCTGGGAGGTACCCGAATACTGGGACGATCAGGTTGCGGCCCGGGTCGTCGCGGTGCTCAAGTACGCGGAAGAAAACGGCTTTCCGCCGTTTGAGGGCTGAGGCCATGAACTTATCAGCGCCTGCTGCATCAGAGAGCGAACCTGTCTTTACGCCCTCAGTCGGCGGAAGCGCCACAGAGCGCTTCTTGCGCGTACAGCATATCATCGCCCTTATCTCCTGCGTTGTTATCGCGATCTCAGTTGTGTTTGCGCGGCGCAAGCTCTTTTTCATTCCTGGCAAGGTGCCGCTCATCTACTTTGCGTCAGTGTTTACGATGCTGTGGGGACTCGGTGTGTTTGCCTGGGTTCTCAGGCATCGACGCAGCATCGATATCCGCCTGATGCTGCGGGAAGCCTGGGCACTCCTGTTGTACTACGCGGTCAGCATGGCGCTGCTTGTCATCGTGCTCATAAGGGCGCGCTTCTCATCGGCTATCCTGCACATGACCTTCAATTACTGGGTGCTCTATCCTGCAGTGCCTTTGGCCTGGCTTATGGGAAAGGTCAGCGGCAAGCAGGCACGAAAGGTGCTGCCGGTCCTGATGCTCACGCTGGCGTCGATAGGCTTTATTGTGAGCGCGGGGGAATTGCTGGCGGCGTTTGGTCATGCTAATCCGATAGGAGACCTTATCGTATGGTATAACCGCATCAACCTCCCGCTTGCGTCCTGGACCTGGAATCATACTGAAGCCCTGCGGATCATAGGCTACTCCTTCGATCCGAACTACTTTGCGTTCTTTGCGCTTATTGGGATTATCTGGGCGTTGTGCGGTCGCGACAGGATCGTGCTGCGCCTCATCGTCCTGGCAGAAAATTCGTTCATGCTCTTTTTCAGTGCGTCACGGGGCGTTTTCGTCACTTTTCTTATTGTGCTGATTGTCTGGGCGCTGGTGTATCGCCGCTGGTTTGGGGCGCTGTTCAGGGGGCGTCGTGCTTCCAGTATCACGCTGATAATCGTTGTCGTGGTTTTGGTCGCGGCTGTCTTTTCCGTAGCGGCGCGCGGCCCGCTGTCGAGTATGGTCAGTCGTATGGGTTCAGCCGTGAGCGCGGTGCAGAAGCAAGGTTTCACCACAGAGACTCTCGACCTGCTCTCAAACGGGCGAGGAGCGCTTTGGGGGGACGCCTTGCGTCTCATTCAGGAGAAGCCGCTTGGCCACTGGCTTGCGGAGCGGCAGCTGTCGAAGATATCGTTTCACAACGACTATCTGGTGATGTGGGTGACCGGCGGACCACTTCTGTTCTTCGCATTCATCCTCCTGCTAGTCTGGATGGGGAGGCGAAGAACCCCTTCTTCGAACCGCGGACTGCCTCTCCTGCTGGCCTTGACCTGCGCTCTTACCAGCTTTTTCTATAACATCTTCCAGTTTGGCGCGGTGCTGCCACTGGTGTTTTTCATTCTGGGGGTTTATGCGCAGAGCAGGGGAAAGGCGGTCGCAACCGATGGATAACAGCTTGCTCAAGGGCGCCTCCAGTCGTCTCCAGACTGCAGCGACCCTCATGGTCTGCCTGCTTATAGTAAGCGTGCCGCTCTTTCCGCGTCCCTTTGTGTCGAACATCGACATCGTTACCGTGATGCTACCTTTGGTGCTGCTGGTCGCGGTGCTTCTGCTTCTTGCTCAGCCAGGCAGACTTAAGGCCCTCTGGTACCGGCCCTTTGGCATCGCGGCTGCGCTGTTTCTTGCCTGGGGACTGATCTCGATCCTGGTGACTCGCAGCGGCGTCGGCGAACTGTTGACCTGGGCGCGCTATCTGAGCTATTTTCTGCTGATCTTCGCGGTTGGGCTTATTGCGTCTTCGTCGAAGGGTCGCACGATTGTTTTGTGGGCGCTGGTGATCGCGGGGGTCGGAGCTGCGCTGTACGGGCTGTACCAGCTGCTGAATCCGCAGATCATGTCAGATATGTTCGCTGCTGACGCAGGCATCAAAGTCCGCATCTACTCGACCTTCGACAACCCCAACTTCTTCAGCGAGTTCCTGTTGCTGTCGATCTGTGGGAGTATTGCCCTCTTTGGACGCTACTGGAAGAAGAGCACGAGCGCCTGCGCCGTGATTATCGCTGCGACTCTGCTGCAGCTGCTGGTGCTGTTTCTGACCTACACCCGGGGCAGTCTGCTCGCGCTGGCCGCTGGCCTGGTGGTGGGCGTGCTTGTGTTCAGGCCGAAGCTCGTGGCCCCGCTCGCGGCGATCATCGTGCTGGCCGGCCTGATCCCTCCGGTGTTTGCGCGCTTCAAGGGGGCGCTTGCCGTCGATGGCACGACGGAGTTTCGTCTGGGGCTGTGGAGGGTCGCAACGACGGCGATCAGAGAGAAGCCGCTGTCTGGGGGAGGGCTCGGCGACTTCTACCAGATCTACGGGAGCGTGGTGCGCCGGCATCCGGCGCTCTACCAGGGCTATTCTCAGTTCGGGGCGCATAACAGCTATCTGCAACTGGCTGCTGAGACCGGCATTATCGGCGGCCTGCTGTTTCTGGGCGCTGTGGGAAGTCTGGTCTGGGCGGGGATCAGAACGGCGCGCCGGATAAAAAGCAAGCGCCTCGCATTTCAGAACGCCGCGCTGCTTGCCGGCGTAGTGGGCTTTATCCTCAACGCCCTGACAAGCGACTCATTCCAGCACCCCCACGCCGCGGTCTACTTCTTTATTCTGTCCGGCCTGCTGCTGGGTCTGGAGAGCAGCGACTGGCGCAGAAATCAGCGAAGCGCTGAGCCTGCTTCGTAATGCTGTGAGCGGCGACTGAGGCGGAGAGCTGTTTCCGGTCATCATCAGAGAGCGGGTCGGCTTCCAGGGCACGCTCGATGACGGCGGGCCAGGAGGCGACGTCGATCGGATCAAGCAGGTAGCCAAACGGTTCTGCGGGCAGTATCTCCGGGATACCGCCGACCGTAGCGGCGGCGACTGGCGTTCCACAGGCGGCAGCCTCCAGGACCACCAGCCCGAGGCCTTCATTGCGGCTGGGGACCAGCACGAGGTCTGCTGCGTTGACAGAGCGGGCGACTTCTGGCTGCGCGCGTTGTCCGACGAAGGCTACGCGGCCGGTAAGTCCATTTTTTGCTGCGGTTCGTTCAAGCGCGGCCCTTTTAGTACCCTCGCCAACAAAGATCAATCGATCAAGTTTGCCTGCGCGCAATAACGGCGCACAGGCTTCCAACGCGCGATCCTGTCCTTTGACGGGAGCAAGGTTACCTACGACAACGATGACCTTTGCTTCTGCGGGAAGCCCCAGCTCAGCACGCGCATTCTGGCGATCGCGCGGGTAGAACACGGCGTCATCAAAGCCCATGTTGATTACCGCGCGTGGGGTCTGCGAGGGGAGGGGGACGGTTTCTTCAAGTTGGTGCAGCAGAAAGTGCGATACCGCCACAATACCATCAGCGTGCGATACCGCCGACCGGGACCATCTCGCCAGGGGATCTTTGCGGGCGAGTGAACCTACGTCGCTGCCATGCGCGACGACCAGGTAGGGCGGCTGATGAACAGCTCGCGCGACAGCTTGTGCGATCCAGGCGTTTGGATAGAGAAAGTGGCCTACGATGAGGTCATAGGGAGAGCCGTGAGCTACGCAGAGGCGAGCCGCTTTTCTTGCGCGCCAGTAAAGTGACAGGTATTTTCTCAATGCATGAAGAGCGCCTGTGCGACTATCGGTATTGGCAACAACTTCTGCTGCGTGTCCGAGCGGCCAGAGCGCATCAGTTTGACGCATGAGAAACGCACCGTAACCGGGGTTTTCCTCTGAGGGAAACATGCTGCAGATGCAGAGTATTTGCATGCTACCATCCTAACGCTGATCTTCCGGCAGCGCCGAGAGGATCAGATCGACCAGCACGTTGACGTCTCGCAGGGTGCGCTGAGCGTGGGCAGGCTTCTTCACAAAGGCGATGTCATCGGCGGTCTCGATCTCATGCAGCCGTCCCTGCGCGATCAGGTCCTTGTCCACTGCTCCCATCGCTCCGCGAAACGCCGTCCACGCGGGGGTTCCCAGCGCCACGGCCTCGCGGTTCATCGAGCCGCCGGCAGAGATCACCACATCAGCGTAGTAGCAGAGGCTTTGCGCGTCGATGACCTTCTCAGGAATCGTGATGTTTTCCGCCCCGATCTCACGGATCTGGGGAATCTGCTCAGGGGTGCGCGGCAGCGCGATCGCCTGGACGTCCTCGCGCGTCTTGATGCGGCGCGCGATGTCGTAGAAAAGCGGGTTGTCGTGATGGTGATAGACTGCCATCGACGGGGGAGTACGCAGCACGACAAGCACCTTCGCCGGGTCGATGGCAAGCTCTTCCAGGACCTGCGGGTCCGGCTCGAAGTCAGCCAGATAGTACTCTTCCTTCAGCCCGGGGAAGGGAGCATACTGCTTGCGCGTGCAGCCTTCCGACTCCAGGATCGAAAACGGGATCGACTCCGGAAAGATAACCTTGACCGAGCGCGGGATATTGATAGTATGCGAGAGCCGCGCGAACTCATAGTCAGACATCGTCACATGCGGGATCCCCAGCGCCTTGCACGCCACCGGCAGGTCGTTACTCGAATGCGACATCGCAAGCGTAAAACCCTTGTCGCGACCGAACTTCTTGAGCGCGCGCGAGCGCTTGATAAGCCCCCAGGCCTTTCTGACAAAGTTAGCCCCCTGATGCTTACCGATATGCGTGTAGGGGATGCCGAAGCGATCAAGCAGTGCAAGCGTCTGCGCATAGTCGCGCGCCGTGACCGTGACCTTCCAGCCGCGGCCTTCAAAGGCCGTGATGATCGGGCGCAGAACCAGAACCTGCGGTGAGTTCGCGATGTCGATCCACAGACGCCGGGCGGGCTGTGCGGCAGTATCAGAAAGCTGAGTCAAACCAACTCCATTACAGAGACAGAAGGGGCTACAATCCAACAGCCTATTGTAGCGCAACGGCTCAGGGGCAGCTTTATGTCGTCCAGTTCACTGCACATACGCTACAATAGAAACTTCATTTCAGACTGAGCAAGGAGACACATATGCCTGGTCAGACAATCGCAGAAAAGATATTCTCACGGCATGTGGGATATGAGGTGTTTGCTGATGAGATCGTGATCGCTGATGTTGACTTTGTCATGGGGCAGGACGGGACCTCGCCGCTTGCCATCAAGGCGCTTGCAGCGATGGGTTATGAGAATAAGGTGTTCGATCCCGACAAGGTTGCTCTGGTGATCGATCACTCCAGCCCCAGTCCGCTTGAGGGGGTCAGCGCGCTGCATCAGCAGATGCGGGAGTTTTCCGCGGAGAGCGGGGCGCGGCTCTACGACGTGGGCTGCGGGGTGTGCCATCAGCTGCTGCCGGAGCGCGGGCATGTGGTACCGGGCGATCTTGTGGTTGGCTGCGACAGTCATACCTGCACCTACGGTGCGATCAATGTGTTTTCTACGGGCGTGGGTTCGACGGATGGGGCGGCGGCCATGGCGACCGGAAAGCTCTGGTTCAAGGTGCCGCGTACGATCAAAGTAGTGTTTTCCGGCAAGCTGCCGGCCGGTGTGTTTGCCAAGGATCTTATCCTGTATCTGGCCGGGCAGCTGGGGGCCGACGGAGCTACTTATGAAGCGCTGGAGTTCTCCGGGCCGGTCATCGACGCACTTTCTATCGAGGCACGCATGACGATCTGCAATATGGCTATCGAGCTGGGCGCGAAGGCGGGACTCATGGCGACTGACGACAAGACGCTTGCCTGGGTCGCGGCCCATGGTCCGCGCGAGCCGCATCCGGCTGCTCCCGATGCTGACGCGCAGTATTCGCGTGTTGTTGAGATCGACGTCAGTGATTTAGCGCCGCAGATTGCGCGGCCGCATGCGGTCGATAACGTGGTCGCGCTCCCGGATCTGGCTGCGACGCCAATTGCCGAGGGGGTACTGGGGACCTGTACGAACGGGCGGCTGGAGGACTTTGCGGTGGCGGCGCAGGTCATCGCGGGACGCAAGCTGGCGCCGGGGCTGCGGCTGATCGTGGCGCCGGCCAGCAAGGACATCTATCTGGACGCAATGGCGGCCGGCTATATCCAGACCTTCGTGGAGGCGGGCGCCTGCGTCGTCACGCCGGGCTGCGGGCCCTGCGTAGGTACGCATAACGGGGTGCCAAGCGACGGGGAGAACGTCATCAGCAGCGCGAATCGCAACTTCAAGGGGCGCATGGGTAACAGCTCTGCGTTCATCTATCTGGGTTCGCCCGCGACGGTGGCCGCCAGCGTGCTGGCTGGCCATATCGCCGACCCTCGTCCGTATTTCGAGTAGGAAGCAGAACTGACTCATGAGCAGCACAACTCTGACCGCCCCTGCCTTCGTCTATGGCGACGACATCAATACCGATTACATCATCGCGGGCAAGTACAAGTTTCAGTCGATCGATATGAACGCGATGGCGCTGCACGCGATGGAGGAGCTTGACCCCGACTACTATCACAAGCTGCAGGCAGCGGGCGGCGGCTTTCTCGTGGCGGGGACGAACTTCGGCTGCGGGAGCTCGCGCGAGCAGGCTCCGCTGGTTTTGCTGAACGCGGGGACCAAGGCCGTGCTCGCCAAGAGCTTCGCGCGTATCTTCTTTCGCAACGCCATCAACACGGGGCTGCCGGTAGTGGTCTGCGACACGGACCGTATCGCGGCTGGCGATGAGCTGACACTCGACCTGGCGACGGGAGTCGTGCATAATAATACAAAGGGCGATTCTGTGACATTTGCCCCTTTACCTCCTGTTATGACGCAGCTTCTTGAAGACGGCGGACTGGCGGCGCATATCAGGAAGCACAAAACATTCGCGTTTAAGGAAGAGTAAATATGAAGTACAGCTTTACGATAGAAACCGATAAGGATGAGGTTATCGACGGCGCGCTGCGGCGGGTGAAGACGCGTCGCGAACTGGCGGACGCGCTGGGCGCCCCTACGCGCGCGCTGCGCGAGTACGCCTCGGATGTGCTGCAAGCGGTTGCGGCGCGAAACCCTGACCTGTTGGTTGACTTCAGTGTTGAGATCATCGACGCGCTTGATCGTCCGGAGTCGTTTACGCGCTATAACATCCTGCTGGTGCTGGATCGTTTTGTGCCCCGTCACGCGATCATCCTGACCAAGGCGCTCTATCAGCTGGAGGACTGTCTCTATGACGAGGAGTCCAAGATCGTGCGTCTGGAGGCCTTTGAGGTGCTCTGTCACTTCGGCGCCACCACCGAGACCCGCTCGAAAACCGTCTGGAACTATCTCTGTGAGGCCCTGCGCTGCTATCACGGCGACCCTGAGTACATGACGATGCTGAACTACCTTTGCGACATGCTGCAAAACGGCAAGGTGGCTGAGAGCGTGAAAGAGGGCGTGGTTCGCCTCTTCCTCTTTGACGCTGAGCAGGGCAAGGGATTGCTGCAGAGGCGGGCGCAGCAGATCGTCGCGCTTGCTCCCGAGCTGCAGGCGAAGGTCAAGGCCGAGCAGGTGGAAGCCGCTGCGAAGCGCGCCGCTGACGCCGCAGCCGCTGACGCCGCAAATGACGACTACGACGATCTTGACTGACAGAATTGATTGAAGGAGATCAGGTGCGAACGATAACACTTATTCCCGGTGACGGCATTGGTCCGGAGATCACCGAGGCGACTCTGCGGGTACTGGATGCGGTAGGTTTCCAGGCGGACTGGGATGTGCAAAACGCCGGTGAGGCTGTGATGGAGGCGGAGGGCACACCCCTGCCGACGCGCGTGCTTGAATCCATTGCAGCGACCGGGGTCGCGCTTAAGGGCCCCCTGACCACGCCGGTCGGATCCGGTTTCCGTTCGATTAACGTCGCTCTGCGGCAGGCCTTTGACCTGTATGCCAATATCCGGCCCAGCCGCTCGTTTCCTGGTCTGGCACTGCCGTTTTCCGACGTTGATCTTGTGATCTTTCGAGAGAACACTGAGGATTTGTATGCGGGGATCGAATTTGCTCAGGGCGCTGCGGAAGTTGCGCAGCTGGCTGCGCTGGTTCAGTCCAGTGGAATCGGGAAGCTTTCTGCGGACGCGGCGGTGTCGATAAAGCCCATCACCGAGGCGGGCTGCCGCCGTATCGTAGAGAAGGCCTTCAATTTCGCGCGCGCCAATGGGCGAAGCAAGGTGACGGCGATTCATAAGGCCAACATCATGAAGGAGACCGACGGTCTGTTTCTGCGCGTGGCGCGCGAGGTGGCAGCCGAAGTCGAGGCCTCCGGATCTCCCCTCGCGTTCGACGACGTGATCGTTGACGCCGCCTGCATGCGGCTGGTCAAAGATCCTGCTTTTTTCGACGTGATCGTTACGGAAAACCTCTACGGGGACATTCTCTCCGATCTGGTCGCAGGGCTGGTGGGTGGTCTGGGGCTTGCTCCGGGGGCCAACATCGGCGACAAAGTCGCGATTTTCGAGGCAGTCCATGGCTCTGCTCCCAAGAGAGCAGGTCAGGGCGTTGCCAATCCGACGGCGCTCATCTTAAGCGCAGCGCTCATGCTGCGGCATCTTGAGCTGCCTGATCTGGCCGATCGCATCGAAGCCGCGGTGGCTCGCGTCATCGCTGACGGGCAGGCGCTTACCTATGATCTGGCTGGGGAGCGACCGGCGGCGTCAACCAGTGTCTACGCCGACGCACTCATAGCAGCGCTCTAGGCGAGCCTAAACGTTCGCTGGCTGCGTTCCCGCAGGGCTCGCGGCGGCAAAGGCCGCCACGCCCTGCGGCGCCTTGCCAGCGAACGTTTCGCCCGCTGGCTGCGTTCCCGCAGGGCTCGCGGCGGCAAAGGCCGCCACGCCCTGCGGCGCCTTGCCAGCGAACGTTTCGTTCTCGCCTTACGGGGAGGCCGAAAAGCCCCGTATAATAGAACTCAGGTTCTAAGGAGATACGGTTCGTGAAAAACGTGCGTGTGCTGGTATATCCCTGTGGGTCGGAGATCGGTCTGGAGATCTTTCGCTCGCTGAAAAGTATTCCGTTTGTGACCTTGGTTGGGGCCTCGTCAGCGCCTTGTCCGGGGGAGTTTTGCTATGAACACTATGTGGGCGATGCGCCCTGGATGGACGCCGGGGACTTTGGCGGCGCTATGGCGCGGATCTGTTTCATGCAGGAGATTGATCTGATCATGCCGGCTAACGATGAGGCGGCTCTGTGTCTGCTTGACTGCGCTGACGAGCTGCCGGCCCCCGTCGTCTCTTCGTCTCTGGAGGTCGCGCGTATCTGTCGCGACAAGCGTCTGACTTACGAGGCGCTGACCGGTTGCGACTTTCTGCCCCGGATCTATGCGACGGCGGACGCGGTGGATGACGGCGACTTTCCTGTGGTCATCAAGCCGGCGGTCGGGCAGGGCGCCGAGGGCTTCCAGGTACTGCGCGACCGCGCGACCTTGGAGCGCAAGCTGGCGGCGGCGGCCCGAGACGAACGCCCGCAGGTCATCTGTCAGTATCTACCGGGCGAGGAAGTCACGGTCGACTGCTTCTCTGATGCGCGCGGGCTGCGCTACGCTGAGTCGCGCCGGCGCCTGCGCATCAAAAACGGCATTGCGGTGCGCAGTGTTTCGCTGCCGGACGACCAGGAGGCCCGCGCGATCGCCGCGGCCATTCAGGATCGGCTGGGACCTTTGGGGCTGCACGGCGTCTGGTTCTTCCAGCTGCGTCGTGACGAAGCCGGCCGCTACCGCCTGCTGGAAGTGGCGACGCGTACGGCGGGCACTATGTGCGTCGATCGGGCCGCCGGGGTAAACCTGCCCCTGATGGCGATCTGGGACGCGCTTGGGTATCAGACCGAGCCGGCGCGTCAGTTTGCTGACGTCGAGGTCAGTCGGGCCCTGGCTAACAGCTATCGCCTTCCTCTTGAGTTCGACGAGCTCTTCATCGACTTCGACGACACAATCGTCGATCATCGCAGGTCGACGGTGAACCTTGAGGCGATCCGTCTGCTCTACCAGTGCGCAAACAGACGGATTCCGGTCACGCTCGTGACGCGCTATCCAGGCGGGATGGACGACCTGCTCGCGGCGCTCGCGGCCTTTCGTCTCGATCCGGCGCTTTTTCGCGCGCTGGCGCAGGTGCCGGCCGGCCAGTCCAAGGCGGATGCCATCGCCCCGGGCCCGCGGGCGATCTATGTGGACGACTCTTTTGGGGAGCGCAATGCCGTTGTCACCGCGCATGGCATACCCGCTCTGGGTGTCGACGCGCTTGAGGCTCTTCTGGATGGGCGCGCGTAGTGGCACGTGGCCGTGCAGGATACCGACAGCTCCCGAGCTTGGGCGACAGCATGGGGCGGACGACCACATCTCGTCAGCGTCAGGCTGCCCGCAAGGCACGGGTGCGCCGGCAGCGCCGGGTGCTTGGATCAATGGTGCTGGTGGCGCTGATCGCAACGACGGTCACGGCGCTTGCTCTGGGCGTCACGAAGCACTCCGGACAGCCCGCGAAATCTCAGCCGGTAACACCGAAGGCAGGCATCGTGCAGGCGGCGCCACAGGCGGCAACCCCTGCTGCCAGCTCTGCGACCTATACGGTTCGCTTTGACGTGAGCGAAAACACGGGAGCGCAGGTGACGCCTTCAGAGCTCGCGCTTCCTGTCGGGAGCTCGCCGGCTAAGTTGCCCTATGCCTTTCTGGAAGATAAGCGCTTCATCGGATGGTACACCGGCCCCGCTGACGACACGGAGGCGACCTGTATCGACAACAGCATGCTGAGTCTTATCTCTACTTCGACCAGCTCTACGCTGTATGCGCGTTTTGAGTCGGCGCCGCAGGGAGTCGACTATGAGGTACGGGGGCTCCCGGTGCTCATGTATCATGATTTTTATGACCCTGAGGCGGGCGAAACCGCGGGAGGGGCCTACGCGGCCGATAAGCTCAAGATCCAGACCTTCAAAAAGCAGCTTGTCTGGCTGCGTGACAACGACTACTATTTTCCGGACTGGAACGAGGTGCTGGCGTTTACGCAGGGCAAGATACTTCTGCCAAAGAAGAGCGTGGTGCTCACCTGCGATGACGGTTCGCCGAACTTCTTCAAGTTGGCGATTCCGGCAGTCGAGCAGTATCAGGCCCATATCACCGGTTTTCTCATTGGTTCCCGGATCTCTGAGGGGCAGATCGATCTTTCGAGCTACGACTCTCGCTCCGTGAGCTTCGAGTCGCATTCCTATGACCTGCATATCGGCAACGCGAGCGGAGACGGACTTATCACCACTGCTTCGGAGAGCAAGATCATCCAGGATATCGAGCTGGAGACCCAGGTGATCGGGCCGCACTCGGTGTTCTGCTATCCCTTTGGGCGGACCGATCGGGACTACTCGAAGCGTGAGGAGAAGATCCTGGCCGCCAATGGCTACGATCTGGCGTTCACGGTCAGGCAGGGGCGCGTCTACCCTGGCCTGAATCCCCTGGCCTTGCCGCGGATGCGTGTCAGCGCGCCCTGCTCTATGGAGACCTTTCGCGCCCTGATACGATAGTAAAAGGAAAACGTTTTGAACGGAGGATTATGATGGCTGAGACTGGCGCGCTGGCGCTTGAAGGCGGTATGCCGGCGATTGCACGTACGTTGCCAGCTTGGCCGCAGATTCCGGAGGCAGGCGTCGAGGCGGTCGCCGCGGTGCTGCGAAGTGGGAAGATCAACTACTGGACGGGCACGGAGACCCGGCAGTTTGAGGCTGAGTTCGCGGCGACTCAGGAGGCGCGCTACGCTCTGGCAGTCGCCAACGGGACGATTGCGCTTGAACTTGCGCTGCGCAGCTTCCATATCGGCGCCGGCGATGAAGTCATCGTCCCTTCACGCAGCTTTATCGCGACAGCGGGGGCGGTCGTGGCAACGGGAGCGGTGCCGATCATCGCCGACATCGATCCGCGGACCAATGCGCTCACGCCGCTTTCTGTTGCGAAGCGGCTGACGCCGCGAACCCGCGCGGTCATCGTGGTACATGTGGGCGGTTATCCGGCCCCGGTTGCGGCAATCCGGGATCTGACCGATCAGCTTGACCTGGCGGTCATCGAGGACTGCGCGCAGGCGCAGGGGGCGCGCGCCGAGGGGCGTCCGATCGGTATGGCCGGGCATGCGAGCTGCTTTTCGTTTTGCCAGGACAAGATACTGCCGCTGGGCGAAGGCGGCATGATCTGCTACGATGCGGGCACGCGCTGTGAGGAGGCGTATCAGCGGGCCTGGGAATACCGCGACCATGGTCATGCCTTTGCCCGCGCAGGCGATACGCGGGTCCAGGAGCACAGCGCACAGTTCAAGTATCTGTCGCGTCGCTTCGGTACGAACGCGCGTCTGGCCGAAGCGCAGGGGGCGCTGGGGCGCGTGCTGCTGGCCGAGGTTGCGACCTGGCATGCGCAGAGAACTCGCAACGCCGAGCTGCTGCTTCGCGAGTTGTCGGAGTTCGCACCGGCGCTCAGGCCGGTGGTTCTGTCCGCGCAGGACCGCGCGCGCGGCAGCGAGCACGCCTACTATCGTCTGTACTTCCTGTTGGACAGTGCGGCCTGTAAGCCAGGCTGGGATCGTGACCGAGTCATCGAGGCGATCTGTGCCGAAGGGGCGCCCGCGCAGTTCGGCGCCTGCGCTTTGATCGGACGCGAGCAGGCGTTTGAAGTTCTGAGCGTAACTCAAACTGACGATCTGCCGGGCGCGCGCTGCGCTGACGAGCAGTCGCTGGCTTTCTTCGTGCATCCGACGCTTACAGAAGCCGACATGGCAGATATCGCTGCGGCGACGCGCAAAGTACTGAACAAGGCGGTGAGATGAGATCTATGATTGACCGTGTGCTCGATAGGTTTCGTCACCTGCGCGCTACGCGCCTGACCTGGCAGCTGTTGCTCATAGGGCTTGACGCAGCTGGCATTCTGCTTGCCACGGTCGTGACCTATCTGGCCCGTTTTGAGCTGCGCATACCGCATGCTTATGGGCGCTATCTGCTGCTGGCTTTTGCGACCTCAGTTGTGGTGTATGTGGCGGCGGCGGCGCTCTTCGGTCTCTATCGCGTGGTGCTGCGCTACGTGGGGATCGACACGATGCTGCGCTGCGGCGGCGCGGTGCTCTGCGCTGCGGCGGCGCTCACTTTGGCTGACATCGCCGTTGGTCTGCTTCAGGGCGGACAGCGCGCGGTGCCACTGGGAGTCGTACTGATCCAGGCGGTCTTCGTATTCATGGTGCTGGCGGGCATCCGTCTGTCGGTACGCGCTGCTCACTATGTGCGCGCTACGGGGCGCCACGGGGGTCTGCGCACGCTGATTATCGGCGCCGGCAGCGCCGGCTCGCTGTTGCTGCGCGACATTGAGGCGCGCCCCGGCCTGGGACTTCAGGTCGTGGGTTTTCTGGACGACAACGAGCACATCAGAGGTAGTCGTCTGGGCGGGGTGCGCGTACTGGGGAGTCTCGACGATCTTGAAGACGTCGTAGCGGACTGCGATGTCCAGCAATTGTTCGTCGCGCTGCCGTCGGCGCCCGACGAGGTGCTGCGCGCGCTGCTGAACCGGGCGGCTACGCTCGGACTGAGCACGCGCATCATGCCGAAGCTTGTCATTGAGACAGGCGAGGTGCGCGCCGCCGACTTGCGCACCGTGGACGTGGAGGATCTGCTGGGGCGCGAGCTGACTCCCATTGACAGCGAGCAGGTCGCGGCGACGATAGCGGGCAAGTGCGTCGCGGTGACGGGAGCAGCCGGCAGTATCGGATCTGAACTCTGTCGCCAGATCATGAAGCTGCATCCTGCGCGTCTGGTGTTGCTGGAGATCGACGAGAGTCGCCTCTACGAGCTGTTCTTCGAGCTTGAGGCGATCGAGCCGGGAGTGGCGCAGATGTGCCTGGTCGACATCCGCGACCGGCGCAAGCTGCTTCGTGTGTTCGCGGAGACCGCGCCAAGCGTGGTTCTGCACGCGGCTGCCTATAAGCAGGTTCCCCTCATGGAGGACGAACCGATCGAAGCGGTACGCAGCAATGTGGTGGGTACGGCCCATGTGATGGAGGCGGCGGCTCGGGTCGGAACCGAGCGCTTTGTGCTGATCTCGACGGACAAGGCGGTTGCTCCGGTCAACGTCATGGGGAAGACGAAGCAGCTGGCGGAGCGCCTGATGCTCGCCTTTGTGCGCACGACCGCTCAGGATCGCAAGTGGGCTGAAGCCTCTCTGCCTGCCGACGAACAAGCCTCGGTTGTTCAGCGCTCCCATCCGGATATGATCTGCGTGGCGGTACGCTTTGGCAATGTGTTAGGCTCGCGCGGATCAGTAGTGCCGATTTTTGAAGGGCAGCTTCTCCGGGGCGGCCCGGTTACCGTTACCGACGCGGAAGCCACACGCTTCTTCATGGCTATCCCCGAGGCGGCGCGTCTGGTTCTGCAGGCGCAGGCCATCGGAGACGAAGGCGACATCTTCGTGCTGGAGATGGGCGAGCCTCACTGTATCCTCGACCTTGCGCACAAGATGATCGCGCTCTCCGGCGTCCCCGCTGACATCGAGATCGTCGGCCTGCGTCCGGGCGAGAAGCTGCACGAGAGCCTGACCTCTGAGGGCGAAGAGCTTGAACCGACCAGCGCCGCGCGCATCCTGCGGGTCGCGCACTTGTGCGAAACACCGCTGGATGCGCGCACCTACGAGCGCCTGGTCAGCGCCCTGGAGGCAGGAACGCTGACCCGCGACGACATCATGCTCCTTTAAGTCTCCGCTCTTCGGCGCTGTATCAACGTGGTGATAAGCATGCCGGATCCGACGCAGATGATCAGGACGGCGAGCAGAGCCTCGGAGACACTCAGGAAATCTCCTGTGCTGGGCAGGGGGTCTTTCAACTCGTCTTTCATGGCGACGCGCTGGACTTCTCCTGTTGCCAGGACGCTGAAGGTGATGGTCTGGGCGACCTGGTATCCTCGGGGAGCGATCGTTTCGGTCAGAGAATAGACGCCCGGTCTCAGGTGTTCGATGCGATGGACGCGGTCAGTTGAGATCCACTGGTCGATCATGTTTCCCGCGCCGTCCTTGACGAGCAGCGTTGCCCCAGGCAGCTCCTTTCCGGTGGTCGCCGCCTGTTTCGAGATGTCCAGTTTTGTGTAGTCGTCCTTCATGACGACGGTTTGGATCTCGCTGTTTGCGCGTACGGTGAAGGTCACCTCTTCGCTTGTCAGGTAGCCATCGGGCGCGCAGCTCTCGCTCAGGACGTAGTCTCCAGGCTCAAGACGATCGATCTCATGGGGCCTGCCGTCGGTGGTCCAAGTGGCGACGATCGAGCTGTTGGGGCCCGTAAGCGTCAGCTCCGCCCCGTCGATCTCGGCGCCGGAAACCAGGTCGGTCTTCGAGATGCGCAGCTTTGTGTAATCGTCCTCTACGGTCATCGCGGCTTGCACGATCGTCACCTGGCGGTCAGGCGCCAGCTCTATCTGATGCGGGTCGGGATCCAGCAGATAGCCTTCCGGAGCGATAAGCTCTCGCAGCTCATAAGCGCCGCAGAACAGCGGCTTGCTCTGCGTGGGGGTCGTCGTATTCTCGATACTGATCGTGTCGACCAGCGCGCCCCGGGCGGCGCGTAGCGTGCCGTCTGCCGTGATGATGTCGTCTGCGGCATACACGCCGTAGACGGCGTCTGCTACAGGCGTTTGGCTTACCAGGTCGAGCTTGGTCGCGGCGAGCTGCGCCATCTGGGGCTGGTTGCCGACTTCCACCACCAGAGGCGCGTCAAACGATGCGTCAGCGGTGACCGAGAAGATCTGATCCGGAGCTTTGTTGTACCCGTCCGGGGCTTCCAGCTCGTGGACGTAGTAGTTACCCCAGGGGAGCTGCTGCGGCAGGGTGAAGACGCCGTGCGTATTGGTGCTGAATCGCGTCACGGTTTCAACTTCTGGCGAATGGCGAGTGAAGCTGACGACCTGGCCGTCGGCGTCCAGGATCTCGAAGCTCATCGCGCTGGCCGTGACCGCTTTTCCGGTCGTGGCGTCAATCTTCTTGATCTGGACGGCGGCTTTGACCTGCGCGTCGTTCAGGATGTACTGGTTGAGCTGCCCGTTTTTTGCGATCGTGGTGCTGAAGTCCGGCACGGGGCTCAGGCCTGCGGGGACGCTGCTCTCAACTTCATGCACCAGATAGGTGCCGTAGGGCAGCGCGCCGGCCAGGTCAGAGCCGTCTGCCAAAAGCGCGTGGGTGCTGGCAAATCCGGCGTCATTGGTCGTGATCGTGTAGGTCAGTGCGGAAGTCTGTTCGGTCAACGTAAATTGGATGCCTGCAAGGCCGGTTTCAACAGGGGCAGAAGACGCGTCGCAGATCTTGGCGATCTCGAGGTCGCCGCGGATGACCTGCTCCCGCTGCACGGTAGTGGAATCGCCCACGTTTGTCTGCGAACCGAAGAGGTCGCCGTCGGGCCGGGCCCCGCCGGGGCTGGAGGCGTCGACAACGATGCGCGTTGCAAAGACCGTCGGGTCAGCGGGCAGAAGATAGCCGGGCGAGGCCTGAGTTTCATAATAGACATAAGTGCCCAGCGGCAGACATATCTTTCCGTCAAGATTCCGGTAGAGCGGGTCGCCACCGGTATACGAACTCGTATCCCAGAAGGAAAAGACACCACGGGCATCCGTCTGAAAGACCCAGCTGCGCAGCGGAGATCCCGACGCCTGCGCCGACGGCGCGCTGGCGTAGTAGCCGGCGTAGAAGTCGACCGTGAACTGCGCGCCGGCAAGCGAGGCGCTGCCCTGCGGCTCCTGCGCTCCCGTCTCGCGGTCCACCTTGTAGGCGTAGGCCTGAACTGGATCGCTACAGGGCTGGTCGACGGTTTTGAAGGTCGCCGTCTGCCCGGCGGCAAGCGCCACGGCAAAGACGGCGTCATTTCGCAGATAGCCCGGCGGGGCTGTCAGCTCTCTGACGTAGCAGGCGCCCGGAACCAGATTGCCGGAGATGGGAGTGGCGCCGCTGGCATCGGTTGTCAGCGTCGCTACGCGTCCGGTGTCGGCCTTGGCGTCGGCCTGAGACCGGTAGACGCCGTACTGCGCGCCCGCAAGACGATAGCAGTCGTTGCCGCCTGTGATCGAGGTATCGCCCGAGGACTTCTGGATCTTGAGCCAGGCGGAGTTCTGCCAGGTGATCGTGATCAATTGCTTGGAAGCGGCTGCCTGACTCGCTGCTCCCGGTGATCCGCCGCTAGTAACGCTGGGGTAGGCCATCACATAGAAAAGACCGGAGTAGACGCCGGTTGAGGCGTCGTAGTCCATCGAATAGAGCTGGATCGAGGCAGTTACCGGCAGATCGCTCTCCGTAGTTTCATGAGTGTGTTGAATACAGTGGAGCATCAGCCCAAAGGGGTTGAGACCGATGTTAATACCCTTTGTAGTCGAGGTCCAGGCGGTCTGGTCTTGATACGAAGCATCAAGTGTCATACTGAAATCGCTGACGCCCCAGCTTCCGGTACTTGACGCCCACTCGCCCGCTACGCTGATGGCTCCGGCGATCTCAGGGGCGTTGCCACCAACGGTCTTTACGGTAGGATCCCAGGCTCCTGCGAAGCTTACTCCCTGGTGGATCATGTTCACTTGAAGTGCCGGCACGGCGAGGCTCCATGAGCAGACGCCAGCATTGTACAGCAGATCCCCATTTGTAAAGGGGTTGCCGGTGTTCAGCGCGGTCGCGGCGCCGGCAGTTACGGGGGTCATAAGCACCCCCAGGGGCAGCGTGATCATCACCATCACCACCGTCAGTAGCTGTGCCGCTGCTCTGCGTAGTTCGGACTTTTCAATAAACGCATTCATAAAGCTCTCCTTTCTGTCGACGCTCGTCTGCATAAGACCTGCGTGTAAAGGCGCACCGGGACCGACGCAGCCAAGAGGCGCTGCGCTCTTCTCTTGGAAGAATCGAGATCAAGAAAAGGATAGGAGAGCCTTAGTGCGACCTTTATCTTGTATAGCTGGTCACACCATAGCAAATGACCCTTACGCAGCCCTTACAGACAGGCCGAAAAATTGCATAAAACGCGAGTTGTGGAGAAATCTCCATAATCTGATGGGAGCTTGTCAGGAATCGAAGGGCTCCGTTCGCCCGGAGAACCTTGATGGGAAGTTATGAGAAATCAGAGGCGCGCTTTCGCTAAGCGAAAGCACCGTTCCGATTTCTCCTCATGCTTGGGGGCTATGCCTGAGAATTTTGCGGAAGCGGCGGGCCTGTCCCAGGCTTGCGCAGTAGGCGTTGAGAAGGTGGGGGTAGTCGAGGCGCGCCAGGCCGCGCGCGACGAGTAGCGAGTTGGGCAGGTACTTTGGTTGCAGAACCGCTATGATGCGCACGACGACCTCCGATCGCAGGAAGTTGCGGTACAGGTTGATGTTGTCCTTTGGCACAGGGCCGGCTATCGCGGTCAGGGCCACGATTGCGCAGTAGTGCAGGCGCGCCTGGCGTTCGGTGGTGGCGATGGTGTTGCTGCTTTCAAGACGCTCCAAAGCTGCCACAAAGGGCGCGAGCGCGGTAATCAGGCCGTGGCGCTCCTCAGAAAGCGAGCGCTCGCCCTGGTGCTGGTAGATGTAAAGCGCCTGGCTTGAAAAGGCCACGCGCGCATCGCAGGCATAGAGACGGGCAACGAACAGGACGTCTTCAAGGTGGCGCAAGCTTTCGTTGAAGCTGAGCCGGTGGCGTCGCAGGAAGTCGCGCCGGTACAGTGCGGAGTTGGCAGACATCAGCGAGACTTCAAGTTCGGCGAACAGGCGGCAGTAGAGCTCGCTGCCGGGCACGGTCCGGTCATGATCGCCGGCGCGGCGGATGTGCTGCTGCTCGCCGCCTTCCTCAGACAGGTCCTCGATGAACAGCTGAGCACAGCGCGCGACATCGGTATGCTCGCGCTGCATGACCGCGATGAGCACTTCCAGAAATCCGGGGGCCAGCCGGTCGTCGGCGTCCAGGAAGCACACGTAGGTGCCGATGGCGGTTTCCAGTCCGATGTTGCGCGCGGAGGCGGGGCCGCCGTTGGGCTCGCGGATCAAAACCACACGGGTGTCGTCTCTCGCGAACTCTTCGACGATGGCGGCGCTGTTGTCAGTCGAGCCGTCATCGATGACCAGGATCTCAAGTGAGGAGATCGTCTGCGCCTGGATCGATTCCAGACAGCTTCGTATGGTCTGCTCTTTGTTAAACAGAGGAACCACAAGAGAACAGAGCGGTGCAGCAGTGGTCAAGTCCATACTCATCATGTCTACCATCTTACCAGTTCCGATATACTAATCCTCAGTAACAACACCGCAGAAGGAGCAGCCATGCCACATGCTGAAAAAGTCGCGCTTATCACCGGTATCACCGGCCAGGACGGCGCCTATCTGGCGGAGCTTCTGCTGAACAAGGGCTACGAGGTCCACGGCATCAAACGGCGCAGCTCCAGCTTCAACACGGCGCGCATCGACCACCTCTATCAGGACCCGCATGACCCCGAGGCGCGCTTCTTCCTCCACTACGGCGACCTCACCGACGCGAGCAACCTGATCCGCCTCGTACAGGAGATCAGGCCCGACGAGATCTACAACCTGGGCGCGCAGTCCCACGTACAGGTGAGCTTCGAGACGCCGGACTACACCGCCCAGGCCGACGCGCTCGGCACGCTGCGCCTGCTGGAGGCCATCCGGATCTGTGGGCTGGAGCACAGCTGCCGCTTCTACCAGGCCTCCACGAGCGAGCTCTTCGGCGACGCCGCCGAATGCCCGCAGTCAGAGACCACGCCCTTCCGGCCGCGCAG
>JGI20166J26741_11460029_pt1 | contig 26244 bp, 20 predicted proteins | sample TergutCu122P5_FD_26741 | JGI IMG/M metagenome (IMG submission 26741)
ATAATTGCGAATGTGTTGTCCGATGGTTTTTGCTACTTCCCAAACGAAATGCAAATCAGCGCTTCCGTCTTTGTCCGGAGGGGTTCCAACCGCTGAAAATACAACTTCTACGTTGTTTAAACAAGATACTAAGTCGGTAGTGAATTCAAGTCGCCCTGCTTTGGAATTTCTTTTTACCAACTCTTCCAAGCCCGGTTCATAAATAGGAATGATTCCTTGCTTCAGATGTTGGATTTTTTGAAAATCAATATCCACGCAAGTAACATTTATTCCCATTTCAGAAAAACAGGCGCCGGTGACTAAACCGACATAGCCCGTTCCTACAACTGCAATGTTCATATTAGTTATTTACTAAAATTATGCAAATATACGCTTTTTTGATTTAATTATCCAACGAACTGTAAATTGAATTCAGGCTGATAAATTCCGGAACGATTGTTTTCATCATTTTCACTGTATTCAAGTAATCATCATGTTTAGCAACTTCAATTAACCGGAATAGTTTTGGTAATATTTCTTCATAGTTATAAGAGATTACTTTGCTGATCATTATTTTTTCATGGCGTGTCGGTAATATCGTTTCTTTATCATATAACAATTCCTCATACAGTTTTTCTCCCGGGCGAAGTCCCGTATAAATAATATCAATATCTTTATAGGGTTCTAATCCGGATAAACGGATCATCGATTCAGCCATGTCTTTGATCTTAACTGATTCTCCCATATCAAATACAAAAATTTCTCCGCCTTGTCCTAAACAACCGGCTTCAAGTACCAAATTACATGCTTCGGTTATAGTCATGAAATAGCGTATGATTTCGGGATGTGTAACCGTTATCGGCCCACCCGCTTCAATTTGCTCCGTAAATCTCGGGATCACCGATCCGTTCGAACCTAACACGTTACCAAAACGCGTAGTTATGAAGCGAACCGGGGTTTTATTTGATTTTCCGGCTTGGTTATCAACCAAATATTGAATGTAAATTTCAGCTATGCGCTTCGATGCACCCATGACATTACTTGGATTGACTGCTTTATCGGTCGAAATCATTACAAAACATTCCGCTTGATATTCCATGGCTAAATCCGCTACGTTGATTGTCCCGGCCACATTGGTCAATATCGCTTCAGACGGTTGTTCTTCCATCAATGGAACGTGTTTGTAAGCTGCAGCATGAAAAATATATTGCGGTCGATATTGTTCAAAGATTGATTTCATTCTTTCATGATTTCGAATGTCGGAAATCAATAATCGATTTTCCACCGCCGGAAAAGAATCATTCAATTCCAAACTTAACCGGTGTAGAGGTGTTTCTGCTATATCACACAACAACAACATTTTTACATTAAAAATACATAATTGTCGAACAATTTCACTTCCGATCGACCCCGCAGCGCCCGTAACTAAAATGGTCTTACCTGTTAAATTGTTTCCTATTGAATCTATATCTATTTGAATCGGAACTCTTCCAAGCAGGTCTTCTATACGAACTTTATTGATTGTTTGCGTTTTCTTTTCCTTGGTTTTCCAATCATCTATGGATGGAGCAGACAACAATTCGATCTTGTAATCCATACATTTCTCAACCAATAGCTGTTTTTCTACCGGCTCTAATTCTTCAGAAATAATCAGCAACGCATGAATATGTTGAAAAGCGGATGCATTGGTAAAAAACTCCGTTTTGCTGTAGATCGGACAATTCATAATTTTCTGATTGGTTTTGAAAGATTCTGAAGAAATGAATCCGGCTATTGAATACGGGAGATATTCATTGTCACGAATCATTTTAGCCAAAGATATATGCGTTAATTTAGTACCGAATATCAATAATGGTAAATGCTTTTTACTGATATATATCGTTTTAACATAATCAAAAAAAAGACGCACCATCATACGACTAAGCAGAATCAAACTAAATCCCAAAATCAAATTAATGAAAACAATTATAATTGAAAGTATACGTTCATTATAAACAGATAACAAGATTACCAATAAAACGATATTTGCGCAGAGTAAAGACAAAAATATACGCAACGTGTCCTTGAAAGATGAATACCGTAAAACTCCCCGATAGGTTGCAAACAAGATAAAAAATAAGCCATTTAAAAGTATACATAAAGTTATATTTATGATAAACCTGCCGGGATAAATCGGTTTTACGGCTAAGACATGACACAAAAAAGTGGATATGGTAAATACAGCAGCTATAAGAATTATATCGGCTATAAAAACAGTTTTCTTTGATAAATAAGGTAATGAAAGTATTTTTATCAGATACTTCCTTATTGTTTGATTTGCAAGGTTCATTATTAAAATTCAGTTCACGTTATTAAGTCTTCAAATTAAAACTGCTTTCGTAATTTGCTGCAAAATTACATAAAAAATATCATAAATAAAAGCTGTCGCTAAAAAAATATGTATATCATTGGCTTTTCGTCATTGAAATATCTTTGGCAAAAATATTATCAATCCTATAATTGCCGATAAAATTGCAGCAATGAGCACCGCTCCCGACGATAAATCCTTAATTTTCTTAATCGTTTCATTTTTTTCTTTCGAAATGAGATCGGCTGTATTTTCTATTGCCGAATTGATTAATTCTAAAGTAAATACTCCGCCGATACAGAAAAGGACGACAACCCATTCGATTATTGAGATTTTAAACACGAATCCGGCTATTAATACGCCGATAGCAGCAAAAAGATGAATCCGGGCATTGTGTTCTTCTTTTACCAAAATTTTCAATCCGTTGAACGCGTAATGAAAACTCAATATTCGTTTTTTCAATGAAAATTTCTTCGACTGACCTTTCTTCGGTTGTTTGTTTTGTAACATCGGTTGCATTTTATAGAACGATTGAAAGCTTAGACAAAAGTAATTTATTTTTCTTTTTTAATCAATAGCTTTTCATTTTTCCGTAAACAAAATATATCCATTGTCTTCAATTGTTAATTAACAATTAGCTCCCCACTTTTACCGGTAGCTGATAACTATTTAATAAATAATATATTAAGCGTTTAATAATTTGTTGATAACCTTGTTGATATCATTCTGAAAAAAAAATAGTAAAAAAGTGTGGTGAATTGTGGGGATTTTTTGTACTTTTACGCTCTGAAATAAACAATTGGAAAATGGACGACGTGTTTATCGGTAATATTAACGCAAAGACGGATGAAAAGGGTCGGGTTTTCGTTCCGGCAACTTTTCGCAAAATCCTGCAATTATCAGGAGAAGAGCGTTTGATATTACAAAAAGACATTTATAAAGATTGTTTGATTTTATACCCCGAAACTGTTTGGAAAGAGCGATTAAAAAAGCTACGCGAGACCTTGGACGAATGGGACGAAGAACAACAGAACCTTTTTCGACGATTCTCATGGATGGTTGAAACTGTGGAAATAGATTCCAACGGACGCATCTTGATTCCGAAAAAATATTTACAAATGGCAAACATTGCCAATACGGTTTGTTTCTTTGGAATGAATGATTCGATCGAACTTTGGAATCCCGACTTTTTGGTTAAATCCATGATGAGTCCGGAAAATATGAAAGAAGGAGTAAAAAAATTCTTAACTCGGAATCGAAAAAAAGAATCTGATTGATAATCAAATATGAAAGCAAACCCCATATATCATATTCCTGTTTTGTTGAAGGAAAGTATCGATGGACTAAAGATTCGACCGAACGGAATTTATGTGGATGCTACATTCGGTGGCGGAGGCCATTCGAAAGCAATTTTGGAATGCTTAAACGAAGAAGGGCGCCTCTTTGGTTTCGATCACGATGAAGATGCAGAGAAAAACAGTTTCTCCGATCCTCGGTTTACTTTTGTGAGAAGTAATTTTCGATTTCTCTCCAATTTTATGGATTGGTACAAAATAAAAAGGATCGACGGTTTATTGGCCGACTTGGGCGTTTCATCTCACCATTTCGACGATGAGAGCAGAGGATTTTCTTTTCGTTCAAAAGTAGACCTTGATATGCGGATGAATCGACGGGCAGGAATCAATGCGGTTGATATACTTTATACTTTTTCCGAAAAAGACTTGGCAGATATTTTTTTTTATTACGGTGAAATGAGGAACTCCAAAGCGATTGCCAAAGCAATTGTGACCAACCGTGAACAAAAAAAAATCATAACTTCCCAAGATTTTTTGGAAATTTTAAGACCTTTTCTCCATCGAGAAAAAGAGAAAAAGCAATTGGCTCAAGCTTTTCAAGCCTTGAGAATGGCAACAAACAAAGAATCGGAGGCGTTGAAAGAATTACTGACGCAAGCAACCGGATTATTAAAACCGGGAGGAAGATTAGTCGTTATCAGTTATCAATCTTTGGAAGATCGTTTGGTAAAAAACTTTTTCAGAACCGGGAATTTTGAAGGAATTGTTGAAAAAGATTTTTATGGAAATCTAAAATCACCGTTCCAAGTGATTAATATGAAAGTAATCGTTCCGCAACCGGAAGAAATTAAGCGTAATCCACGCTCCGGAAGCGCAAAATTAAGAATTGTTGAAAAGAATGGAATCAGAGAAAATTGAAAAAAAAGAGGAATTGCGAATCGAATCTGCAATGACCAAGAAAAAGAAAAAGCCTTCTCTTTCTTACATCTTAGGAGGTAAAGTTCTGACAGAAGATTTTGTTGTAAAACAATCCAAGTTGTTCTTATTGATATTTTGTTTAATTCTGCTTTTTATCAGTAATCGCTATTATTGTTCGAAAAAGTTAACGGAAATGGATAATTTAAAGAAAGAATTGAATGAATTAGATTACGAAAAAGTGTATTTGACTAAGCGTTTAACAGCAATCAGTCGACAAACTCAAATTGAAGAATTACTTCGTAGAAATGGAATTGAATTAACTAAAGGAAATACAACTATTTATCAAATACATAAATAATAGAACTGAAAATGCCGGGTAAAAGTAATATCAATAAGAAAATTCAACGAAATTATTTTATCGTTGCACTAACTTTAGGATTGCTCATTGTTTCGATCATAGGAAGAGCATTCGTAACTTCTTTTGTGGAAGGAAAACAGTGGATTGATTTAGGGAAAAAATACAGTCCGTCTCGTGATTCAATTCCGGCAACCAGGGGGAATATTTATTCAGCCGACGGAGAATTGATGGCTGTTTCAGAAACCTATTATCAATTGTATATTGATTTTTGGGCAGATGGTATGAACGACAGTATTTTGAAAAAAAATATCAAAGCCCTCTCCGTCGAATTAAATAAATCATTTCCGGAACGATCGGCCGGTCAATACGAAACAGAGATTTTTAGCGGATTAAAAATGCGACAAAAAGAAGCCGAAAAAATCGCCGCCGGAGAAAAAATATCCAAAAAAAGCAGAGAATACCCACTATCTATCCGACCGGTAGATTATTTAACTCTGAAAAAGATCAGACAAATGCCCTTTTTTAATTTGGGCCGAAACAAATCGGGATTGTATGAAAAAGAATTGATGAAACGAAGTAAACCTTTTGGTATATTAGCTTCTCGAACGATTGGAGATATTTGGGATGGAATCAAAGGAATCGGAGGAAAAACAGGCTTAGAATTAGGCTACGATTCTCTATTAAAAGGCAAACCGGGAGAAGTCTCCATGCGCTGGGTGGAAGGACGATTTAAACCGGTTCCGGAAGTTGATCCCATTCCGGGGAAAGACATTGTTTCGACAATTGACATAAACTTTCAAAACATCACGGAAAATGCGTTAATGGATAAATTAAAAGAACTTGACGCCGAGTCGGGAACCGCTGTTGTCATGGAAGTAAAAACCGGAGAAGTCAAAGCAATTGCTAATCTTAGAAGATACAAAGAAGGCGGATGGGACGAAACGCTGAATTATGCCTTATCCGATATGAGCGAACCCGGCTCGACCTTTAAAGTCGCTTCCATGATGGTCGCATTGGAAGACAGCCTCGTCCATCCCAACGATCCGGTGGATGTGGGAAACGGTAAATTCGAATATGGCGGATTCACCCTGCTTGATCACAATGCAAGCCGAGGTGGATATGGGAAAATCACCGCAGCCAAAGCCATTTGGTTTTCTTCCAATATCGGCGTTGCTAAACTTATTTTACGAGGCTACGAAAAAAATCCCGGAAAGTACGTTGACGGACTTTACAAATTAGGATTTAATAAAGACTTAAATCTTGAAATTCCGGGTTACGGAAGAGCGAAAATCCGACATCCAAATGACTCTTTAAGAACATGGTCTAAAACAACACTACCTTGGATGTCGTTCGGTTATGAAACTCAAATTCCGCCGATTTACACCTTGACGTTCTTTAATGCTATCGCAAATAACGGGACTATGATCAAACCTATTTTTGTCAAAGAAATCCATGATACAAAAAGAATAGAGAAGAAAAAAACCGTAATCATCAACGAGCATATCTGTTCGGACAACAACTTGAAAATTATTCGTGAGATGCTGGACAGTGTAGTCAATCATCCTCAAGGAACCGGGAAGCCGGCTCGCTCGGATTTGGTGCGTATAGCAGGAAAAACCGGAACAGCGCAACTATCGCAAGGAACTGCAGGCTATAAGGCCGGAGGAAAATCTCACCAAGTATCGTTTTGCGGATATTTCCCGGCCGATTCTCCAAAATATTCCTGCATTGTTGTGATCCGACGTCCGCGCAATGGGAACGCTTCCGGCGGTTTCATGAGCGGAGCGGTTTTTAAACAGATCGCAGAAGCAATATACTCACGAGATGCTGTCGCAGAACCGATCAATCTCGACAAAGTGAATCCGCTTGCGGAAGTACCGAAAATAAAAAGCGGGCTGTCCGAACAATCAAAATATGTTTTGAACAAATTAAACATTAATTATGCAGACAGCTTAAAAGGAAAATGGATAAGACCTCAATGGACAAATGAGCGTTTGGTACTTAAAGATCAATCTATTACCAATATTGCTGTTCCTGATGTTATCGGGATGAGCGCTAAAGATGCCATTTATGCTTTGGAAAATAACGGATTACAAGTGAATATGCTCGGGAAAGGCGAAGTCTACAGCCAATCGTTGAACGCAGGAACACCTATACCGAGAGGACAAATAATAACCATTCAACTTCGATAAAATATGGAACTGAAAGAACTTCTTCACACATCGGAGATATTGGAAATACAAGGTAACCCGGACCTATTAATCAGAGGTATCGACTGCGATTCACGTAAGATAGAACCGGGATACCTCTTTGTTGCCGTCCCCGGAACCCGGTCGGATGGTCATTTATTCATTGAGAAAGCCGTTGAAAACGGAGCGAAAGCTGTGGTTTGTCAGTCTTTTCCGGAAAAGTTGTCAAACAATGTTACCTATATCAAGGTGAAAGATAGCGCTGAATCGTTGGGAAGAATCGCTTCCGTTTGGAATGGCGAACCGTCGAAGAATCTGACATTAATCGGCGTAACCGGAACCAATGGAAAAACCACTATTGCTACTTTATTGTACCAATTATTTCGGAAATTGGGATATAAAACCGGTTTATTGTCAACTGTTTGTAATTATATTAATGATAAAGAGTCACCAACCGATCACACTACTCCGGATGCGATTGAGTTGAATGCTTTGTTAGCGCAAATGGTAAAAGCCGGATGCGATTATGTATTTATGGAAGTCAGTTCGCATGCAATCGATCAAAAACGGATTGCCGGATTGCAATTCAAAGGGGGCATATTTACCAATCTGACACGCGATCATTTGGATTATCATCCGACTTTTGAAGCCTATCGCGATGTTAAAAAAGCATTTTTCGATGGATTACCTGCCGACGCTTTTGCTTTGACCAATAAAGATGATAAAAACGGTGGATTTATGCTTCAGAATACAAAAGCAAACAAAAAGACCTATTCTCTTTTATCATTGGCCGATTTCAAAGGGAAAATTTTAGAGTCTCATTTCGATGGAACAGAGATGATTATCAACGGGAAAGAAATAGCTGTTCGATTTGTCGGAAGATTTAATGCTTATAATCTTTTAGCGGTATACGGGACTGCGGTTCTCTTGGGACAAAATCCCGAAGAAGTATTACTGATTTTGAGTACGCTGCAGTCTGTTGCCGGTCGATTCCAAACCTTTCGCTCGCCTGAAGGTTATACCGCTATTGTGGATTACGCCCATACGCCTGATGCACTGACCAATGTGCTTGATACAATCCATGAAGTTTTATCGGGAAAAGGAAAGGTCATCACCGTCGTTGGTTGCGGAGGCAATCGTGACAAGGGAAAACGTCCTTTGATGGCAAAAGAAACTGCCCGTTTGAGCGATTATGTAATCCTTACTTCCGATAATCCACGTTTTGAAGAGCCGGAAGAGATTATTCACGACATGGAAGAAGGACTGACAGGGGTATCTTCCAAAAAAATAGTGAAAATCATCGATCGAAAAGAAGCAATTCGTACAGCTTGCCTCTTGGCTCAATCCGGGGATGTTGTTCTCATTGCCGGCAAAGGACATGAAGATTATCAGGAGGTGAAAGGAATCAAATATCACTTGGATGACAGGGAAATTGTTATGACTATTTTTAATGAAAACAAATAAAATGTATGCTTTACTATCTGTTTGAATACCTTGATCAATTGGATTTTCCCGGAGCGGGAATGTTTCGTTATATTTCATTTCGCTCGGCAATGGCGCTGATTTTTTCGTTGATGATATCAACGATGATCGGACGTCGAATTATCGAAAAACTTCAACGAATGCAGATCGGTGAAGTCGTACGTGATTTAGGTCTGGAGGGACAAATGAAAAAAATAGGAACGCCGACCATGGGAGGTATAATAATTATTATTGCAATTATCTTACCTGTTTTATTATTCTGCAGATTATCAAACGTATATATCATACTTATGCTGATTGCGACAGTTTGGTTAGGATGTATCGGTTTTTTAGACGATTATATTAAAGTATTCAAAAACAATAAAAACGGATTAAACGGACGATTCAAAATAGTAGGACAAGTCGGATTAGGATTAATTGTCGGACTGACTATTTATTTAAGCCCTCAAGCCGTGATGCGTGAAAACGTAGAGCTCCGGAAAGACGGGATTATCACGGAAGTAAACTACAGTCCGGTAGTAAAGTCGACTCAAACGACTATTCCTTTCTTTAAAAACAACAATTTGGATTATCGCGATCTGGTTTCTTTTATGCCGAACCGACGTACAGCCGCTACTTGGATCGTTTTTGTAATTATAACGATTTTCATCGTAACTGCTGTCTCTAATGGTGCTAATCTCACCGATGGCTTAGATGGTCTGGCAGCCGGAAATTCGGCAATCATCGGCGCAGCTTTAGGAATTTTGGCATACGTTTCCAGTAATATCAAATATGCAGCTTACCTAAATATCATGTATATTCCCGGATGCGAAGAATTATCCATATTTGCCGCTTCATTCATCGGAGCAACCATTGGTTTTCTTTGGTATAATGCTTTCCCTGCTCAAGTTTTTATGGGAGATACCGGTTCACTTACATTGGGCGGAATTATTGCCGTATTTGCAATTGTCATTCATAAAGAATTATTATTACCAATCTTATGCGGTATTTTCTTTACGGAGAGCATTTCAGTGATGCTCCAAGTCGGCTATTTCAAATTTACAAAGAAAAAATATGGGGTAGGAAAACGAATATTCAAGATGACGCCTTTGCATCATCATTTTCAAAAGCAAGGAAATGCAGGAATTGAAGCCATCATTCAAAAACCCTTGGCGGCAATTCCGGAATCGAAGATCGTCGTCCGCTTTTGGTTGATTGGAATTATTTTAGCTGCATTGGCAATTGCAACATTAAAAATGAGATGAAAAGATATCCCTAACAGGGTTTGAAAGCCTGTTAGGGTTAAAGGCGAAGGGTAAAAGGTGAAAATAAATATGATGATAAAAAATAAACATATATTAGAACGTCATTCCGTACAGGATTCACCCTGTACACTTCGCCGAATCGTTATTCTCGGAGGAGGCGAAAGCGGGACGGGAGCAGCAGTCTTGGCGAAAAAGCAAGGGTTCAATGTTTTTGTTTCGGACTTATCAACGATCCAACCGCAATACAAGGAAATCTTAGATAAATATCAGATTCCGTATGAAGAAAAACAACATTCGGAAAATATCATTCTGAATGTCGATGAAATAATCAAAAGTCCGGGGATTCCCGATAAAGCGCCAATCATTTGCAAATTAAAAGTACAAGGCACACCAATCATCTCAGAAATAGAATTTGCCGGACGGTATAATCGAGCAAAAACCATTTGTATAACAGGAAGTAATGGGAAGACAACCACAACGATGCTTTGCTACCATATTCTGAAAAATGCCGGATTGAACGTAGGCATCGCCGGCAATGTAGGGAATAGTTTTGCTTTGCAGGTTGCGGAAGCGAATTACGATTATTATGTTCTGGAATTAAGCAGTTTTCAATTAGAAGGAATGTACGATTTCAAAGCGGATATTGCTGTTTTACTCAATATAACCCCCGATCACTTGGATCGATACAATTATGAAATGCAGAATTATATCAACGCTAAAATGCGGATTATTCAAAATCAGACCAAGGAAAATGCTTTTATCTTTTGGAACGACGACCCGGTGATTCGGGAAGAAATTGATAACCGGCATTCAGAAGTGACCTTATATCCGTTTGCCTTACGGAAAGCAAAAAATGTAATCGCTTATACAGATAAAAATCAAATTATTATAGAAACTCATCAAGGTATTTTTACTATGGAAGAAGAACTCATAGCGCTAACCGGTCAACATAATTTATACAATTCGATGGCAGCCGGAATCGCAGCAAAACTGATGGATATAAAAAACGAAGATATTCGTCAATCTTTAAGTAGTTTTACAGGTGTCGAACATCGTATGGAAAAAGTAGCCCGAGTCAAGGGCGTCGACTACATCAATGATTCGAAAGCAACGAATGTTAATTCAACCTGGTACGCACTGCAAAGCATGAAAACCCCGGTTGTATTGATTTTAGGTGGAACCGATAAAGGAAATGATTACCGATCAATTGAATCATTGGTAACAGACAAATGCCGCGCGTTGATTTTCTTGGGAACAGATAATTCAAAATTGCACAGTTTCTTTGATAAAAAAATCAAACACACGACTGATGCAATATCTATGCAAGAAGCGGTTTCGAAAGCTTATGCCATTTCCGAAAAAGGAGACACGGTATTGCTATCTCCCTGTTGCGCCAGCTTTGATTTGTTTAAGAATTATGAAGACAGAGGAAAACAATTCAAAGAATGTGTGAGAAGACTTTAAAAATATGAATTATTAATTATTAATTATTATGTTGGATTTTGCAAATAAAATATTCAGAGGCGACCGGGTAATATGGATGATATTCCTGTTTCTTTGCCTGATTTCTATTGTTGAAGTATATAGCGCTTCCAGTATGCTGACGTTTAGAACCAATTATTGGCAGCCGATTATGAAACATACTTTGTTTTTATTGACAGGTACGGTAATTGTTTTACTTGTTCATAGCATGAGTCCCAAATATTTTTGGATATTTATCGTCATGCTCCCTTTTGTTTGGGTACTGCTGATTGCAACACAATTCATGGGTCAAACCGTAAACGGCGCTAACCGATATCTTTTCGGGTTTCAACCTTCGGAAATAGCCAAGTTATCTTTGATATCTTGTGTTGCTTTTATCTTGAGCCGACAAAGGAACAAAATGTCGGAAAGTTTAAGTTTCAAATGGATATGGATGTTAACCATCATTACCTGCCTTCTCATTTTAAGAGATAATTTTTCAACCGGAGCAATATTGTATGCCGTTATTGCCATTATGATGTTTGTCGGGCAGGTACCATTTAAAAAAATGGCTGTATTTATCTTGGTCACCCTTACTTTTATAGCGCTGTTATTTGCATTTATTTGGTTTATGCCCGATACAGCTGAAAAAACAGGACTTCATCGAGGCGTTGTATGGGTAAATCGGATTAAGGATTACAAAGAACAACCCGACATTCGAAAAGGGGATTATGTTATAACCGACGATAATTTTCAAACTACACAAGCAAAGATTGCCGTAGCGCGAGGGAAAGTTTTCGGGAATATGCCCGGCAACGGTCAACAGAGAGATTTTTTGCCTCAAGCTTATTCAGATTTTATTTTTGCGATTATAATAGAAGAAACGGGAATTATCGGAGGAATTTTTGTTCTCGCGCTCTATGTTTTTTTATTTATAAGAGCGGGAGTCATCGCCGGGCGATGCACAAAATTATTCCCTAAATTCTTGGTTATGGGCAGCGCATTGATGTTAGTTATGCAAGCTTTAGTAAATATGTCTGTCTCTGTCGGTTTGATGCCTGTTACCGGACAGCCTTTGCCTTTAGTCAGCAGAGGTGGCAGTTCTATACTAATCACTTGCGTTTTTATCGGGATTATTTTAAGTGTCAGTCGTTTTGAAAATCTGAGAGGAGTTCTCAGGGAAGAAGAAATTATGGAAGAATTTGAAGAAGAAAAACGACTTTCCGTCGAAGACGAACAGTTCAGCCCTCAAGTTGTATATTAATAAAAACGAACATGCTACAATTAAAAATACTCATCAGCGGAGGTGGCACCGGCGGCCATATTTTCCCGGCGTTATCCATTGCTGATGCTATCAAAGCGCGTTATCCTTTGGCAGAACTGCTTTTCGTCGGCGCCGAAAACCGGATGGAGATGGAAAGAGTTCCGGCAGCCGGTTATTCCATCGTCGGATTACCTGTTGTCGGGTTTGATCGCAAAAATCTCTTGAAGAACATTAGCGTCTTGCTTCGTTTATACAAAAGTATGCGTCAAGCACGTAAAATAGTGAAAAATTTTCAACCGCATCTTATAATTGGTGTAGGAGGATATGCAAGCGGCCCCACCTTGAAAGCTGCAAACCGCTTAGGAATTCCAACGCTGCTCCAGGAACAAAATTCGTATGCCGGCATAACCAATAAATTATTAGCCAAAAAGGCTGCAAAAATTTGCGTAGCTTATGAAGGAATGGAACGATTCTTCCCGAAAGAAAAGATCGTTCTGACCGGCAATCCCGTCCGACGCGATTTGGAATGTACCGAAGCAAAACGAAAAGAAGCCTTTAGCTATTTTCAATGTTCTCCCGACAAAAAAACGATTTTAGTTCTTGGTGGAAGTTTAGGCGCGCGTTCTATTAATAGAAGCCTTATTTCCGCCTTGCCGACAATAGAAAAAAACGATGTCCAATTTATTTGGCAATCCGGAAAATATTATTTCTCCGAATCGAAAGAAAAATTACGCTATTATTCACAAGCGCCTGTTTGTTTGACACCCTTCATTTCGCGAATGGATTTAGCCTATTCCGCAGCTGACTTGATTATTTCAAGAGCCGGCGCCGGATCAATTTCCGAATTTTGTCTATTGGGAAAACCGGTCATTTTGGTTCCTTCTCCAAATGTTGCAGAAGATCACCAAACTAAAAACGCTAAAGCGCTTCTGAAAAAGGATGCTGCCATTCTCATCCCTGATCAGGATGCAGAAAAAGAACTGATTCCTCAGGCTCTGGAAATCATTCATGATGACAAGCGATTAAAACAATTAAGTGAAAACATCTTGAAATTGGCATTGCCGGATGCAGCAAACAAAATTGTAGACGAAATCGATAATATTCTGAGTAATACATTACCGGACAACGATTACAGACAATCAATAGCTGATTACCCTGCGGTCTATTTTATTGGTGCCGGAGGAATTGGCATGAGTGCATTGGCTCGTTATTTCCTCTTTCACGGGAAAAAAGTCGCCGGCTACGATCGGGTTGAATCGGATTTGACTCGACAACTGAATGCCGAAGGAGCGCACATTCACTACGAAGATCGGACGGACTTAATTCCCGAATTATTTAAAAATAAAAACAATACATTGGTCATTTTCACACCGGCAATCCCTGAAGATCATTCGGAATGGCTCTATTTTCGTCAAAACGGTTTCAACATTCTTAAGCGGGCGCAAGTATTGGGTGAAATTACAAAAAACTCCCGTGGATTATGCGTGGCAGGAACACATGGGAAAACAACCGTTTCGAGTATGATCGCCCATCTCCTGAAACAATCGTCCATCGACTGTAATGCGTTTTTAGGAGGAACTTTGAAAAATTACAACAGTAATCTGTTACTCTCCGACAAAAGTGATTTGACGGTTATCGAAGCCGACGAATATGACCGGTCGTTCCATTGGCTTTCACCTTACATGGCAGTTATCACTTCAACAACTCCCGACCATTTGGATATTTATAAAATTGCAAGCGCATACAAAGAAAGTTTCCGCCATTTTGCTTCTTTAATTCGTGAAAACGGCGTTTTGCTAATGGAAGCCCATGTCGATATTGAACCTGAATTAAAAAAAGGAGTGCGGCTGTACAGATACTCGTTGAATCATGGCGATTTTCATGCAAAAAATATTAGTCACCAAAACGGGGAAATCATTTTCGATTTTGTCACCCCGGAAAGAGTTATTCCGAATATTCAATTGGGAGTCCCGGTAAAAATAAATATCCTAAATGGAATAGCTGCTTTGGCAATCGCTCACTTGAACGGTGTTTCGGACGATGAACTTCGAAAAGGTATGGCTTCTTTCCAAGGAGCGAAGCGACGATTCGATTTTCATTTGAAACGCAACGATTGTGTGTTAATCGACGATTACGCACATCATCCGGAAGAATTAGCCGCAAGTCTATCATCAGTCAAAGAATTATATCCCCGAAAAAAACTTACCATAATTTTTCAACCCCATTTGTATTCACGTACACGCGATTTTTATAGGGAATTTGCCGCGGCCTTATCTCAAGCAGATGAAGTAATTTTGATACCTATTTATCCTGCGCGTGAAAGACCTATTCCCGGCGTTAATTCTCAATTGATTCTCGATTTGGTAACGGCTCCGGAAAAACATTCCTACTCGAAAGAAGAATTATTGGAAGCGATGCGAAAAGAAAAACGTGAGCTTGTATTGATGGCGGGAGCCGGCGATATTGAACTTTTAGTTGAACCATTGAAAAAGATTTTAGATGCTTAAAAAAATATTACTTATTTCAATAACGGTATTATTATCGGCTTATTTGCTGATTACCGTGTTTTATACGGATAAAGGAGAAAAACATGATTTGGTATGCAAAGAATTGCATATCGATATAATCGATACTTTGAGTCGACATTATTTGACCGATAACGATATTATATCTTGCATTACCAAAGCCGGATTATCACCTGTCGGGAAAAAACTGTCAACGATAAACACGGCTGCCATTGAGAATAATTTAAAAGATAATCGATTGATTAAAAAAGCCGAGTGTTACAAAACGATTGACGGAACTGTACGAATAAAAGTTTATCAGCGGGCGCCCATCTTGCGAATCTTTACTGCAAAAGGGAGTTACTATGTAGATAATGAAGGAGAAAAGATGCCTGTTCCTACTAATTTTGCTGCATATGTTCCTGTTGCGAGCGGATTCATTGAAGATGAATTTGCAACCAAAAAATTGTATGAATTCGCTTTGTTTCTCAGGCAAGATAAATTTTGGAATTCGCAGATCAAACAAATTTATGTTGCTCCAAACGACGATATCGAATTAACTCCAGCCGTAGGTAGTCATCAGATTATTTTAGGTAAAATCGAAAATTATAAAGAAAACTTGGATAAATTACGCCTCTTTTACGAAAAAGGAATAAGTAAAACAGGCTGGAATAAATATTCGGTCATCAACCTGAAATTCAAAAACCAAGTAGTTTGTACAAAGAAAGAATCATAAATATTAATCGAAGTGAATATGAGACAAATTGTTGCAGCATTAGACTTAGGTACTTCCAAATCAATTGCTTTCGTTGCTCAGAAAGATTTTTCGGGGAAACTTTCAGTCTTACGTACTGAAACGCTACTTTCGAAAAATGCGATAAGGAGAGGGCGCGTATACAATTCGGATGAAACCGGCGAAATCGTTTCCAAACTTATCCGGAAACTAAACAACGACCCGGCTTTACAAATAGAAAAAATATATGTGGGTATTGGGGGACAGTCGCTTCATACGCAATCATTCAGTGTAAAAAAACCGGTAGAAAACGGAACCGTTAGCCGGCAATTGTTGGATTCGATCGAAGAAGAAGCAAATCGGTATCAACCCGAATTTGACAAAAATTTAGGCTTAGTTTCATGCGAGTATTATGCCGACGGTCAACTCGTATCAAATCCCAAAGGAACGGTAGCATCAACGCTTGAAGCCCGGTTTCAACTAATCGTTGGAAATCCTTGTCTGAAACTGAACTTGGAAAAAGTGTTCAAAGGAAAAGACATTTCCGTTGCAGAGTATGTTATTTCTCCTTTAGCAACAGCCGAAGCTGTGCTGACTCCGGAAGAGAAAGATTCGGGATGCGCTTTGGTTGAACTTGGTGATGGGGTCACTTATGTTTCGATTTACAAAAATAAAGCATTAAAATATTTAGTAACGCTTCCCTTAGGCGGACTGTCGATTACCAAAGATATTCGCAGCCTGAATGTCTCTGAAGAAGAAGCCGAAGCATTGAAAATAAAATACGGCAACCTCTTCCATGATTCGAACGATAGCGGCGAAGTCCCTGTAAGCGAAGGATTAAATTTGTCACGGAAAATTGAACTCCGTGAACTGAATTGGATCATAGAGGCACGAACGAATGAAATAGTCAAAAATATTTGGAGCCAAATCCAAGCATCCGGTTATTCTCAAGCGCTTGATGCCGGAATAGTAATAACCGGCGGAGGTGCTTTGCTTCGAAATTTACCTCAGTACATCCGCAATCAAATCGAAAAAGAAGTTCGATTGGCTTATACAAAAGTATGGATTAATCAAGTAGAAACGCAATTATCCCCTACCGATTCATGCGTGGTAGGTATAGCAATGTGGGGAAAAGAAAACTGTACGAAAGAAGAGAAAGGGAAAATACAATCATCGTTTCTTTTCGGAGCGGAAGAAGCCAAAGAGACGGTGAAAAAGCAAGAAAAAAACAAAGAAAAGAAAAACGTAGTCTCGCCGGTTTCTCACGAAGGGATATCTTTTAAAGACAAACTCAAAGGGATTTTTGATAAAGGAGTGAAAATTGTTGATAAAGGAGCGACTCTTTTCACAGACGAGGATTTTGATAATAATACCTCTCAACCGATTAACAAAAGAGCCGGGACTGTTCAATCCAATGATAATAATTCAGTTAATGATAAAAAATAAACGATAAAAATGGAAGACTTAATACAATTTGAATTAATTAATTTTGATTTTCCTACCGAATCTCCTTCCATCTTAAAAGTAGTCGGAGTTGGCGGGGGTGGAGGAAATGCCGTGACACAAATGTATCGCGAAGGCATCCGAGATGTTACTTTTGTTTTATGTAATACCGACAAACAAGCCATGATGCGAAGCCCTATCCCTATCAAAGTGCAATTAGGCCCCGGCTTGGGTGCGGGAGGAAGACCGGACGTTGCGCGGCAACATGCTGAGGATAGTCTTGAAGCCATAACAAAAATGTTATCTGACGAAACCGAGATGGTATTCATAACCGCCGGAATGGGAGGCGGAACCGGAACCGGGGCTTCGCCCATTGTGGCAAGAGTAGCTAAAGAATTGGGAATCTTAACAATTGGTATTGTCACAATCCCTTTCATGTTTGAGGGAAATTTCAAAATTGTGCAAGCCTTAAAAGGAGTGGAAGCAATCAAAAAAAACGTCGACGCACTATTGGTTATTAATAACGAACGACTTCGGGATATTTATTCCGACCTGTCTCTACCCGATGCATTTAAAAAAGCCGATGATACGTTGACAATTGCCGTTCGAAGTATTTCCGAAATAATTACAATACCCGGATATATCAATCTCGACTTTGCCGATGTAAAAACAATCTTGAAAGACGGTGGAGTCGCAATCATGAGCAGCGGAACAGGACAAGGCGATAACCGGATCTCACAAGCAATAGAAAATGCATTAAATTCACCCTTGCTAAACAACAACGATGTCTTTAAAGCCAAGAAAATTTTATTGAATATCTCCTTTGGATCGATCCAACCTATGATGACGGAAGAACTTAACGAAATTCATAATTTCATGGCGAAATTCGGTTCTAACATCGAAGTGATTTGGGGAACCGCTTTGGACGATAGTTTGGAAGATCGGATTAAGGTTGCAATTTTGGCTTCAGGATTCGGTATTGAAAATATAGTTTCGATGACTGAGGAAATCAAAGAAGGACAACGGTTATTCGATGAAAATGAATTCCGGGAAAAAAAGGCCGAAGAAGAAAGAAGAAAAGCGGAAGAAGAAGAGCGATTGATCTACGAAGCGAAGTTAATTAAAAAATATTACGGAGATGAAGCCTTGCGACGCATCGGTCAGACAACTCGTCCACACCCTTTTATTTTTACCTTCGAAAATATCGATGACAACGACACGATCGAAGCGGTAATCAACAATCCGGCATATAACCGAAGCCCGCGAGTAATGCTCGACATTGCCAGAAAAGCTGAAGCGAGAAGGAAATCGCCTGAACCTGTCACCGATATTCCTTTATTATTTGATCTCTGATTAAGATAGGATAGCAATAATTCGAGCCGGAGCCCCGTCAGCATCTTGAGTATAGAGCGGCAGGGCAACCAAGGTAAACAAGCCGGTGCCAATTTCTTCCAAATTACAAAGATTTTCAAGTAAAATGGTGTTATTGGTTTTTAAAATGGCTTTATGGTTGTTCAGTTCATCATCAACGGTGACAGGATCGAACGAAGGAGCGTCGATGCCAATACCTTTTATTTTGCGCCGATTAATCCATTCAACCACCTCAGGCGACATAACAGGGAAGTTGTCAAAGTAGCCCGGTGTTCCCCAAAGTGCGCTATGTCCGGTAAGAAAAAGAATAAACTCGGTTTCATACAAAGCATTCCCTTTTTCCTCCAACAGTGCCATTGAAATGTTTTCTTCTTTTTTTAATTTGCGGCAATCAATCACCAATGCTTTTCCTACAAACCTGTCGATGGGAAATTTATCAAGCGTAATCCCGCCGGCAAAAAGATGAGCCGGCGCATCAATATGCGTACCGGTATGTGAATACATTTCAATTTTTGTTTCCTTAAAACCATAATCATTGTAATTGTAAGCAACAATCAACATCGGAGCGACTGTGCCGGGATACATGGGCATATTATCGGAGATTGTGTATGTAAGGTCAATGATTTTCATATTATTCCCTTTCTTTCCCAACCAAGGGTGGTTTTCTGTAATTATCCACTCGGTCGCTCTGAATTTGCAATTCTTCGAATAGAATTGCATCCGGTACAATTATCGATATTAAATTACCTACGATTCCATTGTATATCATTTCCTTATCTGATACCGCACGAATTTTCTTAAATGATTGGAAATCCAAATCGGTAATCATCGCCGAGCGAATTCGCTGCTCGGTTCCATCAGCGATATTGACTTGGTAAAGTTCAAGCGGCATTGAACCGGCGATATTTCTGATGATATAAGCATAAGTGTAGCCTTCGCTTTTCGCTAAACGGAAAAGTTCTTCCCGGAGTTCTTCTTTAGATTTCATTCGTGTATCGCTCAAGCGAACCACACCGGTATTTGTATTTGACGCTGCTCCCGGCGTAAGCAAAGAATGTCCGTTGGAAAAAGGAACTTTTGCTGTTGGCACACGATCGTTCAATAAAGTTTTTAAGATCCCATTTTCAACTAAAGTTAATTGGGCGGGCGGAACAACCGCTTGAGCATCAACAGGAGTGTAACCCAATAATTTGACACCCTTATATTCGGGTGTTCCGGTTAAATCGTCAATTGAAATTTCTTTTGCAGTAATCCGTTTATTGATCATTTCTTCCAAACGATTCCCTCCGTAGGAATAGCCTTCTGCCGAAAATGGTTTTCTTTCAGCAATCAAAGAGTTATCTCCATAGAAGAAATTAGAGTAAAAAGTACGAACAACGGCTAACCCTTCGAATAATACCGGTCCTGAATAAGCCTCTTTTAACTTGGGTGCTCGAATTTCTTCTAATAGCTTTTCCGCTAATTCCCGGCATTTCTTTTTAAAATCATCAATTGACGGTAAATCTTGAGGATTTCCTACGGTAATATCTAAATCCGCTTGCCGGTCTTCTCCATCTCCTGTTTTGGCCATTGCAACAGCTTCTAAAGAAGCGAAAACAAAAGGCAATTTGAGTTCGGATTTCTCTGTATTGTAAAAATAAACGGTTGAGGAATATACATTTAAAGTAACATTGGATTTTAAAATGTCTTTGTATTCGTTAAAAACAGACGAGGCTGCCTTGACATATTCTTCATACATTTTCGGGTCTATATTTACTTGAGAAATCGGAATATCGTTCATGACCACAGTCGGCGGGGTTCGATCCCAATCCGGTAATTCTAAATCTTTTGCCGGAATATTCAATTGTTTTATTGCTGCCAGTTTTTGTTCATACGTTTCAACTGCACTTTTATAAATGGCATCCATATCCCGCCAAAGAGTGTATCGTATTCCTTCTTCATTATTATCTAAACAAGGCGTTCCATCAAAACCGTAAGTTCCACTACCACTTGTTGCAGTAAAATTTTCATCCGTGCATTGATAACTTCCCATCAGCAAGCGAGCGCTCCCTGTGCGAAACGGATATATTTCAGATGATAATAGGCTCCCGTTTGAAGCAGAAACCATTAATTGTTTAATATCTCCCAAAGTGTATGAAATAAAAAAAGGAGCCTCTGTTTTCTGCTCACTTAATCCTTTCAATGCACGATCTACTTCTTTTCGAATCGATTCGGAAATGATATTGTTTCCGGAAGCGGATCCGATTGTTTCCGGTTTAGGCAGATAGGGTTGCCGGGATTGACTTTTAGCTCTTTTCTGTGTTTCTATTTGTTTAACAAATAATGCCGGCGAAACGCAAGCAACCGGGAGAGGGCCGGATTCTGCGCCGCAAGTTCCGTTGAATACATCATATTCATTTCCGCAAGCTTCTATTTGTGAAAACATGGCTAAAGGTGTTCCGACCAAATTAACCCCTCGTACCAATTCATCGGGACGACCATCGACATAGATTCGATAAACTACTAAAGGCGTAACATTAAACGCATTGGGCATATAGCGATTAGTATTGGTGAATCCTCCGGCAACTTCCTTAAAATAATAAGCATATGTTTTACCTTGTGATTTGGCTTCTTTACGTAATTTTTTTATTAATTCTTCTTGAGTTAACTTTTGCGAGCTTTCTACCAATAAATTGGATTGGCGTGAGATAGGTGCAGCACCAATTTGTGCGCGACCATGACCGTTCGAGTGAGCAAAACCTTGAATTGGAGTTCGACTCATCAAAAAGTTTTTCAAAATGCCTTTTTGAACAACCTCAACACGTTGTCCACGAATACCTTCATCGTCAAATTTGTAATTGCCGATTAAGGGTGTTTTTAAATAATACTTTAACGATGGGTCAAAACTGACGGAAAGATGTTTAGGTAAGACTTGTTCGCCTATTTTCTTTTTAAATGTTTGTGCATCTGATTCTTGTTTCAGACGCGACCCTTCCACACGGTGTCCGAAGATTTCATGGAAAAACACACCCGCTGCAACCGGAGAAAGAATAGCCGGGCCTGTAAAAGATTCCACTACCGGCGCTTTTTTTAGATCGGAAAGCATTCGACTCATATCTTTTGCAGCTTGAATTACTTCCTCATCGGACGGCAGTTCATCTAATGAGAAAGCAGCCCATGACTTAGTCAACGGCAAACTCATTCCATCGTCGGCTAAAGTCTCGGCTGTCAATGCCAATTGAAAAGAGACAGCATTTTGGGAAATTTCTCGTCCTTCCGTATCAACAAAGGTTTTTCGGACAAGTGCAGCCGATAAATATGCTGTTCCGTTAACTATATCTTGATTAGTATTGAAAATGGCGGAGTAATCACGAACTTTTTCTTCCCAAACCAACGGTTGAATATGTAAGTCTTCCCAAGCAACAGGCGCTTCGTAATAATTCTCTGCTTTTTCAACTGAAAAGTCAGGAGATTTATCTTCTTTTTCTACTCGTAAAGAAATATTTGTTTTGATTTGTTCGTAAATTTGTACATCTTGTTTATACAATTCGTCTAATTGCAACCATATCGCGTTTTTCAATACAGAAGGATTATTATCAATCGGAATTTGTTCCGTACCTATACGGACATCTTGATAGCTTCCGTAACCTGAGTCTCTGATTTCATGCGAATTATCTAAATTTCTATCACCGACTCGAAGACATGCGGATAATACATGAGTCGGAGATCCTAAACGGGGAGCTACTTGTAAACGCCCCATCCTCCCCACACAGTTAAGGGTTTGAATTTTGTCTAATCGTAAAAATATGTAATAAGCCGGAACCGGTTGATCTTTCAAAACAAGGAAATTACGATTTAATTCCGTTTTCAAAGTTTGAAGAGTTGCATCTTGACTTTTAGAAATAAAAATCCCGAATACAATGGATGTTAAGAGAACAAAAATACGTTTATTCATTCGATATAATACTAAATTTTACTTAATTGAAACGACAAAGATATAAATATGTTGCAATATATACATTTAATTTCTATCATTACATCGTTATTTAAGAAAAAATAAGGAACAAAAACGTATTTTGATTTTCTAAAAAAAATTTTTAACTTTGCGTTGTTAAATAAAAAATATTTCCACGATAATAACGTTCTTGTTTTGATTGTTTGTGTTTAAGATATTGTATAAATTCCGCATGCAAAAAAAACATCAAATAGAATAAATTTGTTGCAGATTACATATGACCTTTAATAATTTTGAACAGATGAAAAAGATTTTATTACTTTTAGTTACATGTCTATCTATGAATGCATTTGCTCAAGAAGACATTGCAACCGTTAAAAAAGTGATCTTTTATGGCGTCGATTTTTCACATGCTAACTTGTATGGCTTTGAAGAAAATCCTACTGCCATTCGATCGGGATTAGAAAAAATCAATGATCTCTTTATAAGAGAAAGAAAAAAATATGATATTTCGAAATATTTTAAAAAAGAAGTACTTGATTATTGTTTAGAATCAACGGATAAAAACAATGCCCAATTACCGGTTGATAAAATGCTTTCTAATAACAAGTATATTGAGTTAAGCGATAACCAACTGCAGAAAACAATCTCCGGATTCTCTTGTAATAATAACGAATGCGGTCTTGTTTTAGTAGCAGAAAACTTGAACAAACAAGACGAAAAAGCAACTTATTTAGTCGTATTTTTCGATGGTAAAACGAAAAAAATTATCTATTCAAAAAGAGCTACCGGCAAAGCTATTGGATTCGGCATCAGAAACCATTGGGCAAGCTCTATTTACAAAATGATGAAAGGTTGGAAGTATTAGAAAAAAGAAAATCTATTTATTAATTAACCAAATACCTTAATTTTATGAATGTACAAACGTTATGGGCGAATTTTGTTTCGCTGCTTTACCCCGATCTCTGTGTTATATGCGGAGAGCCATTAATAGAAAATGAAAAGTTTTTTTGTTTTGCCTGTTTTTTGAAACTACCAAGAACAAATTATCATTTTATTCAGAGTAATCAAGCAATTGAGCGTTTTGCCGGAAAAGTATCTTTAGAGAAAGCCTCTTCTTATTTTTTTTACAACAAAGGAGGGGTTGGTCAAAAGTTGATCGCTGAAATTAAATACAGAGGCAATCAAAGTTTAGGTGAATGGATCGGTTCTTATCTTGCTAAAGACATGATTCCAAGCGGATTTTTTCAAGGGATCGACTATATGGTGCCGGTCCCGCTACATCGTTCGAAAGAAAAGAAACGCGGATTTAATCAAGCGGAAATCATTGCCCGGGGAATTGCCCGAATTACTAAAATCCCCTTGGAAACCGGCAATGTCTTCAGAGAAAAGGCAAATGCCACTCAAACAAGAAAAGGGTTATTCGATCGGTGGAAAAATACCCAAAATTTATTTGATCTGAAAAATCCGAAATTATTTAAGAATAAACATATTTTGCTTATAGATGATGTTTTAACTACCGGTTCAACTTTAGAGTCCGTTGCTCAATGTTTATTGAAATCGGAAGAAGTGAAAATTAGCATTTTGACCTTGTCGATCACCTAACGTATTTTCTTTTGGAAAATTTCCGGATCCTTATGAGATTTTCATTTAGTTTGATTACTTTTGTTGTTTAAATGTAGTTGATTATATCAATATTAGTTTATAATACATTCATGGAAACATTAGATCAAATTCTTGCAAAGAAACTACTTAAAATTAAGTCAATTAAGTTGCAGCCGGCAAATCCGTTTCTATGGGCTTCCGGTTGGAAATCCCCTATTTATTGCGATAACAGAAAAACTTTGTCTTATCCGTCCGTGCGTAATTTTATTAAATTACAGTTAGCCCGTACGATCACAGAGAATTTTGAAAACGTAACAGCCATTGCCGGCGTCGCAACAGGTGCTATTGCTCAGGGAGCAATGGTGGCCGAAGAATTGAATTTACCATTTGTGTATATTCGATCAACACCCAAAGATCACGGATTAGAAAATTTAATTGAAGGCGACTTAAAACCGAAATCAAAAGTTGTTGTTATTGAAGATTTAATTTCTACGGGAGGCAGCAGTCTGAAAGCGGTTGAAGCAATTCGTACCGCCGGATGTGATGTAATCGGTATGGTTGCTATTTTTACTTACGGATTTTCACTCGCCGAAGAAAAATTCAAAGAAGCAAAGGTAAAATTAATTACACTATGTAACTATGATGCAATTTTGGATGAAGCGTTAAAAACCGACTATATCGATGAAGCGGAAATTAAAACCCTTCAACAATGGCGGAAAGATCCGGCGAATTGGAGACCGAATAATTGAATAACTGAGTAATTGAATAACTGAATGACTGAATTTATTAGTGATATTAAAACGATTCCTTGCGCGAATCAAATTGTTTATGAGACACTTTCCGATTTAAATAATCTTGAAAAAATCAAAAACCGGATTCCGCCCGACAAAATAGAAGATTTTTCTTTCGACAGCGATTCCTGCTCTTTTTCGGTTAAACCGGTAGGAAAAATCCGCTTTTCTGTTGTGGATCGAGAACCGCAGAAAACCATTAAATTGTCTGCCGATCAAGCGCCGGTGGATGTCAAAATTTGGATTCAACTTAAAGAGACGAACGAGCGAGAAACGAAAATGAAATTGACAGTCAGAGCCGACTTGAATCCGTTTCTCAAGCCTATGATATCCCAACCGCTTCGAGAAGGCATTAATCAAATCGCCAATATGCTGGCATCAATACCTTATGAAACTTTGGCAGAAAAATATTGAAATCGATAAAGAAGTTGAACGGTTTACAATCGGTAAAGACCGGGAAATGGATTTGTATCTCGCTAAAGCTGATGTGTTAGGTTCTATCGCACACGGCATGATGTTGGAAAGTATCAGCTTGCTGACTTCCGTCGAACTCCGCCAATTGCTTGCCGAACTCCGTTTGATTTATGCAAACATTGATTCAGGAAAATTTGTAATCGAAGAAGGCGTTGAAGACGTTCATTCGCAGGTGGAACTTCTTTTAACACGAAAATTGGGAGATATAGGTAAGAAAATCCACAGCGGACGTTCTCGCAACGATCAGATATTACTCGATTTGAAACTTTTCACGCGGGAAGCCATTCAGCAATTAGTTAAAGAGGTTTCTGAACTGATTGATATTTTTATCGCTCAAAGCAATAAATACCAAGCGGTTTTGATGCCCGGCTATACCCATTTGCAAATTGCCATGCCTTCTTCTTTCGGACTTTGGTTTGGCGCTTATGCCGAAAGTCTGACGGATGATTTACAATTATTATTGGCAGCCTATAAAATATGTAACCGCAACCCTTTGGGTTCGGCTGCAGGCTACGGCTCTTCTTTCCCTCTGAACCGGAAGATGACTACCGATTTGTTGGGATTCGATTCCATGAACTACAATGTGGTTTATGCTCAAATGGGGCGGGGAAAATTAGAGCGTACTGTAGGTTTTGCTTTAGCGGGAATAGCCGCTTCGCTGTCCAAATTAGCATCAGACGCCTGTTTGTTCAACAGTCAAAATTTCGGATTTATCAAGCTACCCGATGAGTTTACCACCGGCTCGAGCATCATGCCTCATAAAAAGAATCCCGACGTGTTTGAGTTGAGTCGAGCCAAATGTAACCGGATTCAAAGTATTCCTCAACAGATTACTTTAATTACCAATAATTT
>JGI20166J26741_11461140_pt1 | contig 26234 bp, 25 predicted proteins | sample TergutCu122P5_FD_26741 | JGI IMG/M metagenome (IMG submission 26741)
ATCGGAAAAAAGAAGTATGAAGGGAAAAAGACTGAATGCCGGTTGGAATAATGATTATTTATTGAAAATCCTAACAAATTAAGATGCGTTTGCCCTGACACAAAGAATGTGATTATCTATCAAAACTTTGTATATTTGTAGCATGAATTATTTCGACTGCGAACACATAAAATATGGAGGTGAAATGATAACTAAGATTAAAATAAACGGTTTTAAGAGTTTGATTAATACAGAATTGTATTTTGGACCTTTTACTTGTATTGTAGGCGCTAATGCCACAGGAAAATCGAATTTTTTCGATGCCCTGTCTTTTTTATCTAATCTCGCCGATAAAACTATTGTTGAGGCAGCAAAATCTGTTAGGAGTGAAAATCTGAAACATTCCAGCATTAAAGATATTTTCTTTCACTCTGGTGAAGATTGTAAAAGTATCATCTCTTTTGAGGTAGATTTATTAATATCCAAGAATGGGATTGACGATTTAGGACAAACAGCCGAAGCTACCATTACAAGTTTGAAATACAGTTTGCAATTGGAATTGTGTGATAATCAGTCGGATAATCAACCCATAAAGATAATATACGAACAGCTATCGCCGATAACGCTTACCGAGGCAAGAAAAAATCTGTTTTTCAAACATAAAAAAGAGTGGAGAGAATCTATTCTTAGCGGTCGCCGTTCCAATGTGCCTTTTATTTCAACAAAAAACGGTAAAATAAAACTTCATCAGGACGGGAATAAAAAGGGAAGAGCCGCCGAATTTATTGCCGATACTATGCCTCGAACGTTATTGTCAACGGCTACCGCCGAGTCTCCAACCGCATTTTTGGTAAGGCAGGAAATGCGCAATTGGATGATGCTTCAATTTGAACCCGAAGCCTTGCGTAAACCTAATTACACTTATGAGGTCAGAAATGCAGAAATAGAAGCGAATGGACTTAACTTGCCGGCAACTTTATATCGTTTGCATACGGAAAAGAAAGATTATGATATTTATCAAACGCTTACAAATAAAGTGAACAACCTCATTCACAATGTCAGGGAAATAACAATTGATGAAGATGAAAAAAGAGATTTACTCACATTACAGGTAACGTTCAAGGATGGATTGACGCTGCCTGCGCAATCGCTTTCCGATGGGACTTTACGGTTTCTTGGGTTAGCTGTTATTGAAGAAGATACTACCGGAAGCAGTGTTGTGTGCTTGGAAGAACCGGAAAATGGTATTAATCCCAAAAAAATTTGTGAGATGGTTGATTTACTTGAAAATATGGCGACCGACACTGACGAACCTGTTGACCATGATAATCCTTTAAGGCAAGTTATCATTAATACCCATTCTCCTATTGTAGCAAGCCATATACCAGACGATACGCTTTATTTAGTTACAGAAAGAGAAATGTTTGACGATACCTTTTCAAAAAAAATAACTTTTTCTGCCTTCTCGGCATTAAGCGGTACTTGGAGAACAGATAAAAAGCTGGTAGAGACAACTTCTCTTGGAGAAATTATTGCTTATCTGGATGGAACTACGAATATGCAACAATCTAAAAATAAGACAATTATCAATCCATCAACGACTAAACAAGTTAGAACGGTAGCCGAAAACATCAGACTTCAAACAAAACTTAATTTTGACTTTGAATGAAAGAACTAAAATATACTCTTATTGCAGACGGACGTTCTGACAGCATATTGATGAACATTATTAATTGGTTGCTAAATAATTTATTTCCACAGCTTCCGGTTAAAGGAATGTTTGCCGATTTTGCTTTTTTGGAAGAACCGCCTAAAAAGTTGAACGAAAAAATAAAATATGCAAGGCATTATTACCCGTACGATATTTTATTTGTCCACAGAGATGCTGAATCTACAAGTAAACATGTTATCATCAATAGAATAGAAGAAATTCAGAGAGAAATTCAAGAAGAAGAAGAAATACTCAAAACAATTTGTATAATCCCTGTCAAAATGATGGAAGCATGGCTTTTAATAAATGCAGATGCAATAAAGAAAGCGGCAGGAAATAGAAATTATTCAGAAAAAATAAAGCTGCCTCCCATCAATCAAATTGAAAAACTCCCTGACCCGAAAGATGATTTACATAAATTATTACGAGCAGTCAGCGGAAGAAAGGGCAGATATTTGAAAAAATTCAATGTTCATCAAGCTGTACATTTGGTTGCTGAGAATATTGATGATTTTAGCGTTCTGAGAAATGTAACGGCTTTTCAATTCTTTGAAGCCGATTTACAAATTGTGCTTGAAAGATTTATCATGGAAAATCAAACTACACTTAAATAATATGGAAATTAAACCTCTTTTTGATTCAAAAATTGCCGAAGACAGACCTTTGGTAATTGCCGGTCCGTGCAGTGCGGAGACCGAAGAACAGGTGTTGACAACAGCTAAACAGTTGGCAGCGTATGGTATTAAAATTTTTCGCGCCGGCATTTGGAAGCCGCGTACCAAACCGGGGGGCTTCGAAGGCGTCGGAAGCGAAGGGCTGCCCTGGCTGCGCGAAGTGAAACAGGTTACCGGAATGCTCACCACAGTGGAAGTGGCAACGGCAAAGCACGTTTTCGAAGCGTTGAAATACGGCATTGATTTACTGTGGATTGGTGCTCGCACTACGGCGAATCCGTTTGCAGTACAGGAGATTGCCGATGCGCTCAAAGGTGTGGATATTCCGGTGTTGGTGAAAAATCCGGTGAATCCTGATGTGGAATTGTGGATTGGCGCGATAGAACGGATTTACAATGCCGGCATTCACCGTTTGGCGGCAGGTCATCGCGGTTTCAGTTCTTACGACAAATCGGTGTATCGCAATGTACCTCAATGGCATATCCCTATCGAACTGCGCCGCCGGATGCCGGAATTGCCCATGATTTGCGACCCAAGTCATATCGGCGGACGTCGCGAACTGATTGCGTCTATTTCGCAGCAAGCGCTTGATTTACAGTTTGAAGGACTGATTATAGAGTCGCACTGCTCGCCCGACGAAGCGTGGAGCGATAAGAATCAACAGGTTACGCCGGATGTGCTGTCGGAAATTTTGAGCCATTTGGTGGTGCGGAAAATGAAACAGTCAACGGAGGATCTTTCCATTCTGCGCCGTCAAATTGACGAGCAGGACGAACGGCTGCTGGAAGTGCTTTCGAAACGGTTTCGTATTTCGCGCGAAATAGGGATGTATAAAAAAGAACACAACATGCCTGTGCTGCAAACGGAGAGGTATGACGAAATTTTGACAAACCGCGTGTCGCAGGCGGAATCTATCGGAATAAACGGCGAATTTATGAAGAAAATTCTGGAAGCTATTCACGAAGAGTCGGTAAAGGTGCAGTTGGATTTGATTAATTGAAACTAACTATGCGTATATTACTTTTAGGAGCCGGAAAAATGGGCTCGTTTTTTGCCGATGTGTTGAGTTTTGACCACGAAGTTGCTGTGTATGATGCCGACCCGAAACGGTTGCGGTTTATATATAATACCGTGCGTATGTCGCAACTCGATGAAATAAAGGAGTTTAACCCTGAGTTGGTGATCAATGCGGTTACCATTAAGCACACGTTGCAGGCATTTCGCGAGGTGATGCCCTTTTTGTCGCCAACCTGCATTCTCTCCGATATTGCTTCCGTGAAGGCGGGATTACCCGAATTTTATGCGGCGTGCGGTTTTCGTTTCGTATCAACGCATCCGATGTTTGGTCCTACGTTTGCCAGCTTGAGCGATTTATCGACTCAAAGCGCCATCATAATTTCAGAATCGGATCATCTGGGGAAGGTGTTTTTCAGGGATTTATACCACTCGTTGCAACTGAGTATTTTTGAGTACACGTTTCAGGAACATGACAAAACGACGGCATATTCGCTTGCTATTCCCTTTGCATCCACGCTGGTTTTTGCATCGGTGATGAAACACCAGGAGGCGCCCGGGACTACCTTTAAACGCCATCTCTCTATTGCTCATGGACTTCTGTCGGAAGATGATTATTTACTGACCGAAATTTTATTCAATCCCTACACGCCGGAACAGTTGACCAAAATAAGCAATCAACTCACTGATTTATTGGATATTATTAAAAATAAGGACTCGGAACGCATGGAGCGCTATCTTACGAAAGTACGGGCAAATATTCAATGAAAATGGATGTGTAGTGATTCATGCCGGAAGGTTTCCCAGCGAGTATGCTATCACCGCCTGACGGGCAAAAACGCCGTTACGAGCCTGTTCAAAATAATAGGCTTTTTCGTTGTCGTCCACATCGGCATCTATCTCGGTAACGCGAGGCAGCGGATGCAAAATACGCATCGTGGGCTTGGTGTTTTCCAGCATTTTATTTTTCAATGTATATGTATGTTTCACTTTTTCATATTCCATCAAATCGGTGAAACGCTCCCGCTGAACGCGCGTCATATACAAAATATCGGCGCTGTTGAGCACCTCGTCGTCCATTTCCGCATGTTCAAAATAAGGCATTTTCCATTCGTCACAAAAGCGTTTGTATTCGGCAGGCATCTTCAGTTCGTCGGGCGAAATGAAGTGAAACGTTGGTGAAAAATGAGCCATTGCCATCAATAAAGAGTGAACCGTCCGTCCGTATTTCAGGTCGCCCACCATCACAATGGTAAGATTATTGAGCGTCCCCTGTGTTTTCCGGATAGAATAGAGATCGAGCAACGTCTGCGTGGGATGCTGATTTGCGCCGTCGCCCGCATTTATCACCGGCACGTTTGCTACTTCGGAAGCGTAGCGTGCAGCCCCTTCGAGCGGGTGGCGCATCACAATGAGATCGGCATAGTTGCTCACCATTTTGATGGTATCTTTCAACGTTTCGCCTTTCACGGAACTCGATGTAGAAGCGTCGGAAAAACCGATGACGCTGCCTCCAAGCCGGTTGACAGCCGTTTCAAAACTGAGGCGCGTGCGCGTGGAAGGTTCAAAAAAGAGCGTTGCTACTACTTTGCCGCCCAACAAAGAGCGAGTGGGATTTTTTTCAAAATCTTCAGCCAAATCGAGTATCCGGAGTATCTCGTCTTTGGTGTAATCGGTGATGGAAACTAAACTTCGTTGCATGAGAACAATAGGATAAATAAAAGATAAACAGCTTCACCGGACAAATTTACGGCTTTTTCAGAAAATTAGGAGAGCAATTGATGGTAATCTCGTTTTTTTTTATTTTTTTTGCACAATAATTTTAGTACACAGTGCTCAGCAGGCATTATTTCCTGCAACTGAATACTGAGTACTGTTGACTGAATATGACCATGCGTCCAATTTTTTTAATCGGTTATATGGGATGTGGCAAATCTACCGTCGGGAAGCGGCTTGCCAAAAAACTGAACCTTTCGTTTATCGATTTGGATATTTTTATCGAAAATCGTTTCCATAAAACAATTTCGCAGCTTTTTGCGGAGAAAGGCGAAGAAACATTCCGCATCATGGAACACAATGTCCTTCAAGAAGTGTGTGCGTTTGAAAACGTGGTCATTGCCACCGGAGGCGGCGCCGCCTGTTTTCACAACAACATGGCGTTGATGAACCAATCGGGTACAACGGTCTATTTGCAGGCTTCTGTGGCTATTCTGACGGGACGGTTGAACCGGAATAAGGCTGAACGTCCCTTACTCAGTCAAAAAAACGATGAAGAACTGCATCAGTTTATTACAGAAACGCTTGCAAAACGGGAACCGTTTTACCTGCAGGCGCAAGTAATTGTCGATAATATCCGCATACACGATTTTAGCGTGGTGAACGAGCTGGCAGAAAGATTCAGGTGTTAATATTTTTCCTTTTTTAACAAATATCATCATTCAATTTTTGCTGGAGAAGATTTATTTTTATTACCTTTGTCAAACCAATACATCTAACGGACATAATTTATGAACAGTGTAACAGCAATAGATATAGCAAAACCAGCAGCAGGTAAGCGTTTGAAAAAACACGCCGGAGTAGCATCGCAAAATTATCCACTGCCTGAAGAGTGTGCTGTAAGTACAGGTTATACATTGGAAGAATCTTATAACAGAGGACTTGAAAAATTAAGCAATCATTATGGGATTGATTTCAGAAAACTTTAGCCTGATAATTACCAATAGCGCACAAGAGGATATTGATGAATACATTGATACTATCATATTTACCTGCGATGCGCCAATGACTGCAAAAAAGCATTATGACGATCTGTATAAAGTTTTACAAAAAATAAAAGAATGTCCTACAAGTAATCCCATAAGGCATAACCCTTCATTGTTTCAATACGGATATAATGTTCGACGTGCCAACTATAAGAAAATGGCAATTATTTACACTATGCACAATAATGTTGTTTATGTACATCGCATTGTTGCAGCTTCAATGATCACCGATCTATAATTGTCTTTTTTGTTCATACAATAACATCCGCTCTTTATCCGTTACAAAAGAAATGATACCTTTAATTTTCTGACGATATGTGTTTGGTATATTTTGCCAATTTTAAGAATGTAAATTCGCTAAAAATGTCTATTTTTGCTTGATAAATAATTTTTCCTCCAATGAAGAAAATCCATTTGCTTTGTATCGGGCTTATGAGCCTGTTGAGCCTTGCCGCCCAAGAAACATTTACGTACAGTAATCCGGCGCGTTCCTTTCAGGAAGGGAAAGAGCAATATCTGCAACAACAGTATGCCGCATCCATTCACAATCTAAAAGCATTTTTGCAAACAGCCGATCCGTTAGATAAAAGCCGGATAGAAGAAGCCAGATACTACATTGCTTCGTCGGCATTTGAATTGAGAGAGCCTGATGCTGCCGATCTGCTTACCTCCTGTTTGAATGAATATGAGGGTACTCCGATGGCTGATAATATAAAATACCGGCTTGGAGTACTTGAGTTTGAAAATAAACAATACAAAACGGCAATCCAGCAATTGAGCGAAGTTGATGTTTCACGGTTAAAACCGTCTGAGACAGAACAGTATCATTTTGCTACGGGTTATTGCTACATCGTAACAAGTAAGCCTGAGAAGGCGCTTCCTGAATTTCAGCAACTGCTCGCCAGCGAAAAATACGGTAACATTGCCGATTACTACTACGGCTATTGCGAATATGCCTTGGGCAATTATGACAATGCCTTGCCCTATTTCCAGAAAATAGAAAAAGAAACAGAATTTTCGGCATTGGCGCCTTACTATATCCTTCAGATTTACAAGTATAAAAAGCAATATGACAACGTAAAAAGCTACGGGCGGCAAATTTTAGCCGATCAGCCTGATAATGAAAAAAACAGCGAGGTATATCGTATCCTGGGAGAAATTGCCTATCAGGAAAAAAATTACCCACAGTCGTCAACCTATTTTGAAAAGTCATACAAAGTAAACAAAACAATGCCACGTTCGTCAAGCTACATGTGGGGCATGTCGGCTTTGAACAATGGCAATTCGGCGCAGGCGGTTACAGCCTTATCGCGCGTTGCCGGCTCAAACGACGCTTTGGGGCAAAATGCCTATTTGGCGCTGGGGAATGCCTATATAAAAGAAAACGACAAACTGAAAGCTCAAATGGCGTATGCCAATGCAGGAAAGCTAACATTCGACAAATCGGTTCAGGAGGAGGCGCTCTACAACTATGCGCTGGTCTCCAGCGAGTCAGGCTCTCCTTTTGGCGAATCCATTAAGGCGTTCGATAACTTTCTGGTTACTTTCCCTAACTCTGCTCACAGTGAGGAGATTAGCTCCCGTTTGGCAACAGCGTTTATCGTTTCCAAAGATTACCCGTCTGCCTTAAATGCCATTAACAAAATTAAAACCACTAATCCCCAATTGGATGCTGCAAAGGAAAACATACTGTTCCATTTGGGCGTTGAACAGTTCGACAGGAAAAATTATTCGGAAGCCGTTTCCTATTTTACGCAAGCAATAAATGTTACAAATGGCTCTCCCAATATGGTTCAACTCTATTATTGGCGGGGCGAAAGCTATTACCGTGCCGGACAGTTTAATTTGGCGCAAATAGATTTTACGGCATACCAAAACGACCCGCGCAGCAGTAAAGACGCCAATTACAAACTTTCAAACTACGCACTTGGCTATTGCTATTTCAATACACAGAATTTTAAACAAAGCCAACTCTATTTTCTGCGTTTTGCCGGCAGTGAACATGAGGCGCTGTCGCCCGTTTACATTGATGCGCTTGTACGCATTGGCGACTGCCTTTTCTATGCCCGCGACTTTGTGAATGCCCGCAGATATTATTCGCAGGTAGTAGCCAAAGACCGTCCCCAAAGCGATTATGCACAGTTTCAAATGGCATTCATCGACGGTTTGCAAAAAAATTATCAGACCAAAATAATTGAAATGCAGAAGCTGATTGACAATTTCCCTTCATCTGACTATTGCGATGACGCCTATTATGAGATAGGACGTTCATATATTATTATGGAACAGTATGATAAAGCTATTGACACGTACAGTACGCTGATTCAAAAATATCCCAACAGTCCGTACAGCCGTAAGGCAGCTCTTGAAACCGGATTGGCTTACAGCAATAAAAACGATAAACAGAAAGCCATAGATGCTTATAAATCAGTGGTGAAGAATTTTCCCGGCAGCACAGAGGCGACAGTAGCATTGGAAAATATTGAAACTACCTACATGGACATGGGAGACGCCCAAAGTTACCTTGCTTACCGCCGCTCTCTGGGAAAAGGCGATATCTCGTTAAATGCCGAAGATTCAATTGTTTATATCACTGCCGAAAAACTTTATATCAACGGTAATTATAGCGAGGCTGCCAATCAGTTGAACGGTTATCTGACAACATATTGTCCGCAAGGAAATTATTGTATTAAAGCAACATTCTGTTTGGCAGACAGTTACATGAAAACAGGCAACACAGATAAGGCGTTGGAAAATTACCGGAAGCTTGCGGCAATAAAGGGAAATCCTTACTACGAGGAGTCGCTGGTGCAATGCGCTTCTATTACGTATGACAAAAAAGATTACGTGATTTCGCTGCAATATTTCAAACAGCTGGCAGCTATCACGACAAACAGCGACTATCGTGAAGCCGCCCGTCTGGGAGTGTTGCGCTGCAGCCATTTGAGCGGCGATTACTCAAGCGCCATTGCAGCCGCCGATGCTATTTTGAAAAATAGCGACGCCTCTCCCGATGTGATAACCGAGGCGCGTTATTACCGTGCTAAAGCCTGTTTATCATTAAATCAGCCTGATAATGCCTTAAACGATTTGAAAACAGTATCTAAAAATCTCCGGTCAGCATTTGGAGCGGAAGCAAAATACCTGCTTGCCGGTTATTATTACCAAAAGAATGATTTGGCACAGGCAGAGGCTGAATCGTTGGACTTTATTAAAAACGACACGCCATATCAATTCTGGCTGGCAAAGACATTTATTCTGCTGTCGGATATTTATGTGAAACGTGGAGACGATTTTCAAGCCAGACAATATCTGATAACGCTCCGCGATAATTACAAACAACAGGATGAAATTCAAGATATTATAAAACAAAAACTGCAACCTATTGACGAACGACTGTCTAAAAGTACTCCATAAACAGTATGAAGTACACAGTATAATTTGAGATTGATAATGTATAGTAAAAAAGTAAGGAAATGACAGTAGCTATAAAAGATTACATTCGCAAAGAGCAATGGTTAAATGAATCCATTAACTTGATGGTAGAGCCTGAAAAAAGAGTTTTGAGGAGGCGGTCGCCGACTGCAATGCTGTACCTTTGGAAACATTTATTACCGAATTAAAAAAGCGTGTAAAAGAACGTTACCAAAATGCGAAAAGTTGAAGTATCGGAAGTTGTGTTGGATAAATTAAATGAGTTGGCTGACTATATAAACTTTGCAACACTGATAGAATAACGACTGTATCAATCAAAACAAATCTTTGTCTTTACATCAAAATAACAATAACATTCATACATTTTAATTAGAAAAAATATGCACACTAAAAAATATATTCTTGCTGTATCCGTCGCAATGTGTTCCGTGCAGCTTATTTCGGCGCAAACCATTACAGAAGATACAATTGCCAAACGAAGCGTGGTGATTGAACGCGACTATACCCCCACTGTTCAGGAAGCTCAAAAACTATCTATCGACCCTGTTATTTCGGAGCCGGAGATAAAAAAAGAGCCTGTTAACTATTCGGATAAAATCACCCTGCTGAATCCCGATTTTGAGATAAATCGTTGGCAGGCAGCTGCTACGCGCATTGAACCTGTTATTGCGCAGAAAGGATATGCGCTGTTGGGAGCGGGTGTTTATGGCGCTGTTTTCGGTGATTTGCTCTATCCCATCGCTTCCGACGCAGAGCAAAGCCTTACGTTGAACGCACATCTTTCTTCGCTCTTCGGCAACAATCAACGGCTTCTTGCACCCAAAATAGGGCTGACCTATAAACATGATTTTGAACCTCTTACGCTCAACGTTGGCGTTCATTTCAACTACACGGGATTTAATTATTACGGTACAAACGGATTGGGATTTTCCACTGCCAATTACAAAGATTCCACCAACCACTTTATCAATTTCGGACTGAGGGCGGGCATTGCTTCAAAAAACACTGACGAAGACGCCCTTCATTACGCACTCAGCGTTCGGTACAACAACTTCTCGTTCGGGCAGGGCATGAGCGAACAGCAGATACATACGTCTGGCAACATCGAAGGCGCCGTGTCATCCTTCCGCATCGGAGTAAGCGCTGAGATGTATAATCTTTTTTACAGTTCAACAGGAGATGCTTATCATTATCCATACCTGAGCTATACTGCCAATAATTATCCAAACCATCTGGTGCTTGGATTGAATCCATATATAAAATTCGTTTTTGATCCGTTGACTATAAAAATCGGCTTAAAAGATTATCTCAACACATCGAATATCGACAGAAAAACTTCTATGATGCCCGACGTTGATATTCACTATTCTCCCTTCAAAACTGTTACCATTTATGGCGGCTTGGGCGGCGAATATACCGTCAATACGATGGAACGGGTTACGGATGAAAACCGCTATATTCTTCCTGATTTGCGTATAAACAACAGCTATGCACCATTCAGCATTTACGGAGGCATCAAGCTAACGCCGACAAAGGGCTGGTTGATCAATGGTTATGTTGATTATAAAATGTATCAAAACGACTATTTTTATGTAAACCAAGTTGATTATTATTATGGAGAGTCATTCATGTGGCCTTCTCCGCTACTTTTTATAAATGTTCCCTTATTTACTGTTCAATATGACAAAGCCGATTTATTCACCGCCGCCCTGCAAACAAGCTATAACTGGCGCGACATGGTAACGGTGCATGCAGGCATCAACTATAACAACTGGAAAATGAATGCGCTGCAATATGCGTGGATGCGTCCGGGATTGGAATTTGAAGCGGGAATCGAAGCAAAAGTCAACCGACACCTGTTCCTCAATGCCAACTTCCATGCTGCCGGTCAAACACATGCTTATGTAAATGGCTATGATGCTGTTGCAATGAATAATGTCAACGATTTGAGCCTTGGAGCATCTTATTTATACGGCGACCGGCTGACATTTTTCATACGGGCAAATAATATATTGTCGAACAAATCGCAGGTCTGGTACGGATACGACCGGCTGGGTGTCAATGGGCAGATAGGCATCGCAGTAAACTTTTAGCATACAGCAATCTGCTGATTATAAATGCTGTGTACTGAGTACTGTTGATGACTGAGTACTAATCATGGAAGGGTTTCAATTCAAGCAATTTACCGTTTGGCATGACCGTTGCGCCATGAAAGTAGGCACGGATGGCGTGCTGTTAGGGGCGTGGGCTGATGTGGAGAATGCAAAAACCATTTTAGATATCGGCGCCGGCAGTGGATTAATTGCCCTGATGACGGCTCAACGCGCTCCCAATGCAATGATTGATGCCATAGAAATTGATGCGGACGCGTTTGATCAGGCAACATCGAATGTAACAGCAAGCCCGTGGAAAGAGCGGATAAACGTCTATCACTACTCGCTGCAAGAGTACAGGGCGATATGCAACACACGCTATGATGTAATGGTTTGCAATCCGCCGTTCTTTTCACAATCGCTGAAATCGCCCGACGATCGGCGGACATTAGCCCGACATGACGATACGCTGAACAATCAGTCAATCCTTGCTGCCGCACAACAACTGCTCTCTCCCGACGGTGTTCTGCAACTTATCCTTCCTTTGAAACAGGGAGAAGCGCTCATTGCCGCAGCCGCAGCTTTTCATTTGTGGTGCAATCGCAAAACCTGTGTTCATCCCACGCCGCAAAAGCCTCCCAAAAGAGTTCTGATAAGTTTGCAAAAAAAAGAGACAAAGTGTATTGACACATCTTTATCTCTTGAAATTGGTGAGCAGCATCACCGTAGCCCCGAATACAGAGAACTTACAAAAGAATTTTATTTAGATAAATAAAAACACTAATTATCTCTATATTACATCGATATCTTCCGTAATTGCCCTGCGGGCTTCGGTAAATTTATCCAGCTCGTCGCGGGAACCGACAACCAGTTTGTCAAACTCGCGTTGACCCGTGCCGGCAGGAATCAAATGACCGCACATCACATTCTCCTTTAACCCTTCCAAGCGATCGATTCTGCCATTAATTGCAGCTTCGTTGAGCACTTTCGTGGTTTCCTGAAATCCTGCTGCCGACATAAAACTGCTGGTTTGCAGTGCAGCGCGCGTAATCCCCTGCAATACCTGACTTGATGTGGCAGGAATGGCATCGCGGGCGTCAACTAATTTTAAGTCTCTACGTTTCAATGAACTGTTTTCGTCGCGTAACTTGCGTGCAGTGATGATTTGCCCCGGCTTTACTGTCTGGGAATCGCCCGCATCGACAATTACTTTTTTACCCCATAAGCGGTCGTTCTCTTCAAAGAACACGTTTTTGTCAACCAACTGCTGTTCCAGAAAACGGGTATCGCCCTGGTCGATCACCTCTACTTTGCGCATCATTTGGCGAACAATCACTTCAAAGTGTTTATCATTGATTTTTACGCCCTGCAAACGATAGACATCCTGCACCTCGTTCACGATATATTCCTGAACGGCTGTCGGACCTTTGATTGCCAGAATATCGGCAGGTGTGATGGCGCCGTCGGATAGCGGAGTGCCGGCGCGAACATAATCGCTTTCTTGCACCAGAATTTGTTTTGACAGCGGAACAAGATATTTCTTCACTTCGTTCATTTTGGAGGTGATGGAAATTTCACGATTACCGCGTTTGATTTTTCCAAACGAAATTTCACCGTCTATTTCGGCAACCACAGCCGGATTCGACGGATTGCGCGCTTCAAACAATTCGGTTACACGAGGCAATCCGCCGGTGATATCGCCTGCTTTACCAACTGAACGTGGAATTTTTACCAACAACTGACCGGCAGCGATTTGGTCGCCTTCGTCCAGAATCAAGTGAGCTCCCACAGGCAAACTGTAATTGCGCAACGTGCTTCCGTTAGGAGCAAGAATGTGCACAGTCGGAATTTTGTTTTTATCTTTCGTTTCAATGATTACTTTTTCACGCAGACCGGTCGATTCGTCCGATTCTACTTTATAAGTAACGTTTTCAATAATATCCTCAAATTGGAGTTTACCGCCCATTTCAGAAATAATGACGGCATTGAACGGATCCCATTCGCAGATAAGCGCATTCTTGGCAATTTTCTCTCCGGGTTTTACATACAATTTTGCCCCGTAAGGAATATGCTGATTGGTCAAAATAATCTTTGTATGCGGGTCAATAATACGCATTTCGGTAAGCCGTCCTACCACTACCTGATGTTCTTTGCCCGTTTCGTCAATGGCATTGACACTGCGCAATTCATCAAATTCAATAATGCCGTCGTAACGCGAAGTAATATTCGATTCTGCCGCAATGTTTGACGCAATACCGCCTACGTGGAACGTCCTCAAGGTAAGTTGAGTACCGGGTTCACCAATGGATTGGGCTGCAATAACGCCTACAGCCTCGCCTTTTTGAACCATTTGATTGGTGGCAAGGTTACGACCGTAACATTTTGCACAAACACCCCGTTTCGATTCGCAAGTCAACACCGAGCGAATTTCCACCTTTTCAATCGGAGAGTCCTGTATTTTAGCGGCGACATCTTCCGTAATCTCCTCGCCCGAACGGACAATTACTTCTCCTGTAAGTGGGTGAATCACGTCGTGCAGTGAAACACGTCCCAAAATACGTTCATACAATGAAGCAATAATCTCTTCATTGTTTTTCATTTCAACAGCCGTTAAGCCGCGCAAGGTACCGCAGTCGTCCTCTGTAATAATCACATCTTGAGATACATCCACCAGACGACGAGTCAAATAACCGGCATCAGCAGTCTTCAAAGCCGTATCAGCCAACCCTTTACGAGCGCCGTGCGTAGAAATAAAATATTCCAACACAGACAGCCCTTCTTTAAAGTTGGACAAGATAGGATTTTCAATAATTTGTCCGCCTTCAGCGCCCGATTTCTGAGGTTTTGCCATCAAACCGCGCATACCCGAAAGCTGGCGAATCTGTTCCTTAGAACCGCGTGCTCCGGAATCCAACATCATATAAACAGAGTTAAACCCTTGATTATCTGACGAAAGTTGCTTCATCAAGATATTTGACAAACGGGAGTTGATGTGCGTCCATGTATCAATAATCTGATTATAACGTTCGTTGTAGGTAATGAATCCCATGTTATAGTTATTCATAATCTCTTCCACTTCGTTATAACCGCTTTGCACTAACTCTTCTTTTTCCTGTGGAATGATCACATCGCCCAAATTGAACGACAACCCGCCTTTGAAAGCCATCTGATATCCCATATCCTTAATATCGTCCAGGAATTGTGCCGTAGCTGCCACGCCGCAATCCTGAATAATTTTCCCGATAATATCGCGCAATGATTTTTTAGACAGCAACACATTGAGATACCCCATTTTAGGAGGAACACATTTGTTGAACAACACACGTCCCACAGTGGTTTCTAACATCTCTTCCTTCGTTTCGCCTTTGTCATTCATGATGTTCATGCGTACTTTGATTTTGGCATGCAACGCCACGCAACCTTCATTGTAGGCAATCTCCACCTCTTCCGGACCGTAAAACGTCATTCCTTCTCCCAATGCCCCATCGCGCGGTTTTGTAATATAATACAGTCCAAGAACCATGTCTTGCGACGGTACCGTAATAGGAGCTCCATTGGCAGGATTCAATATATTGTGCGATGCCAGCATCAGCATTTGAGCTTCTACAATGGCTTCATTGCTAAGTGGCAGATGCACAGCCATTTGGTCGCCGTCGAAGTCGGCGTTGAATGCCGTACAGGAGAGCGGGTGCAGTTGAATAGCTTTTCCTTCAATCATTTTTGGTTGAAATGCTTGAATACCAAGACGGTGAAGAGTCGGAGCACGGTTAAGCAACACCGGATGTCCTTTCATCACATATTCCAAAATATCCCAAACAACCGGATCTTTGCGGTCGATAATTTTTTTTGCCGACTTAACTGTCTTTACAACACCACGTTCCATCAGTTTACGGATAACGAACGGTTTGTAGAGTTCGGCAGCCATCTCTTTGGGCAAACCGCACTCGTGCATCTTCAGTTCAGGACCGACAACAATTACCGAACGAGCCGAATAGTCCACACGTTTCCCTAACAGGTTCTGACGAAAACGTCCCTGTTTTCCTTTCAAACTGTCCGAAAGCGATTTCAGCGGTCTGTTGGCGTTTGTCTTTACGGCGCTTGCCTTGCGCGAGTTGTCAAACAGCGAATCGACAGCTTCCTGCAACATGCGTTTTTCGTTGCGCAGAATTACTTCGGGCGCTTTTATTTCAATCAGTTTCTTTAACCGGTTGTTACGAATAATAACGCGGCGATACAAATCGTTCAGATCTGAAGTAGCAAAACGACCTCCGTCCAGCGGAACCAACGGACGCAATTCTGGCGGAATGACAGGTAATATCTTCAAAATCATCCATTCAGGCTTATTGATACTGCGCGAAGCACGGAAAGACTCTACCACTTGCAACCGTTTCAAAGCTTCCGCCTTTTTCTGTTGCGAAGAAGTGGTGCTGCCAATGTGGCGCAATTCATACGAAAGTTCATCCAAATCAAGATGTTGAAGCATATCATAAATAGCCTCGGCGCCCATTTTTGCAATGAATTTATTCGGGTCGGCATCTTCCAGCAACTGATTGTCGCGCGGAAGGTTATCAACAATGTCCACATACTCGTCTTCCGAAAGCAATTCTCCTCTTGCAATGTTCTCCTGTCCCTGTAAAATACCCGGTTGAATAATGACATATTTTTCGTAATAGATAATCGAATCGAGTTTTTTTGTTGACATTCCAAGTAAGTAGCCGATTTTGTTTGGCAATGAACGGAAATACCAGATATGCGCAATGGGGACTACCAAAGCGATGTGCCCCATGCGTTCGCGCCGCACTTTTTTCTCCGTTACTTCCACGCCGCACCGGTCGCAGACAATACCTTTGTACCGGATACGTTTGTATTTACCGCAATGGCATTCGTAATCGCGCGAAGGTCCGAAAATCTTTTCGCAAAACAATCCGTCGCGTTCAGGTTTGTAGGTGCGGTAATTGATGGTCTCAGGCTTCAATACTTCTCCGTGCGACAGTTCCAGAATCTCTTCGGGAGAGGCTATGCCAATCGTTATTTTGTTGAAGTTGCTCTTTATCTTGTTCTCTCTGATAAAAGCCATAATATTATGTTATTTAAATGTGCAAATTAATCTAAATTAATACTCAATCCAAGTCCCTGTAACTCATGCAATAATACATTGAGTGATTCGGGAAGCCCCGGCACGGGCATTGGTTCTCCTTTGACAATTGATTCGTAAGAGCGGGCGCGTCCCATCACATCGTCCGATTTTACAGTAAGAATTTCCTGCAAAATGTGAGCAGCGCCGAAGGCTTCCAATGCCCAAACTTCCATTTCTCCAAAACGCTGACCGCCGAATTGAGCTTTACCGCCCAATGGTTGTTGCGTAATCAACGAATACGGACCGATAGAACGGGCATGCATCTTGTCTTCCACCATGTGTCCCAACTTCAGCATATAAATAATCCCTACGGTAGCCGGCTGATCGAAACGTTCGCCTGTACCGCCGTCGTAAAGATAGGTTTTGCCATAATCGGGCACACCGGCTTTTCGTGTCCATTCATTCAGGTCGTCCAACGTAGCGCCATCGAAAATAGGAGTTGCAAAATTTACTCCCAGATTTTTTCCCGCCCAGCCGAGCACCGTTTCAAATATCTGCCCCAAGTTCATACGGGAGGGCACGCCAAGCGGATTTAAGACGATATCAACTGCAGTGCCGTCTGCTAAAAACGGCATATCTTCCTGACGCACAATGCGTGACACAATACCTTTGTTGCCATGACGCCCCGCCATTTTATCGCCCACTCTGATTTTGCGTTTTTTAGCAATGTAAACTTTTGCCAATTGAACAATACCTGCAGGAAGTTCGTCTCCGATGGTGATATTGAATTTCTTTCTTTTCAGTTGAGCATCAAGTTCTTTATATTTTTTCAAATAATTGACGATGACCGACTGAATCATTTCATTACGATGAGTGTCTGTCGTCCAGCGACTTACATGAACGGTGGTATAATCAATATCGTTCATGGCTTTTTGAGTAAATTTGCTTCCTTTCGGGATCAGGTCTGTGCCCAAAAAGTCTTTTACGCCCTGCGATGTTTTGCCTTGCGTGAGGACAACCAATTTTTCAATCAAACGAATCTTAAGAGCTGCCGCTTCCTTTTCAAAATCTTCTTCTAATTTTGGCAGAATGGCTTTCTCCGTCAAATTCGACTTGCGATTTTTTATTGCTCGCGAGAAAAGATTGCGCCCGATAACCACGCCGTGCAATGATGGAGAAGCTTTCAATGAAGCGTCTTTCACATCGCCGGCTTTGTCGCCGAAGATAGCACGCAGCAGTTTTTCTTCCGGCGAAGGGTCGGATTCTCCTTTGGGAGTGATACGCCCAATCAAAATATCTCCCGGCTCAACGTGTGCGCCGATACGAATCATACCGTTTTCGTCCAAATCGCGTGTGGCGTCTTCGCTCACATTAGGAATATCCGACGTAAGTTCTTCCATACCGCGTTTTGTTTCACGCACTTCCAATGAATATTCGGAGACATGCACCGAAGTAAAAATATCTTCGCGCACAACCCGTTCGTTAATCACAATGGCATCCTCAAAATTGTATCCTTTCCAAGGCATGAAAGCCACTTTCAAATTACGTCCCAAAGCTAATTCGCCGTTTTCGGTAGCATAGCCTTCCGTCAAAATCTGACCGGCGGTAACACGTTCTCCTTTTTCAACAACCGGACGCAGGTCAATGGTTGTTTCCTGATTAGTGCGTTGAAATTTTGGAAGGAGATATTCCCGTATGGAATTGTCAAAGTTCACAAAATCTTCATCTTCCGTACGGTCGTATTTTATTACAATTTTCTGTGCATCCACAAATTCTACCACACCTTCTCCTTCGGCAGTAATTTGAGTGCGCGAGTCGCGAATCAATTTCTCTTCTATACCGGTTCCCACAATAGGAGCTTCGCTGCGAAGCAGCGGCACAGCCTGCCGCATCATGTTCGACCCCATCAGGGCGCGGTTTGCATCGTCATGTTCGAGAAAAGGAATCAAAGCGGCTGCAATAGAAGCAATCTGGATGGGCGAAACGTCCATCAAATCTAATTCGGCAGGACTTACCACAGGATAATCGGCATCTTTACGGGCTTTGATGCGCACATCCACAAATCCTCCATTATCTGTCAATGGCGCATTGCCCTGTGCAATTATCTTTCCATCCTCCTCTTCGGCGCTGAGATAGATAATTTGGTTATTTTCCACATTCACCTTCCCTTCCGTAACCTTCCGGTAGGGAGTGATAATAAACCCAAGATTATTGATTTTTGCATACACACACAATGAAGAGATAAGCCCGATATTCGGTCCTTCAGGTGTTTCAATAGGGCAAAGGCGTCCGTAGTGAGTATAGTGTACATCGCGCACTTCAAAACCGGCTCTTTCTCTCGATAGCCCGCCGGGACCTAACGCTGAAAGACGGCGTTTATTTGTAATCTCTGCCAGCGGATTGGTTTGATCCATAAATTGCGACAGTGGATTAGTGCCGAAGAAGGTATTGATAACTGATGAGATGGTCTTTGCATTTATCAGATCGGTAGGAGTAAATACCTCATTATCACGAACATTCATGCGTTCGCGAATGGTACGTGCCATACGCGCCAATGCCACTCCGAATTGGTTGTAAAGTTGCTCTCCAACCGTGCGGACACGACGATTGCTCAAGTGGTCGATGTCATCTACTTCGGCTTTTGAATTGATCAACTCTATTAAATATTTAATAATTTCAATGATATCCTCTTTAGTCAATACTTTGGTATCCATCGAAGTTGTTAAATTCAATTTACGGTTGATGCGGTATCGCCCGACTTCTCCCAAATCATACCGTTTTTCGGAGAAGAACAAACCGTTGATTACTTCTCGCGCCGAAGCATCATCTGCAGGTTCGGCGCTGCGCAGTTGCCGGTAGATGTACAACACGGCATCACGCTCCGAATTGCTCGGATCTTTTTGTAATGTATTGAATATAATGCTGTAATCACTTTGATTGGCTTCTTCTCTGTGTACCAGAATAAATTGAGACCCCGAATCGACAATAGCATCTATATGGCTGTTTTCCAATATAGTTTCACGATCAATAATTACTTCGTTACGCTCAATGGATACCACTTCGCCCGTATCTTCATCCACGAAATCTTCATTCCATGACTTCAGTACGCGGGCTGCCAATTTACGACCGACAGCCTTTTTAAGACTGCTTTTGTTTGCCTTTACTTCTTCCGCAAGGTTAAATATTTCAAGAATATCTCTGTCGCTTTCATAACCGATAGCTCGCAAAAGAGTGGTTACAGGCAGTTTCTTTTTCCGGTCAATATAGGCATACATCACATTGTTAATGTCGGTAGCAAACTCAATCCATGCTCCTCTGAACGGAATAATGCGTGCAGAGTAGAGCTTGGTGCCGTTGGTGTGGAGGCTTTGTCCGAAGAAAACGCCGGGAGAACGGTGAAGCTGGGAAACGACAACGCGTTCGGCGCCGTTAATCACAAATGTCCCTTTATCAGTCATGTAGGGAATAGTTCCCAAATAGACGTCCTGGATAACGGTGTCAAAATCTTCATGTTCAGGATCAGTGCAATAGAGTTTTAATTTGGCTTTCAGAGGTGCACTGTAAGTCAGACCGCGCTCGATACATTCTGCGATGGTATAACGCGGTGGATCAACAAAATAGTCCAGAAACTCCAGCACAAAATTGTTGCGTGTGTCGGAGATTGGAAAATTCTCAGTAAAAACCTTATACAGACCTTCATTTTTCCTTTTTTCCGGAGGAGCGTCCAGTTGGAAGAAGTCTTGAAACGATTGTAACTGAACCTCCAGAAAATCAGGAAATTCGAGAGGATTTTTTATGGATGAGAAGTTAATTCTTTGTTTAGTTGTATTGGACATCATTTGGAAGGAAAGTTTGGTTGAACTTAAATAATAGCGATGCTCGTTAAAAAACACTCAACGTCAAAAATTGAATAAATAAGAACTTGATTTTCAATGAAAAACAAAATTTTTCACTTCAAAACAGCTCAAAAAGACCTTATACGCAAAAAGGTTTAGAATCTCACTGTGATGAGACTCTAAACCAACTATCTGAAAATCAGAATAGATTATTTAAGTTCAACGTCAGCGCCGCCTTCAGTTAACTGTTTTTTCAACGATTCGGCATCATCTTTAGAAATGCCTTCTTTAATCACGCTTGGAGCGGCGTCAACCAAGTCTTTAGCCTCTTTTAAGCCAAGTCCTGTCAACTCTTTAACAAGTTTTACGATAGCCAGCTTGTTTGCACCCGGCGCTTTCAAAACTACATCGAATGATGTTTTTTCTTCGACGGCAGCAGCTCCGCCGGCAGCGGGAGCTGCAACTGCAACAGCGGCAGCAGCCGGTTCAATTCCGTGTTCGTTTTTCAAAATCTCGGCTAACTCGTTTACTTCTTTTACTGTTAAGTTAACCAACTGTTCTGCAAATGCTTTTAAATCTGCCATTTTTGTATAATTTAAATGTTGTTTTTTTATGTTACTAATTATCTTTCTGCAAGTGTTTTTAATACACCGTGAATAATAGTTCCTCCTGATTGGAGTGCGGACACAACGTTCTTAGCCGGCGATTGCAGTAATGCAATGATATCGGCAATAAGTTCGTTTTTACTCTTGATGTTAACAAGTGCTTCTAATTGATTTGCACCGATATAGAAACTTTCTTCCACATAAGCAGCCTTCAATGCGGGCTTTTCCTGCTTGTTTGTCTTGCTGAAATCTTTAATCAGCCTGGCAGGTTCGTTTCCTGTATTGGAAAGCATCAATGCGGTAGCTCCTTTTAAGCTGTCATACAATTGACTGTAGTCTGTTTCACATTTTTCGAGAGCTTGATGCAAGAGCGTATTTTTTACGACCATCAGTTTGATGTTTTTCTTGTAGCAAGCTTTCCGCAATTTGCTTGTATTTTCAGCGTTAAGCCCTTGACTGTCGGCTAAATAGAAGTGACTGTATTCACCTATTGTTTGTTGAATCTTCTCAATGATAGCGCTTTTATCTTCCTTTTTCATAAGTGGTAATTTTTTTAATTTTCTTCAACCGATTTAGGGTCAATTTTAATACCAAGACTCATTGTACTGGAAAGATAAATACTTTTCATGTAAGTACCTTTAGCCGTAGTAGGTTTCAGTTTGATAAGGGTTTGGATAAATTCTTTTGCATTTTCAACGATTTGTTTTGCATCAAAAGAAACTTTTCCAATGGAGGCATGTATAATACCGGTTTTATCAACTTTGAAATCTATTTTTCCTTGTTTAACCTCTTTCACTGCATTGGCAATATCGTTGGTAACAGTTCCACTTTTCGGATTTGGCATCAGACCGCGAGGTCCCAGCACACGTCCCAAAGCGCCAATCTTACCCATAATAGCCGGTTGAGTGATGATTACGTCAATATCAGTCCATCCGCCCTTGATCTTTTCAATATATTCGTCAAGACCAACGTAATCGGCGCCGGCAGCTTTTGCATCTGCCTCAGCCTCGGGTGAACACAATGCGAGAACCCTAACCTGTTTGCCTGTACCGTGAGGAAGCGACACTACGCCGCGAACCATCTGTGTCGATTTGCGCGGATCTACTCCCAAACGGACGTCAATGTCAACGGAAGCATCAAACTTAGTTGTTGTAATCTCTTTCACTAAGGCTGCTGCTTCTTTGAGCGTATAGGCTTTCCCGACTTCAACCTTGCTATTTGCCAACTTTTGATTTTTCGTCAGTTTACTCATGTTGAATGTTTTTAATTATTTCCGGGAAATTCACCTTTGACCGTTATACCCATGCTGCGGGCTGTTCCTGCCACCATCGTCATTGCCGAGTCCAGAGTGAAACAGTTTAAATCAACCATTTTGTCTTCTGCTATGGTTTTCACTTGATCCCAAGTGATTTCCGCCACCTTTTTACGGTTTGGCTCGGCAGAACCTCCTTTTACTTTCGACGCTTCTATCAGTTGAATAGCTACGGGAGGTGTTTTTACAACAAAATCAAATGATTTATCCGAGAAATAAGTTATAACCACAGGCAATACCTTGCCTGCTTTGTCTTGGGTTCTGGCATTAAATTGCTTGCAAAACTCCATGATGTTGATCCCTTTGGACCCCAATGCGGGACCTACGGGAGGCGACGGGTTTGCTGCGCCGCCTTTTATCTGCAATTTGATAAGTCCAGCAACTTCTTTTGCCATGATTTGTTAATTTAATAAATGAATAACCGAGCCGTTTGTACGTAACTACAACCTACTCTTTTTCTACTTGCATGAACCCTAACTCTAAAGGAGTTTTCCGCCCAAAAATCTTCACCATTACTTTGAGCTTCTTCTTTTCGTTATTTATCTCTTCGATGATGCCGCTGAAACCGCTGAAAGGTCCAAAGGTTACTTTTACACTTTCGCCTATCGTATAGGACAATGAGATGTCTTCTCCTATTTCCTGAAGTTCATCTATTGTTCCTAAAATACGGTTTACTTCCGACATCCGAAGTGGAGTAGGTTCTCTGTCATTCTCGCCCAAAAAGCCTAATACATTAGGTACCTGGCGTAATTGATGACGAACATCGCCTGCAAGATTGGCTTCGACTAAGACATACCCGGGCAAATAGCTCCGTTCTTTCATAACGCGTTTGCCGCCACGAACCTGAACTACTTTTTCGGTTGGAATTAATACCTGAGAAACAAACTGTCCAAGAGAAGTATTTTTGATTTGTGCCTCAATATACTCCTTTACTTTGTTTTCTTTTCCGCTCATGGAACGCAAAACGTACCATTTTTTTGCAGTCTCAGTCATTGTCAATCTCTTAAATAATCTGTTTGTAAATAAACTTCATGATGTTTTCAAACCCTAAGTCAATGACCCAAACTATCAGCGCTATAACAAGGGAAGCAACTAATACGACTATTGCACTGTTAGTAAGTTCTTTTGTAGTAGGCCATGAAACTTTGTGCACAAGTTCCGTGTAAGCCTCCTTACAGTAATTGATTATTTTTTTCATAGCGAAGTAGAAACTTTTTTTTATTTGCACGGGAGGTACGACTCGAACGCACGACACTCGGTTTTGGAGACCGATGCTCTACCAACTGAGCTACACCCGTATGAAGCCCCTCCAAACCTCCCATTAAGGGAGGTTTTTTAAGGCTTTTGTTTATTATTCTACCCTCAAAGTCCCCCTTGTGGGGGGATTTAGGGGGGGCTTCTTAGTCAAGTAATTCCGTAATTTGACCGGCGCCAACTGTACGACCACCTTCACGGATAGCGAAACGCAAACCTAAGTCGCACGCTACCGGATAGATAAGTTCGACAGTGATTGTCAGATTGTCGCCCGGCATTACCATTTCAGTTCCTTCCGGCAACGTAATTTCGCCTGTTACATCCAGGGTGCGGATATAGAACTGAGGACGGTATTTATTATGGAATGGGGTATGACGTCCGCCTTCTTCTTTCTTTAAGATATAAACCTGAGCTTTGAAGCGTGTATGAGGTTTAATTTTACCCGGATGACAGATTACCATGCCACGTTTTACTTCATCTTTGTCAATACCGCGAAGCAACAACCCTACGTTATCGCCTGCCTGACCGTCATCGAGAATCTTACGGAACATTTCAACGCCGGTAACAACCGATTTCTTGTCTTCTGCTCCCAGACCGATAATTTGAACTTCTTCGCCGGTATGGATCTTTCCTGTTTCAATACGACCTGTTGCAACAGTGCCGCGACCTGTAATTGAAAATACGTCTTCAACAGGCATCAGGAACGGTTTGTCAACTTCACGTACCGGAAGTGGAATCCATTCATCGACGGTATCCATCAATTCCATTACTTTATCTTCCCATTCGGGAACGCCGTTCAGCGCGCCCAATGCAGAACCGCGAATAACCGGAGTATTATCGCCGTCAAAATCATAGAAAGAGAGCAACTCACGCATTTCCATTTCTACGAGGTCGAGCATTTCAGGATCGTCCACTGCATCGCATTTGTTCATGAAAACAACCAGCTTTGGCACGTTTACCTGACGAGCCAGAAGGATGTGTTCGCGTGTTTGCGGCATAGGACCGTCTGTTGCAGCTACAACGATGATAGCGCCATCCATCTGTGCGGCGCCGGTAACCATGTTCTTTACATAGTCGGCGTGACCCGGACAGTCAACGTGTGCATAGTGGCGTTTAGCTGTTTCATATTCAACGTGTGCAGTATTAATGGTAATACCACGTTCTTTTTCTTCCGGAGCGTTATCGATTGAGTCGAACGTACGAACTTCGGAAAGACCTTTTTTTGCCAATACAGTCGTAATCGCAGCGGTCAACGTTGTTTTACCATGGTCAACGTGTCCGATGGTACCGATATTAACGTGCGGTTTCGTCCTGTTAAAATGTTCTTTTGCCATAACTCAGAAAAAATTATTTATTAATAGTTTGATGTGGTTCTTTTTATATATTATTTGAGCTGTTGATGGGATTTGAACCCATGACCTCTTCCTTACCAAGGAAGTGCTCTACCCCTGAGCTACAACAGCGAAAAGTATCGCGTTATCTGACACGGATTTCATTAAAATACCCATCAAGAGATATAAATGTTGTCTCCTTTTTTAATTATCATTCATTTTTGAGCGGGAAACGGGACTCAAACCCGCGACCCTTAGCTTGGAAGGCTAATGCTCTATCGACTGAGCTATTCCCGCAATACTCCAGCCTTCTTTTTATTCTCTCCCCAAAGGGGGAAAACTGTTCCCCTCCTTTGAGGGAGGGGGTAGGGGAGGCTTTGTGGGCGAAGATGGATTCGAACCACCGAAGGTATCAACCAGCAGATTTACAGTCTGCCCCATTTGGCCACTCTGGTATTCGCCCTTATTTTTTAATTTGTCAGAGCCTCTTGTCGGATTCGAACCAACGACCCCGAGATTACAAATCACGTGCTCTGGCCAACTGAGCTAAAGAGGCATTCAATTTTTCAATCAAAAGCCGTCTTAACTCTATGGTGTTAAAACGGCTTGCAAAAGTAGTGCTTTTTTTTGGAAGTACCAAAACTTTTTTATTTTTTCTGTAAAAATCGTCTGAACTATGATTTTTACAAATTATTATGATTCTCAATCTTCTTTATCTTGCAAAAATCAGGGTTCAGACATATTTGGTTTAGAAGTCGCGTCATCCTATGCTCTTTTGATGCATCACTTTTTAGAAAGTCATTACCGTCTCGGTCTCGCTTCAACGGATGGTAAAATGTAGTAAAAACCCTAACAGAGTTCCAAACTCTGTTAGGGTTGAAGAACTAAACGTCAAAGTATTTTTTACAACTTCATCACCTTTTTCACTACCTTGTTATTTCCTTTTTGTACCAACACAAGATACGTTCCTTTTGCCCATACGGAGGTATTGATGGTTTCATTACCGCTTATTTTCTGTTTGCTAAGCAGCGGTTTTCCGGTAGGCATTGTTTATATAATTCATTGTTTAACTTTAGAAACAGCAAATTCAAAGATATTTCCATCATGTGTTGCAATTTACTGTAACACTTTGTTTTCCTTTTGAATCGAGC
>JGI20166J26741_11464473_pt1 | contig 26167 bp, 21 predicted proteins | sample TergutCu122P5_FD_26741 | JGI IMG/M metagenome (IMG submission 26741)
ACGCCACTTGTTGCGCCGCAGCGAGTTGGTTATCATGTCGATACCTCCGCCCGCTACCACTGCCGCAAGCAGCAGAACCCAGATATTGATGACCGGCCAATTGAAGAGCTTCCCCCACATGACATACAGCAACGCCGCAGGGACCATCAGCGATACCCCGAAGCGCAGGTGTACCAGGCTCTCGCTTATCACCAACAGACAGGCGATCGTGCCCACGGTCGTCCAGAACCCGATATGCCCCCCATCGAAGTGCAGGAACTGACTCGCGATCAAGGCGACCGCGATCAACACGAACACCAGGCCGATCATCACTTGCCGACTTCTTCTCATGATCCTTACCTCTTTTCTCTAACCTGCGCGGCGCATCTCCATGCGCGCTTTCAAGGCGCCGTAGTAACGACGCGACACGTAGACGGTCTTGTGCGAGTGCGCGAAGCGCACCAGACTTGCGGAGGCAAGGTTGCGTTCGATCGAGTAGATCTGGCGCGTGTTCACGATGCAGGATTTCGAGATGCGCACAAAATCAGCCGGGAGCTGATCCTCCAACTCGTAGAGCCGCTGTCGCACCTGGAAGTCGTCGTCACGCGTGTGCGCATAGATCGCCTCACTGCTCGATTCGAAGAAGAGCACCGCCGCAAGCGGGAAGTAATACTCGTCGCTCCCCTTGTAGAACACGAGCTTCACCGCTCCGGAGTCCGCCGCCGACATCAGCCGCTGCAGCCGCCCGATATCTTCGGTAATCTCCGCACAACGGATGAGCACTTCGGGCTCCTCCGCATGCGCGTCGATCTCGATCCGAACCTTCACCTACCTACCTTTCCGTCTCTCAGTAGATTAGCGCGCAACCAGGCGCATGAAAAGCGTTTCAAGCTAAGAGGTACTGATACCAGTATAAGAGGTCAGCGAGCGCGTCCAAAACGCACAAGCCTGATAAGGGGACGATCCTTGCTGTCACGTCTTCCCCTCGTGCAGCAAATCGGTGAGATTGTGCTTGAGATGAACGGAAATGCATGGCATTTCTCACATAATGGACCTCGAAACAGCCAACAAAAGCCCTTTCTTGCCATAATCTACCAGAAAAGCCATGCATTTCCGTTCATCTCAAGCACAAGTGACCATTTTTTTAGCAAACAGTCTGGACCGGTAGGGCGGGAAAGGGGGCCGTCCCTCTATCGGTAGTCAATCAGCGAAGCGCCCGCAGCCTCCAAGGCGCGGGCCTGCAGGATCAGCTTGCAGGAATACTCCAGCACTGACACCCAGCGATAAGCGTCCTCCAGGGTCTTGTCCGCCGCGAAGGGGCCGTGCCCCCGCAGGATCGCGACTGGCACAGGACCCAAGGTCTCGCTCATCAGGCGAGCCACCAGCTCGGAGCCCACCGTACGGGGCGACTCCAACACCGGGATCTCGCCCATCAGCAGACGCGCCTCGCTGTCAAGCGGACTGACCACGTCTCCCAGCATCGCACAGAGCACCGCAGCCATCGAGTGCGCGTGGCAGACGCCGCCGACATCCGGCAAGGCCTGGTAGATCGCACGGTGCACCACGAGCTCGCTGGAAGCGCCCTCGTCACTGCCCGGAGCGCCCACCAGTGGCACTGCGATGACATCACCCGCACGGAGTCGTCCCAGTTGGGAGCCCGTGCGGGTAATATAGATCGTCTCTCCTTCACGCTCGCTCAGATTGCCTCCGTGGCTGGTGATCTGGCCGGAAACGAACAGGTCCCGGCCGATCTCTGCAAACCGCGTCTGACGATCAAGCGAAGCGGCCGTCATCAGAAGCGGATCTCCGTGATCTCGAGGATGTACATCGGACCGTCAACAGAAGGCTCGTTGCAGCTCAGGCAGTAATCCTTCTTGCCGACGAAGATGTCGTGGGCTTCCTCAGGGCTGGCGTCGCTGAGCGTGATAGCGCTGATCGCCTTGGTCAGGCGCACCGCCTCGTCCAGCGAGCGCTGATGGATGTTGCGCCCCGTCGCGTTACCGCGCGCGCCTCCGATGTGGATCTGATCCCAGAGTTGCTGCAGGAAGACGTCAGCCTCGACCGTCGAGCCCCCTGCGCAGACGAGTCCTGTCCGCCCGGAGGCCGCGCTCGCCTCAATAAGCTTCTTGGCAGAAGCCTGCGAAGCCGTCAATTCGCCCGCGTCAAGCGAGGCGCCTACCAAGCCGGTTTCCTCAGCGATAGCAGCCTCAAGATCGCTGGTGGCGACCGGCTCGTCCTCGGCTTTGCCCTTGGGCGGATTAACCTTGACAAAGTCGGCGCCCAAGCAAAGCGCCGTGCCCGCCGCACCCGCGATCAAGTGAGCGGACTTCTCGTTGGGAACAGCTTTGCCGCGCGGATACATCCAGAGCACCACGATCAGTCCGGCGGCATGCGCCTGGGCGATCAGCTCGCCTGCCTCGGCCATCATCTGCGCCTCGTACTCGCTGCCCAGATAGATGGTATAGCCGATGCCAACCACATTGATGCCGTTGTCGATCATCTCCAGCACAGCCTCAAAGCTGTAGAGCTGCGGGCTGTAGGGATCTTCCTGGGACTCCTTGACCAGGTTGGTCTTGGAGTTCATCTTGACGAGGTAGTTGATATCAGGATAATCCGGCGCATACTGCGCGATCAAACCCCGCTGACCTGCGAGTATGCCGCAGACTCCCTGCGCCCCGATCTCGAACAGATGCTCAGGGCGAGCATCCGCGATGTCGATGTCCGACCCGAAGAAATCCCCGTTGAGATGCTCGATCTTCTGGTCGCAGGCGAACAGCATCAAACGGCCTGTCTCACGCGTCGCCTTCAGGTAATTGTCGATATAGGTTTCGCGTGCCTCAGCACTGACATCCCCTGGAACTTTCACGTCACTTCGCGTGATCTTTGGCATGGGATCCTCCTTTGTTGTAGTGTGGGACAAATGTCACTTTTATTATACCGTTATACCAAGAAAATGCACTGGACGCTCACTGACAAGACGCCGTGAGTCGTGGCGACCAAAGCTTGCCGCGAGACCCACAGGAACACGACCAATGAGCATCCAGCACATTTTCGCAAAAAAGAGCCCCGCAGGAGAGCGAGGCTCTTTTATGCAGTGTTAAAGATATGTACTACCGCTGCGCCCGCGCCCAGAGACGCTGGGTTAAAAACACGAGCACCAGACCGACAGCAAACAAACCGCCCGCCAGCAGAAACATCGGCGCCGTGTTCCCGGTCTTCGGGAGCGAAGAGTCCGACGTGGTATCGGTGGTACCGGTGGTACCGGTTCCATCCGTCGTAGTACCGCCGCCGTCACCAGTCACAGCCCCGCCAGTAGAACCCCCGCCGCCACCCGCCGGGCTGCCGTCCAAGTTCGTTCCGGCCGACTCAACTGTGATAAAGCGCAGGCCTGAGTTGGTGCCATCCGTAAACATAAGCCGGATGGTATCGCCTTCTCTTAAGGAACCGGAAACAGGAATCGACCAGCGTGCACCGCCACCCGCGGCCCTTGTCGAGCCCGTCCCGCCGTTCGGGAATGTCGCCGTGAGCGTCAAAGCGCTCACGCTGGTACCGGTGATCTGGCTCGCGCCCGTAACGACCATATTATAGGTAGGCGGTGTTATCGGCGTCGCGCCCGCGCTCATCGGAACACAGGCCACCATAAGGGCGATCGCAGCTAACAACGTGATCTTTTTTACGGCCATCTTTCCTGTCCTTCCCAAACTTCCCTCTCCTACAACACGCAGGCTTTTACTTCTCTATCCACCCCTTGTACATGACAAAGAAGCCCACTTAATATTATACCGATACCACTCCCCCAAATGTCCAGGATCGTTGCTCTTATGAAAAAAGAACCCCGCCGAAGCGGGGTCCTTATAAACCTGGAAAAAAGCAGGTAATGAACAGTTATTCGTGACCCAACAGCATCGCAGAACGACGACGCAGTGCGAGCGCAAACCCAGCGAGAAGCAGAGCGCCCGTACTCAGCGTAACGACAGAAGTCGTCGTATCGCCAGCCTTGGGCAGAGAACCATTCGGCACCGGAAGCGGCTCTGGCTTAGGAGCAGGCTTGGCCTGTACTGTTACCGTAAGAGGCCTACCGTTGTTAGACGCACCGGTCGGATTGTCATTTTCATCTACTGAAAAAGCGGTTACCTCAATAGTATCGCCCGCTTTTAGAGTGATGCTTACCGGCTCATCATTCTCGTCAGTCGCATCTGCAACAGTAGCTACCCAATCGCCGTTCTCGTCCGCCATTGCCCATACATTGCCAATTATTTTGCCGTTGGCATCAAGAAAATCAACCCTAACTACCGCACCAGGATCGCTTTTACCAGAAACGGTCTTGTCGCCTTCGACAACCTTGTTAACGCTCAAAGACACATTGAGCAACTTCGCAACCGTAACCTCATAAGGCTCACTCACAACGCCATCGACTGTGGCGGTGGCACTCACAACATCACCTGCAGCTAAGGCTGGCTCCAAAATATCCTCACCCGGAGGGAAGATCCAGAAGCCATCTTCATCTGCTGTCACCGTGCCGACTACAACGCCATTGATAGAAACTGTGATCAAAGCATTCGGCTCGCTCTCACCGAAAAGGTAATTGTCGCCACCGAAAAGAGGATAGATAAACGGCGGATCAACAACGACCTCAGCCGGCTTAGCTACAACGGTGGCTGTAGCGGCAGGACTCGGAGCTGACGTACCGGCGGCATTCGTAACGGTCGCCGTAGCAGAAACTCCGGTGCCTTTTACCAACGCAGGAACAGCCACGGTCCAGCTTGTCCCTGTCACAGTAGCGTCATAGGTTCCTGTTGAAGTAACAACCTTAACCGCCGAACCCGCATCACACGTACCCTTAACTGTCAGGTCGCCCTCAGTAAGCGGCTCAGTGATCACCGGAGCTGCGGGAGCACTCGGAACGGTTGCCCCTGCGACAACAACGACCGGATCTGAAACAGACGTTCCGCCTGCGCCGGTAACTGAGGCGACGATACTGTCGTCCTTGACCAACGACGGGAAGGTAACCGTCCAGACGCCGGCGCCATTAGCGGTGGTTGCCTGAGGAGATCCACCGTTAACCTTAACAATGACATTCGCATTAGCATCGCTCGTGCCCGAAACCACTACGTTGGAGCCTGCCGTAATCGGCGAGGTCGTAATGACCGGCTTTGTCGGAACGTTCGGAACAGTAGAGGACTGCCAATACGCATAGACGGTAAGCGGGCCTGCTACCGTGTCCGCATTCGTAACTTCTGTGGCGGGATTATCTTTCTCGAAGGTCCACATGGTCCAAGTCTGCCCACCCTTGGTCGGGGTTATCCCCGCAGGAAGAACCAAATCACCTATATTGCGCTGTCTTATCTGGGCGGTCGTCGATCCGCCGACCTCGCCGCCGTTAAGATCAAAGGTAACATCGACAAGCGCCGCGTACGCAACGCTTGGCATAATGACCATCGCCAGCATGGCAACCAAAGCCAATGCTATTGAAAACTTCTTTTTCACTGGAACATCACCTGTACTCTCTCTACATTTCTTCCCACTCAAACACATCCATATCCAGAACTTTAAGACATGAAGCACTTATTTAATTATACCCTTACTTACCGGCTCCGCAAGCGATTTCTAGTCATGACTTCGCAGTTGCGCGGCGGGGGGCTCGTAGCGCCGCTTGAAAGCGGCGCGCGCGCACTGCTCTAGCACATGATCGACCAGCTCCGCAGGAGCGCTCTGCGCGATCAGCTCCTCGGCGGACAGGCCGCGAACGAAATGCGCGTAGAGCAGCGGATCGAGTTCCTCGTAGGGGCCCAGGGCGTCGCGGTCAAGCTGGCCTTCCGCAAGTTCGGCGCTCGGCTCTTTGGTCAGTATCGCTTCAGGGATCGGCTCGCGCGTACCTGCAGTCAGGGCGGCCTGATTCACCTGGCGCGCCAGCTCGTAGACCTGCGTTTTCAGCAGCGCGCCGATCGGAGCAAAGCTACCCACCATGTCACCGTGCAACGTGCTGTAGCCCATCAACGACTCGCTGAGGTTGCCCGTATTCAGCACGAACCAGCCGAACTTGTTCGAGAGCGCCATGAGCAGCATCCCCCGGATGCGAGCCTGGAGATTTTCCTCCGTCACGTCTGTTGGACGACCAGCGAAGAGAGGGGCAAGCGCCTCCTTGAACGCGGCGAAGACCGGCTCGATCGGGATCGTCGTCGTCGTGACGCCCAGACGCCGCGCCAATTCCTGCGCGTCGGTCACACTGCCGGCAGACGACAGCGCCGCAGGCATGAGCAGGCCGTGCACGTGCTGCGCCCCCAGGGCCGCTGTCGCCAGAACCGCCACCAGCGCGCTGTCGATGCCGCCGGACAGCCCGACGAGCGCGTCGCTGAAGCCGGCCTGGTCGAGCGCCTCGCGGGTCTGGCGCGCCAGGCTGTCGCAGACGCGCGCGCAGTCCGCTCCAAACGGCGGAACCGTCAGGGGCATCGGGCGACCGGAGGGGGCGAGACGTGTCACAACTGAGCTCCTTTGATGGGCGGGTTTTGAATAGTGTATCGCAGGTCAAAGCCCTGTGCTACACTGCAAGCATGAGCCGTAACCAAGGCATAACACAAGCGCCACGCGTGCTCGTCGTCACGACGGTCGCCAGCACGCTGGAGGCCTTCCTCCTGCCCTTCGCCCGCGCGCTGCGCAAGCAGGGGGCGCAGGTCGACGCACTGGCCGCCGACACGCTGAGCGCGACCGGTCTTGAGAGCGAGTTCGACCAGCGCTTCGAGATCGGCTGGTCGCGCTCGGCCCGCTGCCTGCTGCACTTTCGCCGTCTGACGAGCGAGCTACGCGCGCTGGTGACGCGCGAGAGCTACGACGTCGTATGGGTGCACACCCCCATCGCAGCCTTCGTAACCCGCGCGGCGTTGCGGAAACGCGACGGGGGGCTGCGACAGGGGGCCAGGGACGGTGTCGCAGCCCCCCTGTCGCAGCCCCGCATCGTCTACACGGCACATGGCTTCCACTTCTATCGGGGCGGGCGTCCCTGGTTCGAGCAGCGACTCTACCGCCTCATGGAGCGCCGGGCGCTTGCCTGGACCGATGTACTGGTCGTCATGAACGACGAGGACGAGCTGGTTGCACAGCAGTGGTTCGCGCGCGCAGCTCGGCGCCGAGCACGCTGCCAACTCGCGCGGATCGACGGCATCGGAATCGACCGCGTCGCCTGGGCGCCGGTGACCCTGGACAGCGCGCGTCGGGCCGAACTGCGCCAGCGCTTCCGGATCCCCATTGGCAGCTTCGTCGTCACGATGATCGCCGAGATGAACGCGAACAAGCGCCACGAGCTGCTGATCGAGGCCTTTGCGCTGCTGCGCCGTCGCGGATCACTGACCTGGCTGCGCCTGCTCCTGATCGGCGAAGGGCCACGCGAAGACGAGTTGCGCGCGCTGGTCGAGGCGCGCGGACTCTCAGAGACCGTCGTCTTTGCCGGCCAACTGAGCCCCGTAGAGCTGCGTGAGCTGCTGGCGCTCACGAACGTCGGCATGCTGGTCTCAGAACGCGAGGGCCTGCCCCGCTCCCTGATGGAACTCTGCGCCGCCGGCATTCCGCTCGCGGGCACGCACACCCGCGGCATCGTCGACGAGGTGGCCGACGAACACGCCCTGACAAGCAAGCCGACCGCAGCGGCGCTCGCCGATCTTATCGAGAAGCTGGCAAAGAATCCGACTTTGCGATCCGAACTGGCGCAAGCGCAGCAGGCACGCCTGCGTGAGCGCTATGATCTGGATCGCATTCTTACGCAGTACCTGGAGCTACTGCTGGGTGAATTCTGACATCCCTGTCATGCTGCCGGTGAAGGGACGCGAGGTGGGGCCGTCGGGAGCCTCCGCGCCGCGACCCCGTAGTATCAGCCCCACCGTCGCCGCCAGGATCCGCAGATCAAGCCCGAACGAAACCTCGCGTACATACTCCAGATCCGCCGCGAAGCGCTCCTCCCAGGACAGGAGGTTGCGACCCCGCACCTGCGCGAGCCCAGTGATGCCCGGGCGGACGTCATGACGGTGAACCTGCTCCGCGGTGTACAGCGGCAGGTACTCCGGCAGCAGGGGGCGCGGGCCAACAAACGACAGATCCCCACGCGCGATGTTGAACAGTTCCGGCAGCTCGTCGAGTCCCGTCGCGCGCAGCCCGCGCCCGAAGCGCGTCAGGCGAGCGACGTCACTCGCAGCGTTCTCAGCCACGCTTCGTCCCTCTGGCGCAGGTCGCATCGTGCGAAACTTGTAGAGCTTGAACAGGCGACCTCCCCGGCCGGGACGCTGCTGCACGAACAGCACGGGGCGCCCTTCCAGCAGCAGCACCGCCAGCGCGATCAACATCAGCAGCCAGGAGAGCAGCACCAGTGCCAGCAGCGCGCAGACGAAGTCACCCACCCGCTTGACCAGCAGGTAGCCCGGATGCTTCGGTGTGACAAAGGGGGCGGCCCCCTTTGTCACAGCTTCCCGCGTTGAGTATTCGCTCATGCTCCCATATCAAAAGGGACCTGGCCCCTTTTGTCTGCGATGACCGCGCCAGTCGCGAAGTCGTAGTCCTGGAGCTTGCCGCTGATGTAGTTCTCGTAGGCCGCAAGATCCAGAAAGCCATGACCAGAGAGGCCGAAGAGTATCGTGCGCGGTTCGCCGGCCTCGGCCGCCGCCTTCGCCTCAGCTACCGCCGCGGCGATGGCGTGGCTCGACTCCGGCGCAGGCAGCAGAGCCTCGGCGCGCGCAAACTCCAGAGCGGCGGCGAAGACGTCCTTCTGATAGACGGCCGTCGCCTCAACTTCCCCGTCGTGGACCAGTTGCGAGACCAGCGGCGAATCGCCATGGTAGCGCAAGCCCCCGGCATGGATTCCCGGTGGCACGAAGTCGTGGCCCAAGGTGTACATCATCATCTGCGGCGTCAGCTTGGCCTCGTCACCGAAGTCGTACTCATAGGCGCCTTGCGTCAGCGAGGGGCAGGCCTTGGGTTCTGCCGCCAGCAGGCGCGTATGCGTCTTGCCCTCCTTGCGGCGCAGATAGTAGGGGAAAGCCAGTCCGGAGAAGTTGCTCCCGCCGCCAATGCAGGCGATGACTACGTCGGGCTCCTCACCGGCCAGCTCCATCTGCTTGATCGCTTCCTGACCGATGATCGTCTGATGCAGACAGACGTGGTTAAGCACCGAACCCAGCGAATAGTTCACGTCCGGATGCGTCGCGGCCACCTCGACCGCCTCAGAAATCGCCAGGCCCAGCGAGCCCAGCGTATCCGGATCTTTTTCCAGCATCGCGCGCCCCGCAGCCGTCAGCTTCGTCGGCGAGCGATGCACCGTCGCGCCGAAGCTCTCCATGAAGATGCGCCGGTAGGGCTTCTGGTCGTAGCTCACGCCCACCATGAACACCTCGACGTCGATGCCCAGCTGCGCGCCCGCCATCGCCAACGCCGATCCCCACTGGCCCGCGCCCGTCTCGGTCGAAAGCTTCGTGATCCCGGAGATCTTGTTGTAGTAGGCCTGCGGAATTGCCGTGTTGGCCTTGTGCGAGCCGGAGGCGTTGATGCCCTCGTACTTGTAGTAGATATGGATATTGTCCGGCAGACCCAGCGCCTTCTCGAACTGACGAGCGCGGGAGAGCGGCCCCGGCCGATAGGTGTGCAGCACGTCGAGCACCGCCCCGGGGATGTCAAACCAGCGCTTGGTTGAGACCTCCTGCTCGATCAAAGGCGCCGGAAAGATCGCCGCCAATGCCGCCGGATCGGCAGGCTGGCCGTCGGCGCCCAGATAGGGCGCAAGCGGATGCGTCAGATCCGCCTGAATGTTATACCACTGAGCCGGCATCTCACTATCCTCAAGATTGAAACGCGACCGCTCATGCACATAGGAAGTCATTGCATACCTCTTTCCGTCTCAGCAATCCAACAACATAACCAGTGTAATACAAGCGACAAGATCAGAAAAATCGCATGCCCCATTACCAGAAAACTCAGACGCAGAAATTTTCCCGCCTAAGCCCTGAAAGGCGACCTGTGACGACCTCACGGCGTCGCGAGTCCTGCGGGAACGAAGCCAGAGGGAATTTAGACAAGTTTGAGAAAGAAAGGCTGGGGGGCTCCGCAGGTTGAGGGGCGGCGGAGCCCCCTTCCAGACTCCAGGATTAGGAGAGGCTGGAGCCTGGCGCTAGCGCACAAGCGTGTTGGCAAACTTGTGCCCAGGACAAGCAGTATGGCACTACAGCAAGAGTGATGAGAATGAGAACTGTAGAGGTCCCACGAAAGAGACAAAGCGTCATACTTCCTGCTCGTCCATATGATATTATGATAAACTATAAAGTAGGTTTACAGTAAAGGTCTTTTCAATACTTTTTAAAATTTCTAAAGTATTATTTCATAACAGAGGGGTGCCTATGGAAAAAAGCACAGCAGGCGCTACGGTCGCACCGCCGCCAGACGACATCAGCTTCGAGCGTATGCTCTCGATCTCCCAGTTCTCCCGCAGCACCGGCATCTCGCGGTCGGCGCTCATCTTTTATGACGAGAACGGCGTCTTTCATCCGGCGTTTCGCGACCCGAAGAACAACTACCGTTACTATCGGCCCGAGCAGATCATCACGGCCAACATCATCAACGTCTTAGCTGAACTCAACATCCCGCTTAAACACATCAAACGCCTTTCCAACAAACGTTCCGCGACAGACATGATCAAACTCTTCGGAGAGCATCGCGAAACTTTGCAGGCGCATATCGCGCAGCTCCAGCGTTCCATGAAGCTGATCGATGTGTTTCGCAGTCTGCTACACATGGGAGCCAACGCTGACGAGTCGGCGGTCGTCGTGAAGACGCTCCCCCGCTGGAAGATCGTCATCGGCCCGGAGACCGACTTCCCGGCCGGGACAAGCTTTTATCGCCCGTACCTCGCGTTCTGCGCCTGGGCCGAGGAACAGGGCTACCCGACCCACTTCCCTGCGGGGGGCTACTTCCCCAACTTCGCGTCCTTTTGCGACCACCCCGGACGACCCACCAACTTCTTCCTGCTGCTTGACACCAACGACGAGTCGCCGGATACCCTTGACTTTCTGACCGCCTATACGCGCGGCTTTTACGGGCAGCTCGGCGACGTGGCCGAGCGCATGGCTCAGGCGCTTGACACGCAGGGCCTGGCGCCAGACGGTCCGGTGCTCAACACCTATATCGAAGACGAGATCAGCACAATGGACCCCAGTCAGTACCTTATGCAGGCGACCATGCCCATACGCCACCTGCCTGCCCGATCAGTAAAGGAGAGCAAAGATGGCTGAACTTGCCCGCTTCGGCGTATCGATGGACGAGGACATGCTGCAGCGCTTCGACGAGTACGTCGCGCGCCGGGGACTCTCCACGAATCGCAGCGAGGCGATCCGCGACCTCGTACGCGAGGTGCTGTCTCAAGAAGAGATCGGCGACCCTGATAAGGAGGCCGTGGCGAGCGTGACCATGGTCTTCAGCCACCACGCCCATGACCTGTGCGAGAAGCTCGACGACATCGAGCATGAGTACTACGACCTGATCATCTCGAAGGTGCACATCCACCTGGACGCCCACACCTGCCTGGAAGTACTCCTGATGCGCGGACCCTCCGCACAGGTCCGCGACATAGCCGAAACTCTGCTAGGCGCTAAGGGCGTGCGCAATGGCAAACTGGTCCTCACCACCATCGACGAATAAAAAAGCCGCCCAAGTATGAGGAGAAATCGGAGGTGTGCGTTCGCCTGAGCGAATGTGCGCCTCCTGTTTCTCATAAACTCTCATTTCAGATGCGTGCTACCCGCTCCGAATATCCGGTCCAGCTCGTCGCAGATGTCGGTACCGACAGCATTGACCTGCTCGGCCATCACGGCGACAGCCACAGCGTCTGCAGCGTCACGCAGACGCAGCTCAACGCGGTTGGAACCCGGGTAGCGACGCAGCACGGTCTTGAAGGCCTCCTGAGTACCGGGAGTCGCCAACGTGGCCGCTGTGGCATTAATCGCCAGCGTGCGGGTCTTCGGGTCGACCTCAGTTGCCGCAAAAAGCGATATCTCATCAACGATCAGCTGATCGCCACGGTCGCTGCGTTCCAGGCGCGCGCGGAACTTCACGAGCGCGTCGTCAGTCAGAAGCTCACGGACAGATTCGAAGATGTTGGGCCAGAGCACCGCGCCCATCACGCCCGTCAGATCCTCGAAGGTCATCGTGGCCATCATGTCGCCTTTTTTCGTCGGGGTGATCTTACACGCGCTCACCACACCAACGAAGGTGCCGGTATAGCCGCTCTCCTTCTCTTCAAGGCCTGCGATCGTGCAGGTTGAGCACGCGGCGATGGCATCCTCGTAGCCGCGCAGCGGGTGATCGCTCAGGAAAACGCCCGTAACTTCCTTCTCGAAGCCCAACTTGAGACGCTTGTCCCAGTCGCTGTCCTCGGGCGGTGCGACCTGCTCCTCAAAGCCCGCGTCGGCAGCGTCGAAGAGGTCAAAAAGGCTGACCTGACCAGCGGCGCGCTCTGCCTGCTGACGGCGTGCCGACTCGATGATCTTGCCGTCTTCAAGCTGGGCGAAAAGCTGGCGGCGCGGATAGCCGGTCGAATCGAAGGCGCCGGCCTTGATCAGAGCCTCCATCGTTTTCTTGTTGAGCGTCTTGTCACTGACGCGCGCGCAGAAGTCCTGCAGGGTCGCGAAGGGACCGCCGCTCTCGCGCGCCCGGATGATGTCCTCGACGACCTTCTCGCCAACGCCGCGGATGCCCGCCAGACCGAAGTGGATCCCCTCGCCCGGCACGGCGGTGAACTTCGCGCCACTGCTGTTGATATCGGGGGGCAGGACCGGAATGTTCTCGTTGCGACACTCGCCGATGTACTTGATCAGATCGTCGGTGCGCCCCAGATAGCTGGAGAGCACGGCAGCCATCGTCTCGGCCGGATAGTGGGCCTTGAGCCAGGCCGTCTGCATCGAGATGAAGCTGTAGGCCGCCGCATGGCTTTTGTTGAAGGCGTACTCTGCGAAGGGCAGGATGATCTCCCAGAGCTGCTCGGCGAGCTTCGGGTCAAATCCGTTGGCGACCGCGCCCTCCTTCCAGTGCTCCTCGTGCTTTTCCAGCTCAGAGAGCTTCTTTTTGCCCATAGCTTTGCGGAGCTTGTCGGCCTCGGCGGCGCTAAAGCCGCTCATGAGCATCGCAACGCGCATGACCTGCTCCTGGTAGACAAAGGTGCCGTAGGTTTCTTCAAGGATGGGTTTAAGGCGGTCGTCGAAGTAGCTGACTTTCTTGCGCCCGTTCTTGCGCTCGACGTAGTCGTCAGTCATGCCGGATCCGAGCGGTCCGGGACGGTTGAGCGCATTGGTGGCGATGATGTCGGAGAACTGTGTCGGTTTCAGGCGCTTGAGCAGCGAGCGAGCGCCCGCAGATTCCAGCTGAAAGATGCCGGTGGTCGCTCCGCGCTGGAAGAGCTCGAAGGTCGCCGGATCGTCAAAGGGGATCTCGTCGCGCTTAATCTCGACGCCGTAGTTGTGACGCACCGCGTCGATGGCCTCCTGGATCACACTGAGATTGCGCAGTCCGAGGAAGTCCATCTTCAGCAGACCCATCTCGGCGACGGTCACGCCGTCGTACTGCGTGATGACCGCGCCGCCCTTCGTGTCGTACTTGACCGGCACGTAGTTGCTCAGAGTGTCGCGGCAGATCACGACCGCGCAGGCATGAACGCCCTCCCCGCGCGAGATGCCTTCCAGCGCGTGAGCGGCGTCGATGATGCGCCGGGTGTCGTCGCTGGTCTCGTAGTCCTTCCGCAGGTCGCTGCTCTGCTTGAGCGCTTTGTCGATCGTGATGCCGATGTCAGGCGGGATCTCCTTACTGATCTTGTCAGGCACGCTGTAAGGATAGCCCATGACGCGCCCCACGTCGCGCACTGCGCCGCGCGCCAGTAGCTTGTTGAAGGTGATCGTCTGCGTGACGCGGTCCTCGCCGTACTTGTTGCGCACGTAGTCGATGACCTCACCGCGGCGCACGTCGTCGAAGTCCATGTCGATGTCGGGCATCTCAGTACGCTCGGGGTTGAGGAAGCGCTCGAACAGCAGGTCATACTTGATCGGGTCAACCTCGGTGATACCTGTCGCGTAGGCCACGAGCGAGCCCGCCGCCGACCCGCGCCCGGGTCCGACGCCAATGCCCTGGTCCTTGGCCCACTGCGTGAAGTCGGCCACAATCAGGAAGTAGGCCGGAAAACCCTTCTCCTCGATGACGCCCAGCTCGTAGTCGAGACGCTCCTGGACTTCGGGTGGGACGGGGTCGCCGTAGCGGTCCTTCAGACCCTTCTGGCACAGTTCGCGCAGGTAGCTGGCCTCGGTACGTCCCTGCGGAACCTCGAAGACCGGCAGGATGATCTTGTCCAGCTCGATGTTCACGTTACATTTCTTGGCAAGATCGAGCGTGTTCTTGACCGCCTCGGGATACTCCGGATAGAGCGCGGCCATCTCCTCAGGCGACTTGCAGTACATCGCGGGGTGGCTCTTCATGCGGCCTTCCGCGTCAAGCATCGAGTTTGTGCCGATGCAGATGAGCAGATCCTGGACGCCCGTATCTTCCTTCTCGACGAAGTGGATGTCGTTGGTCACCACAAGCGGCAGTCCCATCTCGCCCGCCAGACCGGCGATCGCCGTGCCCAGCTGGTGCTGGTTGACGCCACTGCCCTCGAAGGTGATGTCGTGATCCTGAATTTCCAGGTAGAAACAGCCCGGGTCAAAGGTTTTCGCATAGTACTCGGCCCACTTGCGCGCCTCGGCGGGATCGCCGTTCTCAAAGCTGCGGCTCACGATGCCGAGCGAGCAGGCTGAGGTGGCGGTAAGTCCGCTCGCGTAGCGCTCGAGTAGCTCACGGTCAACACGCGGCCGGTAGTAAAAACCGCCGACGGCCGCCTCGCTGCAAAGCGCCATCAGATTGCGGTAGCCCTCATTGTTACGCGCGTGCAGGATGAGATGGTAGAGGCGGGGCTTGCCCTCCTTGTCGAAGCGGGAGTCCGGCGTAAAGTAGACCTCGCAGCCGATGATCGGCTTGACGCCGGCCGCCGTGGCTTTTTTATAGAACTCGATGGCGCCATACATGTAGCCGTGGTCCGTGATTGCCATGGCGGGCATCTCGAACTCCCGGGCTTTCTGCATGAGCCCGTCAATGCGGCTGGCGCCGTCAAGCAGGGAATATTCTGTGTGTGTGTGCAGGTGGACAAAGGACATAGCGAAACGCTGGCCTACTGCGACAGGGGGTCGAAGGCGCTGTCACCCTTCAGGCGTTCAAGCACCATCTGATAGCCGCCTTCGCCGTAGTTCAGGCACTTGGCTACGCGCGCGATAGTCGTAGCCGAAGCCCCTGTGTCATCCTGGATGTCGGCATAGACCTCGCCGCTTTCGAGGCGCTGGGCCACGTCGAGGCGCTGGGCGATGTCGTGGATCTCGCGCACCGTGCAGACGTCAACGAGGAAGGCATAGCGCTCCTCATCGGTCTCCAGCAGAGAGAGAGCGGTCAGGAAGCGCTCTACTTCGGGTGTTCTTACTTTATCAGCGGCCATGAGTATTCTCCCTGAAAACAGCGTTGCGGCGTGATTGTCCTACCTATGATAACACGCGGCAGAATGCGACAGAGGGTCAGGGGTGTGATCGCATTTGAACACAAAAGGGACCGGCCCTTTTGTGTCAGGCAAGCCAGTCAGCGTGCTGGGAGTTCTCGCCGTGGACGCAGGCGAAGTAGGCCTTCTGCAGCCCCAGAGCGACAGGACCGGCCTTGCCGCTGCCAATCTTGATGCCGTCGCAACTGCGTACGGGCACAACTTCGGCGGCGGTGCCGGTCATGAAACACTCCTCGGCCAGGTAGAGCTGGCTGCGCACGAGCGACTCCTCACGCACTTCATAGCCGGCCTCGCGTGCCAGGATCATGACCGAGTCGCGCGTGATGCCCGCCAGTACACCGTCGGAGATCGGCGGCGTGACCAGCGCTCCGTCGCGCACGATGAAGACGTTTTCACCGCTGCCCTCACAAACCTTGCCGTCTTCGTTCAGCAGAAGTGCCTCGTGGTAGCCGTGGCGCACGGCCTCGATATGGGCGAGCCCGCTGTTCAGGTAGCTCGCGGTTGCCTTGACCTGCGGAGGAAAGGCGTTCACGGCGCGCTGACGCCAGCTGGAGATCCCCACGTCCACGCCTTCGGCCAGAGCCTCTTCGCCCAGATAGCTGTCCCAGGGCCACACGGCGATGACACACTGCACCGGCGCGTCCAGCGGGTCGACGCCCATGGTCCCGTAGCCACGGAAGACCAGTGGACGGATATAGCACTGCTGGAGCTTGTTGGCGGCCACCGTCGTCTTGACGGCCTCGCAGAGTTCGTCCAGGCTGTAGGGCAGCTCCATATAGAGCAACTTGGCAGAATTCAGGAAGCGCTGCATGTGATCGCGCAGGCGAAAGACCGCCGGACCCTGCGAAGTGCTATAGCACCGCAGACCCTCGAACGCGCCAGACCCGTAGTGAAGCGCATGAGTCAGTACATGGACCTGGGCCTGCTCCCAGGAGACCAGTTCGCCGTCCTGCCAGATAAACTCGACGCTGGGGATAGTCATGCGCCCGCTCCTTTCACTCTTCCCTGTTATGTAAAAGCGCCGCCTCAAGCGACGGCGCTTATCGGTGAGCAGTACCGTTACGTAGTACCTGAGTATACTCTACTTTCCCGCATCCGGGCTATAACCCGGGCTGTAGGTAGCCTCCGTTGAACCGACGGTGCCCGACGTCGCCCAGAGTCCCGTCAGAGGATTGAAGGGATAACTGTGAGAGAGCGAGTGAGGCGACAGCGCGAAGGTGATCTGTGTCGCATCTTTCGAAAGGACCACATGGCAACGCCCACAGACCAGTTCCTGCGCGTTGGCAGTCGTGATCTTCAACGGATCTCCCTTATCGTCCTTATCCGTGACGGTGGGCATAGCCAGATCAGCGAAATCGACAGTCCAGTTACCCAGCATCGCCACATCGTTGCGCGAACTATGCGGCCAGTCGCTCAGGCTGCTGAGATTGGCTGGGTCGGTTGCGAAGTTTGCGGCGCCATAGTGGCAGACAGAGCAGGTTGCATCTGACTGCTGTTTATAGCCGAGCGTATTCAACTGAGCAAGTGTCGCCGGATCGGAGATCATCGGACTCGCCGCTGAAAGATCACCACCGCGATGACAGGTATAGCACTGAAGCGCACCCATGCCGATGCCGACCAAAGTCGTATCATGAGGACCAGGGATGGAGGCGCCGGAGGAACCCGTCGAAATCGTGTCGGTCGTATGGGTCACACCCCCGGTCACTGATGCGGTAAAGGTTGACTCCATAGATGCAACAGCCGCCATGTCCTGAACCGCTGAAGTTTTATTGTGGCAGCTTGCGCACCAAATAGAAAAGGAGAACTGGTTCACAGCCGCCGGATCGGCGCCAACATCGCTCACGGTCGTACTTGGTTTATTCGGTACAGGAGCGGCATTCTTCCCTGGGTTGGCAAGCAGCAGTTTGTAACCATACTTCGCGCTGTCCATTGCAGCGTTGCTGCCATCTGTATAGAAGTCCGTCGGCATCCAGTTGCTCGCGGTACCGTGTACGGAATGGCAGGAGGTGCAGGACAGCGTCATCATCCCCTTGTCGGATGCTGGAACCTTCACGGCGCTGTCCGAGATCGCATGCCCGGAGTTATCCGGACCCAGATCGCTGACATTACCGCTGTTGGAGGTGTAGACCTTCGCATCAACGAAGAAACCAGTGCTGCCGACATGGCAGTACTCGCAGCCGGTCATGCCGGTGCGCAGCAGGTGGTTATCCGCGCTCGCACTCGTGGCAGCGCCGCTGCTGTCGGTACGATACCCTCCAGTATGACCGGAGTGACAGACACCGCATTTATAGGTCGTCGTGTCGTAACCGCCATGAGGACCACGACCGATAAGACCCGGCGTGGTCGCTGTGGCAGGTCCTCCGCCCTTCACGTAGTCGTTCCCGTTGGCAGGAAACGCCCCGTTAACGGAGTTTGCGCCGAAGTACGTGGGAGCAAAGGGAGTGGAAGGCCGGGGCATCGCACCAGCGCCCATCGGCGCAGCCAAGCCGGATAACGACACTGACTCAGTCATGGGATCGGCGCCGGCACAGGCCGCCATAGCCCAGAATACGCAGGCCATACCCGCTATCACCGCAAGGTAGACAAGCTTGTTCTTATGTGATGCGTACATCCGGTTCGCTCCAAAAAGGTCAGTGATAAAAGATATAAACAGACATGCTTAATGATACGCTACTGCTCCGACGATTTCAATGCACTTGCCAACGTTAAAAAGTCCTTTGGATGGATTATCTGAGCCCTGGTCACACGGACACTTTGCGCCGCTGCCTTGTCGCCGACCAGGAAGTAATCCTTGCGCCTGCTGCGCGCTGCAACCAGCACTGCAGCCGCCGCGAACTCGTCAAGATCGGGCTCCGTGTCCCTGAGTTCCTCCATATCCGCCTCGTCGCTGACTACAGCGTCTATCCGCAGATCAGAAGGAAGACGCTTTTCTGCGTAGGGTTCGACCTGCAAGGGCACGCGGACCCGGTGCAGCCGTGACAACAGGGCGAAGCCACCCTCGTCATCAGCGACCTGTTCGATGAAGCTCATGTCAAGGGTGTAGCGCGGACTGCGGAGGAGTAACTGACGCAGAAGCGAGCCCAGTATCACCAGTAAGGGCACGATGTAGAGCCAGGCCAGATTGAGGCGTCGTACCGGCTTCGGCGCAGGTTCGGGCGCAACCGGCACTGTGTCGCTGAAGACCTCGATGCGGTTGTTGTACTTATCTGCCACGTAGATCTGCCCCTTGGCGGCCGCGACGCCAACCGGATAGTAGAGTCGCCCGTCGTTGTTGCCGACCGACGATATCGTACGCAGATACTCACCTGTCTGAGCGTTGAGCATAATCAGCTCACATGACAGACCGTCTACCACAACCAGTTCGTTGTTGCTGGTCAGCGCAAGACCGGTCGGCAGACCGAACTTGCGACCCCGCCCCTGATACTGCAGGGCGTCAGTTGCCGGCAGCGGCGTGCCATAGCTCCACCTGACCACCGGGGAGGTTTCGATACTGTCCAGTGCCTGGATGCGATAGTTCAGCATGTCGCAGACGTAGAGTGTGCTTGTCGTCTCCTGCGAGAAAGTCAAGAGCGCAATCGCCGGATTATCCATCTGTGTCGGCTTACTGCCCCAGTTGATCCAGGCGAAGCTGAAAGTCCCTGACGCATCCGCGATCGCTACGCCGGACTTGGTCGTTACCACGACCCTGCCCTCTTTAGCCCTTAGCGGCGCATAGCTCACGCCAATCGGCGCCTCTTCCTTGAAGCTTACCGCTTTCTCCAGCGTCCCGGTCCGGGTGTAGATCAACAGTTTGCGTGCGGCGGAGTCGATGACATAGACCCTATCTGGCCCCACCGCGATCGAAGTCGGCGCAACCAGTCCGGCGCCCGGACCAAACTCGCGCAGATAAGTGCCGGAGGAATTGAACACCACGATGCGCGCGTTGCCCGTGTCAGCCACATATACCTCGCCGTTAGCGGCGACCGCAACATCGTTGGGCAACACCAGGTCAGTGCCGGCGCCGCGGTAGATCGAGCGCACGAAGCGGTTCGTCGCCACAGGCAGCGGAGCGTCAAAGACCGGGGGACGCGCCGTATTGTAGATCCAAGTAACAAGTAGGAGAGCCCCGGCGATGAGCAAGCCCAGGATCGTCAGTAATATCCAGGTCAGACGGCGCCGCGCAATATCAGCGGGAAACACCATCACAGCTGAGCTCCGGCCAGACGCGCAGCTTTCACTTCTGAGGGATGCTCAAGTTCCAGCTGATGCAGGCCAGTAGTCGCCGCCGTGTTCTGCGGGTCATAGGTCAGCGCCTGCAGATAGTCCGTCGCAGCATCTTGGAACTGCCGCTGCCCAGTCGCAAGGATCGCCGCCCTGACATAGAGATCAGCTGAAGCCGGCGGCACCGCGGCGGCCTGTCTCAGCAGCTCGCAGGCCTTCTCCGGATGATGCTCCTTGATAAGCGCGTCAGCGTTTGCGGCGAGGATGCTGCGCTTCAGCTCCGTATCGACGTCCTTCACCAGGCGAAGCGCCGCCTTAAACTCAGTCAGGCTCTCTTTGGTGCTCCCAGTTGCCGCCAGAGCCACACCGTAGACGTAGCGCGCCTGCGCATTCTGGGGAGCGCCCTGAGCGAGACTGCGCGCGCGACGCAGCGCCGCCTTGCTATCGCCTGCCAGGATCTCCAGCAGAACCAAGTCGCCGCGCGCCTTCACGACCGCCCTGTCACGGGCAACCGGATGCCCTGCCGCCTTCGCCGCACGCACCGCCGCGGACTCACTGTCGAGTGCCTTGAGGTAGTCGCTCTGCAGCCGGGTGGTCGGCGTGGGGCGCAAGGCTCCCGTGCTGACGAGTACGACCGTGACGATCGTCGCGATCAGCAGGACGATAAGACCCAGCGCCAGCGCGAAGGCCGCGCGGCGCTGACCAGGTTCGAGGTTAAGAATCGCTTGCTGCAGCGACGTCTTCGTCATCTGTTTCATCATCTTCGTCTTCATCGAAGTCGACGTCATCATCGTCCCGCTCATCAGCTGGCTCGATGCCGCGGCGCTGACGCGCCAGCACCCAGACCAGGATGATGACCACGATGATCAGCACCGCGCCCACAACCCAGACGATAGGCTGGGCGAAAAAGCCGTTCGCGACGGCGGCGCCAGCCTTCTGCTTCGCGGAGTCCTGCCCTTGCTGGGCTTGCTGCTGCGAGGCGAAGGCGACCTGGACAGACTTCGTGTCGCCTTTCTTCAGGTCACTGTATTCCTGCCCATAGAGCAAAACGCCGTTGCCAGCGTCAAAGGACTTCGTGCTGCTGCCCCCCGCGCCGACCATGTTCGCGGCCGGCGGTTTGATCCCGATGCGCAGTATCTTGATGTCAGTCGCCGCTCTGATCGTATACACTGCCAACGGAACGCCCCCGTTGCCCATGGCGCTCGCGCTGTAGATACTGACCGGCATGACTGCCGCACAGAAGAAGTGGTGAGATTTGGTAAGGGTCACCGAATACGCCGTCATCGCAGCCGCCTCATCAGTTTCGCCTTTCACCGCTTTCGTACCCGCGGTAGGTTTCGCAGGGTTAGAATCAAACTCGCCCTGATCCATGATGGTATAGCCACCCGGCAGATCGAAGTTCAGCGTAGCGGGCAGCGCCACACTGTCCGGCACGGCGATGGTCATGGTCATGACGGTAGTGCTGGTGCTCTCAAGGCTCACCGCAATCTGTAACGTATCCACCGCGCTGACCTCCGCGGCGCGAGCAGATAAGGGAGCAGCCAGTCCCAGGAACAACGCCGCCACGAACAGGGCGACGACGATGCGACGTGAAAAACCAACAGCGGACGTAGATAAGTTGACGGTCATTGTTACTCCTATCACAGAATGAAAGTCCGGTGTTCAGTATAGCAGACGCCTGAATCACAGTGATCTTACCGGCTGTTCAGTTCACTGATAGTGATTGGTTTTCAGGCAGCGCCCTGGGTGTTTTTCAAACACAAAGATCTAAGGAGGAAACGAAATTCCCTGTAAGAAGAGCGGCCCCCGAAGGAGCCGCTCTTACGTGCCAGAAAACTGATGCCTTTCAGACTCTTACCACCACAGGTACATGTAGTCAGTGCTGAGTGCGTCAGCTGGCATTGTTGTCGGTGCAGGAGATGGCCTGTCGTGGTTACACACCGATACAGCAGCTGCGCCTACGGCGCCAAGCGCGGTTGCTGATTGATCATCATACGGAACATGGCATTTCAGGCAAACGCCATCGGTGATGTTGCCGATCCCATCTGGACCCAGTGACACGCCTTGTAACGTCACGCCCTCGCCCTCAGTACCGTAGAGCAGGGTGAACTGCGGGTCATACATGATACTTGCAACTGAGGCGCCGGTGCCGCTCTGTGCCATATTACTCTGATACATCCAGAGGTCACCGCTTACCGCAGGAACTTGACCAATAGCGCCCGTGCCATCCCACTGATACATCTGAATATTGCGGTTACCATGCGGGAAAGCTGTTGAATTGGTAGCAACACCAACAGCATCGTGGCACTGGTCGCAACCATAGGCACGTGCAGAAGCCAGGGCATAATCAGTCGTATAGCGATAACCACCAGCCGCGTTGCCCGGATGGCATGGACCGCAGCCCTGCCCCACATTAGCAGTACTGCTGGCGCCCGGAGCAGTACGATGACCGGTGGTCATCATAAAGCCCGTACCTTCACCCAGCTGCTCACGCGTATAGGTCTGACCCCACTCGATGTTACCGAAGACTGAATTAACGTGGCACCCAGTACGTCCGCAGGTAAAGCCCGTCAAAAGCGAGCGTGCAACCGCATACGATGGCTCTGTAAGGCCAGCCGGGATTCCACCGACCGTAGTGTTAACCGTGCCGGACGTAGCGCTGAACCAAGCAAGTCCCTCAGTAGTAGCAGCTGCCGTGCCGCCAGTATTGGCGTCACCAGCCTGCAATGGGAGCTCAGCCGCAATCTGCGTATCATTAAGGCCGCCCAGCATGTAGGCGTTCATGCCCCAGTAGGCAGAGGTGCCCGTGCCGTGGATGCGGCCTTTATGGCATTCTGTACAACCAAGTGTCGGATACGTATGGGGACCACCAACGCCGTCATTAGCCCACTCAACAATCAGTGGTGACTGGGTTGAGCCCCAGGCAGTGTGGCACTCCACGCAGGAGCCGCTACCAGAGGTCAGATAGTTGTTGCTGATTACACCGGCTGTGGCGCCACCTATTGCACGATGGACGCTGTGGCAGACGGCGCACTTGGTCGTCGCGGTGGTGTAGCCACCGTGTGCGGTATTCGACAACGGATTAGCCGCTGTGATACCGTTCTTTTCCATAAGGGTGACCGCGCCACCCCAGGACAGATAGCCCGGAGTCTTGGAAGCCGGACCAGCGGGAGTCGGCCGCGAGCCGTCAGTGGCATAGCCGGCATACTGGGCGCCCGCAACTGCTGCAATAGCAAAGACAAGCAGAGCTGCAAGAGCCGTGACGAAAAGATACTTCTTCATAGTGTGTTTTCCTTTCAAAAGGGACGAAATATAGGTATTCTCTTTCATTGATTCACCTCCATTCCCCATTCCTCATAAGAATGTATTGCCTTGATAAAGCTGCTCCTCCTGTGGTAACGCAACAAATCCTCTGGATAGTTTCTGTAGTTTCTGTGAAAATTATCCGTCTCTTATTATGACTGATTGTTGCAGAACTTACTAGTGCAAAACTACGTTAATTTTTCTGTGGTCGAGTGGCGTCACCAGGCGGGCTTGAAGTCCGCAAATCCTTATGGCAACAACCGCACGGCAGACACTGAAAGACGACAGGAGCGGCTCCGGGGGAGCCGCTCCTGTTGGCGTACGACACCTACCCTACGTCTGAAAGCTTAGCGCCACAATAAGCGCGGAGCTAGCGCAGAGCGCCGCCATCAGAGCGCGCATGCGTCTGACGCTGCGGACCTCCTGGACGACCAGAAAGCACACGATCCCCAGGGCATACCAGGTCAGAAGACCGTTATGATAGGAATAAGAACCGAACATGGACGCTACGGTCCAGCGAGAGAGCGCCGCCAGCAGGGTCGCTCCCAGTAGAAAGGTCCCCAGCGAAATGAAGGCCGGACTTGTGCGAACGGTAAAGCCCTCAGGATTTCTCAGTTGTGAGAAGGCCCAGGAGACCAGCGCGAGCGCTGTGAAAAACAGCAAGATGATAAATCCCGGAAACCCGATGGTGCTTGCCGTCAGCGCAACGGGAGTCCCGAAGAAATTGATCTGGCCGATGGCCAGAGGAACAGCAAACACGATAAACGACAACAGAGCAAGTGCGCGATAGCGTGTAACCAGTAGCCGCACTTCATCTGCGAAACGTGGCTGCTCTGACATCGACTTCTCCCGTCCTTTCTGTGCTACAACCTTGGAAACAGCGCCTCGCCAACGGTAACCGGCGAGCCATACGGCAGGCCGCCCCAGGCAGCCGCCTGTTCCAGGGCCGGTGCGTCGCCTAACGCGGCAGTGCTGCTGCAGTCAAGCGGCGGCAAGCCCAGGCGCGCGAAGACCTCCGCTGAGGTATTCGGCAGAACCGGCGCCGTATAGAGCGCAACGATACGTACCGCCTCCAAAGCGTTATAAAGTACCGCCGCCAGGCGAGCTTGCTCAGCAGATCCCTCCGCGGCCTTCGCCAGCGTCCAGGGAGCAGAGGTCTCCAGATAGCGGTTCGTCGCCTTGACCAGGTCCCAGACGGCCTCCAACGCTCCCGCGTAGTCGAGCGCGTCCATCGCGGCGTCCACACGTGCGTAGAGCCCCGCGGCGATCTCTCGCAGCTCGGCGCCCTCCTCGGCATCCGTACAGACCTGCGGGTCGGGAGACAGTCCCTCGCAGTACTTGTTCACCATGTTCAACAGGCGCGAGCAGAGGTTGCCCCAGTCGTTGGCCAGGTCGCCGTTGTAGCGCTGGACCATGGCTGCCTCCGAGATCGAGCCATCCGCTCCGAAGCTCACATCGCGCAGAAAGTAGTAGCGATAGCCGTCAACCCCGAAACGTTCGATCAGGTCCGCGGGAACCGCTGCATTACCCTTGGACTTGCTCATCTTCTCGCCTTTGGCCAGGAGGAAGCCGTGCGCGAAGACCTGCCCCGGCAGGGGCAGACGCGCGGCGTGCAGCATCGCGGGCCAGATCACGCAGTGGAAGCGGATGATGTCCTTGCCAACAAAGTGCAGGTTGGCCGGCCAGCGCCGCGTGAACTCCACGAAGCGTTGCTTGTCACCGTAGCCGACCGCGCTGATGTAGTTGATGAGCGCGTCGAACCAGACATACATCGTGTGGCCCTTGTCCCAGGGCAAGGGCACGCCCCACTTCAGATTCGCGCGCGAGATCGAGAGGTCCTTCAGGCCGCCACGCACGAAAGAGACGACCTCGTTGCGTCGCGTCTGCGGCTCAATGAAGTCGGGGTGCTGCTCGTAGTAGTTGAGCAGCCAGTCCTGGTACTTCGACAGGCGGAAGAAGTAGTTCTGCTCCTTGACGTAGCGCAGCGGGCGCCCGCAGTCGGGGCAGAGGGGGGGGGCGCCTGCGCTCGTGCCCGTGCCCGTAGTGCTTGCGCCTGCGCTCTCGCGCTCGCCTGTGGTGCTTGCGCCTGCGCTCTTGCGCTCGCCTGTGGTGCTTGCGCCTGCGCTTGAGCCCGTGCTCGCGCCTGCGCTCTTGCCCGTGGTGCTTGCGCCTGCGCTCTTGCGCTCGCCTGTGGTGCTTGCGCCTGCGCTTGAGCCCGTGCTCGCGCCTGCGCTCTCGCCGGCGCCCGGGGTGCTTGCGCCTGCGCTCTCGCCTGCGTCCACTGCGGGCGCGGGCAGATCAAGGTCGCTCTCGGCCCAGTAGGTCTCGTCGGGTACGCAGTACCAACCCTCGTAGGTGCCGGGGTAGATGTCGCCGGTGTCGTAGAGCTGCTGGGCGAGCGTCTGAACCGCGCGCTCGTGCGCCGGGTCAGTCGTGCGCACGAAGCGATCGTTGCTGATGGCCAGTTGTGCCCAGAGATCCGTGAAGGCGGGGGCGAGGCGATCGACCCACTCCTGGGGCGCCTGTCCCTGCGCCGCGGCCGCCTCTTCGACCTTCTGCCCGTGCTCGTCAAGCCCGGTGAGGAAGAAGACGTCGCGTCCATTCAAGCGCTGGTAACGCGCAAGGGCGTCGGCGGCGATCGTTGTGTAGGCAGTCCCCAGATGTGGCGCCGCGTTCACGTAATAGATCGGCGTGGTCAGATAATACGAGCGCTTCTGCGCGATGTCGGTCATGCGAGTAGCTCCTTACGCTTGCAAAACTGTTTCTATCCTAGCATTTTCGACCGCAAGGGTGACAGAGGCCACAACAAAGCGGCGGAAAACCGGGGGGGCCGCCTCTGCCTCGCTCTCGCTCTCTCCTCGCCTCTGCCTCTGCCTCGCTCTCTCCCTCTCCCCGCCTCTGCTTCGCTCTCGCTCTCTCCCCGCCTCTGCCTCTGCCTCGCTCTCTCCCTCTCCCCGCCTCTGCTTCGCTCTCATCAAAACCCGAGCACTGACTGACATCGACACATCGCTTAATGTCAGGATTATGATCTGGCTTGGCAGAGAAAGACGGAAACGCACGGTTTGCGAGTAGTTTTTCACGAGAATCAGCCCTTAT
>JGI20166J26741_11465584_pt1 | contig 26158 bp, 21 predicted proteins | sample TergutCu122P5_FD_26741 | JGI IMG/M metagenome (IMG submission 26741)
CCCGCGGCGGAGTGCGCGGGGCTCACCGTGTTGCCGGACAGGGCGGCGCTGGCCGCTCAGGTGGCCGGCCCGGATGCCGGCGACCCGCAGGCGGCTGAGCGCTGGCTCACGGCATCGGCCGGCGTGTGGCGCATGGGTCTCCCCGCGCGGCGGGAGAGGGCACTGCGGCTGGTCGATGGGGGCCTGTCCGATCCGGCGGCGCTGTCCGCTGACGAGCTCGTCGAGCTGGCGGCGCTGGTCAGCGAGGGAGCCGTGCGCGACGAGTTGTGGTGCCGCCTGACCAGACGGGTGGCCGACGCGCACGTGGGGTTGTGGATGCGCGTGGTCGGGCTGGTCCCGGACGCCGGGGCTCCGGCCGTCCTGGGTCTGCTTGGCATGGCGGCCTGGGTGGCGGGGAACGGCGCCCTGCAGGTCTGCTGCCTGGAGCGCGGCATGGCACTGGCCCCATCCCATTCGCTGCTGCGCCTGGTGGAATGCGTCAACGTGCTGGGCTTGGAACCAGCCGCCTGGGCGCGCCTGCGACGGTCCCTCGGGCCGGGCGCCTTCTGAGCCGCACATGGGTCGACTACCATGGACGGGTGCAAGACTCCTACGATGCCGCTGCGGCGCAAGACCGGTGGGCCCGCTACTGGGACGAGCATGAGACGTTCCGGGCGCTGGATGACGGTTCGCGGCCCCGTCGGTACGTGCTCGACATGTTTCCCTACCCGTCGGGCGACCTTCACATGGGTCACGCGGAGGCCTATGCCATGGGCGACGTGCGGGCCCGGCTGTGGCGCATGCAGGGGTTTGACGTCATGCACCCGATCGGTTGGGATTCGTTCGGCCTGCCGGCCGAGAACGCCGCGATACGCATGGGCGAGCACCCGGCCCGCTGGACGTACGAGAACATCGCCACGCAGAAGAACAGCTTCAAGCGCTACGGCCTGAGCCTGGACTGGTCGCGGGAGCTGCACACGTCGGATCCCGAGTACTACCGGTGGACGCAGTGGCTCTTCCTGCAGTTCCACAAGCGTGGTCTGGCTTATCGGAAGAACTCGTGGGTCAATTGGTGTCCGCAGGACCAAACGGTGCTGGCCAACGAGCAGGTGGTCGCCGGCCTGTGCGAGCGGTGCCACACCCCGGTGACCAAGCGCGTCCTGAACCAGTGGTACTTCAAGATCACCGACTACGCCCAGCAACTGCTTGACGACATGACCGGCCTCGAAGGCGGTTGGCCCGAGCGCGTGCTGGCCATGCAGCGCAACTGGATCGGGCGCCGCGAGGGCGCTCATGTCGACTTCCGCATCGAGGGCCGCGACCGGCCCATCACGGTGTTCACCACGCGGCCGGACACGCTCTGGGGCGCGACGTTCATGGTCGTCGCCCCCGATTCCGACCTGGCGTCCGAACTGGTGACCGATGCCCAAAGGCCCGCCTTCGAGGCCTACCTCGAAAAGGTCAAGCAGGCCTCCGAGATCGAGCGCCAGTCGACGGAGCACGTCAAGACGGGCGTCGACCTCGGCGTCCGGGCCGTCAACCCCGTCACGGGGGAGTTCATCCCGGTGTGGGCCGCCGACTACGTCCTGGCCGAATACGGCACGGGCGCGATCATGGCGGTGCCGGCCCACGACCAGCGCGACCTTGAGTTCGCCCGGAAGTTCGGCATTACCGTGCGCATGGTGATCGACACGGGGGAGCCGGACCCGTCCCTGTCTGGCATCGCCACGACGGGGGACGGCCGGTACGTCAACTCGGGTCCGCTCGACGGGCTGACCAACAAGAAGGATGGCATCGCCAAGGTCATCGAGATACTGCGGCGCGACCGCACCGGCCAAGGCACCATCACCTACCGGTTGCGCGACTGGCTGCTCAGCCGGCAACGGTTCTGGGGCTGCCCGATACCGATCATCCACTGCCCGGCCTGCGGTGAGGTGCCCGACGAGCGGTTGCCCGTCGAACTGCCCGACCTGCGCGGCGCCGACCTGGCGCCCCGTGGTGTCAGCCCCCTGGCCGGGGACGCGGCCCGCCAATGGCGGTGCGTGCCTTGTCCGCGCTGCGGCGCCCCGGCCGAGCGCGACACCGACACCATGGACACCTTCGTCGACTCGTCCTGGTATTTCTATCGCTACTGTTCGCCCCATGACGAGAGCGCGCCCTTCGACGTCGAGGCGGTGCGTCGCTGGATGCCTGTCACGCAGTACGTCGGAGGCGTCGAGCACGCGATCCTGCACCTGTTGTACATGAGGTTCTTCGCCCATGTGCTGCACGACATCGGGCTGATCGACTTCAAGGAGCCAATGCTGCGCCTGCTGAATCAGGGCCAGGTGATCAACCAGGGCAAGGCGATGAGCAAGTCGCTCAACAATGGTGTCGATCTGGGCGAGCAGATCGACCGGTACGGGGTCGACGCCGTGCGCCTGACGATGGTCTTTGCCGGCCCGCCCGAGGAGGACATCGACTGGGCGGACGTGTCGCCCGAGTCGTCCCTGCGATTCCTGCAGCGGGCCTATCGCCTGGTCACCGACGTGACGAGCCCGCCCGGCGCCGATCCGGCGGCCGGCGACAGGGCCCTCCGGCAAGCCACGCACCGCGCCATTGCCGACATCACCGAGCTGGTCGACTCCGGACGGTTCAACGTGGCCGTGGCCCGCATCATGGAGCTCGTCAACGCCACCCGCAAGGCCATCGACCTGCCCGCCGTTGGCGGGGCCGACCCTGCCGTGCGCGAGGCGGTCGGCTTCGTCGCCCAGGCGCTTGGTCTCGTGGCGCCATACGTGGCGGAGGAGATGTGGGCCGCGTTGGGGCATGAACCGTCCATCGCCAATTCCGTCTGGCCGACCGCCGACCCCGACCTGCTGGTCCGCGAGTCGGTTGTCCTGGTCGTGCAGGTGCAGGGCAAGGTGCGGGCCAAGCTCGACGTGTCGCCGGGAATCACCGAGGACGAGGCCCGCGCGATGGCGATGGCCGATCCCGGGGTTGTGCGCGCTCTGAGCGGGCGTCCGGTGGCGAAGGTCATCGTGCGATTGCCCGGACTCGTCAGCATCGTGCCGGGTTAGCCAAGGAGTTGTGCACAGGCGGCACCGGACACCGGCCGCCATCCACAGGCCGCGCCGGCGTGCACTCCGCCCGGCGCCGCGCCGCAATGGTAGGGGCGTGAGAGATCGCCGCGACGACGAACCGCTGCGCCTGCCCGTGGCAGAGTCACTGGTTGAACGTCGTTGGCGGCTGATCGCCCCCTCGTCGCGTCTTAGCGGTGCCGACGAGGACGCCGCCCGCCGCGCCTGGTGGCCGGCTGGGCTGGAGTCCGTCGTGCGAGCCAGCCAGGGCAACGATGGCGAGGCGTTGTCCGAAGACGACGGGTTCGACCAGCCGGACCTCGCCAATTACGGCCTGCAGCGACGCGATTCGGTGGCGATGGCGCGGTGGCACGGAGTGCTGGCATTCGGGCGCGAGCACGTCGTCGTGGTCGTCGTCGCCCTGGCTGTCGGGCTGGTCTTCGCGGTGATGACGTTCCTGCACAGCCGGCCGGACGTGGTGCCATTGTCGGGGGCTGGCGGGGCGTCGCCGTCGGTCGGCGGACAGGTTTCAGCCACGGCCACGCCATCGGCGCAGCCTTCGCCGGACCCCGTCGTGAAGGTGCATGTCCTGGGGGCCGTGGTCCGGCCAGGGGTTGTCACGTTGCCGCGGGGAGCCAGGGTGCAGGACGCCATTGAGGCGGCAGGCGGCTTGGCCGCCGACGCCGATCCGGCGCAGCTGAATCTCGCGGCGGTGCTCGACGACGGGTCGCAGATCGTCATCGGCACGACGGCCCAGCCGGATGGTCGCGTCAACGGCGGCACCGGCGGCACCGGGGGCGCCACGGACGCGAAGGTCAACCTAAACACGGCGTCCCAGGCCGAACTCGAAACCCTGCCGGGCATCGGTCCGGTCACCGCGCAGAAGATCATGACATGGCGCGACCAGCACGGACGGTTCAGCGACATCAGCGAATTGCAGGAGATCGACGGCATCGGTCCGAAGACCATGGCGCAGTTGGAGCCGTATGTCTGCGTCTGAGAGCCGCGACGCACCGCCCGACCTGCGGACGGCCTGGTTGGCGGTGGCCGTGTGGGCGGGAGCTTGGTGCGGGGTCACGGGCGGCTGGGCGCTGTCCGGTTGGGGGGCGCTGTCAGCCGCCGCCGCTTGGGCGGCCTGGCGGTGGCGCAGCCGGCTGCTGGCCATCGCGGCGGCGGGCGTGGTGACGGCGGGCGGCGTGGGCGCGCTGTGGTGGTGGGCGAACGCGACGTCGCCGCTGGCGGGCCTGGCGCGCCAGGGTGCGGTGCTGACGGTTTCCGCCGTGGTGACCGGCGACCCCGTCGTGTGGCAGCCGCGCGGCGTGCTGCCCGGCCAGACGGTGGTGGCGGTCAGCGTCCGGCGGATCCAGTGTCATGGCACGGCATACGAACTACGCCAGGCGGCGTGGCTCGTGCTGGGGGTTGACGCCGACGGATTGGCCGTCGGGCAGCGGGTCACCGTCCTGGTGCGAGCGTCATGGCCAGGCGACACGCTCACACCGCAGGCGCGGCTCAAGGCGCTGGGAGACGTCGAGGTGGTGTCCCCGCCGGGGCCGGTGGATCGCGCGCTGAACGGGCTAAGGGCGGGGCTCCGGGCGGCCATGGCGCATTCGCCGCCCGATCAGGCGGCGCTGGTGCCCGGGCTGGTCGTCGGCGACACTTCGGGTGTGCCGCCTCGGCTGGTCGACGACTTCCGCGCCACGGCCCTGACTCACCTGATGGCCGTCAGCGGCACGAATTTGACGCTCATGGTCGTCTTCCTGGTGGCATCCGCCCGGGCGGTGGGGGCGCGCGGCTGGTGGTTGCGGGGCGTCACGGTCGCCGGCGTGGTGGTGTTCGTGGCGCTGTGCCGGGGCGAGCCATCGGTGCTGCGGGCGGCCGCCATGGGACTGATGGCGCTGGCCGCCACCGGCGTGTCCGCCGAGCCGGGACGGGGCCTTCGGGGTTGGGGCGTGGCGGTGGCGGGGGTCTGCCTCGTCCAGCCGGCGATGTCGCACTCATGGGGTTTCGCCATGTCGGCCTGTGCCACGCTGGGCATTCTCTGGTGGGCGCCGGCCTGGGCGCGCAGCATGCGCCGGTGGGCGCCGGCCTGGGTGGCCCAGGCCGTCACCGTGCCGTTGGCGGCACAACTGGCCACACAGCCATTGGTCACTGCGCTCAACGGCCAGGTCAGCCTGGTCGGGTTGTTCGCCAATCTGGTGGCCGAGCCGTTCGTCGGCCCGGTCACCGTGCTGGGCCTGATCGCCTGTCTGCTGTCGCCCCTCGGGCCGCCGGCCACGGCGCCCGGATGGCTGGCCGGCTGGTGCAGCCAGCCGATTCTGCTCGTGGCGACCGGGGGATCGTCATTGCCGGGCGCCACGGTGAGCTGGGGCGCCGCCCAATGGGGATTCACGGCCATCGCCCTGCTCGCGCTGGCGGCGCTCTGCTGGCTGATGAGTCGCGGCGTGTCGATCGTCCTGACGCGCGGGTGGACCAGCGTGGCGGCACTGGCGTGCTTGTGCGCAGCGGTCGTGCTTCCGGTGCATCCGCCCGGCTGGCCCGGCTCGTGGTCGTTGGTCTTCTGCGATGTCGGACAGGGTGACGCCGCCGTCGTGAAGGTGGCGGACGGCGTGGGCGTCATGATCGACGCCGGGCCGGATCCGGCGGCGCTGAGTCGGTGTCTTGGCGCCCTGCGCATCAAGCGGTTGGCGCTGATCGTCCTGAGCCACGAGCACGCCGACCACGTGGCCGGGGCGGCCGGCCTGGCCGGACGCGTGGGCATCGACCTCGTGCTCGTGCGGGCTGGGCTGACCGACGACGACATCCGGACCACCGCCGCGCTGCTGGGCGACCCGTCGTTGCCGGTCGCGCCCACCTGGACTGGCCAGGTCGTCGACGTCGGCCCGGTGCGCTGGACGACGCTGCGCTCGGGGCCGCTGATGCAGGCGACCCCCGGCAGCGCGGAGGGCGAGGATCCCCAGGCCAACAACGCCAGCACGATCGGTCGGGTCGACACCGAAGGTTTGCGCATCTTGTTCACCGGGGACGCCGAGACGGAGGAACAGTCGGTCCTGGGGGCGGGCAAGGACGGGTTGCGGGCCGACGTGGTCAAGGTGCCGCACCACGGCTCGTCCCGGCAGGACGCCGGCTTTCTGGCGGCCACGGGCGCCGCGATCGCGGTGATCAGTGTCGGGGCCGACAACGACTACGGCCACCCGGCGTCCCGCACCGTGGCCGCGCTGCAAGGTGACGGCATGCGGGTTTACCGAACGGATCTGATGGGTGGGGTGGCGATCGTCGCAGCCGCCGGCGGCGCCGTGGTCCACACCCAGCATCGCTCGCCGCCGTGACGGTGCGGCATGGCACGATAGTGACGTGGGCGAATTCGGTAAGGCGTTGCTGATAGTCGGCAGCGAGAACCTGCTGGTCGAGCGCGCCATCGGCGAGCAGGTCGAGGCCGCCCGGAGCCTGCGCCCAGGCGCCGAGCTGGTCGATCTGACGGCGGCCGAGGTGGCGGACGGCCGGTTTGCTGTGGTGATCGGCGGATCACTGTTCGCGGCCTCGTCGATCGTCGTCATGCGCGACATCTCGGGCGTGCCGGCCGATCAGGCCGACCTCGTGGTGCGCACCGCCGCCCGGCCCAGCGACGACCTGTGCCTGGTGATGACGCACCCCGGCGGCGTCAAGGGGAAGGCGCTGCTCGACCGATTGGCGCAGGCGCACGTCCCGAAGGTCTCCGTCGAGGCCGTCAAGGCCGGCGATCTGCCCGGCTTCGTGATGGCCGAGGGCCGGCGCGCCAAGGTGCGCCTGGATCTCAAGGCCGCGACCGCGTTGGTCGACGCCGTCGGCGCCGACCTGAACGAGCTGTCCGGCGCGGTGCGGCAGTTGGCGTCCGATTGGCCCGGCCAGCAGTTGGACGCCGCCCTCATCAATCGGTACTTCGCCGGCAGGGCCGAGGTCAGCGGCTTCGCGATCAGCGACGCGGTGATGGCGGGCCGCCCGCAGGAGGCGCTGGGCTTGCTGCGGTGGGCGCTGGCCACTGGCACGCCGCCGGTGCTGATCACGTCGGCGCTGGCCGGGGCGCTTCGCGCGGTGGGACGCTACTTCGGCGTGCGCACGCAAAGGCTTGGCCCCCCGGACATGGCACGCGTCGTCGGGGTGCCGCCGTGGAAGGTCAAGGACATCGCGGCGCAGTCGCGGCAATGGGCACCGGAGGCCGTCGCCCGCGGCATCGACGCGGTCGCGCGGGCCGACGCCCAGGTCAAGGGAGCCGGGACCGACCCCGGCTACGCGCTGGAGCAACTCGTCCTGACTTTGGATCGGGCCCGGCGCGGTGTGTGACCTTTGCGCCTTGTCGGCATACACTTGACGGCAATATCCGACACACTAAGGAGAGAGCATGACTGATCTGACCGATCACGGCCCCAAGCCATACGTCTTGAACATCGAGGACACCACCCTGCAGAATCCCAACTTCCGCTCCACGCTGTGGACCGGCAAGCTGCTGCAGCTGACCGTGATGGCTATTCCGGTGGGCGGGGACATCGGCCTCGAGATCCATCCCACCCATGACCAGTTCCTGCGCATCGAGCAGGGCGAGGGCCGCGTCGAGATGGGGCCTGAGAAGACTGTCGTGACGTTCAAGGAGAAGGTTGGGCCCTCATCGGGCGTATTCGTCCCGTGCGGCACGTGGCACAACGTGATCAATACGGGCGATGTCGAGTTGAAGCTGTACACCCTGTACGGGCCGGCGGATCACAAGGCCGGAACGATCCACAAGACGCAGCACGACGCGCAGATCGATCCCAACGAGCATTGATCCGATAGCGCGACGCCCCGAGCCAGGCTCGGGGCGTCGTTCGCGTTTCGGGCGATGATGTCACATCGCGGCGACCTGGGTCGCCAACGCCGACTTGCGGTTGGCGGCCTGGTTCTTGTGGATGATTCCCTGGGAGGCGGCCTTGTCCAGCGCCCGCGCGGCGAGCGACAGGCGGTCCTTGGCCTTGTCCGTCTCGCCGGCCTCGACGGCCGTGCGGACGGCCCGCACGTGGGTGCGCAGCGCGGACTTCACGGCCTTGTTGCGCTCATGCGCCTTGTCGTTGGTCTTGATGCGCTTCATCTGCGACTTGATGTTCGCCACGTACATCTGCCTTCGTCCAGGCACGCCCAAGCGACGTGCACCGCTCAACCTTACCAGCGGCCGCCCGAGCCGGGCAAGCCGGCTGACGGCATCATCCCTTGTGGGTGGTCAGCCACTGGTCGCCGGCCTCTTGCTGCGCGTCGATGACGCTCATGAGGTAGGGGGCGGCCATCGCCTCGATGCCGGCGCCGACGAGGGGCAGGCGGACGACGAGAGCGCCGGCGTATTCGACCGACGTGCCCGCACCGGCTGGTTCGATCGTGCATGTGCCCTTGAAAGAGGCCGGCAGCCCTTTGACCGTCAGTCCGATCGGGCCGGCCCAGCCGTTCTTGGTGCGCTCCCAGCCGGCCTGCAAGGTGGCGTGGATGACCGGGCCGGTGACGCGCACGGCCTCGGCGGGAGCCGCGACCTGCAGCAGCACCTGGACGCCGTCCGCGGTGGGACTGGCCTCGCAAGAGGTGACGTGCGGATCCTGCAGCGACTGCCAGAAGGCAGGATCGGTGAGCATGGTGTGCACGGCCTCAGGCTCGGCGCGGTAATGATGTCTGGTGTCGATGCGCATGACGTCAATTCTGGCACCACGGCCGGCGTCAGTGCTGCAGGACCTTGGCCAGGAAGTCCTTGGCCCGCTCGGTCTGCGGGTTCGTGAAGAACTCGTCGGGCGGCGCCTGCTCCACCAGCCGGCCGTCCGCCATGAAGACGACGCGGTCGGCGACGCGACGGGCGAAGCCCATTTCGTGGGTGACCACGATCATCGTCATGTCGTTGCGGGCCAGGTCGACCATGACGTCCAGCACTTCGTTGATCATTTCGGGATCGAGGGCCGACGTCGGTTCGTCGAACAGCATGACGGAGGGATTCATGGCCAGCGCCCGGGCGATGGCCGCCCGCTGCTGCTGGCCGCCCGACAGCTGGGCGGGCAGCTTGCCGGCCTGGTCGGCGATGCCCACGCGATCCAGCAGCTTCATGGCCGCGGCCTCGGCCTCGGCGCGGGGGGTCTTGCGCACCTTGCGGGGTCCGAGCGTCACGTTGTCAAGGATGGTCTTGTGGGCGAAAAGGTTGAAGCTCTGGAACACCATGCCGACTTCGGCGCGCAGCAGGGCCAGCGGCTTGCCTTCCTGCGGCAGTGGCTGGCCGTCCACGAGGATCTCGCCCGAGTCGATGGGCTCGAGGCGGTTGATCGTGCGGCACAACGTGGACTTGCCCGATCCGGACGGCCCGATGATCACGACGACCTCGCCCTTGGCGACGTCGAGGCTGACGTCCTTCAGCACGTGCAGGGCACCGAAGTGCTTGTCCACGTGCCGCATGGACACCAGCGGGGGAGTCGGTGTTGGGGTGGTCACGAACAAAGACTAGCAGGCGCCTGAAACGGTCGCCCGGTGGAAAGCCGGTGGCAAGATTGGGGCATGCGCATCGACCTGCACACTCACTCGGACGTGTCGGATGGAACGGACGGCCCGGCCGAGCTGGTGGCGGCCGCCAGTCGGGCCGGTTTGGACGTGGTCGCGCTGACCGATCACGACACGATGGCCGGCCTCGCCCAGGCGCGGGTGGCGGGGCGAGTGGCGCGAGTCACGGTGCTGGGCGGGTTCGAGCTGACGTGCGAGCACGACGGCGAGACAGTTCACCTGTTGGGCTACGGCTGCGACGCGAACCACGCGCCCCTGGCGGACGCCATGGCCGCCTTGCGCGAGGGCCGCCGGTTGAGGGTGCCCCGCATGGTGGAAGGACTGAATGGAGCCGGGGTCGGCATCGCCATGGCCGACGTGCTGGCGCAGGCGCAGCCGGGCACGACGCTCGGCCGTCCGCACGTGGCCGACGCGCTGGTCGCGCGCGGCTACGTGACGAGCCGCCAGCAGGCCTTCGACGAATGGCTGGACGTCGGCCGTCCGGGCTACGTCGAGCACCCACGGCTGGCTCTGATCCGGGGGATCGACCTGGTCAAGGCCGCCGGCGGGGCCGCCGTCCTCGCCCACCCGTGGGGCAGGGAATCGCGCCGCGTGCTGCCGGGGACGGTCATCGCCGGCTTGGGCGTCGACGGCATCGAAGTGGATCACCAACTCCACGACGCGCCGACGCGAGCCGCCCTGCGCGAGATCGCTTCGGAACTCGGGTTGATCGCCACAGGGTCGTCCGACTACCACGGACGGGGCAAGACCGGCCACGATCTGGGCTGCAATCTGACGTCCGAGGCCGGCTACCGGGCCATCCTGGCGCTGATCGAGGCACGTAAACTGGTGACACTATGAACCGATCGACCGCCGCCACCACGTTCAAGAGCACCACCGATGGCACCAAGACGAGCTGGCAGCGGCGCAGCGACTTTCTGACGCGGGACATCCCGGTCCACCCCGATCGCTATCGCATGCTGACCGGCGACCGCCCGACCGGCGAGCTGCACATCGGCCACTATTTCGGTTCGCTGGCCAACCGCGTGCGGTTGCAGAACTTGGGCGTCGACTCGTGGGTGCTCGTGGCCGACTACCAGGTGATCACCGACCGCGACGGCGTCGGGCCGATTCGCGAGCGCGTCTATTCCGCCGTCGCCAACTACCTGGCCATCGGCATCGACCCCGCCCGGTCGACGATCTTCGCGCACTCAGCCGTGCCGGCGCTCAATCAGTTGCTGCTGCCGTTCCTGTCGCTCGTGACCGAGGCCGAATTGCGGCGAAATCCCACCGTGAAAGCGGAGCTGGAGGACAGCGACAGGCCCATGTCGGGGCTCTTGCTGACCTATCCGGTGCACCAGGCCGCCGACATCCTGTTCTGCAAGGCCAACGTGGTGCCCGTCGGCCTCGACAACCTGCCCCACATCGAGATGACGCGTGTCATCGCCCGCCGCTTCGATGAGCGCTACGGACGGGCGGACGCGGCGCGCGCCGTGTTCCCGGAGGCCGACGCCCTGATCAGCGCGGGCGAGGCGTCCCATATCCTCGGCCTGGACGGCCAGAAGATGAGCAAGTCCAGGGGCAACACGATCGAGATAGCGATGGACGCCGACCAGAGCGCCCGCCTGATCAAGAAAGCCGTCACCGACGCGGACCGCCACATCGCGTACGACCCGGCGAACCGCCCAGAGGTGTCGAATCTGGTGCTGCTCGGGGCGTTGTGCACCGGGCGCGCGCCGGAATCGGTCGCCGAGGAGATCGGCGATGGCGGCGCCGGGGCACTGAAACGGTTCGTCACGGAGGCCGTCAACGAGAAGTTCGCCCCGATCCGGGCCCGGCGGGCCGAGTTGCTCGGCACCCCGGATTATCTGCACCAGGTGTTGGCCGAGGGCAACGCCAGGGCCAACGAGATGGCTGACGCCACGCTGGCCGAGGTGCGCCAGGCCATGCAGATGGTCTACTGAGCCACCAGGTCAGCCGTTCGAGCCACCGGCGTCCTTGGGCCGGCCGTTGCGCATGCGCCGGCGGCCCGGCTTGTTATCGGCCTCGGTCTTGCCGGCCTGGCGGGCCCGCTCGCGACGTCCGATTTCGACGGCCGCCTCGCCGCCGCGGCGGGACCTGTCATGGTGCTCGTGGCGCCCCCCACGCGGCTCCCGTTCATCGTCCCGGGCACGCGGTTTGGCATCGGCCAGCCGGCCTCTGACACCGTCGGGAATGCCGAGTTCGGCGAGCAGTTCGGGTGTCGTCGAGTAGGATTCGACGATCTCTCCGAAGGGCAGTTCGAGAGCCTTGTTGATGACCCGCCAGCGCGTGATGTCCGCCCAGTCGACGAACGTCACGGCAACGCCGGATGCCCCAGCCCGGCCGGTGCGCCCGATCCGGTGGACGTACGTCTTCTCGTCGTCGGGGCATTCGTAGTTGATGACGTGGCTGACGCCCGCGACATCGATGCCACGGGCGGCGACGTCGGTGGCCACGAGGACGGTCGCCTCGTTGTGGCGGAAGCGGCGCAGGGCCCGCTCGCGCGCCACCTGCGTCATGTCGCCGTGGATGCCGACCGCATTGAAGCCGCGGTCGACGAGCTCGTCGGCCAGGCGCTGGGCGGATCGCTTCGTGTGCGTGAACACCATGATCTTCGTGACCGTCGGGGACTGCAGCAGCTTGCCGATGATCTCGGGCTTGTCCAGGTCGTGCGTCTGGTAGACGTATTGGGTGGTCTCGGGCACCGTCAGCTTGGCGTCGTGGCCCTCCGCCCGCACGTGCACGGGCTGATGCATCTGCGACCGGGCCAGCGCTACGATCGGGGCGGGCATCGTGGCCGAGAACAGCATGCTCTGGCGATCGGGCGACGCTTTCGCCACGATGCGCTCGACATCCGGCAGGAAGCCCATGTCCAGCATCTCGTCGGCTTCGTCGAGGACGAGGTGGACGATGTGCGACAGATCGAGACGGCGGCTGTCGGCCAGGTCGAGGATGCGCCCGGGCGTCCCGACGACGATGTCGACGCCCGCCTTGAGGGTATCGACCTGGTCGTCGTACCCGACGCCGCCGTAGACGGTCAACAGGCGCGCACCGCGATACTTGTTGGCGACCTTCAGCTCGACGGTGATCTGGCTGGCCAGTTCCCGCGTCGGCGTCAGGACGAGGGCCTGCGGCTTGCCCGGGGCGGTCAGCTCGTCGTAGTCGTCGTCGCCCTCGAGCACCACGTGCTGCAGCAGCGGCAGCCCGAATGCCAGCGTCTTGCCGGTGCCGGTGCGGGCCTGGCCGATGATGTCGGCCCCCGTCAGGGCGATCGGTATCGCCAACTCCTGGATCGGGAAGGGTCGAACGATGTCAACCTCGCGCAGGGCGTTGGTCAGGCGGTCGTCGACGCCGAGGTCCGCAAAGGTTGATTCGGTGGCCATCGTCTGGCCACCGTCGTCCGGTTCTATCATTCAGGTCTTCCTAGTCAAGGGCACCAAAGCCCACGGGGCGATGCTCGGTGGTACCGAGATCGAGGTAGGCGATGCGCGCGGCCGGGATGACGAGCAGCCGCCCCTTGGTATCCGTAAGACGCAGCAGGCCGTGATCCTTACCCAGTTCCCCCTGGTAAGACTTGATCACACTCTCGGCCGTCTCGGTCGCGTCTATGACAACCTCGTGAGCGATGTCACCGACTCCGATCTTGATCTCCACCGGGACAAGTGTAGCCGACGCGGCAAAGCGGCCCGATCGTCACGCTTCCGGTGGACGCAGGCGCACCAGGGTGACGGCGATGTTGTCGTGCCCACCCAGAAGGTTCGCCCAATCGATCATCTGCCGGCAGACCGTCCAGGCCGGCGGATCGTCGTCGTCCGTCGTCGAGGCCGTCACCGCGTCGCGCAGGCTGGCCGCCATGGCGGCGGGGTCGGACGCGTAGTTCCACAGGCCGTCCGAGCACGTCAGCAGCCAGCCGGGTTGCGTGACGGTCATCGAGCTCAGCGACGGCTGCACCGCCTGGGCCCCGGGGCCAAGCCACTTGGTTATCGCGTGGGCCCCGGAACTGGACTCCGCCACTTCCCGCGTGACGCCCATCTCGATCTGGGCCTGCGCGATCGAATCATCCGTGCTCAGTGTCTTCGGATCGCCGTCATCGGGCATCCAGTAGCACCGCGAATCGCCGACGTTGCCGACCACGATCTGGTCGTGCCAGACCACCGCCACGACCAGCGTGCAAGCCCACGTGCCGGCCACCGCGGTCCCGGCCTCCGTGACCACGCGGTCGTTCGCCCGGGTGAAGGCCTCGGCCACGGCGTCGCCGATGTCGAAAGAGGCCTTGGCCCGCCGCAGGCGCTCGGCCAGGAAGTCGCAGGCGGCCTCGACGGCCAGCGCGGACGCGTCCTCGGCGTGCGCCGACGTCGAAACGCCGTCGCTGACGCAGGCGACCGCCATCGGACGCTTGTCTACGCCCAGTCCGGCCGCCATGGCAATGGCGTCCTGGTTGGGTGTGTGACGCAATCCGGTGTCGCTCGCCCCGCCTGCCCAGGCGATTGGGCGCAGAACAAAACTGTCGCGGTCACCGTCAACCTGCGATACATCGTGATCGACGGGACGCAGCAAACCCGCTGTTTCTTGCGGTGTCATCATCGTCCCCCTAGCGATGTGAGGGGGCTACCCGGCGACGGCGACGACGTGCTCGGCCTGCTTACCTTTCGGACCTTGGGCGACCTCAAACTCGACGCGAGCGCCTTCCGGCAGTGACCGGAAGCCGTCGCCCTCGATGGCGGTGTAGTGGACGAAGACGTCGGCGTCGTCGCCATCCGGCTGGATGAAGCCATAGCCCTTTTCGGCATTGAACCATTTGACGGTTCCGGTGGCCATTCGAATCTCCTAAACATTCGGGGTCCCGAAGGACCCACACGCCGCTGACATGGTGTCGTCGCGGCAACTTACGGGTTCAACTGTTCCACATGTATACCTGTCCTGCCAAGCCAGGCGAAAAACGTCAGCCCGACGTGGTTGCATAGTGGCATGAGGTTGCCGGTGCCACACCCGCTCGTCGAGCCCCCGGACGGGGTGGTCCTCGACCCGCCACAGCGCGCGGTCGTCGATCGCGTGGTGGGGCGCACGGGGTGCCTTCTGGTGACGGGCGGCCCGGGGTCCGGCAAGACGACGGCGTTGGTCGCGGCGGCGGCCGCGCTGGTGGCGTCCGGTGTGCCGCTGGCCGAGGTCGTGGTGTTGACCCAGTCCAGGACCGCGGCCCAGCGGCTGCGCCAGAAGATCATGTCGTGCGTCGGCACGACCCAGGCGAGCCCGCGCATCACCACGGTGCATGGCTGGTGCCGCGCCCTGCTGGACCGGTACGCGGAACCCACGTCGTCGCCCGCGCGCCTCCTGACAGCTCCGGAGCAGGAGTTCCGTGTCCGCGAGTTGGTGGGATCCATGGCCTGGCCGTCCGACGTGGCCCAGGCCAGTCGCACACCCGTCTTCGCCGGACAGCTGCGCAACCTGTTGGCCCGGGCCCGGCAACTCGGCCTCGACCCGGACGACCTGGCGGCGGCCGGCCGGGCGGCGGGGCGTCAGGACTGGCAGGCCGCCGCGGCTTTCTTCGGACAGTATCTCGACGTGAACGACCGCGAAGGCGTGCTCGACTACGCGGAACTCGTGCATCGCAGCCGGTTGCTGATGGCCGACGACGCGGTCCGGGCCGGGGTCGCTGCCCACACCAAGGCGCTGCTGGTGGACGAGTTCGCCGAGTGCGATGAATCGGCGGTGGCGTTGATGCGCGACGCCTGGCGGGCCGGCGTACCGATCACCGCCTTCGCGGATCCCTCGACCCAGGTGTTCGGTTTCCGGGGCGCCTGGCCGGCCGGGATCAGGCGATTCCCGGACGAGTTCGGCGATGCGGCCGGGCCGGCGCCGGTCGTTGAGCTCGCTGCGCGGTGGCGCCGGCCGGCGCGCCGCGAGGCCTGGCTGGCAGCTACCGCCGACGACGAGGCGGCCCTGCTGGCCGCCCGGCTGTGGGGCGAGCACGGCCGCGTGGGCTGGGACGACATGGCAGTGATCGTGCGCGCCGGCGGCGACGCCGTGGACCGCCTGGCCAGGGGGCTGTCGGCCGCCGGTGTCCCGGTTCGCGTCGAGGGCGAGATCCTGGCGCTGGCCGACGTGCCGGCCGTCCAGTTGCTGCTTCGGGCCCTGCAACTCGTCGTGGCCTTGGCCGAGGGGACGGACACGGCCGAGCAGTGGCTGTCGGTGCTGTGCTCGGATGTCGTCGGCCTGGACGAGGTCGACCTGCGGCGTCTCTCGCGCCTGGCGACGCCTCCATCGGACGACTGGGCGCCCGACCGGTTGCAGGTGGCGGACTTGCCGGGCGAACTGGTGCCCGTCTGGCAGAACTTCGACCAGACGCGGTCCCGGTTGCGGGCCATGGCCGATCGGCTGTCGGACTCGACGGCCGCCGGCGTCGCCTGGGAAGTGTGGACCCTGGCCGGTTGGCCCGATCGGCTGCGGGCCGATGCGTTGGCCCGCGACGAATCGTCCATGCGGGCCAATCGCGATTTGGACGCCGTGATGGCGGTGTTCGATCTGGCCGGGGCCGAGCTCCTGTGGCGCGGGGCGGGGGGCGTTCGCGACCTGATGGAGCTGGTGTCCCAGCAGGTCGTCCAGCGCGACCGGGCGCGCGAGACGCCCACCGGCGACGCGGTGACCGTCCTGACGGCCTATCAGGCCAAGGGGCGCGGCTGGCCCGTCGTCGCGGTGGCGGGCGCGGTGGAGGGCACCTGGCCGGCGCGAGGCGCCCCGATGGAGCTCTTGGAGCCGTCTCGGTTGACCGCCGACGGCCAGGCCCCGCCGCCCAGCCGGGCCGACCAGGTGGGCGCCGACCGCCGGCTGTTCGCGTTGGCCGCCAGCCGGGCGTCCCAGTGCCTGATCGTGACGGGGGCGGCCGGCGACGACGATGCCCGCCCCAGCCGGTTCTTGGATGAGATCGGGCTGCGAGCCGACGCCTGGAACCCGTCCGGCCGCGCGACGGACTCCGACCAGGCACTCTCCGTCCGGCAGTTGGTCGCGGAGCTGAGGGAATCGGCCGCCTCGCCGGACGCCTCGCCCGGCCTGGTCGAGGCCGCGGCCGGCGTGCTGGGTCAACTCAGGGCGGCCCGCCTGCCCGATGGGCGCCCCCTGGCGCCCGGGGCCGATCCCGCGAACTGGTGGTGGGTGGGCGGCCCGTCGTCGGGCGGGGTGCCGCTGGCCGAGCCGGGTCGGCCCCTGCGTTTGGCCGCCAGCGGTGTGGCGAGCCTGCTGTCGTGCCCCAGAGCCTGGTTCCTGCAACATCGGGCGGGCGCGGCGCCGGCGAGCGGCCCTCAAGCCACGTTCGGGTCGCTGGCCCATGCGCTCTTCGCGGCCTGCGCCGAGGGGGAGCCCGATTGGGCGCTGGTCCGCCAGATCATCGACGATGGCTGGCCCGACCTGGGCTATGCGTCGGCCTGGTTCGGCGAGGGGCAGCGCGACGTGCTCGACGTCTTGCTGCAGCGCTTCCTGGCGTGGCGTGACGGCCGGCCCGGACGGCGCCTCCTGGGCGTCGAGCTGGACTTCGATCACGTGTGGGCCACGCCGGCCGGAGACGTCCAGGTGACGGGTCGTGTGGATCGTCTCGAGCTGGACCAGGAGGGCCGTCTCGTCGTGATCGACTTCAAGACGGGGCGGTCGTCCAATCGCGACTACACCGACCAGATGGGCCTCTACGAGCTGGGGGCGCGGGCCGGCGTGTTCGATTCGCTGGCACCCGGAGTGAGGGCTGTGGCAGGGCCCGAGCTGGTCTGGCCGGGCGTGGATCCGCGGCGCAGCGACGTCGGTTGCCGTGTCGATGTGGTCAAGACCGACGATCTCGTGCTCAGCCGGTTGGGTGAGGCGGCCGCGATCCTCGCGGCCGAGCGGTTCGACGCGATCGCCGGCCCGGACTGCAAGTTCTGCGCATTCTGGCCGGGGTGCCCCGTCAAGGCCTCGGGGGTGGGCGATGACTGACCGACGCCTGCAGACGCCGTCCGACCTGAGCGTCGTGATGGGGCTGACGCTGTCCGACGAACAGTTGGCCGCGGCCACGGCGCCTTTGGGGCCGAGCGTCGTCGTCGCGGGTGCGGGCAGCGGCAAGACCACTGTCATGGCCGCGCGCGTCGTCTGGCTGGTCGGCACCGGACAGGTCCGGCCGGGACAGGTGCTGGGCCTGACGTTCACCCGTCGCGCGGCCGGCGAGCTGTCCGCCCGGATCGACGAAGCCCTGTCCACACTCGGCGAGGGCGGCGACGACGGGCCGCAGGTGTACACCTACGACGCGTTCGTCCAGCAGCTGCTGGGCGCGCAGGGGGCGCGGCTCGGCATTCAGATGGCACGCCTGATGACCGGCGCCGAGCCGTACGAGTTCGCGGACCTGGCGGCCGGCGACCCTGGTTTCGAGCCTTTCTACCTGCGGCAGGTTTCCCCCGGCCGGATCGCGGACGGCTTGCTCCGGCTCGATCGCGAGATGTCGGCCCACACGGTGACGCCGGAGGCCGTGGCGCTCGCGTCCGGCGAGTTCGCGTCGGCCTGCGCGCTGGCACCCGGTCACGCCGGCGGCGTCTACAAGGCCGTGGCGGAGGCCAGCCAGGCGGCCCTCGGCCGCTCCGAGCTGACGGACTTCGTGCAGCGCTACCGCGATCTCAAGGCGGCGAGCGCGGTGGCGGAATTCGGCGATCTGCAGGAGGCGGCCACCAGGCTGGCCACCACGGTGCCGGCCGTCGGCGTCGCGCTGCGTGACCTGTTCAAGGTGGTGTTGCTGGACGAATACCAGGACACCTCCTCGGCCCAGGCGGCCATGCTGGCGGCACTGTTCTCCGGCCCGGACGTCGGCAGGGGGCGGGGGCATCCGGTGTGCGCCGTCGGCGATCCGCGGCAGGCCATCTATGGTTGGCGCGGCGCGGCGGCCGACAACATGGGCGGCTTCTTCCGGCTGTTTCCCCGGCCCGACGCGTCACCGCCGCCGTCGTTCCCGTTGAGCGTCAACCGCCGCAGCGGATCGTCCATCGTCGACGCCGCGAACCTCGTGGCCCAGGCGCTGCCGGGACAACCGCTGCGATCGGACGCCGCCCTGGGGCAGGGACGCATCGAGGTTTCGTCCCACCCGTCGTGGCCCGAAGAGGTCGCCGCCGTCGCCTCGCGCCTGGTGACGGCGCACCGGTTGGGTGAGACGACGCGCTGGTCGGACATGGCGGTGCTGCTGCGTCGCAACCGCGACATTCCGGCGTTCTACAAGGCGCTGTCCGACCGCGGGGCCCCCGCCGAGATCGTCGGGCTGTCTGGTCTGCTGGCGCTGCCGGAGGTGGCGGCTCTGGTGGCGGCCCTTCGCCTGGCTCTCGACGATGGGGACAACGCCGCCGTCGCCCTGCTCGCCAGCGGGCCGGTTGTGGGTCTGGGGCCCCGAGACATGGCCGCCTTGGCGCGGCGGGCGGCCCAGCTGGCGGGGCCGGCGGCGTCGTCCGGTCCCCGGTTGCTGGACGCGGTGTTCGATCCGGGACCGCAGATCCGCGGTGCGGCGCGTGATCGTCTGGCGCGGTTGGGCGACCGAATCCGGGCGGTGCGGCGGCAGCGGCACCAGCCGGCCGTCGAGCTGGTGCAGATCGCGGCCGAACAGTTGGGCTTGACGGCCGAACTCGATGTGCCGTCGCCCTGGGCCGCGGCCGCCGGGCTGCAGGTGCGCCGCTTCATGGCGCAGGTGGCCGACCACTCGTCGAGCACGGGACGCGGCTCCCTGCGGGCCATCCTGCGCTGGCTCGACGACGAGGCCAAGCACGGCGAGCAACTGGACCAGGCGACGCCGTCGCAGGACGATTCGATCAAGCTGCTGAGCGTCCACAAGGCCAAGGGGCTGGAGTGGGACGTCGTCGCCCTGCCGGCCCTTTGCCAGGGGGTGTTCCCCAACGACATCGTCAGCGCCAATCCGCTGACGCACGATTCCGTGCTGCCGTTCGAACTGCGGCTCGACGCCGAGGCGCTGCCGGCGCTGTCCGAGGTCAGCATCGACGCGTTCCGGCAGTTCGAGACGGACCTCAAGGCCGACCAGTCGCGCAGCGAGGACCGGTTGTCCTACGTCGCCGTGTCGCGCGCCCGGCGCCTGCTGCTGGCGTCGGCCTCGCACTGGCGCCAGGGCCTGGTCAAGCCGCGGCAGCCGTCGCGCCTGTTCCAGGCTCTGGCGCAAGAGGCGTCCGGCACGGGATCGGTCTGCCTTTGCGAGCCGCCCGGGGACGTCAACCCACTCGATCTCACGGCCCGTTGCGCTCCGTGGCCGGTGGCGCTGGATGCCGAGCAGCAGACCCGGTTGGACGCGGTTGCCGCGTTGGTGAACGCCGGAACGGGCGCCATCGGGCCGTCGCTGGACGCGGACGCCACGGCCCGGGTGGCGGTCTGGCGCGCCCACGCCAACCGTCTGATCGAGAGTGCGCGCACCAGGGTGGGGGCGCCGATGCCGGTCTCCGTGTCGGCGTCGAGCCTGCTGTTGGCCGGCCGGGATTCGGCCGCCTTCGCCGCCGACCTGGCCCGCCCCATGCCGCGGCTCGTCGACCCCGCCGCGACGCGCGGCAGTCTGTTCCACCGCTGGATCGAACGCCGGTTTGCGGTGTTCACGAGCCTGGACGACATCGATCGGGACGATCCGGTGCTCGGCCGCGACGACATGGACGCGATCGCCGACCTGGTGGCGGCCTTCGAGGCCGGGCCGTACGCCGGTCGCGTCCCCCTCGGGGTCGAGGTACCATTCATCGCCGTGATCGCCGGACAACAGGTGCGGGGGCGCATCGATGCCGTCTACGCGGGCGAAGCGCCTGACCACTACCACATCGTCGACTGGAAGACATCGGCCGGGCTGACGGCCGATCCGCTGCAGCTCGAGTTGTACCGGCACGCCTGGGCGCAGGCCACGGGGACGGCGCCCGACCAGGTCGATGCGGTGTTCTATTACGTTGGCCAGGACCGGGTCGTGCGCCCGGCGCTGATGGACTTGGCCGATCTGGAGGCCTGGGTCCGTCGGCTGCGCGACGGGTCGACCATCGGCGGTGTCGCGTGAGGATCATCGCGGGCAAGGCCGGGGGAGTGCCGCTGCGGGCGCCGCTCGCCGGCACGCGCCCGACCACCGACCGCGTGCGCGAGGCCGTCTTCTCCGCACTGGCGGACTGGGCCGGCTCCGGTGGCGCGCCGGCCGACCGCCAACTCGGCGGGTGTTCGTTCCTCGACCTTTTCGCCGGCTCGGGCGCCGTTGCCCTGGAGGCCGCCAGCCGAGGCGCCTCGCCTGTGGTGGCCGTCGATTCTGCGGTGGCCGCCGTGCGCATCGCGCGGGACAACGCGACCGCCTCGGGGTTGGCGGTCACGGTGCGGCGGGCCCGCGTCGCGGACCTGCTGGCCAAGCCCGATCAGCGGTTCGACATCGTCTGGCTCGACCCTCCCTACGAGCTGCCCGAGCGGGCGTTGGCGGCCGTGCTGGAGGCCGTCGTCGACCGGAGGTGGCTGAAGGAAGACGGGTTGGTGGTCGTCGAGCGGTCTTCCCGCACACCGGATCCGGCCTGGCCGGCGGGGTTGGCTTCCACTTGGTGCAAGCGCTACGGTGAGACAGTCGTCCATTTCGCGACGACCCGGCCCACGATCAACCGGGAGCGACCATGAACTCACCCAAGACGTCGCCCGCCGTGGCCGTCTGCCCGGGTTCCTTCGACCCGGTGACGCTCGGTCATCTGGACGTGATCGAGCGGGCCTCCGCGCTGTTCGCTCAGGTCATCGTCGGCGTGGGCCGCAACTCGACGAAGAACTACCTGTTCGACTTCGACGAGCGACTCGCCCTGGTGCGCGACGCCGTGGCCTATCTGCCGGCGGTGCGCGTCGAGCCGTTCGACGGTCTGCTCATCGACTTCTGCGCGCAGCAGAAAGCCAACGTCATCGTCAAGGGGCTCAGGTTCGCCACCGACTTCGACTACGAGTTGCAGATGGCCCAGTTGAACACCGCGCTGTCGGGCATCGAGACGGTGCTGCTGCCGGGCAGCCGCCTGTACGGGGCGATCAGTTCGACGATGCTGCGTGAGGTGGCCTTCAACGGCGGCGACATCGGACAGTTCGTGACGCCGCCCGTCGAGGCCGCGGTGCGGGCCAAGGTGGCCCAGGCGTCGGCCGGGGGCAAGAAGGCATGAACGAGCTGATCGTGGATCTCCACGCGCTGGCGCGTCACCCCGGGGAGCGTCTGGAACGCCGCTTCGAGGTGCCGGCGCCCGCCGATCTGGGCGTCGGTCTGATCCGGGTGCCCGAAGGGTCGCCCGTGGCGCTGGACGTCACTTGCCAGTCCGCCGGGGACGGCGTGCTCGTCGACGCGGTCGCCAACGTCAGGCTGGCCGGCCAGTGCGCCCGCTGCCTGGCCGATTTCCAGCGCCCGGCCACGTTCGACATGCAGGAGTTGTACTTCTATCCGGGTCGCGGCCCGGCATCGGACGAGGCCGACGGCGATGTCAGTTTCGTCGTCGACGACACCGTCGACCTCGAGCAGCCGCTGCGGGCAGCCATCGTCTTGAGCCTGCCCTTCAGCCCGCTCTGCAAGGACGATTGCGCGGGCCTGTGCCCGCTGTGCGGCGCCGACCTCAATGATGATCCCGGTCATGTCCACGACGCGCCTCCCGACGCGCGGTGGGCCCAGCTGGGCGATCTGCGCTCGTAGGTTCGTCTTTGGTCGTGGCGTCACGTACAATGGACCAGTTGGCGCCTGCAGCGCCAGATCGTGAAGTTCAAGGAGAATCCGGTGGCCGTACCAAAGCGCAAGATGTCCCGTGCCAATACCCGGGCACGTCGTTCGCAGTGGAAGGCGACGGCTCCCACCCTCGTCGCGTGCGCCAATCCCGCCTGTGGCGCGCTTCACCTGCCCCACACCGCCTGCCCCGAATGCGGGCAGTACGGTCCGCAGAGCAACCGGCGGCAAGTCCTCGACGTTTGATCGTGGCCAGCAGTGAGAGTGCCGGGACGCTCGACGCTGTGCTCGATGAACTCGGCATCGTCATCGATCCGGTGCTGCGGCAGTTGGCGCTGACCCATCGCAGCTACTCCTATGAGCACGGGCAGTGCCCGCACAACGAGCGCCTCGAGTTTCTCGGCGACGCCGTGCTGGGTCTCGTGGTCACCGACTACCTCTATCGGAAGTTTCCCGAGCTGCCCGAGGGCCAGCTGGCCAAGCTGCGCGCCGCCACGGTGTCGGCGGCGTCGCTGGCTGAGGTGGCACGGATGCTCGGCGTCGGCGACATGGTGCGGCTCGGCAGGGGCGAACTGGCCACCCACGGGCGCGACAAGACGTCGATTCTGGCGGACACGACCGAGGCCCTGATCGGCGCGGCCTGGATGACCGACGAGACGCGCGCCCGGCGGCTGGTGGAGCACTTGTTCGGCCCGCTCGTAGACCACGCCGCGACACTGGGCGCCGGCCTGGACTGGAAGACGTCGCTGCAGGAATTGACCGCCGAGCGCGGGCTGCCCGTGCCGGACTATCTCGTCTCCGAGTCCGGCCCCGACCACGACAAGCACTTCATGGCCTGGGTGCAGGTCGGTGACCACGAGTTCCCGCGTGGCGAGGGTCACTCGAAGAAGCAGGCCGAGCAGTTCGCCGCGCGCTACGCCTACGAATCGATGGTGCCCGATGACGGACGATGACAAGGCCACCGACGACCGGCCCTGGCTGGGGCAATTCGTCAAGTTCGCATTGGTCGGCGCGTCCGGTGTCGTCGTGAACATGCTCGTGGCCTTCGTCATGAACAAGCTCAACGGCGGTGCGGCCAACGCCCGCAACCCCGTCTTCGGATTGCCGGGGTCCGACCTCGCGGTCCGCTACAGCTACATCGTCTACGTCGTGGCGTTCATCGTTGCCAACACGTCGAACTACCAGTTGAACCGGCTGTGGACGTTCAAGGGGACCAGCCGCCGGTGGTGGCGGGGATTCGTGCTGTTCTTCGGTGCGGGCGTCGTGGGCGCCATCGTGGGCTTCGTCGTGAAAGTGGCGCTGACCCATCCGGGATCGCCGCTCTATCTGCCGGACTGGTTCCAGGCGTCCGGGTGGCGGGCGCGCGAGTACTGGGGGCAGTTCGTCGGGGTGTTGATCGGAACGCCGGTGAACTACGTCTTCAATCGCCTCTTGACATTTCGCCACCACGCCGCCACCGCGACGTCCGCCTCGCCGGACGAGCGGTGATTGCCGGTAGACTTTCCCCAGTTGTCGCCTGGAGAAGGAACCGCGCGTGTATCTGAAGGCATTGACCCTGCGGGGGTTCAAGTCCTTCGCGTCGACGACGACGCTGACGTTCGAACCGGGGATCACGGCGATCGTGGGCCCGAACGGTTCCGGCAAGTCGAACATCGTGGACGCCCTCAGCTGGGTCATGGGCGAGCAGGGCGTCAAGTCCCTTCGTGGCGGCAAGATGGAGGACATCATCTTCGCCGGGACCGCCGTGCGCGCGCCGCTGGGGCGCGCCGAAGTGCAGCTGACGATCGACAACACCGACCAATCGCTGCCCATCGAATACACCGAGGTCACGATCTCGCGCACGATGTTCCGCAACGGTGGCTCCGAGTACGCGATCAACGGCCACGCCTGCCGCCTGCTCGACGTCCAGGAACTGCTGAGCGACACGGGCATGGGCCGCGAGATGCACGTCGTGGTCGGCCAGGGACAGCTTGACACGATCCTGGGGGCGACGCCCGAGCAGCGTCGCGGCTTCATCGAAGAGGCCGCCGGCGTCCTGAAGCACCGGCGGCGCAAGGAGAAGGCGCAGCGCAAGCTGGAGGCGACCCAGGCCAATCTGGCCCGGCTCACCGATCTGGTGGCCGAAATCCGGCGCCAGCTGAAGCCCTTGGGCCGCCAGGCCGAGGTGGCGCGCCGGGCGGCGACGGTGCAGGCCGAGTTGAGGGACGCGCGGGCCCGGTTGCTGGCCGACGAGCTGGCACAAGCCCGCGAAGCCTTGGCGGCCGATCAGGTGGCCGAGGCCGAGCGCGAGCGCCTGCGGGCCGAGGTCGAGGTCGCGCTCGCCCAGGCGCGCGATGAGGAGGCGGCGGCCGAGGCGCGCGCCGCCGAGTCCGAACCGAAGCTCGGCCGGGCCCAGGAGGCCTGGTACGGACTGACGGGGTTGCGCGAGCGCGTGGCGTCCACGCTGTCGATCGCCACGGAGCGGGTCAACCACGCCTCGGCCCTGGACGACGACGCGCCCGCGCTGCGCGATCCCGAGGCGTGGGAGGCGGACGCGGCCGAAATGCGGGCGGCCGAAGCGGCGCTGCACGGCGACATCGAGGCGGCTCGGGCTGGTTTGGACGAGGCCGGCGAGGTCCGCGACAAGGCGGAGCAGGCGGCCGCGGCCGCCGAGTCGGCTTATGCCGAGGCGCTCCGCGCGGCGGCCGACCGGCGCGAAGGGCTGGCGCGCCTGACCGGTCAGGTGGGGGCCCTGCGGTCAAGGCTCGAGGCCGGATTGGCCACCGACGAGCGCGTGCGGGCTTCGCTGCTGGACGCCGAGACGCGCACGGCGGAGGCGATGCGCGACTACCAGGCCATGGAAGGGCGGATCGCCTCGCTCGACGTGGGACAGTTGGGGCTCGATTCGGCCTTCGAGGCCGCCGAGAGCGACTGGCGCGCGGCCGTCGAGGCGCTCGAAGGGATACGTCAGCGCGAGACGGCCGCCGCCCAGAAGGTCGCGTCGCTGCAGGCGCGGCGCGAGGCGCTGGAGCTCAGCCTGGGACCCGACCTGTCGGCGCAACTGGCCGGTTCGGGAGTCGTCAACGGCATGGGCGGACGCCTGGCTGCCCACCTGACGATCGAGCCGGGCTGGGAGGCGGCGATAGCGGCGGCCCTGGGGCCGCTGGCAGAGGCGGTCGTGGCGGCCGACGGCGCTTCGGCGCGTCAGGCGATCGGTTGGCTCAAGGATTCCCAGGCCGGACGCGTGGCCCTGCTGGTGCGCGGCGTGTCGTCACCCACGCCTTCTGCGCCGCCCGCCGGGTCGCGCTGGGCGGTGGACGTCGTGGAGGCCGGTGACTTGGAGGGCGCGCTGCGGCGGGCCCTGGCCGGCGTGGTGCTGGTGGAGACGATGGCGGAAGCGGCTCGCCTCGTCTCGGCCCATCCCGAGCTGACGGCCGTTGCCAGGGACGGCGATCTGATCAGCGTCTGGCAGGTGCGGGGCGGCGCGGTCGGCAAGGACAGCCAGTTGCAGGCGCAGGCGGCGTTGCTCCAAACCGAGGACGACATCGCCGAGGCGCACCACGAACTGGAGCAGATACGTTTCGAGGGGGCGGCCGCCGTCGCCCGGGAAGAGGACGCGCACCGGCTGCGCGATGAAGCGTTGGCCAAGCTCAACGAGTCAGACGCCGCGATGGGGGCCCTGGCCGAGCAGCTGAGCGCCGTGAAGCAGAAGGCGTCGTCAGCCGAAGCCGAATCCGGCCGGCTGCGGGGGGCGCTGGAGGAGGCCGCCCGCGACAGGGTGGGAGACGAGGCCGATCTGGCGGGGCTCGAGCAGCGGCTGGCGGCGGCGAGCGCCACCACCGACGCCGCCGAGCCGGACCCGACGGACAAGGACCGGGCGATGGACGCCGCGAGGCGGGCCCGCGAGATGCAGATGGAAGCCCGGCTGGCC
>JGI20166J26741_11466695_pt1 | contig 26143 bp, 17 predicted proteins | sample TergutCu122P5_FD_26741 | JGI IMG/M metagenome (IMG submission 26741)
ATCAAAAAAGTCAGGGAATTTCGCTTGAAAAGCTCTGCGAAACCGACGGTTGAAAAAGCGAAAACGCCGCATTTGTTCTTCTTTATTTCGCAACCGGAAAAGGAATATCTGGTCGTGCCTCGTGTCTCTTCAGAAAACAGGCGATACATTCCGATCGGCTATTTGGACAAGGATACGATTTCAAGCGATTCCAACTCCATCGTACCGAATGCGACGCTTTTTCATTTCGGCATCATGACATCAAACGTTCACATGGCATGGACGCGAACTGTTTGCGGACGGCTAAAAAGTGATTACCGGTATTCAGGCTCGATTGTTTACAACAACTTCCCCTGGCCGGACGCAACCGACGAGCAACAAGCCGAAATCGCGAAACTTGCCCAGGATGTTCTTGACGCACGGGCATCCTATCCCGGCAGCACACTCGCCGACATGTACGGCGAAAACTCCATGCCGTTCCACCCGAAACTTGTGAAAGCCCACAAAACGCTCGACACCGCCGTGATGAAATTGTATGGTTTTAAGAAAGACACCCCCGAAGCCGAGATTGTGGCAAAGTTGATGGAGAGGTATCAGAAATTAGTGAAATAATATGAAAACAGAAATACGAATTGATTTAGAACACGTCAACGTAGCAAATCTTGTTACAGAGGCTGATTTTAAGAGAAAAGCCCAAGAGGTTTTGCCTGGAATACTTGTTAAAATTGGCGAGGAGGCAGGTAAAATGATGTGGGATGAAATGCAGAAGAGTTTCAGAAACATTCGAGGTTTTAAGGTTAATAACTCACTTAGTGATAAGAATCGATTCATCCGGGAAAATGGGCAGAAATACCGGAAAAACATGAAACAAAATGAAGCCCATGCAATTGAAAAGCAAATCATAGAGAAACTTAAATTGAAGAAAGAATCTCAACAAAAATCACAAGAAAATTTTATTGGAGAATCAAAAATGCCATATCAAGCCGCCGTTTATAGAATTTTTATTGCATCGCCAAATGATGTAGCTGATGAACGAGAAATTGTCACCAAAGTTATTGATGACTGGAATGCGATAAACTCAGTGAGCAAATCAATCGTACTTTTGCCGATCAGATGGGAAACGCATTCTTATCCTCAAACAGGTGCGCATCCACAAAAAATTATCAACAAACAAATTCTGCAAGATGCTGATTTTTTGATTGGAATTTTCTGGAGCCGTTTTGGAACTCCTACAGATGACTACCCTAGTGCAACAGAGGAAGAAATATCTGAGCACATAAAAGCGGGAAAACCTGCAATGCTCTACTTTTCTAAAAAGCCCTTGCCACATAATGTTGATGTAGATCAGTTGCATCAATTACGTGCATTTAAGGATGAATATAGCAAGAAAAGCCTGTTTCACGAGTATGATTCAATCGAAGATTTTCGACACGCTGTCTATAATCACATTTCAATGAAGATGAATGAAGTCCATACTCCTCAATTACAAACACCACAGAAAAATGACATAGTGGTTTTGAGTGAAGAAGCTGAAAAAATGCTGATGACTGCAAATGTTAAGAATTGTCCAATAATAAATATTGCACACCAAGGTGGTCATGCAATTGGCCCCAATGGATTCACTAATACCACTTTAGACCGACGAATGGTAGCAACTCTTAAAGCTGCTCTTGAAGAACTCGAAAACAAAGGATTTATTAGTGCTACAGGGGATAGTAGAGAGATTTTTGAGATTACTGATGCTGGCTATAAATGGTGTGATAGTAAATCAGGAAAACAACAATAAGTCATTGTTTATAACAACTTCCCGCGGCCGGACGCGACGGACGAGCAAAAAGCGGCGATTGCAACAAGAAATAGCAGCCCCAAGCGTCAGCGCGGGGGTCGAAGCGTTGGGAACGAGCCATCGGAACAATACCCCGTCGCTTACGCTCCGGGCTGTTATTGAATCTCCGTCATTTTAAGTTTGGTGAGGTAATCGATTAAAAATGAACAATTACTGGCGAAACAAAGTGGTGCTGGTCACCGGTGGGTCGAGTGGGTTGGGGCGGGTCATTGCCGAAGCGTTCGGGCGTGCGGGGGCGCGGCTTGCGATTGCCGCTCTTGAGGAAGCGGATGTGCATCGGGCTGCCGGGGAAATGCAAGAATCCGGCATCGAGACTGTTGCAATTTGCGCGAACATCACCCGGCAACAAGACGTCGAACGCATGATGGCCGAAACGGTGTCGCATTTCGGGCAACTTGACGTGTTGGTCAACAATGCCGGGCGCTCCATGCGCGGCGGACTGCTCGACACGACGCCGGAACAGTTTCAATCGTTGTTCGACCTCAACGTCCTCGGAACGATCCGTTGCACGCAGGCCGCCGTGCCGCACCTCCTCAAAACGCGCGGGCATATCGTCAATATCGGTTCGCTGGCCGCCAAAAGCGCGTCCCGCTGGATCGGCGCGTATCCGGTCTCAAAATTCGCCGTTGCCGCTTTTTCGCAACAGTTGCGGCTCGAACTCGGCCCGGAAGGGGTACACACGCTGCTCGTCTGCCCCGGCCCGATCAAAAGGGACTCCGAACGGCTTTATCCCCTCGAAGGAACGACCGGCATTCCCGAAAACGCGCTCACGCCGGGTGCCGGCGTCAAGGTCGGCGAGATCGACCCGCAACGACTCGCTGCAAAAATTCTGAACGCGTGTGAACGCCGCAAGCCGGAACTGGTTCTGCCTGCCAGAGCCAGATTGTTGTTCGCCATAGCCCAGCTTTTCCCGTCCTTCGGTGACTGGCTCGTACTCAAAAATACGTAAGTGCCAGAAAACCAGAGCATGCAGCGTAAGCAAGTGCCCGGAATGTCTATTTGCACATTGATTGGGGTACTCGCTTACGCTTCGTGCTCTGATTGAAATGACCACGTTATTTTTTCGCGAGTCCCAAGCCCCCGCTCTAAATCAGTTTTTTTCGGACGGCCCAGACTGCTGCCTGCGTTCGGTCTTTCAATCCCATTTTACGCAAAACATTCTGAACGTGTTCCTTGATGGTTTCGACACTGAGGCTCAGGGAACGGGCGATTTCCTTGTTGCTCATTCCAAAGGCGATATGCCGCAAGACCTGCATCTCGCGTCCTGTCAATGGAATTTCACGTTCCTGCGGCACCCGCTTCATACGCATCAAAAGTTGCACCTGATTCAAACGGTGTGACGCCGAACGCGGATGATTGTTGCATAAATTTGTGATCGCATCGCGAAAAACCGTCATCGAAGCGGATTTCTCAAGGTATTCCTCCACCCCAATGACGGCGGCTCTTGCCAAAAAAGTCGGATTATCGGTTCCCGTGTAGACAAACACTTTCACTTCGGGGAACGTCTGTTTCAACCGGTCGATGTTTTCAAGGCCGTTCCAACCGGGAAACAAAACTTCCGTAATGATAATTTCCGGTTTCCCCGTTTCATAGAGCGGGATCATGTCGGTATCGGCGGCACTTTCGCCCGTGATATACAGATCAAGACGTTCGTATTCTTTCGTTGCGAACAAGTGTCGCAAACCTTGCCGGACGATTTCATGCGGATCAATCAGGGCAATACGGTGTGACATGTTATTCTTCCTCAATGCGGAATACGCGGAAGGACGGAAGAGACGGAATTCCTATCCTGAAAATATTCTTCGAAAATTTCCGCCTATTCCATTTTTCCGTGTTCATCTAAATACTTGTCTCCTGCGGTAATAAAACGATTATATGGAAAAATGAAAAACTTATCAATCCAAAGCACAAATCCAAACGACGCTTGATTTTGAATGCAAAATGGGTAAAATGATCGAAATGTTGGCAAAATAAGCGGGGAATGTGAAAAAAAGGGGGGATTGTGACCAGCGACAACAATAAGATTTTGATCGTTTCGAAATCGTTGGAGGAAGTCGAACAGGTCGTTGGACGTTCCATCGCCGAAGATGACAGCATGGAATGGATCCCATCGGCGACCGAAGCGATTTCCCGGCTGTTCCAGCAACGGTATCGCGGACTTTACATTTCGGAAAGCATGCTCAACGAAGTCCTTCAGGAACGACTTCGGAGCGATTTGCATGCACTCGTGGAGATACTCCCGTTCGGGATCGCCCTTCTTAATGAGAAGGGGAATATTTTCTGGTTCAACAGTGTTTTTGGTGAAATCGCTCAAAAAAAACGGATACTCGGCGAGCCGTTTTACCAGGTTCTCGACAAGCCGGAAATCGGTGGACCGGTTTTTTCGCCGTTTACCATTGCACGTTCAGACAAGAAGCCTGTTCTCACGACCATTAAAAATCTGCATGGAAAAAACTACCAGTTCCATCTGATGCCGCTCCTGAACAACGAAAGAAAAGTGCACGGTTTTCTTGTCGCATTGGAAGACATCACCAATTTGACGATTGTCAATCAAAAATTGCAGGCACTGCATTATGCGGCAGGGGATTTGGTCGACTTGACTCCCAAAGAACTGCTCGACATGAGCGTTGAAGATCGGATTGATTTGCTCAAATCGAATATTGCAAGATTTATCGACGAAATTGAAATTCTTGAGGTGAATGTTGTTGAGATTCGACTTTTGAATCCTGAAACGCTCGAACTGGTACCGCTTCTTTCGATCGGCATGTCTTCGGAGGCGGCTGCCCGAAAATTGTACGCATCCACGGAAAACAACGGGGTGACGGGGTTCGTCGCCAAGTTGGGGAAAAGTTATTCGATTGAAGACACGCAGGACGATCCGCTTTACATTCCCGGTTCGCAGGGAGCGAAAAGTTCGTTTACCGTGCCGCTCCTGTTTCACGACGAAGTGATCGGGACGCTCAATGTGGAAAGCCCGATCCCCCGGGCGTTCAGCGAGATTGACGAACTGCTGATCAAGGTTTTTGCGCGTGACGTGGCGATGGCGATCCATACGCTTGATCTTTTATCGGCGGAAAAAGCGAGTTCTGCAGCCGCCAGCGTCGAAGCGATTCACAGCGAAGTGGCGTTGCCGATCGATCAGATTCTCAACGACGCGGTCAGTTTGTGGCGATACGTCGGTCTTGCGCCCGAGTTGCAAGAAAAATTCAAACGGATTCTCGACAATGCGCGACAGATCAAAGCGATGATTCAGCGGGTCGGTGAAAAAATGACTCCAGCCCAGGCACATCCGACCCCTCCGGACAAAGTGCGGCCGCTGCTTGATCAAAAACGGATTCTGGTCGTCGACGATGATGAAAGCGTGCGTCGCTCGGCCCATCGACTCCTTACCAGTTACGGTTGCATCGTCGAAGCGGCGACGAATGGCGAAGACGCTTTCATGATGGCGGAAACGGCCAAATACGACGTGTTTATCGGAGCGATCAAACTTCCGGACATGGACGGTTATCAATTTATGTTGAAACTGGTCGATCTGCTTGGCATTGATCCGCCGCCGTACATTATGATGGTCGGGTTCGGTTACGACGGCAATCACACCCGGGTGAAAGCCAACCAACGCGGCCTGCGGGGAGTGCTTTTCAAACCATTCCGCCTTGACCAGTTGCTCAACACAGTTGAAAAAGTGCTGTCGGAACTTTAGGCACAGGAGGGGGGCAGGGGGCAGAAATCAGGGGGCAGGACTTTTGCATTCCTGTCCCCTCTACTGTTTGAATCATTTGTTTTTCTGGAGGAATCGTGTCATACGAAGAAATCGGACAACTGATCGCGACGCTTGAAAACAATATTGCCGGTGTCGTGTTCGGGAAAAAGGGGGTGATCCGTCAATGTCTTGTCGCATTTCTGGCGGGGGAGCATATTTTGCTCGAAGACGTGCCGGGGCTCGGAAAAACACTGCTCGGACGCGCCATTGCCCGGAGCGTGAAGGGGATTTTCCGCCGCGTGCAGTTTACCCCGGACCTTTTGCCCGCCGACATCACCGGCAGCAGCGTGTATCATTCGAAAACGCATGAATTCCAGTTTGCCGAAGGGCCGGTCTTCTCGAATGTGTTGCTTGCCGACGAAATCAACCGCACCACGCCGCGAACGCAAAGCGCGATGCTCGAGGCGATGAACGAACGACAGGTTTCGGTCGACGGGAACACATATCCGCTGCCGCGCCCTTTCATGGTGATCGCCACCGAAAACCCGATGGAATTCGAAGGAACCTATCCGCTCCCCGAAAGCCAGCTCGACCGCTTTTTGCTCCGTATTTCCGTCGGTTATCCGAATCGTGAAAGCGAGTTGCAGGTGCTCAAAAGTCATCGTCTCGGACAGCCGATCGACCGCCTGGAGCCGGTGATCAGTTGTGAGCAGGTGATCGCCATGCAGGACGCCGTCAAACAGGTTCGCGTTGATGAAGCGATTGATCGTTACATTCTTGATCTTGTCGAAGTGACCCGGCACAGCGAGGAATTGTACGCCGGCGTCAGTACGCGGGGGGCCATTGCGTTGAGCCGGGCCGTGCAGGCGCACGCGCTGATTGAGGGACGAAATTTCGTCGTGCCGGACGATATCAAGTCGCTTGCCGTGCCGGTGCTTGCCCATCGTGTGATCACAAAAACCTACAGTCACGGAAGCCAACGCGAAAACGTCGAATCGCTGATCACGCATTTCGTCGACATGGTGCCTGTCCCATGATCTGCCCGTCCCTGATCAAAACGGGTCTTGCGGCATGTTGCGCGGATGGTGTGGAATCTGTTTTTCCGGTGGCAAAAGACCGGATTGTTCCGCCCATAATTCACGATCTTCGTCGCTTGCATAATAACGAAGCCAGATTTCCGGATCATCCGAGCCATCACGGGACGAGCAATCCCAATGCAGCGAACCGGCGCGATCGTCAAGTCGTTTTTCAGAGGAGGGTAGAATATTGCAACAAATAATACGGTACAATTCCCGATCCGAAAGATGATCCGTAAAGTCAAGTACGATGTGATTTTCGTACAATTTCAGAATCAATTTATTAAGAATAGCCGTAAGGGATTCGTCATCAAGAGTTTCCGTCAAAGGAGGATGAAGTTCCGGCTCGAACCATCGGTAAATCGGGAGTACCGGGGCTTTTTCCCAGGCAAGCATGGCCGCTAGGTATTCGTTTTCAATCCGTAAAGGAATACGCTGCATAATGATACGACTGACGGACTCGTCAAGATACGGTTCCAGTTCCGAACGCAACTCAGCATTGCGCAAAAGTTCGTCTATATCATCAGTCAAGACATAGTCATTCATTGGGGACAACCTCGGATTTTATTCTGAAACAACGGAAAGGAGAGTTCAATGACATGTAATTTTGTACACAGCATTTTGTACAGGCGATCATCTGTTCCTTGCCTCTTACTACGTTTCGACTTTATCAAAATTTGAAAAATCTTCAAGGTTTTTTCGTGAAAAGTCAGTAAAACTGAAGAGTCTTTCGCAGTATAATGAATACAATCCGTACAAAACAACAGAATTTCAAGAAATACAAATCCGACTTGATTTGGATTTTATCACGAATCAGAGATTCCGCACAAATGATTCTCATTTTTTCATGGAAAAAAATTGCCGGTGAAATATCATGGAAGTGCCATTCTCTTGTTGAGGATAAATCATCCTGATGTTATAATATACCAATTACGGTATTAATCTGTGCTATGAACTCTGATCCTGGCGATCAGAATTTCTTTATGCCAATATTTGACGTAAAATGCCCATTTTGTCAGTCTTTCTATTCATTGGATGATTCGTTTCTTGATCAACAAGGGGCGTGTCGGCATTGTGGAAATACATTTCGTTTTTCTCCGCTTCCTCCGAATGAGACCAACCAAGCGGCGATAGATTTTTCTTCGTCGCAGACCAAAACCGTCGCTCCGCAGCCCTCTTTTTCCGAGGGTCAAAAACCGACCGACCAAAACCCGACCGGATTGCGTGACGACACGTCATTTTCCGTTTATTTCGGCATTTCGGAAGGGAGGCGGTCAGGAAACGACACTCGTTCCGAAAATCAAAATCAAGCTGAACAAAATCCGCAACAGGCTCCTCTTCATTTTGCCGATGATGCCGGCGAGTTGCTTTCCGACGCAACGAACTGGAAAATCGGCGATGTTCTACTCGATGTTTATGAAGTCCGGGGGATGCCGAACGGCAAGGTCTATGCCGAAGGGGGTGTCGGGGTTGTTCATCGTGTTTACCATCGCGAGTGGGATGTCGAACTTGCTCTCAAAAGTCCCAAGTTGAATATTTTTCGAACGGAAAACGGGCGTCTGAATTATGAGCGTGAATGCCGGACATGGATTGACCTCGGTTTGCATCCGAACATTGTCACATGTTATCTCATTCGCCGGATCAATGGAATTCCGCGACTTTTTGCCGAATTGGTGCCGGACGGAAGTTTAAGCGACTGGATTCGCAGCGGACGTCTTTACGAAGGGACACCGGAGGAAATCCACAAGCGAATTCTCGATGTTTCCATTCAATTTGCCTGGGGGCTTGATTATGCCCACCGGCAAGGGGTGTTGCACCTTGATATTAAACCGGCGAACGTCATGTTTTCGGGAACATTGGTCAAAGTCACCGACTTCGGTCTTGCCCGTGCGGTCGCGGCGGCGTCCGGAAGCAGTTCCGGTTCAAACGGACGGCAAACGATCGACACGATTTGGGAGGGGATGACTCCCGGCTTTTGTTCGCCGGAGCAATTCCAGGCATATCTCCTTTATCAACAGAAAGACAAGCAGAAAGACAAGCAGGAAGACAATACCTCCATCAATACCTCCATACCTCCGGTGACCCGGCAAACGGATATCTGGTCGTGGGGGGTGAGCGTGTTGATGATGTTTTTTGGTCGTCCGCCGTGCAAAAAAGGGGGACACACGGCCGCAAAGACGTTCGAGCAATACCTCAAAATGCCTCCGCCTTCCGGCAAGCCGAAAATGTCGGAAGGGGTGATTGCGGTCTTGCGGCATTGTTTTCAGGAAAATCCGGAGGACAGACCCAAGTCGATGTCCGATGTCGCCCAGCGACTGATTGCGGCGTATCAGGAAACGTTTCAAACGCCGTATCGGCGAACACAGCCAGTTTTAACCGCATTGACTCCGGAGTCGATGAACAACCACGCGGTCTCGCACATTGATTTGGGCAACATCAGGGAAGCCAGAGAATCGTTCACGCAAGCACTTCGCATGTGCGCATGGCAACCACAGGTGACCTACAACGAAGCGTTGCTTGATTGGCGAACAGGAAAAAAAGACGATCTTGCAACCGTCGCCCAATTGGAGTCTCTCGTCCATTTGCGGCCGGAAGACGCCGTGTCAAGACATGCGTTCGGTTTGATTCAGCGGGAACGGGGGAATATCGACGAATCGGTTCATGCACTGCAACACGCCGTGGAAATCGATCCGCAGGAAGAATATCGCAGGCATTTGCTGGCAACGAAGGAACTGGCCAAACGACCGGTGCGCTGTATCGAACGATTTCGGATTTGCCCCCTTGATCAGCCGTTCGTGTACCTGAGTCCGAACGAGGATTTGATTCTTTTCGCGCTTTCCCACGAAACGGTTGCGATTCATGAAACGGGCAACGGTCATCTTTGTGCGCGTTTCCGGAGGAACAAATCGGGCACTCCGACCGCAACCAACACCGAAAAAGCGACCAGCCGGCTTGCCTTGTCCAGGAAAGGGAAAGGCTGGGTCGGCGATGACACGAATCAGCCGGAATACAATCCGAACGCATTTATGATCAATGATTCCGGCTCACTCATCAACCTGACTTCCGGGTTGTTGCATGACATGTTGTTTGCCGGGGAATCGTTTTCCGTCCTGAGCGAAGACCTGAAGTGGGAACTGACCCGCGGCACGGAAAAAGGGACGTTTCAATTGCATCAGGTCCGTGCCGCGATTGAGCCGGTGACGTTCCGGCATGTCGTCTGGAACAAAAGTGAAGAACAACTCGACCTGTTGTTGCAACAGGATGTCACGAACGCCGTTTCCCTGGAAGCTGGCGTTCGGAATGCGGCCGAACGGAAAGAAGAGGAGGCGTTGGAATCCGATTTCATCGCGTCGGCGGTTCCCGTGATGCGGCGACAAAAGATCATGTATGCCGTTCGTCTTGAAGATCATAAGGCGAAAGTGATTGTGGCAAGAGCCGTCCCAGGCCAAAAGAATTCTGATCCACTGCAAAATACGAATCCGGAAAGTCACGACACAAACACGTCGCAAGCCGGCACGATCCTCGAGAAAAAAAAGACCGGTTCATTGATCGCCCATGAAGGGGAAGTTCATGCCGCTTACACGACACCCGACGGACGATTTGCCGTCACCGGCGGCAACGACCGGACGGTTCGTTTCTGGATGCTTGAGTCGCAACAATGCGTGAGGACGTTTCGTGGCGGTGAAGGGGATATCAAAGCGATTTATGTCAGTCGCGACCGTCAATTTACGTTGTCGTTGGCGGACGGCGTCGTTTTGAAAATGTGGGACACCGATCTGTTGTTCAACAAGTCAAAACAACTGCATGCCCCGATGATGTTGTGTCTTGTCGCCAGTTTGGAGGAATTGACGCAAAAACAACAAGAACTCGCCGGGATGTGCAACCGGGCGAAAATGTCGGCGGCTGCCGGGGATATTGCCGATGCCATCCGTTGTATTGAAAAGGCGAAAACCATCAACGGTTGGGAAACGGTCAAAGGGGAAATCAATCAATGGGAATTGTTCGGTCGTTTTTCGATTCGCTCGCAAGTGGAAGAGACCCTTTGCAAATCGACGTTTCCCGATCATGGAGACGTCGTTTCATCCGTCGCGATTTCTTATGACGGAAACACCGCCGTTTCCGCAGGTCGCGATCACGACATTCTGGTTTGGAATCTTTTGAATGGTCATTGTGAAGGGGTGCTGTCCGGGCATTACGATTGGGTGCGCGCCGTCGATTTGACATCGGACGGCCGCTTTGCCGTTTCGGGGAGCTGGGACCTCAGTCTCCGGCTTTGGAACGTTGCCACGAAAGAGACGATTCGCAAATTCGACGAAAAAATTCGTTCGGTCAATTCCGTCATTTTTTCGCCGAACGCCCGGACGGTTGCCGCGTCGACGGCACTGGGGCACGTTTATCTGATTGATCCGGTGACCGGAAAAACGCTTCAAAGCTGGGTCGCCCATGAAGGATCGGCCAATTCCGTTCGTTTCAGTCGTGACGGTCGATACCTTGTCACCGGCGGCGATGACGGAAAAGTGCGTATTTGGGACATGACGGACAAAAAATTGCGGTCCTTCGAGATTGCCGAAAATATTTCACCGATTACCGCCGTTTGGCCGACCACAACGCTTTCCCGGATTGCCGCGGCTTCCCGTGACGGTGTCATTCGTTGGTTTGGCGTCGGCCGGAAACCGGAAAAATCCCTGTTCGAATGGAAAGGGCACCTTGCCGCGATCACTTCGCTTGTCATGACACCCGATGATCGTTGGATTATCAGCGGTTCCAAAGACAAGACCGTGCGAATTTGGGATGTGAAAACCCAAAAGACGGCCAAGTCCCTGGTGCTGCATACCGGCAGCGTCACCGATATTGCATTGGATCTCTCCGCATCGCGGCTTCTTTCCGCCGGCGAAGACGGAACGGTTCGTCTGTGGAATATCGACTGGTGTTATCGGTTTCCCGGCTGGAAAGACAGCAACCCGTTGTTTGAGGAATATCTTCGCGTGATACTGGCCGTTCATGCGTCCAGACAAACGGTGTCCACATCCCAAAGCGGAGCTTTTCCGGTTGCTTCTTCCGTTTCTTCCTCCATGCTGAATGTTACGTCGAACATCATGCCGAATGTGGACGAACGATTATTTCGAAAAATCCGGGCGGAACTGGAATTGCGGGGGTTCGGCTGGATCAAACCGGAGTCGCTCCGGCAACAATTGCAAAAAATGGATTTCAGTGTTATTTCCGGTCGGCAAGAAACGGCGCAATGAGTTTTATTATACCCTCACAACGTCAATATTGTGCCGCCACTAAAATTTGAGCTTGTCCGATGAATCGCCTGCATCGCCGACAACGAAAAATCCCGTTATTTTGCGAGTATTAACAATTGTCGGTGCAGCAGGCAGCCATGGAAGCAGTTCAAATTTTATGATCGCATCTATAAGTTGTTATTTTTGAGGTTTTGAAGATATGGTTGCATGAGAGTATCGACCAACGGGAGCGGAAAAACTCCAAACCAATTTCCAAACAGTTCTATAAAATACGATTCAATGTTCCAACGCCAATATACCGAAACCGGTTGAGAATACCCGACGATGTGACACGGGAGTCCGTTTTCCCAAAGGGTAAACGGACGCGCTCACCGGAAATTTCAATGGGTTATAGTATAATACCACAACGCAATCAACTCTGACGTCGCCGATCGTGATTTGTACAGAACAGTCTGCGAATACGACCTCGCCGCCAAATCGGAACATGAAACGGAATTTTTGAAAACATTGAAGCTGCTCGAATGACCGCCATTTTTACCTTGCCCCCTCGAACGGGGCGGCGATCGCGGAATATTGGCAACCCGACCGCATCGCCCGGCAATATGACGGTTCTGTCCGGCTTGTCATTCGATGAATGCCGGTTTTTTGTTTTGCAACGCTTCGATCTGTTTGTGACAGATCAGCAGGGCGTCGCGTGCCAGTTGACCGTCGAGAATCGGTGACGTCGTCCCTTTTTTCAACGCGTTCGTCACTTCGGTGATCTCATGGACAAACGCTCCGATATCACCGAGCGATTCGAGTTCCGGCTTGTCGATTTCCCCTTGCTCGTTGAGAACGGTGAGCGGTTGTCCCATAAACGAGTCGAACAGAATCGTCGCTTTCTCGAAATGGATTTCGTACCCGTGTGTGAACGGGCGTCCTTGCTGTTGGATCGCCCCGCTGGTGGCGGTGACCACCAGATTGGGATCGTCAAACACGAATTGCGTGTTGAAGTATTCGGGAACGTTGCCGCGAAGCCGTCCAACGGAATGCACCATTTTGGGCATTCCGAACATCACGCGGATGAAATGGGCGTCATGCACATGCAGGTCGAGCATCGGACCACCACATGTGTCCATACTGTAAAAATTGCTCAGCCATGTCGGGTCGGAGATGATGCGATTGAAATGTCCGCCAAGCAGCTTTCCGAATTTTCCGTTTTGTGCCGCTTCCCATGCAAAACGATATTCGGAGAAAAACGGGAGTACGTGTCCGATCATGAGCGTTTTGCCCGATGCTTTTGCCGCTTGCACCATGTTGTCGGCGTCCCGGGTGAAAAGCGAAATCGGCTTTTCACAAAACACATGCTTGCCCGCGTTCAGGGAAGCGATCACCGCATCGGCGTGTCCCGCCGGCGGGAGGCAAATGTCGATCATCTCCAGTTCCGGATCGGCCAGCATGTCGCCGAGGTTCTCATAAGTGTCGATCCCTTTCAGGTCCATGATTTCGCCTTGCGGTCCGAAATTCCCCTTGATTTTTCGCCAGTCCCCCCGGAGACGTTCCGGAATTTTCTCGCAAATCGCCTTGACTTCGACCCCGGTGACCTGTTTGCAGGCCAAAAAGTGGATCATCCCCATAAAACCGATACCGCAAATACCAACTTTCATTATTTGTTCTCCTGATGATCTTTTTGTGATTGACAAGCAGCACGAAACCCGGAAGTTGCGCCGCGCTTCACTTCCGGCTCTTTGCATTCTGTTCCCGGTTTCTAGAGTGCATTAAAAATGGTGGGGAGATGTTATTTCAATGAAGGAGCGACCAACGGGAGCGGAAAAACTCCAGACCAATTTTTAATTTGATCTAAAATATGGAAAAAACGCCTCCTGTTTTACGAATTGGTTTCGAAAATTTGATCGAAACCGGAGTCGGATGTGTCGACGAGACGCACCCGTTGCGCGATCACCCGCAGCCGGGGATCGTTTTTGAAAACGTGAAACCGTTTGGACTCGTTGAAATTGAGCGGCTGGTGAGTGACAAGGATCAGATCGGCGTTCGGGTCGGAAACGGTCAATGTTTCAAAAAGCAACTCAGCGAGTCGGTCTTCTTTCATGATTTTCAACACGGCAAGACGTTCGAGGATTTGTTCCAGCAGCGGGGCCGCAGACGGACCGCCATACAATTCGATTTTTTCCTGAAACGTGCCGAATGTCAGGTTGCAACCGCCGCGACGTATGATTTCCGAAGCAAGCGTTGCGGCAAAACTGACGGCAAGTTCGACGTTTTCTTCAACGATCGGCGTTGTCATTCCCGGCTGGAAAAGGTCAAGCAAAATCGCAGCGTCCCGGTTCTGATGCCGTTCGTATTGTCGCACGACCAGTTGATCGTGTCGTGCCGACGCCCTCCAGTGAATCCAGCGTTTTGCGTCACCGTGCTGCCAGCCGCGGACACCGAGAAATTCCCCCGTCACGCGGCTCGGACGATAACGCTTGCGCAAAACGGTTTCATTGGCGTCATGTTGTCTCGTCAGCCAATGGGCGGCAAGTTTTCCGATGCGCGGAAGCACGTACATTTCAGCGGTTTCCCCCTCCGTGACCGTACTGCGAAAAAAACCGCACGGGAAACGTGTCGACAACGTCATCGGAAGAAAACGGTACTTGCCCCGGTCCGGCAACCGGCCGATATAGCTTTTCCGCTTGCCGTCGTTCGGTTTCACGAAGTCAAAATAAACCGCCGGCTGATGAAGCGGCTGTTTTTTGCCCGTTCCCGAATCGACGACTTCGATGTGGTCTTCGGCGATTACCCCCCAGGACGAAATTTTACTTCGCGGGTTGGTCAGTTCAATTTGCGAAACAAACGTGTCGCCGGCATGAACATGCGACGGAATTTTTCGCCGGATTTTCAGTTTCCGGATGGTCCGGCGACTTAACCACCATGCGATAAAAAGCGGACAAACCAGCAGCGATGAAAAAAGGAGCATCGCATTGACCTGACGCAACAGAGACGCAAACAAAACGCCGAGAATCACGAACGAGTAGTAGACCCCTTCGCGACAAATATAAGTGTGGCATTTCGTGAAAAAGCGTTTCATGATTGATCCCGCCTCAAAAATGCACATTCTATACGGAAAACTCCGCGAGCGATAGTGTTGGCATGGACACAAAAGTTGATTCGCCGCCCGACTTTTTTGGCTACGAAGACAGCAGCGACTTTCTAAAGGCTGTTGTCCACACCGGTTGCGATGTAACGCATTTCGAGACACAAAAAATTGTTTTTGCTCGAATTTCAATGCTAAAACAACCCGGGGAATGGAAAAATTTCAGGCCAATTTTAAATTTGGTTCAAAATTCCCTGTTTCCAAAATACCGGTGGCTTAATAAAAGGTATTTTATCACATATAATTGTACTTTCCTGCCTGGAGACGCTCCAAAAATAGAAAATAAATTCAAATAGTCTTGCAGAAAACATGACAGATACGTTTGTTGCCATCGTCGACCCGGTCGTTTTGCAGAAGGTTTTTGGCCCTTCGGACGAATACTTGCGTGTGATTCGGCGGGCGTTCGGCGTGCAGGTCAGTATCGATCAAACCGACATTTTGATCCGCGGCGAACCGGAGCCGGTTCGTAAAGCGGGGTTGCTCTTCGAACAATTACAACGTTTCGTCCAGCGAAACGGCGAACTGGCGTCGGAGGATTTGCAGCGGGCCATTTCCGAAATCACGCATGGGGACGAAATCACTTATGCCAAACCACTCGAAGTGTACGGAGCCAAACGGGTTCGCCCGAAAACCGCCGGACAGGCACGTTACGTCGAAATGCTCCGTCGCCGCGAAATCGTGATTTGCACCGGGCCTGCCGGAACAGGAAAAACCTATCTGGCCGTCGCGCGGGCCGTTGAAGCGTTGCGTTCGGAAGGGATCAAAAAAATCGTCCTGGTGCGTCCCGCCGTCGAAGCCGGTGAAAGTCTCGGCTTTTTGCCGGGCGATCTTCACGCGAAAATCAATCCCTATTTGCGTCCGCTTTTTGATGCACTCGGGGAAATGATCGACCGTGACATGCTCCGGCGTTCGATGGAGGAAGACCGGATCGAAGTGATTCCGCTCGCCTACATGCGGGGACGAACGCTCAACAACGCTTACATCATTCTCGACGAGGCGCAAAACACGACCACCGCGCAGATGAAAATGTTTTTGACCCGCATGGGATTCGGCTCGCGGATTGCCGTTTGCGGGGACACCACGCAGATTGACCTCCCGACCCACAAGCGGAGCGGACTTGTCGATGCGCTGGTTCGCCTGAAAGGGATCGAAGGGATTGGAACCATACGACTCGGTGCGGCGGATATCGTGCGGCACAATCTCGTGCAACAGATCGTCAATGCGTATGAGCAAACCGGCCGGGTTGTGTTCGATCATCCCCGGGAACCGGAGGAGCAAAGCGAAACGACACAAAGTGAAACGATCCATAGTCACACGACTTTCCCGTATCAATCGGAGGAAAATCTCTGATGAGCACCGCCAATCATCTTCCCAATCACCCTTCCAACGATTCATCGAATCCCCCTTCAAACGCGAATTCCGGAAACTCTGTTCCTGGAAGTGCATCCCCCCCCAACACACCACCGCCTTCGCAGTCATCGCCGCCGTCACAATCATCAGGCCAACATACAACGGTCAATGTCCGTCATAAAACACGGGCGGAACGGGTTGCCTCGCATATCCATCCTCCGGGATTCCTCAGGCGGGTGCTCGGTACTTTGGGTGACGTCGAAACCCGTAAACATATCCTGCTTGTGATGCTGGTTGCGTTATTGATGTGCATTGCGACCCAGGCCTGGAATCCTCCCATCGGGTATCAGGAACATGATATTCCTGACCGGGATGTCGTTTGTTGTGTGCCGTTTGTCGTCCGGGAAGAACCGGTGGTCGCCCATCCGTTGAAAAAAACATGGCCTCGCGTTCGTTATCGGAATTCCGGTTCCGTTCCATCTCCGGCCGCTCTTTCACCAGAGACTCTTTCCCCTGCGACTTCTTTTCCTGCAACCGGGCCGTCGCAAACGCAACCTTCGGTGCCTCATGCGTCTCTTGTGCCGGAAAACCCGGTGTTGTCAACAGACAAGACGGCTGAACAACCGGAGATGGTTCCGGAAATCGGAAGCGGTACTGAAAACGAACGTTCCCGCGGAACCGACAAATCGGAAAACGATGCAAAAAATGCCGCAACAACGGATGAAACGAATCGCGACGGCGTATTGGAACAGACGACGCGGACTGTGACGGAACCGTTATCCTCCGGGGTGCTGACATTATCGAACGAATTGCAGCCCGGGGAATCACCACAACAAGAAACGACCGACGGAAAAATTCCGACCTCCGGACCGCAGCCCCCCAAACTCCAGACTTCCGAACTGCCGATGCCGCAACCCCTGGAAAAGTCACTGACGGAGCCGGTTCCCATTCTCGACAACCATCCGGGTCAGGCATTTGCGTTTTCTGAGAACATTGAAATTCGCGAATTCGAACCGGGAATTGTTCTTGTCAAAGCCGGACAGCCCATCACCCGACATGAATATGGAGTTTTGCAGGCGGAATATCTCGAAATCCTCGCCCAACGTTCTTTTTTGGCGAAAATCTCCCGATTCCTGGGCGTTTACAGCCTGACATTGGCATTATTTCTTCTGGCGTTCGTTTTTTTGCACCGGCGTGAACGCCGAAGACCACGGACAACATTAAAAACGGTTCTCTTTTATTCGTTTATGGTTGCCACGGTGATCGTTTCAATGTTCTTGCGCGATGTTTCCCCGCATGGAGCGAATCTGGAACTGATCCCCGTTTTACTGCTGGCTCAGAATATCGCAATCGCTTTTTCCTGGGAATTGGCGTTGATTACGACGGTCATTATTTCGTTTGTTTTGGCAATTTCGCAATCGAACCCTTTTTTTCCCATGATTTTGCTGGTGGGGGTCACCGCTTCCATGGTCATTCACCTCGGACGTTTGCGAAGTCGCACCAAACTGGTTGTGATCGGTACGTTCGGTGCCGCGGTCGCCTTTTGGCTGACGTTGGCCGCAAAGGTGATTGAAGAGCAAGTCATTTCCGGAACCATTCTGGAACAAGCGGCTCTCAATGCCTTTTGGACCTGCGTCACCTCCTTTCTCATGACCGGTTTGTTGCCGTTTATCGAACGTTTCGGCGGCATCCTGACCGACATGAGTTTTTTGGACCTCGGTGACGCCTCCCATCCGTTGTTGCACGAACTGATCCGACGCGCCCCGGCCACGCACAGTCATTCGATTCAAGTCGCTTCCATTGCGGAAACCGCCGCCGAAGCGATCGGGGCCCGGGGACATTTGGTGCGAGTCGGCGCCTATTTTCACGATATTGGAAAAATCATCAACCCGGACTTCTTTACCGAAAATCAGCTTTCCGGCCAAAATGTTCATGACACGCTTGAACCGCGGATGAGTACGCTGGTGATCGTCTCACACGTCAAAGACGGTGTCGACCTGGCTCGCCAGCATAAAATTCCGCAGCCGATCATTGATCTGATCGAACAGCATCACGGGACGTCGCTTGTTTCTTTTTTTCATGCGTTGGCCGTCAAACAAAGCCGCGAACAAGGGTACTCTCACCCCGTCGATGAAGGGAGCTTTCGTTACCCCGGTCCGCGTCCCCAATCAAAAGAAGCCGGCATTCTCATGCTCGCCGATGCGGCAGAAAGTGCTTGCCGTTCGCTCCGCGATGCTTCGCCGAACAAAATCGAGGCCATGGTTCGCCAAATCGCCGAAAACAAACTCAAAGACGGACAATTTGACGAAAGCGGGTTGACATTGCGGGAACTGCGAATCATTGAAAATTCAATCATTAATTCAATTCTTGCGACAAGACACATCCGCATCAGCTATCCGGATGCCCTGAAATCCCTGGCCTCAGACTCTAAAACAAAACCGGCGGATACCGGAATTTTTGAAAAACACAAATCTCAATAATTTTCAAAAAATAATGAAAATGGCTGACACTTTCAAAAGGAATAAAATTGATATATAATTGATTTTATAACATTTTGATTGATGATCAGAGTTGAAAAAAGGCTGTTTTCACGAAACAAAAAGGAAGTTGCCAAGTCGCGGAACTTTGTATTCCTGCTTCCTGAACCTGTTTCATGCCCCTTTTTCATGTGACTTGGGTATACTCAAGCCGGTTGGAAATTCCCAAAGCTGAAGACGGCAAGCCCTGCAACGCAGGGCGGTTGCGCGAGGCCGAAGGCTGCCGCCCATACCGGTTACGGTATGAAAATCAGTGATGCGTGCCGGTTCAAAAAATTCCTCTTGCACGAATCAGTGAATTTTTGTATATATTGCATGGCCACAAAAGTCTGAAGCGATTCAAAAGTCGTTTTGGTTGCGATTACCCCTGCTTCCTTACAAAATCGAGGCATGGGAGGCTTGTCTTTTCATTTTTTGCGTCGCGGAAACTCATGACGAAACCGCGTTTCGCAGAAATGAACGGCTATGAATGGAATAGATGGAACATGATGTCACTTTCTGGAAAAAGCACTTTCAAATAAGAAAACATCGAGTGTTATGAGCGACTTCATTTCAGAGGACAAATTCCTTGACACACCGTTATTTCCCGTCGAAATCATCAATGAACAGGATGACATCGACATTGACGAATCAAAAGTGAAAGCGATTTGCAGTAAAATCGTGACCGATTCGGGGGTGCAAACGGGAAGACTGGGGGTGGTTTTCGTCGACAATGCGACGATTCATGAGTTGAACAAACGTTTTTTGGGACACGATTACGAAACGGACGTGATCAGCTTTTCACTGGAGCGGACGGAGGATCGTCTGGAAGGGGAACTGGTCATCAGCACTGAAATGGCGTGCCAGCGATGCGAGGAATTCAACTGGGACAACGAATCGGAACTCATGCTTTACGTCATTCACGGCACATTGCACCTGACGGATTACAATGATCAGACGGATGACGACGTTCGCGTCATGAGACAAATGGAGATGGAATACCTTTCCATGATCGGCATTGAGATGCCCAATCTCAAAAGTGGCAAGGTCTCGTAGGGATTTTCGCAAGAACAGCAACCCGGAGCGTAAGCGACGGGGTATTGTCCCGGTGGATTGTCTTTCGGCCATTGATCCCCGCGCTTACGCTTGGAGCTGCCATTATGGCACTCGCTTACGCTTCGTGCTCTGATTTTTCGAACAACCTGTTTTTTCGCAACTCTTCGTGACCGAAGCGACACCCCTGCTTGCCGGGATTTTTTTCAAAATAACGCTGGTGATATTCTTCTGCGGGGAAAAATTCACACATCGGCATGATGTGCGTGACGACCGGTTTGGCAAATCTTCCGCTTTTATCGAGAAAATCCCGTTTTTCTTTGGCGATTCTTTCTTGTTCGGGGGTACTGCAAAAAATGATCGAACGATACTGCGTTCCCGTGTCCGACCCCTGGCAATTGATCGTCGTCGGATCATGACAGGACCAGAAAACATCAAGCAACCGGTCGTAACGGACAATGCCCGGATCAAATTGAACCTGCACGACCTCCGCATGTCCGGTTCGGTCGGAACAAACCTCCGGATAAGTCGGGTTGGGGACGCATCCCCCCATGTATCCCGTCGTCACATCAATCACGCCGTTGATTTTTCGAAAACAGACCTCGACGCCCCAAAAGCAACCTGCACCAAAATACGCGAAAGCCATCATCTCGCCTCGTGGAAATGTACCATATTTCATTGTTATCCGTTCACGCATCATCATGGAATTTTTTCACCACAAGAGCACGAAGAAAGTGAATAGTGATAAGTGAACAGTGAAGAGTTGGAAGAATTGATCACTATTCACTGTTCATTTTTCACTCTTAAAAATTTCCTTCGTGGTTCTTCGTGATCTTCGTGGTGAGAAATCAAAACTCTGGATGGTTGACTAATTTTTATGGATTTGCTTTAAAATTCCATATCCGATGGCACCCAGACAGATGTTTCCGACCCAAACGATCGCCGGCGGGAGCGTGCCGTTTTTGGCACTGGTGATTCCATACATCAAAAAAGGATAATAGATAATCAGGATCGGAAGAAAGCAGACAAAAAAACTGGCGAACACATCCGCTTTTTGCAAACGGATGGCAAGCGGCGCACCGATCCAGACAAAGAAAAAGCAACTGAACCCCGCCGCCCAGCGACGTGTCGGCTCCGTGTTAAGACGATGAAGTCGTTCGTCAAGCGATTTCAATTGTGCATGATATTCCTGCAAATTTGCCGTGTTGTTGTCCGACATTCCGTTTTCACCGGTCAAAAAGGAAAAGGCCGTCGTCGCCGCGGTTTTTCTCCGGATGAGATCGATTTTCGCCATGCATTTTTCCGACTGATCTTCGATCGCCCCCAACGGAATATCCGAAGGGCTGGTGTTTTCAAGCTCTTTCGACGGTTGCGGCAGAGGATACTCGAACGTTTTCTGGGCAATATTGAGGCTGCCCATGTCTTTTCCCGTCGCATGGATATTTCGCAGGGAAACATACAGTTTGTTCGCATTGAAATCGACGTTGAGTTCCGCTTCGGAAGCCTGAACAGTCAGTTCATCCTTTTTGGACGTCACCACCACGTCCATCAATGTCCGGTCAACCACCCGATCGACGCTGATTTTCACCGTGTTGTCTTTGGTCAAATAAGAATAGGAGCCGTCGGTCTGAAGTTTCGAATAAATCACATCTTCCAGGGAAAGAAAAACGACCTGGGTGAGTCCGGAACGCCCCCAGGTGACAGCAAAATCGTTGAGCCAGACGCAGACGAAACTGAAGATCAAAGCCAAAATCCAAACCGGCCAAAGAAGTCGCCAGGGGGAAATTCCAAGCGATTTCGTCGCGACGATCTCATTGGAACCGGCCATCCGGGAAAAAGAAACCGTTGCGGCAAGCAACAACGTCATTGGAATTGAAAAACGTAACTGTTCCGGCATCAGATACGGAATCAAATAGATCGCATGATTAAACGGCAACCCTTCGTCCATGGCCGTTTTGACCACGAAAACCAGCGTCAGCACGGCGGTCATCAGAGCCAAAACCGTGACGAATATTTTCAAAATATCAAAAATGATATAACGTAAAAAAAGTTTCATGAATAAAAAAATTGATCATAATTTTGAGCATCAATCTTTGGCCGGCTTCCAAAACGAAACCTGCCCCCTGACAACTGCACCCTGTCCCCTTTTTTCCCAAGCGTCATTTTACACAATACCGCAAAAAAAACAAAGTTCAGAAAACGTGCTTTGGCTATTTTGAACGGAATTGCATGACAAACGGGTTGAAGAGAAGCCGGCAAATCGGCATCAGAGACATACCGTTTCTTTGAGATTTTCGATATTTACCACAAATATCTGATTGAATCGCAAGCCGTTTTCTCCGAAGATGTTTCGCTCAAACGCAATCTTTTTGCCGTCCGGAGAAAACACGATGGCGAGCGGTAAAGGGGAATCGGACGCTTCTTCGGAGCGTTGGGTCAAACGAACGGTTTGCCCGATGGTTTGCCCGATTCCGGATTTTTTAGTATTAATAAGAAGTTGGTCTGAAGTTTTTTCGCTCCCGTTGGTCGCCCCCTGATAGGAATGACATCCCTGCACTAACTTTTGATATGCTCCTGCATTTTTTTCAACCGTTGTGATAAAAACGCTCCGGTCCATCAGATAGGCGATGGACGTTCCGTCGGGGTGCCAGCAAAAACACGATTCGACGCTCCAGGGATTGTCGGTCAGCGGGACGATATCGTCGCCAGCGTCGCCGCCAATGCCGCCGCCGTTTGGGGAAACGGAACCGATTTGCACAATTCCCCGATCATCCCGAAACAGAAACGCAATGCGTGAACCATCCGGAGAACTGCGAACCCAATGCCGCGGCCCCTGAATTCCCGGAAATCGCCGCGATTCAGTGAACGTTAATCGTTTTTGGACGACATTTTTCGGCGGCAACGGTCGCCGGGTTTCCGTTCCTGACAGCGGACCATCCCCTTCCCATTGCAAATCGGCGGCGTGTTCAGGAAGATCGACAAGAAACAACTCGGTCAGCTTCGCCCCGTGAGATGTCAGCAAGTCGCCGAGAAACGCGATCGCTTTTTTTTGCCGCCGGCCATCCGGCTTGAGGTAACCGTTCGTACCGACCCAGCCGTCTTCATACGCTTTCATGATTTCATCGCTTCCCGGCTTCGGAACCGCAACTGTTCGGGTCACCAGCACGGAAAAATACGCCCCATCATGATTTCTCGGATGATTCCGATTGACCGACACCTTGTGCAATGGAACGCAGACGCCGACGTTTCGCTGATCCGGATCGTGATTTTCGCCGGGGAATCCAGGCATGGCGCCCCTGTTGTCGGACTGCCGCGGGGACGACAGGCATTGCTGGTCGAGCTGCTGCAACAATTGATCCTGATACGTGAAAGCGATCCAGGCACCGTCGCCGCTGAAAACATGCACATGTGACCCGCCACGCAAAGCCCCCGGCACAAACGGCGGCGCGAGCTGACAGGCATCAAGGACCACCGGTTCCGTTTTTTCCGGATTTTTTGACGTTTTCTGCAATCCGTTTGACGTTTCCTCCGCCGGCAACAGAACACCGTATCGGCGGCTCGTGCCGTAATCCCAATCCGGCACCGGATGCTCCGGACCATGAAGGAACACGATCCGGTCATCAGCCGGCGAACAGGTCGCAACGCCGCAACAAGCTCCATGCGACGCTTGAAAAAGAACGCTTGTTTTTCCGGTTTCCACATTCACCGTTTCAATTCGTGTGCCGTCAAAAACAGAGCCGTCTTTGTCGCTGCGCACGTCGTACACGATTTTTTTACCGTCGCGCGACCAGACATTGATATTCGTCAATATTTTATTGTACGGCGAATGCGTGACCTGCTTTTCCGGAAAATATTTTTGCATGACAATACTGGCCTTTTCAAAAAAAATCGGACGTTTGAACGTTTGAAAAGGTAGGACGGTTTCGCCGAAACCGCCGTGGTACCCGACCAGAGTTAAAATTGTGATTTCACACAGAGACACGGAGTCACGGAGAGATTTCAAAAGAGGCTTGTCTCCTCCGTGCCACTGTGCCTCCGTGTGAGAAAAAAATTGCTCCAAAATCCCACAAAATTAAGTTTGGCCGGGTAGTCGTGCGGCACGAAAGTTCTACAGGATCAAAATCGCTTCCGATTCCTGTGGTGCCTGCAAAACGGCGTTTTGCGATTTGAGTGCAACGGAGGGAATTCCCGACAGACGAATCGCCGCGACGAGGTTACTTGCGACTGTATTGCTTGCGACCGTGTGATTGGCCGGGGTTGCATTTTCAGTGACATTGTCATTGCAAAACATCGGCGCGACAAGCAGATCGACGGTTTTGAAGGCGTCGAGATAGTCGTTTTGGATCAACCGTCGTAGTTTGGCCGCTTTGAGGAACGTTTTTTCGAAATGTTCGCCGTTCAAAAACAAGGCGCCAAGCGTCGAAGTCAAGCGGGAATCGTACCCCAATCCTTCGCAACGGGAAAAGAAATACATCTGATCGACGATCCCGATTTCGTTCCAGTTTTGGTCGGCGTATTTTTGACGAAGTGCGGCATAATCAGCCTCCGCTGCACGTTTGTTTTCGTGCGCGCCGTCGAACTTGACCAGCGAACTCGACGCTTCGCAAGCGGCAATCACTTCAAAAACCTGAGCGGCGTATCGCAAATGCGGCATCGAAATTTCGGTCACCGTCGCACTGCCGGATTGCAATGTTTTGACGAACGCCTCGAACTTTGCTTTTTTGGCACCGGAAAGCTGTTGGACCAGTTCGGCGATCACACCGACCTTTTTCGGTTTTTGTGAAACGGTTTTCACTTCCCACGGGAGCGAAATCGCGTCGTTCGGGTCGTTCCCGGCAAGGCAATCGAGCACTAGCGCAGCGTCGGCGGTGGTTTGGGCAATGATTCCCGGTCGGCTCAGTGCCGGAAAGATCGTCATGACGCCGAACCGGCTGATGCGGCCTGTCGTCCCTTCAAAACCGATGACATTTGCCGATTGGCTGTCTATTTTGTTGCCGCAATATCCGGCGGTGTGAAGCGATTGGATCGGGTCACTCGTCACGGCCACCGGAACGCACTTGTTGGCAACTGCCGCAACGGCCCCTTTGCCCGGCTGAGTCTGCCCGAATTCGTCAAGCGTCGTTCGACCGAGAAGGATTGCCCCTTCCGCTTCCAACCGCTCGGCAATCGTTGCCGTGTACGGAGGGCGGAACGTCTCCAGGATTTTCGAATCGCAGGACATCCGTTCGCCACAGACCGCGATGTTGTCGGCAATCGCCACCGGTACGCCGGCCAGCCGTCCAAGCGGTTTTCCACCGGCCCGCGCGGCGTCGATCTCCGCGGCACGTTTTTTTGCCGCTTCCGCATGAACGGCGACAAACGCACCCGTGTTGTCCCGCTTACCGATTTCCTCCAAACACGCTTCCACCGCGCTCAGCGACGTTGCTTTTCCGGACGTGAATGCGTCGATCAATTCGATTAATGTTGTCATGGGATAACCAAAAAAAGGGTGCAGGGGACAGTGATTAGGGGACAGGATTCATTTGGAGCAGTCGATCATGGATTACCACTGGAGGAATGACCTGAAAACTATTTTTTATTTTTGTATATTTCGTGCCGCAAAAATGGACATTAATTTTGATCGGTTTGGGTGTTTAACGCTGTATTTTGCGTGGGTGGAACAGTCCACAAACAAGAACATCGGTTTAAAAAGTAAATACCTGCCGCGAGGAACATAAATACGCCCCCAACAAAAATAACATAAAAACTATTCTTTTGGACTGACGTATCAAGAACAGATTGTTGTGGATCATTTGGGGAATAAAAAACATCCACAATTTTACCGACAGGATACGAGCTAAGCAAAATATTTGCTGTTTCATAATCATCAAAAGTTAATTTAGTAAATGTATGACGGTTTCCGATATATTCTTGACTTGAAATACGATACAAATATTCGGTTTGGACTATATATTTAACACTTGCGTGGCCTACACCAACACCGTGTGTACCACCACCTCCACCACTAAAATCGCGAATAATCTCTGACTTCATTATCTTTCCTTGTGTCTTTTTCCATTTTTGGGCAAGCAAGCTATTTTTCACTTCATTCAAACCAATGGAGAATATTATTACGCCAAAAATGAAAAAAAATAAAGCAAAAACGGTTATTACTCCATTATTTCCTATTAGAGATGAATACAATGCTTTCATGTGTATGATCCCGCATTATTCAGGAGTTTTCGACATCGTGTTTCAAGTCCTC
>JGI20166J26741_11467807_pt1 | contig 26122 bp, 25 predicted proteins | sample TergutCu122P5_FD_26741 | JGI IMG/M metagenome (IMG submission 26741)
GGAAAACCATGGCGGCTCCTTGTAATGGTAAAATAGACAACTAAACGGATTCTTCGCCGTTTTCATCTTTGCCGGACAAACCAAGTTCCTTCAATTTTTTCGAGAGATGGCTGCGGTCAACGCCGATGTTTTTTGCCACATTCGTAATCTTGCTCTCGTTTTCCAAAAGTTTTCTGCGCAGATATTCCTTTTCAAAAGCCGCTTTCGCCTCCCTGTAGCCAAGGGCGAAGAGATCGGCGGCAAAGCCGCTTTCGCCCTGCGGCTGGCTTGAGCCGGCCGGGCCAAGGGAGCGCCGGGCCATTGCCTCGTCAACATGGCTGGTCGGGCACATGATGGCCATGCGCTCAATGAAATTGCGTAACTCCCGGACATTACCCGGCCAGTCGTGTTCTTCCATCGCTCGCAAAGCTCCGTCGCTGAAAGCCGGCGCCTTGACGCCGCGCCGGATCAGGTTCACCGACAGCGAATTGACCAGGGCTGGAATATCCTCCCGCCGCTGGCGCAGCGGCGGCACGCGGATGGGCACGACGCTCAGGCGGTGCAGGAGATCGGCGCGGAAACGGCCGCGTTCTATCTCTTCCTCGAGATTTTTATTGGTCGCGGCCAAAACCCGGACATTCACCTTTATCGTTTTGCCGCCGCCGACCCGCTCAAATTTCTGCTCCTGCAAAACGCGCAGGATCTTCGCCTGCGCCTTCAGGCTCATATCGCCGATTTCGTCGAGAAAAAGGATGCCGCCGTCGGCCTGGTCAAAACGCCCCTGACGGTTGGAAACAGCGCCGGTGAACGAGCCTTTTTCGTGGCCGAACAGCTCCGATTCGATCAACTCATCGGGGATGGCCGCGCAGTTGACATCGACCAGCGGCAGATGACTGGTCAGAGACAAGCGGTGGATATTCTGCGCCACCAGTTCCTTGCCGGTGCCGTGTTCTCCCAAAATCAGCACCCAGGAATCGCTTGGCGCCACGCGGGCGATTTCTTCCTTCACCCGCGTGATGGCCTGGCTCGCGCCAGCCAATTCCACCGGCGGCGGCATGGTTTCTTTGAGCAGGCGGTTTTCCTGCTCCAGTTGCGAAAAACGCAGGCCGTTGGTGATGGAGAGGATCAGTTTGTCGTAGGAGAGCGGTTTTTCGATAAAATCAAAGGCCCCTTTTCTTGTCGCCTGCACCGCCGTCTCGATGGTGCCGTGGCCGGAAATCATGATCACCGGCAACATCCAGCGGGCGCGGATCGCATCCAGGGCGGCGAGGCCATCCATGCCGTCGCCCAGCCAGATGTCGAGCAGGGTCAGGTCGATTTTCTGTTCGGCGAGGATGGCCAGCCCCTCTTCGGCGGAGGCGGCGGCGACAGCCTCAAGGCCCTCGTCTTCCAGCACTCCGGCCAGGGTGTCGCGGATGCTCGCCTCGTCATCGATGATTAGTATGCGTTTAGCCATATCCGCCTCTCTTGCCCCACTCAGTCACCCATGGGATGCAGCGGCAAATCGAGAATAAACACCGCCCCGTTCGGCTTGTTGTCTTCCACGCGGGCGCCGCCGCCGTGATCGGCCATAATCGTCGATACAATGGCCAGGCCAAGGCCGGTGCCCGATTTCTTCGTGGAAAAATACGGTTCAAAAAGTTTCTGTTTGTCTTCCCGGGAAACACCGGGGCCGTCATCGGCCACCTTCAGCAGCACCGTGTCGTTTTCTTTGTTTCGCTCGAGCGCCACGGAAATTGTACCGCCGCCAGGCAAAACCGCAACGGCGTTATCCAAAAGGTTAATCAGGCAGCGGCGTATCTGCTCTCCGTCAAAAAGGAAGAGGGGGATTTCTTCATCCTGCCGGTTGATGAAGCGGATATTTTTATGCGCCTCCTGATACATGAACAGCGTGTCGCTGACCACCGCCTTGATATCGCCCATGGTTTTGCGCATCTTCGGCATCCGGGCAAAATGGGAGAATTCGGCGACCAGCTCTTTCATCTCGTCCACCTGGCGGATAATCGTCGAGGTGCATTGATCGAAAACGCCGCTTTCGTCGGCCAGCCGGTCAAGATAGCGTTTGCGCAGGCGCTGGGCCGAAAGCTGGATCGGCGTCAGCGGGTTTTTTATTTCATGGGCGATGCGTTGGGCAATCTCGCGCCAGGCGGCGATGCGCTGCATCTGTTCGAGTTTCGACAGGTCGTCGAAAACCAGCACATAGCCCAGGGGATCGCCGGCCTCATCGGCCAGACGAATGAAGTTGACGAGCAGCGAATAGCCTTTGCCGCGCACCGTCAGTTTCAGGGGTTTTTCAATCGAACCTCTCCCCGTCGCATTCAGTTCGTCGATGAAGCCCTGGACCACCTGCGCCTGCATTTCATTTAATATCTCTCTGAAATTCCGTCCGATGAGGAAAGCCGCTTTGACTTGCAGCAGGTTTTCGGCAAAGCGGTTGATGGTGGCGATACGCTGCTGGTTATCCATGGAAATGACGCCGGCGGAAACATTTTGCAAAATGATTTCGATGTAGCGCCGCCGGCGCTCCGATTCCTGGGAGCTATGCTCGAGGGCGGCGCGGGCTTCAAGCAGTTTGCGGTTGCCGGTCTTCAAATCGCCGGTCATCTGGTTGAAGGCGGCCACCAGGGCGCCGATTTCATCGTTACTTTCCCTCTCGATGACGACATCGAGGTCGCCGCCCGCCACCCGTTGAATGGCCGAAGCCAGTTTGCCCACCGGCCGCGTGATGCCGCGGGCGATATAAATGCCCGTCCAGATAGCGGCAAAGAGAATGAGCAGCGTGATCAAGAGCAGCACGCAGATCAACCACAATTTCAACGGATCTTTGAAGTGCTTCAACTGGCGGTAGCGTTCGATGCCCTGGCTGATGCCCTGCACCTGGCGCAACTGTTCGCCCTTGATGAGAAAGGAAGTGACCAGCAAAGCTTGATCGACAACGGCAAAGCCCGACACGACATCCCCGGCGGCGGCGCTTTGCACGAGGTCGCTTTCCTGGCCGCGTTTGGCCCGTTGCCGGATATCGAAGGGAATATCCGGCAGCGTGTCTTTGCCGAGGCCAGCGGTGATAATCTCGCTGTCGTCAGCGGCGATCAGGCGAATCGCCGCCGGGCTGTCGATGAAGCGCGAAGACATGGCCTGCCGCAGGATTTCTTTCGTTTCGGCCACGCTACGTTTGGCTATTTGATCGGCCAGCCGCTGACTGCTCAGACGGGCCTTTTCCTTGGTATCGTTCAAAATTGACTGGGCAAGGGCAAGAGATTGTTGCAGCGATTGGTCAATGGTGGCGCTGAACCAGTAGTCGATGCTCGTGGAAATGAATTGCCATGAAATAATAAACAGGGCGAGAACCGGCAGAAAAGTCAGGGTGAGGAACGAGGCCACCAGGCGGGTTTGCAGCCGGATGCCAGCGCGCGCCGCGCTCCTCGCGAAAAACATCTCGCCGAGATAACGCAAGACCAGGTACAGCATGGCCAAAAGCAGCACCTGGTTGAAGGAAATCAGCGCGAAGACGACAATATCGTTGCCCACCGGCAAATCGAAATCGTGATGATAAACCCGGATCTGCGCCCAGATGAGAAAGGGCGCCAGCAAGAGACAGGCGGCCACGGCAAAACGCACCGCCTTTCTTTTCCTTTGGCGGATGCCGGCGACTTCCTGTTCCGGCCTGGCGTTCATGAAAAAATTTTCCGGATGTGGCATGGCGGTCAATGCAGGGTGAAAGAAAATTCTTGCCAGCTCGTTTTCACATCCCACAGTCTCATCACCACCCGCGCCACGGCGCCGCCAGGGAAATTCCGCTGATAGAGGTCGGCGCGCAGACGCAAAATGTAGACGGTGCCCGGTTTCAAGGCGGAAAGTTTCAATAAAGGGGCGCCATTCAGCGAAGCCATCGCCTGTTTGGCTTCGGCCAGGCCGGCATATATCCGCGAATTTTGCGGCCCGCCGTTTTCAAAGCGGTAATTTTCCTGCAATGTGTCATAGGTTAAACGGTGGACGAATTCCCATTGCCCGGCCTCATGGCCGGAATCCTGCTCGCGCAATTGCACATAAAAACGAAATTGCAGCGGAATGCCGCTTTGCAGGCTACCGGTCATTTCCTCGGTGAAGGCGTCTTGCAGGCTGGCATAAAGCAGCAGCTCCGTCTCCGAGCTATTGACCGCCAGATCGCCGAACGACGGCGCATTTTCCCGGGCTGGCGACAGCGCCGGCAGAAAAAAGATGAAAACGAGAACGGGAATGAAGAGTTTCAAAAAAGCCGTCCGAAAAATTTGTGTGAAGATAAGCGCATGGGAAGCCACGGCCTGGGCCGTTCCGGCATCCCGTCAATCTACCGGATTTGGCCGCCGCTGTCCATGCGCGGCGAAGCGGCGGAATAATCCTGATCGAAAAAGGGCCATTGCGCCAGCCGCCGCCGCCTTTCGCCCTTTGCCGGCGGCGAGACTCACCTTTTCCCGCCTTCCGGCTAGACCTTTTCCTTGGCGCGCATAGCATTTTTTTAAAGAAATATCAGCCATATGGGTCTTTCTCCCACGCGCCTCTTTCTATATTATGATGAAGATAAGCTCATAAGAAATAAGCGCACAGGAACCGGCATCGCGCCGTCAACATGTGGAGAATCCATTTTATTGTTAAAAATAGCAATTTACGGCATTCATCTCCATTTGTGTGAATACTCTCGCTGTTCAATGTCAGGAATTTAACGAATGCGGCATTATCATAAAAAGAATTGATTCGATGTGCCCATCTCAATCGCGCCCGGATGTTTTTTTAACTTATTGATTTTCAAAATGGTTTTATTACTCTATATTTACTTTCTTTATGGCACCATCGTGATAATTGACGCCAAACGAAAGCCTTATGACCCAACGACGCGAGCTTGACAGAAGCTATTGTCAATTTTGCATATGTATCGTTGTGAAAAAGACCGTAGCCTAACCGGGTGGGGGAGTTGTTAAAACAGATTTTCGAGTTGCCCTTGATTCTTGCTTTCCGCCTGCGATAGAATACCAGACAATACGATGATCTTTTTATTTTTCATGGCAAAGCCATCTCTCATCTGTTGTTTGGCGGAAGCGTCCCGCTTCTGATGTGGTTTTTTTCTGGAGGCCTGTTGTATGCCAGTTTATATCTGGAAAGGGAAAAATTCTCTTGGAGAAAGAAGGAAAGGCGAGGTCGAGGCCCCAGACAAGGCGGCGGCGCTGGCCCAGGTGAAGCGGCTGCGCATCGCCAATCCGGTCATCAAAGAAAAACCTAAAGATTTACTGGCGGGGGTCGCCTTTTTCCAGCCGAAAGTCACCGGTAAAGATGTCGTCATCTTTACCCGTCAGCTTTCGACGATGATCGACGCTGGCCTGCCCCTCGTTCAAGCTTTGGAAATCCTTGAAAAACAACAAGAAAACCCCTCCTTCAAAAGAGTATTGAACAGTGTCCGCACCGATGTCGAAGCCGGCGCGACCATGGCCGACGCCATGCGCAAGCATCCGAAAGTATTTGACAATCTTTTCACGAACATGATCGAGGCCGGGGAAACGGGCGGCATCCTCGACACCATCCTGTCGCGCCTGTCCGTCTTCATGGAAAAGGCCATGGCCCTGAACAAGAAGATCAAGGGCGCGATGACCTATCCAACCATATGCTTGTCTCTGTCGATCATCATTCTCGCCGTCATCCTGATTTTTGTTATTCCGGTTTTCTCGGAAATGTTCGCCTCGTTCGGCAAGGCGCTGCCCTTGCCGACCCAGATCGTCATCAACATGAGCAACTTTGTCAAAGCGTACTGGTGGATAATCGCCATAGCCGCCGTCGTCTTTGTTGTCATCTTCAAAAAATTTTACGCCACGGACAAGGGGCGGCTTTCGGTTGACAGAGCGCTTCTCGTCTCTCCGCTCGTCGGCGAACTGCTGCGCAAAGTGGCGGTTTCAAAATTCACCCGCACCCTGGGCACCATGCTGCACAGCGGCGTGCCGATTCTCGAAGCTTTGCAGGTCGTCGCCAGAACCGCCAACAACAAAGTAATCGAACGCGCCGTCTACCGGGTTGCCGACTCGATTGCCGAAGGCCGCCCCATCGCCGAACCGCTCGAAGAAAGCGGCGTTTTCCCCAACATGGTCGTACAAATGATCAGGGTTGGCGAATCGGTTGGCGCGCTCGACACCATGCTGGATAAAATTGCCGATTTCTATGACGAGGAGGTTGATCAAGCGGTTGATAACATTACTTCAGCCATTGAACCATTGATGATGGTGGTTTTAGGCGGACTGATCGGCGGCGTGGTCATCGCCATGTACCTGCCGATTTTTCAGATCGCCTCTATTGTTTAACCCGGGCCAAGGCCCTTTGGGCCAGCCCAAAGGGCGAAAGCCCAAAACATATTTATTTTCCCGGGGGGGAATGTCATGACGCTGACCAAGGCTGACCTGGTGCAACAGGTCTATAAAAACCACGAAAATCTCACCAAATTGCAGGCGACAGACTCGGTTGAAACGCTCTTGCGCCTGGCCAAAGAGACAATGATCAGCGGCTCGGATCTGCTGCTCAGCGGATTTGGCAAATTCAATGTCAAACACAAAAAACAGCGGCGTGGACGCAATCCCCAAACAGGCGAACAGCTCGACCTCGACGCCCGCCGCGTCGTCACGTTCAAACCGTCTGGCATTTTGCGCACACGCATCAACCTGGGGGGATGAACCCGCCGTCTTCCTGGTCATCACGGAAAGAGTTTTCCGCGCCTTCGTTCTCCTGGCGCATGTGCCGCCTGGCGCGGATAGCAACTCAGTCTCCCTGGAGTCTTCATCCCTTCCTTGACCAGGAACCGCCGCCGGACGATCTTGTCGCCTCGGTACGCGATTACGGCATTCTCCAGCCGCCATTGCTTCTGACTGGCGAAGGCGGTATGGTAGTTCTCTCTGGGTTGAGAAGGCTACAGGCGCTGCGGCAAACGGGCGGCGAGGAAACGCTCTGCCGGGTTGTCGCCGGCAGCATCGATGAACGCGCCCTTTTTTCCCTGATTCTGGCGGAACACCGGTGGCATTCACCGATGACGGTCATCGAAAAGGCGTTTTTTCTCGCCTTGGCGAGCCGTTTTTTCCCACCCGGCATCCTGGCCGAGTTCCGCCAGCTTTTGGCTTGGCCGGGGCAGGCGCGGGAAATGGCAAAACCGCTGGCGATTGTCGGTCTGCCGCCGGAAATCCTCCGCGCTGCCCATTATGGGCGGATATCCGCCGACACGGCGCAAATCCTCGCCGACTTATCCGAGGAAGACCGGCGTCCGGCATTTTTCAGCCTGACGCGGCTCCACCTTGGCGACAACAAACAGAAGCGCTTTTTCCACCTTTTGGCCGAGGCCCGCGACCTGCGTCAGGAAACATTTGCCGCCATCCTGCGATTGCCGGAAATAACCAATATCTTGTCTGACCAACACATGAATGCGCCGCAGAAAGGCCAGCGTCTTCTCGATGCCCTGGCAGCTCTCTCCGCGCCCGATTCGAGCCAAGCCGAGCGGCACTTCCAGCAGTGGGAAAGCGCCCTGGCCCTGCCCGCCGGCGCGCGCGTCGAACACAGCCCAGCCTTTGAAAGCGACGCCCTGCGTCTGATTCTGCCCTTTGCCGGGCGGCGGGCCCTGGAAGATTTCTGGCGGCAAACACGAACGCCAGCAGAGAGACCGGCGCCATGAACCCGCAAGAAACCCTCTACTTTCTCCAATCGGTGCGGGCGCTGTCGCGCTACCACCAGGCCTTGGGCATCGATTATTATCCGCCGGGCGCCAAACTGCCGGCCCTCGATAAAGCGCCACTGTCAAGCGGGCGGCCAAACCACGGAAACCTCGCGGACGAGGCCAGCCGGCCAATGCCGCCCAGCCCGGGGCCAGCGCCGCGCCGCGAACAACCGCAACCGGCCGATGCCACGCCAGCCGCGACTTTGCCCGTATCGAATTTGCAAAACTGCCGCCTGTGCGCCGCCAGCGAAGTCCAGCCGCTGACGGCGCGGCTCGGGCGCATGGCCAAGAGCCTGGAATCCAACCAGCCGTCGCGCCAGCTTTTCGTCGTCGGCGATTACTATCATGGCGCCGATTTCGATGACGCCTTTATTTTTGGCCAGGAAGAGGATGAACTGCTTGCCCGGATGCTCGCGGCAATCTCTTTAAACGACGCCGATGTGACGGTCACCAACCTGGTTAAATGCCGCCCCGCCGCCGATACCGAGCCGGGCGAGGCCGTGGCCGAGCGTTGTCTTGCCCATTTGCGCCATCAACTGCTGCTGGCGCGGCCACGTCTCATTCTGGCCATGGGGGCCTTGCCGGCGCGGCTGCTGGTCGCGAAAAACGCTTCTCTGTCGGCGCTCAGGGGCAGGCTGCACAATTTTTTCCCGCAAGAAGGGCGGCCTCCGACGCCGGTGCTGGTCAGCTATCACCCCGCCTTTCTCCTCGCCCAGGCCGAGATGAAAAAAGCGGCCTGGGAAGACCTGAAAATGGCGCAGCGTTTCCTTGCCTCGCTGCCTTTGGCGGCGCGGGCCGCAAAATAATGGCGGATTTTGCAAAACCAGTGAATTTTCGGGAATTTGCTTGACGCTTCCGGGATATTCCTGCTACAAATCCGCTGTATGAGGGGGTGGCCGGCGGGTAATTTTTTTGCCCAGGTCCGGCGGAACAAAAAAGATTCAAATGTGAGAGCGGCAATGGCGGATCGGGTGCAGGGAAAAGTCAAGTGGTTCAACGCCGGCAAAGGTTATGGTTTTCTCGAACGCGGCGACGGGCAGGCCGATGTTTTCGTTCATTTCAGCGCCATTCAAAGCGATGGCTTCCGGACTCTCGAGGAAAACGAGCCGGTGGAGTTCACCATCGTCAAGAGCGACAAGGGTTTCCAGGCCGAAAACGTGGTCAGGCTGAAGAAATAATCTCCTTTTACGCCGATTTCGCGCCCATGCCGCGTCAATTTTGATGCGCGGTTATTCCCCATGAAGCCATACGAAACCGCCCATCTAACGCTGCGATCCCTCGGCGAAACGGAAGAATTCGGCCTTCTTTTGGGCGGCATCGTCCGCGCGGGCGATGTCATTTGCCTCGATGGCGATTTGGGCGCCGGCAAAACCACCCTGACCCAGGCCATTGCCAGAGGGCTGGGCGTGCCCGCCGACCCGCCGGTAACCAGCCCGAGTTTTACCATTTTTCAGGAATATCAGGGCCGTATCCCGCTCTATCATTTCGATTTGTACCGGCTCTCCGGCCCCGATGATGTCCTGGCCATGGGGTTGGACGAATATTTTTATCTTTCCGGATGCGCTGTGATAGAATGGTCGGAACGCGCCGAAACCATTCTGCCGGAGGAAGGCCTGCGGCTGGAATTGCGGGTCGCCGAGGCGGAAAGACGGGATGTTTTCTGTCATTACCATATAAAAAGCTGGGCGGCGCGATGGCAAAGCCTGGCCGAAAAATTTAGAATCACCAGATAAAAAACATGGACGTTTTCCTGGCGCGTCAGCCCATTTTCGACCGGAACAAGAGAATTTACGCTTACGAGTTGCTTTTCCGTTCCGGGATGTCGAACGCCTTTCCCCATATCGATGGCGAAACCGCCACCTCGAGCCTGCTCTCTTCGTCCTTTTTTACGGTCGGCATCGACATCATCTCCGGCGGCAGGCCGGTGTTCATCAATTTCACCGAAGACCTGCTCTTAAGCGGCGCGCCGCACATGTTTCCGAAAGACGGCACGGTCATCGAAATCCTTGAAAACATCGAGGTGACCGAGCCGCTCATCGCCGCTTGCCGCGCGCTGTACAAGGCCGGTTACACCCTGGCGCTCGATGATTTCATCTATCAGGGCGAAAAGCAGGCGGCCCTCATCGAGATGGCGAAAATCATCAAGATTGATTTCCGGGCCATGCCCATGGCGGAAATCGAGAAAATGGTCGCCGGCCTACGCCCCTACGGCTGCCAATTTCTGGCCGAAAAGGTGGAAACCCACGCCGAATTCAACCAGGCCATCGCCATGGGTTTCAACTACTTCCAAGGCTATTTCTTCGCCCGCCCCGAGGTGTTGAAAAATAAAGATATTTCCGCCTCGCAATTGACGATTTTGCGGCTGATCGAGCAGGTCAACGCCAAAGAATTCGACATCAGGCGGCTGGAGGAGCTGATCAACCAGGACGTATCCATCTCGTATAAGCTGCTGAATTATCTCAATTCCGCCTACTTCTCCCGGCTTTCGCCGATTTCCTCGATTTCGCAGGCGATTATCTTTCTCGGCGAACAGGGCGTCCGCCTCTTCGTATCGCTGATCGCCACCAGCAAACTGGCCGACGGCAAACCCGATGAACTGCTGCGGGTATCGATCATCCGCGCCCGTTTTCTGCAAAACCTGGCGGCAACGACGGGTGAAGACAGCGGCGACGCCTTTCTGCTCGGCCTCTTTTCCCTGCTCGACGCCATGCTCGACAATTCGATGGAGCGTATCCTCAGCCGCTTGCCGTTGAACGACAACGTGAAAGCGGCGCTGATCGAGCGCCAGGGCAAGCTTTTCCCGTATATTGACCTGGTTGAACGTTACGAACAATGCTCCTGGGAAGCGGTCGACGAACTGCTCATCATTATCGACAGTCCGCCGGAAAAGGTGCCGGAACTGTATATGGACGCCGTGAATATGGCCAATAATGTCTAAATAGAGTATATTTTCTTTCTTCGGACCCTCCAGCCGAAAGACGCTCGCATCCCTGATGCCGGCGTCTTTTCGGCTTTTTTTATCACGCTAAGGATCAAACTCGATGCGCTCTCATTCGATTTCTTTACAATCCTGCCGCAAAACATTTACCACCGACCAAGACAAGGCCAGACGCCCCGAAGAGACGCTTGCCAACTTTTATAGCCAGATCGATCTCCTGCCGATAAAAATTGTCCACGAGGTGCGGCGCATCGACAACGGCCGCCTCGGCATCCCGGTCTATTTCAGCGTCTGCGGCGAGGACGCCCAGGCCCTGACCGGCACGAAAAAACAGATGGGCAAAGGCGCATCGCCGATACAGGCCGAGGCATCGGCCTGTATGGAATTGGCCGAACGCTTTTCGCTGTTTTCGTTTGCCGGCCAAACGGAGAACTTTCTCGTCGGCGATTATGAAAGCCTGCGCGATTATCCCCTTTTACCGGTGCAGGAATTGCTGAAATCGGTCGGCGACACGCATCTCGACGGCGGCCAATTACAGCAAATTTTACAGGGGATACCCCTCAAATGGGCTTGGACGACAGAACTGGCGAGCGGCAAACCGGTGCTTGTACCCTTTTCCTGGTTCTTCGCCATCAATGAATTCAACGGCTCCTCGGCGGGCAATACCCTGGAAGAGGCCGCCCTGCAAGCCATCTGCGAGGTGGTGGAGCGCCATGTGTCATCGCTCGTCAGTAACGGGCGTCTGTCCGCGTCGCAAATCGACGGGGAAAGCCTGACCGACCCGGTGGCGCGGGAATTATTGCAAAAATTCGCGGGCGCGGGCGTCGATCTGAAACTCTATGATTTCAGCCTCGATACCGGCATTGCCACGGTGGCGGCGGTGGGCTTCGATAAGGCGACTTTCCCCGCGACAAGTGAAATCGTTTACACCGCCGGCAGCAGCCCCGACCCGCAGAAAGCGGCGATCCGCGCCATCACCGAGGTGGCGCAACTGGCCGGAGATTTCAACACCGGCGCCAATTATGTCGCCTCCGGCCTGCCGAAACCGGCGGCCCTGGCCGATATTTCTTACCTCGGCGACCAGGCGAAAAAATCCATCCACGATCTGCCCAATCTCGCCGATGACGATATTTTCGTGGAAATACAAAGAATTCTTGCGGCCCTGGCCAACATCGGCCTGTCCGTCTTTCTCCTTGACGCCACCCATCCGCGACTGGCCATCCCCGCCGTCTACGCCATTATCCCCGGCGCCCATTTCCGGGAACGGGCCAATCACGGCGATGCCGGGCTGTTCGCGGCAAAAATCGCCATGGATCTGCTTGACGACAACGCCATCTTTGAAAAAAAGTTGGCGGCGATGGAGCGCCTGCTGCCAGAAAACGCCTACCTGCCCTTTTACCGTGGCAAGCGGGCCATGGACAGCGGCGACCCGCAACAGGCCGTGAGCTATTTTGTCAAAGCGCTGGCCGCGAATGCCGCCGGCGAGGAAACCGCCACAATTTGTTCCTACGCCGGCAATTGCCTGAACGGCATGGGGCGCTACCAGGAAGCAACCGAGATATTCATGCGCGGGCTTGCCGCCGACGAGGAGCGCCCGGACATTCACAACGGCCTGGGCGTCGCCTGGTATAAACTGGGAGATTATGCGGAGGCGATCAGGCATTTCGGCCGCGCCGTCGAACTCAATCCGGCCTCGGCCATTGATTATGCCAATCTCGGCGTCAATCACGCCAGGCTGGGCCAGCACGAGGCGGCAAAAAAATTCCTGCGCCTGGCCCTGACTCTTGATGCCAGCCTTGACTTTGCCCGCCGCGAGCTGGCCGCCCTCCCACGGTAAAAATTATCCGCCGCCGCGCGAAAAGCGTAAAAAAAATACCCACTTTGCCCGCCCCTTACCGAGCGGGACGGCGGGCAGTTCATCGGCAAACCATGGAAATAATAAAAGAATAAAAAAATACCGGCATCGGGCACGCTTCCTGCTTGATACCGACCGAAAGCGGGCGTTTGTGAAAGCGCCCAAACACCCAACCGGGAAAATCCTTCTGGGAGAATCCGTAATGAAAAAGAAACTCGCCACCCTGCTTGTTCTTGCCAGCCTGACCGTAGCCGGCCTCCACACCGCCATCGCCGCCGAACCGGCCCCGGATACCGCCGCTGTCGACCCGCAAACCCAGGCCATGGTTAATTACCCGCGCTGGGCGGCACAGGCCCAAGACCCGGCAATGCAGGAAAAAATCCAGAAATTCTACAAAGATACTTCAGGATTACGCAAACAGATATTCATGAAACGCGCCGAATTGGCGGCGGTGACCAATGCAGCCCAGGCCGACCCGGCGACGGCGGGCAAGATGGCCGGAGAATTGTTTGAGCTTCAAGCAAGCCTGAAAAAACAGGCGGAGGCCGCTGGCATCAAGCAGTTCGGGCCAGGCTGCGGCATGGGTATGGGTATGGGCCGTGGCATGGGCATGGGCCGCGGAATGGGCCGCTGATAAAAATACTCCACCCGCCGGGGAGTGAAAAATCCGGCGGAAAGACCGTTCTTCCCTCCTCGGCCCCGCATGGCAATGGACGCTGTGCGGGGTTTTTTCGTCGGAGAAGACTTGCATCGAGCGCCATCGCGGCCTATTGTGCAAAAACGACGCGATTGACGGCATCATTGCCGTGAGACGATGACTCCGACCCCAGCTTTTATGAACATTTCACTGCCCCAACTGATTTCGCTGATTTTGATGGCACCGCCGCTTTTGCTGGCGCTGACCTTTCATGAATTCGCCCACGGCTATATCGCCTGGCGTTTGGGCGACCCGACCGCCGCCCGCGAGGGACGCCTGTCGATGAACCCGCTGCGTCATCTCGACCCATTGGGCACCCTGGCCTTTTTTCTCATCAAATTCGGCTGGGCCAAGCCGGTGCCGGTCAACCCTTCCTATTTCCGCGATCCAAAACAGGGAATGCTTTTCGTCGCCCTGGCCGGGCCCATGAGCAATCTGCTCTTGGCCGTGGCAAGCGCCATGGTCATCAAACTACTTGCGCCTTTGGCCGTCACCCTGCATGGACAGGGGCTGACCGACGCGGTGATGCTGCCGCTTTTGATCATGCTGGTGAACAGCGTCTGGATCAATCTTCTCCTCTGTATCTTCAACCTGATACCGGTGCCGCCACTCGACGGCGGGCGTATTCTCGCCGGATTTTTGCCTGACCGTTTATCCTATTCTTTTCAGCGCTTTGAACAACTCGGCATTGTGCTGATTCTCGTTTTATCCCTGACCGGCGCGCTGAGTCAAATCATCGGGCCGGTGGTGCAAATCGCCAACGAGCTGCTGTTAACCTGATTCGCCGTCGCGGGCGCGGGTTATAGACGACAGGCAACCGTTCGGGTCGTAGAGGTAGCGCTTGATTTTGTGGGTGGCGGTTTTCACGAACGGTTCGCGGCGCTCGAGAATCCGCGCCAGCCGTGACGACGGCGCCAGTTGCGCGTTGATCGTCTTGCGAAGCTGCTCCATCAGCTTGGCGATATACTGCCGCCGTTCACTGGCGGTGCGGGCCGCCGTCTGCTCTTCGATCTGTTCGTAATCCGGATGAATCCACGCCTCCAGTTTGCCGGCGTTTTCCAGCACCAGGCTTTCCGTAACCCACGGGAAGGCGTTGATCTTGTGCTCGATGGGTTCGATGTAGACATTCTCGCCGTCGGACAAAACAATGACGTTTTTCAGCCGTCCCTTGACATAGAGATTGCCGGCTTCGTCGAAGCAGCCCAAATCCCCGGTGGACAGCCAGCCATCAGGCGACAGCACCTTGGCGGTATTCTCCTGATCGCCGTAATAGCCTTTCATGACATTGGGGCCAGTGGCTTCGATTTCGCCGACGCCGGTCTGCGGATCGGGATTGACGATTCTGACCTCGACGCCGGGGATGGGTTTGCCGATGGAACCGACGGCGATCGTCCGGTCGCCAAACGGCCCGCCAGCCAAGAGAGGCGCGGCTTCGGTCAGGCCGTAGCCAACCAGATAGGGGAAGCGGGCCTCAGCCAGAAAATTTTCGATTTCCGGATTGATGGCGGCGCCGCCAATGCCCATCAATTGCAAATTGCCGCCGAAAAACTCCAGGAGCCGGCCGCAGATTTTCCGGTAGACAAAGGCGCGGGTCGGGCGATAACGGCATAAAAACTGGAGGACGCGGCTTTTTTCAATGCTTGGCAGCACCCGTTTTTTGTAGATCTTTTCAAACACCAGCGGCACCGCGAAAATCACCTCTGGCTTTTCATGCTGACAGATATTCTGCAAAATGGCCGGCGTCGGCGATTTGCCCGCGTAAGCTATCCGGCAGCCATTCAAGAGCGGCACGACGAAACCACAGGTGAACTCATAGGTATGTGCCATCGGCAGGATGGATAAAAAGGTCCACTCCGGCGTAACCTTCATCAGGCTGGAAGCGGCATAGGCGTTGGCGGTAAAATTTCTGTGGGTCAACATGACCGCTTTCGAATAACCGGAGGTGCCGGAGGTATAAAGAATCGCCGCCAGATCATCCTCGCCGACTTCCGGAAAATCGAGCGGCGCCTCGTCGGCATGAAGCTCCTCGGCTTCCCGCAGATAATCGGCATAAGGGACGACTGGCATAATATCGGCCCCCCTTTGATAGTTATCGAGGACGACGACTTTGTCGGCCACCGGCTGGCGGGCTTCCTCGATCTTTTCGAGCTGGCGGGAAGCGATGAACAACACCTTCGCCCGCATTTCCGACAGGATATGATGGACATCGTTCTCCGGCATGTCGGGGAGAATCGGCACGGCCACGGCGCCGATCCTGACAATCGCCAGATAAGCGATGCCCCATGTGTCGGAATTTTCCGAGAGAATAACCACCCGGTCGCCCTTTTCCACCCCGTCCCGCAAGAGACGTTCGGCCAAGAACAGCACCTGGCGGCGCATCGCGGCGTAGCTGATGGGCGTTTCCATGGCCATGCCAATGGCCGGACGGTCGGCGTATTTGTCGGCGCTGGCGTCAAAAATATAGTTGAGGGTCATGCTGACATCGGCAAGCGGTTTCATAGGTATGGTTCCGGAAAAAAAAGTAAGGAGAAATCAGTCGGCAATGAAATCGTGTTTCAGCATCCGCTGCACCGCGTCGACGAGCTCTTCGCGGGTAAACGGTTTGGCCAGTGTTTCCACGCGCTCAATGAAACCAGCCGCCGCCAGATAACGCTCCTTGGCGATGGTGCCTCCGCCGGAAATAGCCAGGACTGGCACGGTCGGCGCGAATTCCCGCACATCGACGATGGTTTTCAGCCCGTCTTTCACCGGCATGACCAGATCGGTAATAATCATGTCGCAAGGATCGGCGCGGAAAAGATCGATCCCTTCCTCGCCGTTTTTGGCTTCGACAACAAAATACCCTTCCCTCTCCAAAACGCGCCGCAGCAACTGCCGCGCCCCCGCTTCATCGTCAATAACCAGGATTCGTCTCATTAGTCCCCCCTCCCGTAATCCTCTGCTTGCGCTCATTTTTTACCAATTATCCGAGGGCAAGTCGCATTCGGCTTTTTTATGGCTTTTGCCACGATTACGCAAGAGGGAAATAACGTATCCCCAGGCCGAATTGACAGTCACCAGAGAATGCCGTAAAGTCCACCGGCATTGACGATATGCCATTGTCTTCAAAGACGCCCAAAAACTCCTCCGCTGGCGCGGCCCCAGGCAAGCGTTTCCTTTTTCTTTCGGTACTCTTTATGTTCGGCATCGGTTTTCCAGAAATGCTGGTGATTCTTGCGGTGGCGCTGCTCGTGGTCGGCCCGGACAAGCTGCCGGGGCTGGCCCGTTCCCTGGCCCGCACCGTTCTGGAATTGAAAAAAACCGCCGAAAGCATGAAAAACGAGTTCATGGCGGAAAATCCCCTCTCCGACCTCAAGACCCTGAAAAACGATCTGCTGGAATTCAAGCCCGACCTGCAGGAGGCGGCCAAACGCTTTCAGGACGAAATCCTCGATATTGAAGATAAAGGGATAAAAGCCGCACCGGAAAATACGGCGGCGGAAGATACGGTACAAGAGGACGCTACGGTAAAAGAGGATGCGGCAACGGGAGATCTGGCGGCCTGGATGCCGGCAAACGAAGCGGCGGATGCGGCGGCGGCCGGCGGGGCTGAGATCCCGCCCCTGGAGAAGAAGCCGGAAGAGCCAAACCTCCAGCCATGAGCGACAATATCTCCAGCCGGTCGCCCAAACTTGAACGCTTCCTGTCGGTGTTCGGCCCACACCATCGGGAGTTACAGCGGCGGCTAGGCGCAAGTATCGGGGTGATTATCGCCGCCAGCGCCGTCGCCTATTTTTTCATCGAACAAATAGCCCAGTTCTGCGTCCGTCCCCTCTTCACCGCCAGCCCATATATTCATTCCCTGGTTTACACCAACCTGCCGGAAGCCTTCATCTCCTATCTGATGCTGGCGCTTTTGGTCGGGCTTGCCGCCAGTTATCCTTTCATCCTCTATCAGTTCTGGGCCTTTGTCTCGCCGGGGCTGCACCGCCGGGAAAAACGCCTGACCCTGACCGTGGTCTTCGTCGGCAGTCTGCTTTTTGCCGCCGGGGCGGGCTTTGCCGCTTTCATTGCCCTGCCCCGGCTTTTGCTGTATCTGCTCAGCTACGCCCACCCAAACCTTGAACCGCTGCCGAAATTCGCCGAATACCTCACCTTTATCGCCCGCACGGTCATTACCTTTGGCCTTGCCTTCCAAATTCCCTTTTTACAGGTGATGGCCAACCGTGGCGGTTTGGTCCAGGCCGGGTATTTCCGCCGCCATCGCCTGCAATTCTGGCTGGCGCTGGCCTTCCTCTCCTTTTTACTGGCCGCCGGCGACCTGATGGCCACCCTGCTGCTCGCCCTGCCGCTCGCCCTGCTCTACGAAATCGGCATTTTTCTCTGCCGGCTGTGGCCGAAAAAGGAAACAGGGGACGCTGTTTAGTGTGGAATTGAGTTTTCGAGTGGAGCGGTAATTATCATGCGTAAGGAGGAGGGAAGAGCCTGGAGAAAGACGTGCGGCTGGTCACCACCATTACGTTTTATCTGGATTGAACGCGCCACGCACAACCGTATGTTAAACATCGGGTGATTGTCATGAAATCGAGGATGAAGCTGAACGTGCTGGCGGTATTGCTGGTGCTTCTGGGGGCTCATGTGGGATTGGCGCAAACTCCAAGCTATCCGAAGGCCAAAGTGAGTTTCGACGACTTCAAGGGACTGGTGGCGGAGGTGGAGGCGCACCGGGCAAGCCGCCTCGTCGACCTCGACACCTTTTTGAAAATGAGCAAGGAACCGGGTGTCATCATTCTCGATTCCCGCTCGGCATTCCGTTACGAGCGCGTGCATGTGCAAGGCGCCAAACATCTGGCTTTTACCGACTTCACTCAGGATGCTCTGGCGCGGGTGATTCCGTCGTTCGAGACGAAGATCCTGATTTATTGCAACAACAATTTCGATGGCGATCAGGTCGATTTCGCTTCCAAGGTGGCCCTGCCGCGCCCGTTCTCGAACAGTCCGGTCGGAGTGCAGATGGCCGTCCAAGCCAAACCGATCATGATGGCGCTGAACATTCCCACCTATATCAATCTGTATGGGTATGGCTATCGGAACGTTTACGAACTGGATGAACTCGTCAACGTCAACGACCCGCGTATTGTTTTTGCGGGTTCGATGATTTTGAACAAATAGATAGCCATGCCAACCGCCATGTTATCCTGAGGCGCGACTGGCGCGGAGGAAGCGCTGTCGGAGTATTCGACGCGCTTCCCTGGCTTCAGCCATACCGCGGTGATCGAGGCCATGGGGAGCGCGTCTAACGCGCGCTTTGTTTGCTGGGCGCGGCACTGTCATAAATAAGGGGCCAGCCGGCTCTGTCCCCTGTCCTCCGTTTTCTGTCCTCCGCCTACCGTCACCTGTCCGCTGGATATTTCGTCAATACCCGGTATACCCCCGACGCCAAGTCGCTGGCCACAAGCGCGTAGCCTTCGACGCGCCAGACAATTTGTAGCATCTGTTCCGGGAAAGCGGCCTGCCGAGCATGGCGGGCCAATGTCACATGCGGGCGGAAGGGACGCGATTCGACCGGCAAACCGAGCCCATAGAGAACTTCTTTCAATGTGGCATAGAGCGTCCGCAATTCATCGGGGACGGCAAACGGCTCGATAACCGCCACGCCGCGCGGCAAAAGCGCCGGGCGGCCAAAGACGAGATCGAAGGCGGCGCAGGGCGCGGCCAGCGCCGCGCGCAACTCAGGCAGACGAGCGCGCGCCACATTGCCGAGAAAGTGCAGCGTTATGTGCAGCTTGTCGTCACGCACGCGGGCCGGGCGGCCGGCCCAGCGCCAGGCGTCGCGGTAATCGGCCAGGCGGCGGCGGGTGGCGTCGTCCGGCCACAGGGCGATAAAAAGGCGGGTTTGTTCAGGCGCGTTCATGCCATCATTTTTCATTTTGGCGGGAATCAAACAGCGTTTGCAACAAAGGCAGCAAACGACGGCGGCCTTCGCTGTTGAGGTGATTGCTATCCATGTAAAGGGGCGTGCCGTTAATGGCCCCTTGGCATAGGCCATCCGGACATAAGTAGGGCGCCGGATCCAAAAGAGTGAGGCCGCATTTTTCTCTGGCGCGCTCAAGCGCCTGGTTGGGAACAAGGTTGCGCGCTTTGTATGCCGCCAGCGGAATGCCGATATTTTGCGGCCTGTCGTCAAACATGGCCTGGCGGGCAAGAAAGCGGGGGATATCGATGGTCATCTCCGGTATCGGGCGCACGGCGTAGGTTTTGCGGACGGCCTGCAAACGACATAAGCTGTCCGACAGCTTTTCTTGATAGGTTTCATAGGGGTCGCGGGCGGCGGCGGCTTGGTCGTCGATATTGTTATAGATAATGCCAAAGCTTTTATGCAGGCCCTCATTCGGGCCATAGACATCGAGCGCATAGCGGTTGATCACGATGACAATCGCGTCCTCCGGGATATTTTCAATATAGTCGAGCGCCTGCTGGTTGAAGGCGGCGCAACCGTTGCCCCGGCCTTTGCTCTTCAGCTCGGTGTCGAAAATGGTGGCGCAGGTATGGCTGAGCAAAGCGCCGCCAGAATCCGCGCCAGCCGCCGCCATCACGGCGTCGGCAAGCCTGTCCGCATGGCTGTCGCCAAGGATGACATAGCGTATGTTCTTTTCGTTGCCCGCGAGACACGGCGTCAGGATTTTCTTGTGGCGGTCAAAGCCGCAGTTTTCTTGCCACGCCCGCGGACTATAATCGGGCTCGGCGCCTTCTTCCGCCCGCTGTACCAGGGGGCGCGAAGCCAGGCGCGCGGGGAAGCCTTTTTTCTCGGCGATCAGGAGGCCGCTTGCCGCCATCGCCGCCATGGCCAGCGCGGCATAAAAAAGAAGACGCCCGGCTTTCCGCGCGCCTATTCGCCGCCCCGGTTGTTCGATGAAGCGATAAGAAAGCCAGCCTAAAAAAATGGCCAGGAGCAAGGCGCCGATATTGAAAATCATAGGGCGCGGCGCCGACCAATAACCAAGTGCCACCGCCAAAGGCCAATGCCAGAGATAAATCGAGTAAGACCAGCGCCCCAAGGCTTGCGTAACCGCATTGTCAATCCAAAAGGCGCGGCTTGACTGGCAGGCGGCCAGAATAAGAGCGGCCCCCGCCACCGGCGCCAAAGCGCCCCAGAAAGGCCAGGGATCATCGGCGGTAAAAAAGAAGGCCGAGGCCACAACCAAAAGAAGCCCGCCATAGCCGATATTTTCCGGCAGCCAGGATTTTTTGTCGCCACAGTTATAAAGATAAACAAGGCCGCCGGCCGTCAGCTCCCAAGCGCGGGCGGGAAGAAGATAAAAGGCCCAGGAAGGCTCGGCATAAGACCACAGGGCGGCGGCAAACAGAGACAAAAGGGTCAAAGCCAGCACCGCCGTCAGCAGCCTGCGCGGGCAGATTTTTTTAACCGCCATGATAAAAAGGGGATACAGCAGGTAAAACTGCCACTCGACCGAAAGCGACCAGGTGTGCAACAGCCATTTGTAGCGAGCGGGGGCATCGAAATAACCCGCTTCACCCTTGTAGACGAAATTTGAGATGAAACCCATGGATGCCGCCACATGATTTCCCAGCATCTGGTAGTCAAGCGACGGCAGGAAAAACCAGCCGGAAAGCGCCAAAACGGCGCAGAGGACCAAAAGAGCGGGAATGATTCTGCGTGCCCGCGCCGCGTAAAATTCCCAGAGAGAAAAATTTTCCCCTTTATCGACGATCAATTTCGTCATCAGAAAGCCGGAGATGACAAAAAAGACATCGACGCCGATAAAACCGCCCGCCGTTTTGAAAAGCGAGAAGTGATACAGCATCACGGCAAGCACGCCGACCGCGCGCAGGGCGTTGATGTCTTTGCGAAAAGCCATGGAATCTGTTTCTATTTTTGCGCCAGCGTGTATTCGGCCAAAAGGCTGCCGCGCAGATAGGCCGGACGGGCGGCGAAAAACCGCTGGAAAAGGGCCAGCGACTGCCGCCGGCGCACGCCGCCAATCACCGTGAGCGTCATATTTTTATAGAGCGGCCGCAGATACTCGAGCGGCAGATCGGCCGCGCCGCCCATGACGTCTTCGTAGGCATAGACAATCCGCCGGCAGCCGTTGACGACAAGCGTGCCAAAACACATCAAACACGGCTCCATCGTCGAATACACGGTCAGGCTGGCCGGATCGAGACCAGGCTTTTCCCGCATCAGCCGCCTGATGGCAACGATTTCCGCATGTTCCAGTTCCGGGGCCGTGCTGGCGCTGTCGCGCCGTCCGCCGCTGGCGACTATCTCATCGCCGCTGGCGATGACGCAGCCAACCGGGAATTCGCCCATGGCCAGGGCCTTCTCCGCTTCTTGCAAAGCGCAATCCATAAAAAAATTGTCAAGCCGATCAGCCATTGGATATTCCTCCATTCTGAAAAATGGGATATTTTTCACTTTCATAAGGTATATGTGGGTCGATGATAAAAGATTGCAATATTTTTCACGGGCTCTGGCGGCAAAGGCCCGCCGGCGTCGGCAAGGGGACGGATATGGGAAAGAGAGGCTGGCGAAACGCCCGGCCAACGGCATCGAGCAACGAACGGGGGAACGGACATGGCGATTATTGTGCCGATTGAAGCTGTCACGCCCGTCTGGACCGGCGATGGCGAAAAAAAGACCAGCTATCTGCGCGCCGCCAGCTTTTTAGGCGGGCTGCGTTTTTGGACCGAGGCCTTGCTGCGCTCGTTGCCCCAGGCTGACGGCAAAGCCATCTGTTCAGCCACCGGCGACGACCGTTGCCGCCATGATCAGGAAAATCCGCAAAATACCTGCGCCGCCTGCCGGATATTCGGCTGCGCCGGGCTGAGCCGGGGGTTTTCCCTCAAGGTGGCCGGCGAACAGCCCGCCCCCGACGGCAAGAGGAGCAAGGCGATAGGGCTGATCGAGCTGCGCAAATCCGAAGCCACAACGGATCGCAGCATCCCGCGCGTGCACACATGGCCGCTGCAGGATCCTGGCCTGATTGGCAGCTTCGACCTGATTTTTTCGCCGTTGCGGCCGCCCGGCGACAATCTCGCGGAGGCGCCATCAATGGGTCCGGCGCCTCTGAACGGATATCTGGCGCTGGCCGCCCATCTGCTCTTGCATTGGGGAATGCTTGGCGCCAAAGATCAATACGGCCATGGTTTGGCGCGGATGCGGGAAACCGAAACAAACGGACAATTTACGGCGCTTCTGGCAAAAACCTTGAAGGCTCTGGCCTCTGGCCCCGACATCGTTCCCAGCCCCAGCCAGTTGCCATCGCTGCATGATTTCTTTTTCTTTTCCGGGCGGGTGAAAGAAAGCAATCTGCCGCCAAGAATGAGATGGGAGGAATATGCCAGGGAAATTCCCTTTGAAATCCGCTATCAAGTCCGCAACGAGTTACGAAAACCGGACGAAACCCGGCAAGAGCAGGGGCGGGCCCGCAACAAGCCGCGATTGTCAACCGAAAACCGGCAGGAGCCGGACAAGGAGCTTCAGCTTCGCCACTATTTTTGCGGTTCGATCGACAAAGACAAACGCCAGGCCAGCCGCTTCAATATAGCCATTGACGGCAACACCATCTACGGCTGGGGCCATTTTCCATCATCGGCGGAACGCTGGAAGGGGAGAGAGCGCGACCGTTGCCTGGATACATTGAAGGGGAAATTGGCCGACCACTGTGACCGCGTCAGTTGGAAGGAGTTCGACTCCCATCGCGATACCTGCGCCTCGAAAACCAACTGGAAAGACTTCCTCTGCCAACTCGCCAACTGCCCATGGCGGTAATTTCAGGGAGACATGCCATGAGTTGTTATGATTTTTTCGCCGAATTCGCCCTGATAGAATGGATGAGCCGGATCGAGGAGACGGTCGATGCCAGCGGCCCAAAATATGGGGCCCTGCAAGACGCTTCCTGGACCTTGAAGGCGCAGGTGCTGACGACGGGACTCGCCGGGAGCAAAGAGTTCAGCCAACTGATACTAGACGGCAATGACAAGAAAAATATTGGCGGCTATCCAAAACTCATAAAAAACGCCTCTCCCTCTCAAACCTCCGTCCTCGACATCGCCACCCTGTGCGCGCCCAAGCCGGTTTGCCTCGCGCCCCTGCCCGGCGGCTCCTGCCTGCTGCGTGTCGGCGTCAGGCTGCTGCGTCCCTTCGCCTCGAAAGATGACCTAGCCTTTTATCCCATCGACAATCCGCTGAAACGAGAATGGATTTTTCAGACGCCTTATCTGGCCGCCGCCGGGGTCAAGGGCCTCTTGCGCTGGGCCTTTCGCATGTGTTTTGACGACCGCGAAAAGACGCCGGAAACCCTGCTTTTCGGCCGGCGCCACGAGGAATTGCCGGGCGAGGATGGCCAGGGCTGCCTGTATGCCTGGCCCTTGTTCTGGCGGGGCGGGCTTGGCCTTGAGGCGCTCAACCCGCATGACCGCATGTCCGGAGCGGGCAAAGGCCCCATCAAATATGAGATTGTCCAAGCTGGCGGCACGGCGGACATCTGGCTCTTGCTCCTGAACCGGCGGATGGAGGACGCCTCGGCATTTTTAGCCAAGGCCATCCCGCCCCTCTTGGAGGCGCTGTGCCATCTCTTGACTGAAAGCGGCCTTTCGGCCAAACGCGGCGCCGACTGGGGAACGGTTGAGGTGACCGCCGCCGAAGCTTGGATCAAAGACGGTCGCGCGCCGCAACCGCCCGCCGCCGCAGCCATCAAAAGTTCTGAAGAGAAAAAACTTTTGTATGACCTGAACGCATGGTTTTATACGCAATTTCCAGAGCAGCCGGATAGCCCGCTGTCCGATCCCGTGGCATAGCGGGATGACATCAACCGCCCATTGGCCGGCAAACCGCAGATACAGAGGAAATATCCATGGACAATAATACGCTTCGTTGCTACGCCCTCACCCTTGACCCGTTGCATATCGGCGCCGGCGGCCAGCGCTTGGGCCGGGTCGACAAACCCATCATCCGTGAGCCGGGAAACAGCCTGCCCAAGCTGCCCGCCTCTTCCATCGCCGGCGCCTGCCGCAAGCACGCCATCTATGCGCTGCCAGACGAGGAAGAACGGAAGGCGGCCAAGGACTGCGCCGAGAAAAGGGACGATCAAGAGAAACCAGCCAACGACCGGGGCAACTGCGGCGACTGCGCCATCTGCCAAACCTTCGGTTTCGTGTCACCGGATAAGGGCAAACAGACTGGCCGGGTCAGATTTTTCGATGGCCGTCTCGTCGCCTTTCCAGCGCCCACCATGGCCGGCCCGGTCTGGGTCACCACCGCCTCGCTGTTGCGGGAAGCCGGGGGCGCAATCAGCCAGGAAGCCAGCGACGACACCTTGCTGGTCAATTTCGCCCTCCCCGGCAATCCGGAGGAAGCGAAAAAACTCAACCTCGGCTGGCTTTACTTCGACGCGGTAAAAGACGACCATCTCACCCTGCCGGAGATTGCCGGGCTTCCCCCCGAACTGGGCCAGCGCCTGGCGCTCGCCCCGGAATGGGTCTTTGCCGAAATCGTCAACAACAATCTCGAAACCCGCGCTTCGACCAGCGTCGATTTCGCCACCGGCGCGGCCAAGCCCGGGACGCTCTTCACTTACGAGGCCATTCCCCGGACAGCCTTGTTCACCTTCGATGTGATCATCGACAGCCACCGCTGCGCCACGGACGAGGAGGCGGCAAAGGCCAGAGAAATCGTGACCAGGGGTTTTGAGCTTTTCGCCACCCTCGGCATGGGCGGCATGAGCACTCGCGGTTTTGGCCGGGTCAAAATCGTTGTGACCGAGGGACTGCCCAGTTTCACGGAGGAATCGCCATGCCAATCCTGAATTTTGAGCCAATCTGCGCCCAATGGGGCCGGGCGATGGTTGAAGCGCCAACGAAAAACAATTCCCTCGCCGACCAGGAAAACACCATCGCCAAGGCCCTGTCCGTGCTCGTCGGCAACGGCGTCTACGCCATGGGCATCTTTTTGCTCTCCCGTGGTAAGAAAGATTATGCGGAAAGGATTTTGACCAAATATCTTGCCGGCCTGTGGCGGGAATGCGGTGTTCTTAAAGCGGAACAAGACCCCGGCGGCGAGGAAGAGATGCCGCCTGACACGGACCAGGAAGAATACGATCATTTCCTCCTTGGTGAAAGCGATACCCTCGACCGGGCGATAATCTTGACCATCATTGAAAAGAAGATCGCCACAGACCTGCCGCGACTCATCCTGGCGAAAAAATTGGCGGAACAAACCATGATCTTCGCCCGCTATCACGCCAAAGCCGAAATCGCCAGCCCGCCGGCAACATAACCGCCGGCCGCGACAACTGACGCTACGTCCGTCAGGCAATTGCCAATTCAACAAAACCGGCGCTCTCTGACAAACATCATCAAAGAGCGCCGGAGGCGTCAGGTCAGAAGAAGATGAGCGCCTTACTTACAGGCCGTCACTTTGACCGCGCAGGCTTTGTATTCCGGCGTGCCGGTGATCGGGTCACGGAAGCCGGAGGTGAGATTATTGGTGATGGCCGTCTGGTGGTGGAAGGTCATGAAGATGGTGCCTTTATGCGAGCGGTCCGTCACTTTGGCGCGCACCTTGACATCGGCCCGCCGCGAGCTGACCGTCACCCAGGCGCCATTCTCGATGCCGAGTTGCTTGGCGTCGTCGGGATTGATTTCGACCAGTTCTTCCGGCACGATCTCGGCGATGCCCGCACAGCGCCTGGTCATCGAGCCGTTGTTGTAGTGCTCGCGCACACGGCCGGTGACCAAGACCAGCGGATATTCGGCATCGGGTTTTTCACCGGAACCCTGATGATCGAGGGCCATGAAGATGGCTTTGCCGCCGGCCCGCGAAAACAGGTCGGTATAGAGGGTGGTGGTGCCAGGGTGGTCTTTGGTTGGGCAGGGCCACTGGATGCCCCGCTCTTCGATGCGGTCGTAGCTGATGCCGCCGTAAATCGGCACGAGGCT
>JGI20166J26741_11468918_pt1 | contig 26110 bp, 25 predicted proteins | sample TergutCu122P5_FD_26741 | JGI IMG/M metagenome (IMG submission 26741)
TCGTACGATGACCTCGGAGAACTCAGGAACGAAGTGGCGAAGATCAGAGAGATGATAGAATTGCCTCTGAGACACCCGGAGCTGTTCAAGAGGCTCGGAGTAGAGGCTCCGAAGGGTGTGCTTCTGCACGGCCCTCCCGGCACAGGTAAGACCATGCTCGCAAAGGCCGTGGCGGGGGAGACCAGCAGTAACTTCATATCCCTCGGCGGTCCCGAGATCATGAGCAAATTCTACGGCGAATCGGAAGGAAAACTCAGAGAGATCTTCAAAGAGGCGGAAGAGAACGCCCCCAGCATCATATTCATCGACGAGATAGACTCGATAGCTCCGAAAAGGGAAGAGGTCACAGGCGAGGTCGAAAGGCGTATTGTGGCCCAGCTGCTCTCTTTGATGGACGGCCTGAATTCGAGAGGAAAGGTAGTTGTCATAGGAGCGACTAACCGGCCGAACTCGATCGACGAGGCTCTGAGAAGGCCCGGAAGGTTCGACAGGGAGATCGAGATAGGCATTCCCGACAGGGACGGAAGACTGGAGATCCTGCAGATCCACACAAGAGGCATGCCATTGTCCGACAATGTCGACCTTAAGGCACTGGCCGACCGCACCCACGGTTACGCGGGAGCAGATCTCTCCGCTTTATGTAAGGAGGCGGCAATGGCCGCCCTGAGGCGCGTACTGCCGCAGATGGACCTTGAGACCGAAGAGATACCCGTGAACCTGTTGGAACAGATCTCGGTGACAAAGGACGATTTCAGAGAGGCCCTGAAAGACCTCCAACCGTCGACAATGAGAGAGGTCTTGATCGAGAAGCCCAACGTAAAATGGGAGGATATCGGCGCCCTTGAATCGGCAAAGCAGGAACTCAAGGAAGCGGTCGAATGGCCGTTGAAGTTCGGGAAGGTGTTCGAACACATGAACGCGAAGCCTCCAAAGGGCATACTGCTTTACGGCCCTCCCGGCACAGGTAAGACCATGCTCGCAAAGGCCGTGGCAACGGAGTCTGAGGCGAACTTCATTGCCGTAAAAGGTCCCGAGTTCCTCAGCAAGTGGGTCGGAGAGTCGGAGAAGGCCGTGAGAGAAACATTCAGGAAAGCAAGGCAGGCGTCGCCCTGCGTGATCTTCATGGATGAGATCGATTCGATAGCACCGGAAAGAGGCACAGGCGGAGACAATAACGTCACTGAGAGAGTGATTTCCCAGATGCTTACTGAACTCGACGGACTGGAGTCTCTGAACGACGTTGTCGTTATCGCTGCGACCAACCGCCCGGACATAATGGACCCTGCCTTGCTGAGACCCGGAAGGTTCGACAAGAGCATATTCATCGGCCCGCCCGACCGCGAGTCGAGGATCATGATCTTCGGGATCCACACAAAGGACAAACCGTTGGCGGACGACGTCGACATCAACGACCTTGCCGACAAGACAGAGGGCTGCACCGGCGCAGATATTGCCGCGATATGCAATGAGGCTGTCATGACCGCGGTAAGGCGCATCGTCAAGCCGGGAAAGGTCCCCGACGACGATGAGATCAAGAGCTGCAAGGTCGAGATGAGGGATTTCCTCTCTGCGGCGGACAAGTTCGGCCCGCAGACATCCCAGAAACTCAAGGACTACGGCCATAAGGCAAAAGATGGGGGCACAGAAGGATACCGCTAAGGTCTGGCACATGCGCATTTGATAACAACAAGAAGAAACTTCTTCCAACACTTTCCTTTATTGCGACACAGCTTTTATAATAGGCATCTTTTTTTATAGAAGAACAACTGCTATCTATATTATGAGCAGAGAGGAACTCATCAACACCACAAGATCCGTACTGGCTAAAGCGGGATTTGAGATCTCATCCGCTCTGAATTTGCGCAGCATTTGTTTTGATATAGTGGGAAGAAAGGGCGAAACATTGCTCATCATAAAGGTTCTAAGCAATGTTGATGCATTCTCAAGAGAGAATGCAGATGATATGAAGGTCCTTGCCGATGCGCTGAAAGCGACCCCTCTGTTAATAGGTGAGACATCCAGCTCAGGACCTCTTGAGGCCGGCATAGTTTATTCAAGATTCAAGATCCCGATCATTTCCAACGAGACCCTCGGTGAACATTTGTTGGAGGATGTGCCGCCGTTCATCTTTGCGGCCCCCGGCGGACTTTATGTGAAGATCGACGGCGAGTTATTAAGAAAGATAAGAGAGACCGACGGAATAAGTCTGGGAACCCTTGCAGAGGTAACAGGGGTGTCAAGACGTACAATACAAATGTATGAATCGGGAATGGGCGCGATGATCGATGCTGCAATGAGGCTCGAAGAATTCCTGAAGGTCCCTATAATAGAGCCTGTCAATCCGTTCGAGTATGCAAGTAAAAAGAAACCGGAGGACTATGAGGTCAAAACCGGCGAACATACGAGCTCCAATACGCTGAACCGTCTGCTTGAGATCGGGTTTGCTATCACGCCCGTAACGAAGAGCCCTTTCGAGGCCATTTCGAGAAGCCGGCAGACCGTGTTCCTTACAGGGCTTGGAGTTGATGAGGAAAGGCTGATCCAAAAGGCGATCATCGCTTCCGAGATCTCGAAGATCGCAGGGAAGCATTCACTCATTATAGTTGAGCGGGGGCGTCCCGCGGAGAGTATCGAGTCGACCGCCGTCGTGACGAGCGAAGAACTCAAAAAGATAGACGACCAGGACGAACTCACAGATCTGGCACTTTCGAGGAGCACTAAAAAATGATATCCATAGATATCGGAAAGTGCAAGGTGGATATCCTGCCGATAGTCAAAGGACTCGTCTCGGAAGCCGATAGGGTCCGAGAGGCATACGGCAAATACGAAGCATACGCCGTTGCACTCGGCATAGAGGAGATACAAGCGCTGAAACGCAGAGCGGAGATCGAAGAGATACAAGAGCACAGCGAGATCGATATGGTATATGTCTACCATCTTTCTGTTTTCGGAGAGATAGAATCCCCTACCCCCGCATACTGCGAATTGATCGACCTATGCTCAAAGGATTCCATTGAGGTCATACCGCTGGATATGAACAACGAGGAGTTCACCGAGATGTACATCCACACCGTAAAGACGTTGGAGTTCGTGAAGGAGCACAGACTCGCGAAAAAAGGCATGAAAAAGCATTTCGATATGTCTTCTCCCGAAGCGTTCTCGATATCCTGGGACAATTATCTGAACAAAGTAAAAGGCTACCTCAAAGTGAGCCAAAAAAGAGAAGAATACATGGCCGCGCAGATCGTAGACATAGCAAGATACAGGCGCTCTCTGCTTGCCGTAGTAGAGGTGGAAAGGCTAAATAATATTGTGGAACATATCAAGAATGATAAAGATGAGTGATGAGTGCCCACGGTGCAGAGAATATGCCGCTAACGGCAGTTCGTACTGCGGCTCATGCGGCAGAGCGCTCGGACACAGCGGATCGAGAAACGGTGCCGTAAAAAATTCGAGGCGCGGCCTCTCAAGCGTCATACTTCAGTTCGCATGCGTAATCGTTGTTCTCATTGCAATCGTCGAACTGATAACCCTGTTTGCAAAGAGCGGGGATGTTTTCTCTTTACTGAAAGATGTTGAGCTCCCTTTCTTCTTACTTGTGCCTTCCCCTGAAATAGTATTCAGTATCGGCATACTCGGGCCGCAGATATATTGGATACTCGTGATCATTATTATTTTCAGCAGTGCGGTTTTTGCGATATGGAAGTTCTTTGTCGAAACAGAAAAGAACGGAGGTCTATCCGAACCTAACGCATCGGAGAACACGGCCTTCTTCTGGGTGTGCGTCTCTCTCTGCGCAATGCTGACGATCCACTATATCATCGTGTTCATACTTACCAATATGCTAGGAGTAGAAGTGACAAACCCGGATTTCGGCAGTGTAACAGAGCAGGTGTTCGGTTTTGCCAACGCCGCAGTTTGGGAAGAGATGGTCACCCGCCTGCTGTATATCGGCGGGCCGATAGCGATAATCTCTTTGATCATGACGAGAAAAATAGATTCTCTGAAATGCCTTCTGGGCGGCTTCGGGATGAGTAGGGCGGCGGTTCTTTTCATAATAATCTCAAGCATCATATTCGGTGCGGCGCATTACTCCGGCTGGGACAATCAGGCATGGAAAGTACTTACCGCTACGATAATGGGTTTGTTCTTCGGATATGTGTTCGTGCGCTTCGGATTGTATGCTTCGATCCTGCTGCACTTCATCACCGATTTCTGGTCATCGTTCGACTGGATCGGGCTTGGCGGTATCGGGATCATTCTGGCATTCCTGCTCATAGGCTTCGGATTCGTTGCTTTATATTACATCTTAAAGAGAATAATAGGTTCGAAAGAATCGATCGCGGGGATGCCTTTATTCAAGAACGGCCTAATAGAGGATAAATGATATTATGCTGGCTATACACCTAATCGAACGGCGGCTTCATCGAAGCCAGCTTTTCAGACGCTTCTTTGACAATATCGCAGACTCGATGCTCCTGGCCTCGATAATATAATTCCCCCGATATCTGCTGAGCTTAGGCAACACACGGGCAAAATCTATCGAACCGTCGCCTATGGTCAAGTGGTCGTCGTTCTTCCCGGTGTTATCGTGGATGTGAACGTTCACGATCCTTTCACCGAACAGCTCGATGGATCTGTCGATCGCGCCGATCGTGTTCGCATGGCCGATATCAAAACATATCTTCAGATCTGTGCCGTCCAGGAGTTCCAGCAGCTCTTCCGGAGTCTGCCCCATCATGATGCGGAAAGAAGGCATATTCTCGATTGCCGCCGTCACCCCGTACTCATACGCCCATCTTTCTATCTCTTTCAACGAGCTTTTCGAGTGTTCCACTGACCTGTCCCTTACATTACCGAGGGAAGTGGAGTATGTTCCGGGGTGTATGGTTATCATTTCGATCCCCATGCGGTTGGCGTGCTCCATCGTCCTTATCGTCTCTTCGGTCGACGTGTTCCTTATCCTCTCGTTCACGGCGGCGATGTTGATGTCGCAGATCGGGGCGTGTACCGAACACCCGATCCTGTACGAGCCCTTTATTTCATTAAACCTTGCGGAGAATTTTGTCACGTCGTGCTTGAACTCCGAGAATATCTCCCACCAGTCAAATTCCCTTGAGACCACATCCATTATCTCCTCCGGGTCGGCCGCACAGAAACCGGTGCAGGATACTCCGATCATCGCTTACACCTCTTCGCCGTCCACGGTCCTCGGTGCGATGCTGTCGATCAGTACTTCCGGATCGTCGCATTCTATGGTCACGGTTATCGTGCCGAGAATCGTCCTCGGCTCGGTGAAGGATATCTTTCCGACGACAGCGACCTGCTTGTTAAGATGTAACGTTATCCTGCCGCCTCTGGCGCCCTTGAACATCATCGACCTTGTGCTGTCCAGGATCTTCTGCTTTCTGATGAGCTTGTAAAACTTGTCTGTGTCTGCTTCCCCCCTTATCCAGCGATCGTCCGTTTCCAGCGATGCGCCCGGGAATATGTTGAGGATCGCATCTTTCACTTTTTCCGGGTCCTCGCTTGGGTAGACCGGACACGTTATCTGAACAGAGACCATGGGCTATGGCAGGCATTGTGCATATTACAATGTTTGCAACGCCATTCATTTTTGATGATTTGTCTTGGTTGAGATATATTATATCGGCATTTGTGTCACGATAAATAGGATTGTATACGTTGTAACTAACACTGCCACCAGGACCCAAAGAAATCTGATCTGTTTTTTTTGAACTATTCTCTGTCCCTCTTCAAAGGCCGTACGGTCGAGAGGAATTGCACCTATCCTCAGCGGCCTGTATTTGTTGTCATCCTGCCAAATACAAAGACCCAACCCGTTTTGCACATCTATTGTTTCTTTTGCTTTTGCAAGAAGGCCACCCATCTTTTTGTATTGGTATGCAAGGAATTCGTGTGTGCCTTCTGGGATATGCACACTCACTTCTTTTCCGCGGAATATCTCGGCTATCTTTGTCCCGTCTACAAAGACCTGGAACGGCCTTCTATCTGTAAAAACATATTTTGAAACACAAATCGATACCGTCGGAGAATCTTTTGGAAACCCGTCGAACACTTTATCGGAACATTTCCGCCTCATTGGAAATTTCATAGATAATATTGAATACGTCAACGCGGCAACAGATATTGCGCCTAAGCACATAATAAAGAAAAAGCTGTCGCTGAACATGTTGGTTACGAAGAATGCTGCGAATACAACAGTCAAAAACACCAAAAAGAACCGATTGAAACTTTTTCTGTTCTCCTCATAAAATTCTGGTTCTTTCTTTTTCTCTCGTCTGACTAACCAAAATACCGCCAATAGGATCACAAATGCTACGACCGCTCCAACTACGGTTCCTAATAGATCTTCTGAAAGAATGATTTTATCACACAGCCGATATTTGCGTTTTTGAAAAGAGGATTTTGAATATATATATATTATGGAACAAAATATTTCATTCGAGGTGCACAAACGCTCTTCATTTTTCATCTGCCCGGGGAGAAAAAAACATTGGTCGAAAGACTATTAGTGATGTAGCGCATATGGCCGTGATATGAGGTCGGAGGTCCTTAATGCGGCAGCTAGGAAGAATCTTTTCTTCTCCCCGGATGCGTTAGAGGTCATACTCTCGAACTCGGATCCGATGGCATTTACCAACACTGTTTTGAATGCGCTTTCCGGAAGCTCCATGTTCATAGACAAAAAGGATATAATGGATCTCGTCGCAGGGGACATAGGGATCGCACCCGAAAGAAAAGCTATTGTGCCACATAACAAAAGGCACCATGATATTTCGATCGTTCAGGGGACGGATGTCACCGGCGATTCTACCTGTGAGGGAAAGATCACGGACTTCGCAACATACTTTAAGAACCGATTTTTTGCTCTGAAAAAGATAATCGAAAAAAGAAGGGATTTCGGGACATCCCTGCAGATATCCCGTGCGATGAGCCTTGGGAGAGAAGCGAAGATAATCGGCATGGTCTACGAAAAGAAAGAGACCAAGAACGGCCACACAACTCTCACTCTTGAAGATGAATCGGGAACGTGCACAGTACTGATCTCAAAAGATTCGGCATGCTACGGAGAACTGTTCGTGAACGATGAGGTGGTCGGCGTTTCCGGGAGACCTGCCTCGAGGGGGGATCTTTTCATTGCGGACAAGATATTCCGGCCGGACGTCCCGACGGGTCGTACGTGGACGCCGTCCGATTCGGCCGCCTCCGTAGCTTTCCTTTCCGACATACATGTGGGAAGTTCGACATTCTTAGAAAGGGAATGGAAAAGGATGATCGCGTGGATGAACGCCAATGCATTTGACATGAGCATCGATTATCTCGTACTTCCCGGAGATGTGGTCGACGGTATAGGGATATTCCCCGACCAAGAAGATGAGCTGGATATCGCAGACATCTATATGCAATATGAAAAGCTCGGAGAATACATCAAAGAGATCCCAGACCACATCAAAATAGTCCTCCAGCCCGGGAACCATGATGCGGTTAGGCTCGCCGAGCCGCAGCCGGCGCTCAGCGGCATATTCACAAAAAGCTTCGATTCGAACGTTATCGTTGCCGGCAATCCGGTCAACATCGAGATAGAAGGCAGGACGGTCCTCTCTTACCACGGAAAGAGTATCGATGACTGGGTTGCTAACGTACAGCGCCTCAGCTATGATGACCCTATCACCGTGATGAAAGAGATGCTTACCAGACGCCACCTTTCCCCTATGTACGGCGGGAAGACCGCCATGGCGCCAGAGAAGAAGGATTATCTGGTGGTCGAGAAGGTCCCCGACATATTCGTCTCGGGCCACGTCCACGGCGCGGGGAAGATGGATCATCGCGGCACCAAGATCATTAACGCCTCTGCGTGGCAGGATCAGACCGAGTATCAGAAATCACACAACTTCAACCCCATACCTGCGATAATGCCGGTTGTACACCTCGGCACGGGTGCGGTAAGGATGATGGATTTCTCAAAATAAGATCCGCCTCCGCATACAGTCAGTTTCACAAAAAAGTGATGGTGAAAAGGTTTTTTAAGCGATTTAGTAGATCAAGACCCAGATTATCAGAAGAAAGCCGAATATGAGCATCGAGTACGCAATGATCCAGCCGACATTAAAGGCCCGTTTCAGTTTTTTCGGGTCTTCCATCGTCTCGTCAATGCGGTCTCTTATCGATCTCACTCTGCGGCCTCTCCTTTCTTCTTCAGATGCTTAAGACGGATCGTGTTCTCCCTTTCCATCTCCTCAAGACGGAAACTGACGAACCTCTCCGACTCTACCAGGTCGGGTATGATCTTGAACTCGAGAGCGTTGACCCTTCTCTTTGTTTTCTCGATCTCGTCCAGCAGCTTCTTCATGGTGGTCTCGACCTCGGCCGCACGGACCAATGTGTCGAGAAGTTTCTCGAAGGCCATTGCCGCCTCTTCGATATAGGCCGATGTCTCGATCACACCATATCCCTTTTCGGTCATTTTGGTGTGGATCGATGTGGCCTCCACCTTCGGAACCATCATTCCCATTATGCTCTTGCTTCCGAGTTTGACCTCGGGCGTCGTCTTTAGTGCGTATGCCGCACTCTTGACGGCGATCTCTCCCTCGGCGGCGCGTGCAATGGTGATCTTCCTCATTGCCGCCTCATAGTCCGATGAAACACCCTCGCGCATCTTCTTTGCTTTGTCCATGACCTCAAAGAACTCGATGATGAGACCGTCTCTCTTCATCTTCATAATCTTGTATCCGCTTTTGGATAACTTGATCCTTTTCTTTAGGCTCAGGAGGGTTGAGCGGTTCGGGGTGATCTCTTGGGTTGACATGGGCTCACTTCTTCAGATACTTCTCGATGTACTTACGGTCGATCCTGGTCAGCTGATCTACGTCCAACTCTCTCAGGATCTCCCAAGCGATGTCGAGCGTTCTCTCGATAGAACGGTCCTCGTCTATTCCCTGACGTACGATGCGGTCCTCAAAGAGGTCTGCGAAATCAAGGAACTTCCTGTCCTTTGCCGACAGCGAGTCCTTTCCGACGATGGCGACCAGTCCGCGCAGGTCCTTACCTTCCGCATACGATGCGTACAGCTGGTCTGAGACGGCTTTGTGGTCTTCCCTTGTTTTGCCTTTACCGACACCTGAGTTCATCAGACGGCTCAGGGAGGATGATACGTTGACCGGCGGATATATTCCGTTGCGGTGCAGCTCCCTTGAAAGCACGATCTGTCCTTCCGTTATGTATCCGGAGAGGTCGGGGATCGGGTGGGTGATATCATCGCTGGGCATCGAGAGGATCGGGATTTGGGTAATGGAACCTTTCTTGTCCTTTATCCTTCCCGCACGCTCATACAACTGTGCAAGATCGGTGTACATGTAGCCGGGGTATCCGCGTCTTCCGGGGACCTCTTCTCTCGCCGCACCGACCTGTCTCAGAGCCTCACAGTAGTTTGTGATATCCGTCATGATGACAAGCACCTGCATTCCGAGCTCAAAGGCCATGTATTCGGCCGTTGTGAGCCCTAGACGGGGAGTGACTATACGTTCGACGGCGGGGTCGTCGGCAAGGTTCAGGAAGACCACTGCGTTCTTCAACGCACCTGTCCTCTCAAACTCTTTCATGAACATCTGCTTCTCTTCGTTCGTTATGCCCAAAGCGATGAACACCACGGCGAACTCTTCGTTCTCTCCGAGGACCTTTGCCTGTCTTGCGATCTGCAATGCGATCTCATTGTGGGGAAGTCCCGATCCCGAGAAGATAGGGAGCTTCTGACCCCTGACGAGGGTGTTCATTCCGTCGATGGTGGAAATACCGGTCTGGATGAAATCCGCCGGACTGTCCCTCGCCCACGGGTTTATGGCCGCTCCGACTATGTCCAACTCCTTATCGGGTACGATCCTTGCTCCTCCGTCAAGAGGTTCTCCTGCTCCGGTGAGCACTCTTCCGAGCATTTCCCTCGAGACCGGCATCTTCATGGTGTCGCCCAGGAAGCGTACTGACGCCTGCCTGTCGATACCGGATGTGCCTTCGAATATCTGAACGACTACGATCTCATCGGATGTGTCGAGGACCTGGCCTCTCTTCATTGATCCGTCGGATAACCTGACCGAGACCATCTCTTGGTAACCGACCGGCTCCGTCTTCTGAACGAAGACAAGCGGCCCGGCGATCTGTGAGACTGTCTTGTACTCCTTGGATACTTTTGCTTTTGCCATTGTTCTCACGCTCCCAGTCCTGCGAACTGCGTTTCCATGTCTTTCGCCACGGCTTCGAGTTCCGAGTCTATGTTCTCTTCGTATTTGGCCTGGATGAATCTTTGTCTGACCGGCAGGTATGCGATCTTATCCACCTGAGCACCGGATGCGAGCGCGTTGTTTGCCAGATCGGAATATTTCTTGATCAGCGTCAACATCACGTACTGCCTCTTTATGGGGCAGTATGCATCGATGGGGTGGTATGCGTTCTGCTGCAGGAATATCTCACGGATCATCCTTGCTATTTCAAGGGTCACCTTCTGTTCGTCGGGCAGAGAGTCGGAACCGACCATCTGCACGACCTCTTCCAGCTCTGACTCCTTCTGAAGGACCTGCATCGCCCATGCTTTGAGATCCGGGAAGTCCTCGGCGACGTTCTGCTTGTACCAGCCGCTTAACTGTTTATCATACATTGTATATGATGTCAGCCAGTTGATGCTGGGGAAGTGCCTTCTCTCCCTGAGCTTGGTGTCCAGCGCCCAGAAAACACGGACGATACGCAGAGTGTTCTGCGTGACCGGCTCCGACAGGTCTCCTCCGGGCGGGGATACCGCCCCGATGACCGAGATGGAACCTTCGGCTCCGCTCAGTGCCTGTGCCTTACATGCACGCTCGTAGAACTCGGACAGTCTCCCTGCGAGGTATGCCGGGAATCCTTCTTCTCCGGGCATTTCTTCCAACCTTGACGATATCTCACGCATGGCCTCCGCCCACCTTGAGGTGGAATCTGCCATCAGTGAAACATCATATCCCATGTCCCTGAAGTACTCTGCAATGGTGATACCTGTGTAAACAGATGCCTCCCTTGCCGCAACAGGCATGTTTGATGTGTTCGCGATAAGGACTGTCCTGTTCATCAGCGACTCGCCGGTTGATGGGTCCAATAACTCGGGGAACTCAGTAAGAACCTCGGTCATCTCATTTCCGCGCTCTCCGCATCCGATATATACCACGATCTTTGCGTTGGAGTACTTAGCGAGGGATTGCTGCGTAACGGTCTTTCCTGTACCGAATGCACCGGGGATTGCCGATGCTCCGCCTTTTGCAAGGGGGAACATTGTGTCCAGTACCCTAAGTCCGGTAACCAGCGGTTCGGCGGGCTGATGCTTCTCTTTGACCGGCCTCGACTCACGTACCGGCCATTTTTGCATAAGGGAAACTGCCTGCCCGTCGATCTTCGCTATGACATCCTCCACCTTGTATTTCCCTGCGGAAATGTCTTTTATCTTTCCTTTCTTGAAGTTCGGCGGAACCATGATCTTGTGGGTGATCGACCCTTCCATGACGGTACCTATTACCTGTCCTGCTTCGACTTCTTCTCCGTTCTTGACTGTGGGCTTGAAGTCCCACTTCTTCTCTCTGTCCAGTCCAGGTGCGGTCACGCCACGGAAGATATAGTCTCCCATTTTGTCTCTGAGCACGGGTAGAGGCCTCTGAATTCCGTCATAAACGGAGGTCAAAAGTCCCGGGCCGAGTTCCACGACAAGAGGGAGCCCGGTGTTTGTTACCGGCTCTCCCGGTTTTACACCGGAAGTATCCTCATAAACCTGGATGATAGAATGGTCGCCTACGATCTTGATGACCTCGCCCATGAGACCTTCGTTCCCAACATATACGACATCGTACATTTTGGGACTGATCCCGACCGCTGTCACCACAGGTCCTGCGACCCTGTGAATTACACCTTTAGTGCTCATTTACTCATCCTCTGTTTTGTATAAATCAACGCCAATTACTCTTCTTACCCTCTCGCGAAGGTCACTTTCGTCACCGCCCACAGGAACGATCACAGGCTGGATGGAATCCAGGACCTTTGATCTGACGTTCTGCGGGAGATAGTTCAGATCCTTTGCCGCGACGGCGAGAATGCCTATTTCGGCTTCCGACATCGCCTTCATGATCACACTCTGATAGTTGCTCTCATCGGCAACGAAAACGCGTTTGAGTCCAGCCAATCTGAACCCAAGCACGAACTCCTCACTTCCTACGACTGCAATTTCCATCAGATCACCAAAAGTCCTTTGATCGTCTCGCGATCCAATCCGCTCTCCGTTCCTCTGGCTATTGCCCTGATATTCTTTATCTCAAGCTCCTTGTGGATCATGTAGTCGACCACCGGAATGACCGATAACGGATATAGGTGTGAGAACTTCTTTGCTTTGTTAAGTCCGAATCTTTTTAACGCCGCAACTGCAGCGGTTGTGTCATTTGCTTCCAATGCCGCTTTGACAGCCTCGCCGAATTCCAGCTGAGATACTTCCGACATCACTGAGCTCATGTCCTCTGCGTTCGCGAAGAGAGCCAGCATTCTTTCGTCTATTTTTCTTCCTTTAGGAATAAGATATTTCATTACAGGTTCGCCGTATATCCCCTCGGATTTGAGTTTCAGGATGGTCTCGAAGTTCTTTATGTCCACTTCCTCCCTGATATAATTCAGGAAGAGCAGCGTGGGCCTTGATGCGGGACTGATGTTGTTCATCAGCCTTATGTAGTGCATCTTCTCCAAGAAATCCTCTATCTCGCCGAGATTTCCGCTAGCTTTGTATGATGCGATGACCTCCTGCGGGAAACTCATATGCGTGATTTTCCCAAAGTTTGCCAGGATCTCATCGTCTGATTCTAAAGCCATCAGCTTGTCCAAAGATTCGGCGCTGAGTCTGCCTGCGGGGACAAGGTCTTCCTTGATACCTTCCGCATTCAGGCCATATGATTTCCCGCGGAGTATGACCTTAAGGTTCCATATATCCCATTTATCGAGATACGCCGATACCATATCATAAAGCTCTCCGGATGATGATAACAGGATGCTGCTGAATGCCTTCGCCATATTCAAATGGGTCGCATGTTCCAGGAGGTCCAGACCGGACAGTCTTCCCGCCAGGTCCGTCATCTCCTTGCTGTAGCCGGTCTCGCTGATGTAGCGGGATATCTCCGGTACAGACATCATCAGCATCTTGTCGTAGTCCTCTTCACCCAGCAGTTTAGCTTTTTTTGCCTTCACTCTAGCTACGGTGTATGCATAGTTGCCTTTCTTTCCGTTGCGCCTGATCATGACCTCACCCGAACATGATGTCGGACAAGGCTTTTATCTCACTGTCCCAGATCGATTGAAGTATGGTCTCATACTGCATGTCGACCTCGACCGTATCGTCTTCACTCTGAAGGATCAGACCTGCGCGTATCTTCGGATCTTTCGTTACCGACTTTACGCCCAGCTCTTTTGCAGTGAAGTCGTCCTTTGATGATATCACTGCCTTCGGCTTATCGATGACCGTCTTCGCCGACTTTACCATCTGTTTGTACTGCTCCAGCTTTTCATCTCTGGGTGCAGACTCCAGGTCGGCGAGGACGGATTCGAAGGTCTTGGCAAGTATCTCTTTCTTTTTGGAAAGGACCACTTTCTTGCTTTCAAGCTCTGCGCTTGAGAGTTCCTGACGCTTGAGACGCTCAACTGCTTCTTTGAGCTTCTTGTCCTCTTTTGCTTTCATGTCGGATATCTGTGCGTCTGCCTCGGTACGGATCGCCCTGACCTCGGTTTTGGTCTGGGCTTCGATCTCGCTGACCCGTCTGTCGGCGGACGCCCTGATCTCCTTCGTGACATTGTCTAATGCCATGAGCTGGCCTCACCCGACTAGACCTGGTACAACGAATATTGCCATGATGGCTATGACGAGACCAAATATGACGATGGTCTCAGGAATGACCATGAAGATCATTGCTTTACCGAATATGGCGGGGTCCTCGGTTATTGCGCCTACTGCCGCCGCACCAACGTCTTTCTCTCCCATGCCTGCTCCGACTCCGGTGAGTCCGACGGCTATTCCTGCTCCTATGGCTATGAGTCCTGCTCCTTGTCCATCTAATACCATTTTTATACCTCTTTATTAGTTTCTGATTTTGTTAAAATTGTTTTGATGCGTTTGACCTTCAACGGCTCGTAAGCTATTCCTCCTCCGATGAAGAACCGGGTCATAAGCTCCACGAACTGCAGCCTTAAGGCGTGCAATCCTGCGGAAAGTATTCCCAAGGTCCATACGACCAGATGTAAGAACGCGAGCACTACCAGTCCGATTATTACCAAGTATATGGGTACAGACCCCCAATCCACTTTGTCGGTCATTCCCATGAACATAACGAACCCGATATAGTTGAAAGCCATCGCCATTCCGGCCTTAGCCATGCCTATGGCTGCCAGACGCGTGTAAGATAATACTGCTCCGATGATACCCGGAAGTTCGAGTATCGCCATCATTTTTTCTGTCTTGAAGTTTACCGCCGTTCCTATTATCAGCAATACGAGACCTACAACTAACAGATAAAGCGTCATTCCCTCCAAGGGGACCTTACTGAACAGTATATTGGTCAGCGCATAACAGAAGGTCACGATCCCGACGAAAGTCAGGATCCATCCGCCCTTCTCGAAGAATGCATGCTTTGTGTTGTGCATTCTCTTCACGTTCAGGAATCCGCATACGTATGCGATCATGAGGTGCACAACACCGATATAGACCGTCAATTTAAGCAAGAGTGCGACGTCTCCCAGTTTTTCGATCCCATTTCCGCCGCCTTCCATTCCGGTTCCGTTAGCCAGCATACCGGCGAACCATTCGGGCATGCGTATGCCCAAAAGCCCTTCCCAGGACATGAACAGTGCGCTTCCGCCCTTTCCGGCCGGATTCCAGGTCACGTATACGGCATTGTGGAATTCATCATGGATGGTTGTGCCCATGATGTGCATTCCCAAGGCCTCTCCGTAGAAGAAGAGTCCGAACAAGAATGCCCATATGCCGCCGAAGAACAGCACAGTAGCGATGGCGCGCCAGTCTTTGTGGTGCGTGACCTTAAGACCGTACGCTCCGAGTATTATGAACGGTATTGCGTAACCGCAATCACCGATCATGAACCCAAAGAACAACGGAAGGAAGAACATGATCAGGATCGACGGGTCGATCTCCTGATATTTCGGTATCGAGACTAAGCTTGTCGCATACTCGAATTCCTTTGCGATTATTCCGTTGTTACCCTTTGTGGGTACTTTTTTGAATCTTTCCTCAATCTCTTCTTCCTCGTGCAGGTTCCTGCCGCGCGTCTCTTCGAATTCGACGTGGACATCGTTGCCCAGTCTTGATTCTAGTTCCGACTTCACGGCCTCTACCTTTTTGGTAGGGACCCAGGCATCCATTATGTAGGAATACTCGCTGACCGCGATCCTGAGCGGGACCTCTCCCTTCTCGATCTCGATCGCAAGTTCCTCTTCCGATGCACGGAGGAATGTCTTGTGTTTCATCTGAAGTGCCTCGATCTCTTTCTCTGCGGACTCCAGCTTGGCGTTGAGGTCGGCCAAGCTTTCATTGGTCAGTACAAGCGCCTCTGAGGCTGATCCTTTTCCCTCCGGGACTGCGATCTCCACGAGACCGCAATCCGAAAGAATGGATATTGCTTTGTCCTTTTCCGAGTTCCTCACGAACACCGCTGCGGTGCCGCCTTTTTTCTTGTCAAAAGAAACAAAGGTCTCGGCCTCGGCTAGCGCCTTGAGGGGCTCGGTCGGATTCTCCTGTACTGTTCCTACGATCGCCGTCAGGCTCTTGTACCCTGAATAGAGTTCAAGATCCACCGGGATCGCCGAGAGAAGTTCTAAGCTCTTCTTCTTGGTGTTTAACTCAGTGATTCTCAGATTAAGATCATTTTTCTTATCAAGTGCCTTTAGAACTTCGGCCTCGATGTCCTCGACGCTGCCAGATGATATCTGGGATCTTATTTCCCCAACGGGTACCCGCGCTGTTTCGGTATTTTTACCTACTCCGAGCTCTTTTGCCATCGCCCTTATCTTAAGCAGCCTTTCGGCGGCTTTTGAATTCCTTGGTAATGTGGCCCCGATGGATATGTTGTCAACGCCGGAAGTATGATCTATTATGTGAAGCGCCCTGACGCTGTAGAAAGCCTCTATCGCTTCCTCCATGCGGGTCTTGGTGCCCACAACCACGATCCTACTCATCGACTCAGGAAGCGACATTTATGGTCCTCTCGAATTTTTCGATTAGGAAGTCGTTCGCTTTCTTGATTTTCTTTGCAGAAGATTTCTCGACGGCTGCGGCCTGTTTCTCGCCCTCGGCAAGAAGTTTGCCTCTTTCTTCGTCAAGAGCACTCTGCTCTGCTGCAATGGTAGACTCGTAGTTGCTGCGCATCTCTGCTTCAGCATCCTGAATCCTCTTCACAGAATCTCTGCGGGCGTCTGCGATTGCTATTTTTTTCTCTGCCTCGGCCTTCTCGACCTTGGCATCTGCCTCCGCTTCAGCCTTCTTTATTTCCGAAAGTATGTCAGTTCGGCTCAATTTACACTCCCCGACTATTTGCCAACCAATGGTATCAAGTTAGCGTACTTAATGGTAATTGTCCCTTTATAGAAAAAAATAAAGTGTTACCTATAATGGGTTTACTCCGACCCTTCCGAGAAAACACGGACCTTTATGTTGGTCTCCGCTAACAATTCCTTTGAGAGATCATCTACATAGCCAGACTTGTAAACCACCTCTATTATTCCTGAATTTATCAGTATCTTTGTACACATCGAACACGGGAAGGTCGTAGTGTAGATTGTTGCGTCTTTTACGCTCACCCCGAAGTACGCCGCCTGCGCCACGGCGTTCTGTTCCGCGTGCACCCCCCTGCACAGCTCGTGCCTTGTCCCGGACGGTATGTTCAGCTGTTCCCTGATGCATCCGAGTTCTTCACAGTGCTTCGTGCCTTTAGGAGAACCGTTGTACCCGGTAGAGAGTATGTGCTTATCCTTTACGATCACCGCCCCCACTCTTCTCCTGACACATGTGGACCTTTGGGACGCTAGCTCGGCCATGCTCATGAAATATTCATCGTTGGAGGGCCTCTTCATGCCCCCCTTATCGCATTGCATCTTATAATTGTTTTAGAACATCACATTAATAATAAGAATGTGTTTTCCAAACGTGGACAAAGACACAAAACGCACCCTGATCGGAGTTGCCGCAGTAGCCATAATGGTGGTCGCTGTTTTCGTAGGCATCAATGTTGCATCAGGCGTGAGTCCCCCCTATACCGTAGTGGTGTCGCAAAGCATGCAGCACAGCCCGAACAACAATATGCACTCGCAGCTTGGCGTCATCGACACCGGGGACATGGTCCTCCTGAGAAGCAAAGGGGGCGAGGACAACATGGGCATACAGTCCTTTGTGGATGGATATAAGAACGGGTACAGTAAGTTCGGAAGTTATGGAGATGTGATCATCTACGAAAGAGGAAGTGAAAACCCCATAATACATCGGGCGATATTGTGGCTCGAGAGTAATGATGACGGTACGTGGAGCGCCCCAAGCCTGGACGGATATCCTTCCGATCTTTGGTCGTGTAATAACGGCGGTGAGATCATTACCGATTATAACCACCTGCAGGGAACACTTACTTTGAATAATATGGGATATAACCAAGATCACTCGTTTTCTATTTATCTCGGCACACTAAATAACGGACCATCTGGCGGATTCCTTACAATGGGAGACCATAATATCGACGGCGGTTTCGATCAGGCTATCGGCATTTCCGCAGGATTGGTTTCCTATCAGAGAATAGAATCTGTGGCCTGGGTGGAAGTACCGTGGTTGGGTTCGTTGAAAATGATATTTTCAGGGGAAAAAGCCAGTCTCAACAATTTCGTTCCAAATACCATACCCAGCCTTGCCGCGGCCGTTCTGTTGTTCATTTTTGTATTGATCGGAATAAGCTTCCTTTTTGATTACAGATATTATTGGAAATACAGGAAAGAGATGATAGAAGAAATGAACGCCCTCCCCCCTTCATTTCCAGTGGAAAAAGAAAATAATGAATGATGTTATCAGATTCACTATGGATCAGATCTTTTTATTATCTTCCTGTTCTTTCCACAGTGTTGTCTGCTTTTTTGATTTGTGCTTTTGAAGAGGTTCAAAAAGTTCATCTTTCTTAACAAAATCAATTATGTCTTTGTTAATATTGAGTTCTATTTCCCTTGTTCTTCCATTTCTCCCGAATGATTTCACCCTTGCATGAATTATTCCCAACATATCCAACTCTGATATCAGATCAGCCACTCTTTTTTCCTTCAAGAGATTAGCGCTGAGAATGTCACAATTTTCCTTATAGATAGAATAAACATTTCCGGTTGTGATTATGTCTTTTTTTTCATGAAGTTCTATTATACTTCTGAGAACTATCTTTGATTGAACGGTTATAGTTCTTATAACTTCAATTACGGCATCGATTTCTATCTTATTCCTCGCCGCTATAACATGAGCCTCTGTTACCGACGTGTCTCCGTTTCTTTCTGCGATCTCGGCCGATACTCTTAGAAGATCCAGTGCTTTCCTCGCATCGCCTGAATCCTGTGCGGATATTGCCGCACAACGCGATATTACTCCGTCACCTATTATTTCAGTATCAAATGCGAGTTCTGCTCTTCCCCTTAATATATTCTGAAGCTGTTCTGCATTATAAGGTGAAAAAATAACTTTCTCTTCACCCAATCTGCTTTTAATCTTTGTGGATAGGAGTTCAGTGAATTTTGCATTATTTGTTACTCCGATTATAGATATCTTTGATTGTTTTAAGATTTCATTCATCGTTGTCAAGAAATAGAATATATCGTCACCATTCTTCTGAAGTATTCTGTCTATCTCATCCAGAACAATGATGAATACCTTGTTCTCTTTATCGATATAACTTATCATTGTATCATAAACTCTATCAAGACTCCAACCTGTGGGAGGTATTCTGTTCTGATCTATGATTATTTGATTTGAAATGTTAAAAAGAATTCCATATGGATTATCTACGATCTCACAATTAACATAAATAAAACTGCAGTTCTCTTCTTTTGGATCTTCTTTTTTCAGTTCTTTTCCTATATAATTCAGAACTGCGGTCTTTCCTGTTCCTGTCTTCCCGGTAACAAGTATATTTGATGGTTTGTTCTTGTAGAGAGAAGGAGTGATTATTTCAACAATATTCCTGATCTCATTTTCTCTGTGAGGGAGTTGATCCGGAATATATGTTGTTTGGAGGATATTCCTATTTTTAATGAGCTGTTTTCTTTTTTGTTTCGACTCATCAAATATCCCCATTTCATTCCTCCGTTACTAAGCCCGACTATGTAGCTTTAAGACTGTTATAATGGTTTCTTTTTTTGTAATAGAGAAAAACAACGATATTAGTTTTATAAGAAATACTGTATTACATAGATTGATAATAATCACCAATCAAGGAGAATATCAATGAAAGGATACTTGGTCATGGCCGGTTGTGTACTCGGGATAGCGGCGTTCATTCTGATAATTTGGGCCATCGGAAACTTCAGTTAATCATATCTTTTAATAAATTTACAATATTTTTCTTTTATATCGGTAATAAAAAAAGTTCCACTGGAAATAAAGGGGGGAGGGCGTAAATTAAAAGGTAGTATACCTGTAGCTTTATACCTTTAAATCCATCAAAAAAATCAAGCGGTCCATGAAGATATTCGATCGTTATTCTCTGCTTTGTTTTTCGGTTGCGCTGATATTGGTCCTGACCCTGTTCATCGGCGGCGAGGGCCAGGAGAACAAGAAAGAAAGTATAATCGGTATTGTTTATGATATCCACACAACACAGAATGGATACACCTTTTTGCTGGAGGACTGCGATGGCACGGACATAAAGTGTTTCGCTCGCATTGAGCCCACCGGCATGGGAATATATTCTATTGAAGGATCATACTCTGATGACGGCGGTATGTTATTTGTCAGTTCTATGTCGGCTGCCGCCGATAACGAGCTTTAAAGAGTATACGGTAATTAAAGGATGACCGGAATGTATGTTGCAGTCGATGATACCGATTCCCTCAGGGGCAATTGTACAACATTCCTTGCCACCGAGATACTTTCCGTGTTGAGCAAGGAGATGGATCTGATAGGATATCCTAGACTTATCCGCCTAAATCCCGCCGTCCCGTGGAAGACGCGGGGCAACGCCTCACTGTCAATGAGGTTCGGTAAGGGGAGAGGAAAGAAGACGCCGGTAGGCAGCATATCCGGCAGGGACATATTCTGTTTTGAGAGTGCGACATCATACGAACCGGAAGAAGACCACATCCTTGACCGAATCATTCCCGTAATAGATCGGCGCAGAGAGCCGGACTCCGATACCGGCCTGATCGTAAGCAGAAGGAAGCCTAACCCGTCTTTGTATTGGAAAGGGGTCAGGACGATATTGGACAAGAGTGCGGTCGAAGACGAGATAGAGCGGATAGGTGCATTCAAATTCGAGGCCGGGTGCGGAAGAGGGATAATCGGCGCAGCTTGCGGGATGGCGTGGAGGCCAAGAGCCAGCACATTAGAATTGTTGACGTACAGGCCGGAGGCAAGATGGGGCACCGAACGCATCTTCGACCCATTATCGATAAGGGAGGCCGACAGGGTTCTGCCGTCGACTTTCAACAGCTGGGAAGAAAGGACGGAGAAGGTTGCAATGGTTCCCGGGACACCATGCCCGATAATGTACGGTCTTCGCGGAAATGACCCTTCAGAGCTTATGAAAGGCAAGGAAATAATCAACAGCGAACCCATTGAGAGATGGATGGTATTCCTGACCAATCAGGGGACAGACGACCACATAATATATGGGGCGGAAGAATTGATCCCTAACCGATCCTACTATGTCGAAGGACGGATCGTCAAGAGCCGGCACATCTCCGGAGGACATGTGTTGACAGATATGGACACGAGATATGGCAGAATAACGGTCGGTGCATACGAGCCGTCAAAAGAGTTCCGATATCTCTTTGATAACCTGTCGGAGGGCGACACGATCGGAGTGATGGGTGAACTCCGAGAAGAGCCCAGGACCCTCAATGCGGAGAAGGTACATGTCCTCGGGGTCTCAGATAAGTATGAAAAGGTCTCAAACCCGATATGCCAGAGCTGTGGAAGGACAATGGAATCCATCGGAAAGGGAAAGGGCTATCGCTGCAGAAAATGCCACACTTCAGCCGAAACTCCTCAGACGGAAAAGGCGTTGAGGTGGATAAGAGAGGGGTGGTATGAGCCTCCTGCGGCCGCCAGACGGCACTTGTCAAAGCCGCTGAAGATGACAGGGACCGAACCGCCGCTTGAGTTCGTCAATATGCGTATGTGACCCCCGACACCAATATATACTCTTTTTTAATAGGATACGGTAGGTTCGGGCACTATGGAAGAAGTTGTAATACTCAGCGCAGCAAGGACTGCGATAGGAAAATATGGTAAATCGCTCAAAGGCATAAAGGTAACAGAACTCGGAGCGACAACCCTCATCGAGGCTATAAAAAGGGCGAAGCTGAGTCCCGCAGACATTGAAGAGTGCATAATGGGAAACGTTGTTTCAACAGGGGTCGGGCAGAATCCCGCAAGGCAGGCCGCCGTCGCAGCGGGGATGCCGGTAGAGATCGGTTCGTATACCGTTAACGATGTGTGCGGTTCGGGCCTTAAATCGGTGATGAATGCAGCAGACGCCATCAAAGCCGGCGAATACAATGTTATCGCCGCAGGCGGAATGGAAAGCATGAGCAATGTTCCGTACTATGTCGATAATATGAGGTGGGGGGCCGTGATGGGCGACCAGACAATGGTCGATACCATGATCCACGACGGCCTATGGGATATTTTCAGTAACCAACACATGGGGATCACTGCGGAGATCGTCGCAGAAAGATTTGGTATCACAAGGCAGGATGCCGACAAACTGTCGTTCGACAGCAACAAAAATGCCGCAGCCGCGATCGCTTCAGGCAAATTCAAAAAAGAGATCGTCCCATATGTAATAAGATCCAAGAAGGGCGACACAGTGTTCGATACCGACGAAGGAGTGAGGGCAGACACAACAATGGAGGCTCTTGCCAAGCTGAGGCCGGCGTTCAAAGAAGGCGGAATGGTCACCGCCGGCAACTCTTCCCAGTTGAGCGACGGGGCAGCGGCAGTTATCGTAGCTTCCAGATCTTGGGCGGACGAACGCGGCCTCAAACCGCTGGCAAGCGTAGTGGCATACGGCGAGAGGGGGGTTAAGCCGGAATTTGTTATGGAGGCCCCCATTCCCACTACAGAGCACGTCCTCAAGAGGGCCGGGATGAAGATGGACGACATTGACCTGTTCGAACACAACGAAGCCTTTGCGACAGCGTCCTGCGCCGTCAAGAAAGCACTCAATGTGCCAGATGAGATATTCAATGTGAACGGGGGGGCTGTCGCGCTCGGCCATCCGATAGGATGCTCGGGATCGCGCATCCTGACATCCCTGATATATGAGCTTAAACAACGGCATAAAGAGACAGGACTCTGTACGCTGTGCCTCGGCGGCGGGAACGCCGTGACAATGATCATACGCAGAGAATGATCATACGCCACAAAACAGCTTAACCAAACCCCATCTTTGTTCGTTGATAGCAAATCTATATTATCAATATCAGACAATCTCCAATCATGGAACTGGAGCGGATCCTTGCTAAGATCGAAAGGTCTCGGGATGACATGGTGCGGGTGATGTCAGAGATGATCCGCATTCCTGCAATTGCTCCGGAGAACGGCGGAACGGGCGAAGGCAAAAGGGCAGACATGTTGACCAAATATCTGGAAGGGTACGACAGTGTCATAAGGATCGACGCACAGGATGATTTCGACCCCAACGTCATGAGGCCGAACATACTCGCAAAAAAGAATGGTAAAGGTAAAGGGACCGTTTGGATCATCGCTCACACAGACACCGTGCCGGTAGGCGATTTTAATGATTGGGAGACAGATCCGTTCGACCCGGTAGTAAAGGACGGAAAGATATATGGGCGCGGGACGGAGGACAATGGTCAGGCAGTGATCTCGTCGCTGTTCGCTTCCAAGTTCATTCCGAAAGAGATGCTGTCAAAGAGATCCATAGGCATAGCATATGTTGCCGACGAAGAGATGTCCAGCAAGATGGGCATAGACTATCTGATCAAAAAAGGATGCTTCTCCAAAGATGATGTTTTCATAGTGCCGGACTGGGGAAGCCCAGACGGAGATCTTGTCGATGTGGCCGAGAAGAATCTTATATGGCTACAGTTCAACGTCACAGGCAAGTCCACGCACGGATCGACCCCGGACAAGGGCATAAACGCGTTCAGAGTGGGGAACGTATTCCTTACGGACCTGCTCGCAAGGTTCGAAAAAGAATTTCCGAATGAGAACGGCATGTTCATTCCGAAGATGTCCACATTCGAGCCGACCAAATGCAGCAGCACCGTGATGAATGTGAACACGATACCGGGCAACTTCGAGTTCTCATTGGATATCAGGGCCCTCCCGGAATACAAGCAGGACGACATCCTCGCCGTCGCAAAACGTGTCGCAAAGGAACACGAGAAAAAGACCGGGGCGAAGATAGAGATAATCGAACTGCAGAGGCACACCGCAGGCGGCGCATCATCTACAGAGGGGGAGGTGTTCGAAGCCCTTATGGACTCCGTAGAATCGGTCATCGGAATAAGGCCGAGGCCGGTCGGTGTCGGAGGGGCGACATGCGCTAATTTCTTTAGAAAAGAAGGGTACGACGCATATGTATGGCAGAACGGAGGCGGGACACTTCACGGGCCGAACGAGTATGTTGTCATTGACAATATAGTGATAGATGCGAAGGTCTTTGCAACGCTGTTCTTTAAACTCTGTGTTTGAACACTCATAGAGCCAGATGTTTTATTCTTCAAAAAGACGCTCAAGCATCCAATTTGAATCGAAGACCTGAAGGTCCTTATATTCCTGTCCGTTTGATACGAAGGCGATCGGTTTTCCGATGGTATGTGCGATAGAAAGCGCCGCACCGCCTTTTGCATCGGTATCGATCTTTGTAAGGACTATCGCATCGATCCCGATCGCAGCATCGAACACCTTAGCCTGTTCGATAGCATCGTTGCCCGCCAAAGCATCCCCGACGAATACTTTCAACGCCGGCTTTGAGATCCTGGCGATCTTTTTCATCTCGTCAATGAGGTTGTTGTTGGTCTGCATGCGGCCGGCGGTGTCAATGAGGACCGCATCTTTCCTCTTGGATTTGGCGTGCTCTATCGCATCGTATGCGACCGCCGACGGGTCCGCATCCTGCTGATGCTTAACGATCTTCACATTGAGTCTGTCGGCGTGTATGCTCAGTTGTTCGATCGCCCCCGCCCTGAAAGTGTCGCACGCTGCGAGAACGACGCTTCTCTCATGATCCAGCAGCCTTTTCGCGATCTTCGCGATAGTTGTTGTTTTCCCAGTCCCGTTTATTCCGACGAACATTATCACGACGGGTTTAGGCTGTTCTTCGAACCATCTGTCAAAGTCGAACTCGTTGATCTTCAGAACCCTCCTTACGGATTCTTTTACGGCCGTCTCGACGACCTCTTCGAGAGTGTACTGTCTTCCGTATTTTTTGTTGATCAGGTTGTCCCTTACGCCGAGAATTATGTCCTGTACGACTGGATAAGCGACATCGGATTCCAGAAGTATGACCTCTAATTCATCGAGGAGGTCATCAAGTGGGTCATCTTTGATCCTTTTACCCGAGTCGCCGACCATCTCTCCCGCAGGATAGACTTTCTTCTCTCTGGTCTCGGCGGGGTTCTGTTTATTGCGTTTGAGCCACTCTTTCCTCGAGATCGGTTTTTCTTCAACTGCCTCAGGCTTCTTTGGTTCTGCGGCGGGTTTCTCCTTCTCTTTAGCCGGTCTGGCCTTTTCTGCCTCAAGGGCAGCCATCTCTGCGGCAACTCTCTTCTTCTCTGCCGCGGCCTCTTCCTCCGCCCTTTTCTGGGCCGCTAACCTTTCTCTCTCAGCCGCTTCGGCATCTTCCTTTGCCTTTTTCTTGGCGGCTAATCTTTCTTCTTCCGCAGATGCGGCAAGTCTTTTCTTCTCGGCTTCGGCATCTTCCTTTGCCTTTTTCTTGGCTGACGACTTCTCTTTTTCCGCCGCCTTGGCAAGTCTCTTCTCTTCTGCAGCGGCCTCTTCCTCCGCCTTTTTCTTGGCTGCCAACCTTTCTTTCTCCTCTGCCGCCGCTCTTTTTTTCTCGGCAGAGTCGTCGACCTTTGGTGCTACTTTTGCCTTCTCTTCTTTCTTTGGCTGAGGTTTTTCGGACTTTGCAGGGTTTGAGGGGGTCGTCTTTATCGGAGTATAAGTGGAACCGGATTCCTTTGCCCGCTCCTCAAGATAATCATTTTCCAATTTTTCGAAGAAGGCATCGTCGTCGAGGTCCTCATCGGGAACATCAACTTCATCGGCATGGAGTTCTTCTTCTTCATCGGGGGGCTCCTCCTCAATAATTTTATCCTTCTTTTTCGGAGTTTCTTCATAGATCTTCTCGGAGTCCAACTTCGAAGCTGATTTGCCCAGACCTTTGAGCTTGGATTTCAGAGAATCGAACATACCGGTATCACTGTACAGATTGCTCTCTGTATCTATATTCGTTCTGGACGGCGGCCGTCAGTTCAGCGGCCGTTCTCTCTATCTCGCTGATGGCGCCGACAACTTCTCTTAAAGACTTTGAGAGGTCGCTCACCAGATTCTCCATGAAAGTTATGGCTTCATCAAGATCTTTTTCTGTGGATAGCCTGTTGCCGATGCCCACGATCGCCTTCTTGTTGCCGGTGGCCTTTGCGTGAACGAATGAGGATGCACCGACGGGGATCAGAAGGTCATCCCCTTCTTTTGCATCGACCAGTGCTTTGAACGCCTCTTTTGCTCTTGTAGTATCCTCAAGAGAGACCTGAAGCAGTCTGGCCTGCCTGTTAAGAGCCTCTAGCTGGGCGCTGTATGCCTCTAAGACCGCCATCGCCTGACGAA
>JGI20166J26741_11470029_pt1 | contig 26074 bp, 17 predicted proteins | sample TergutCu122P5_FD_26741 | JGI IMG/M metagenome (IMG submission 26741)
CAACTTTGGATATAGGTGTTTTGGGTTATATCGGTATAGTTTAACATAAGGAACACTCTCCCGAAGTTTGGTCTGTTCCTCCTGTGACACCCTGTATATACTGATAAAACTTTTATGCTGTCTACTGTGTGAACACTGCTAGTATCTGTTCTTGTTATATTTCATATTTTTTTTGTCAAGGTCTTATATGTCACTTATCTTAAAAAGTACACATTTATTTTGAAATACTGTCGTTCAACCTTTTATTTTATTCATATGGGGGAAGTTCAGATCCTTTTTTTTTAATGTAATCCATTGCAACTTGATCCATAGTGATAGTAACATAATGTTTGTCCTTTTTGGAGATGCATTCACAAGGAAGTTGCCAAAACTGACATTCTTGTTATATGTGTCTGTTTGTACGCGTGAAATAACACGGTACCCACCAGGTGGGATCTGTTGATACATTTTGACTGTGGTCAAAATCTGACAAAATAACAGACTCTTTACATGAATACCACACACATTTAAGGTATTTCATCATGAATGATCATTATAATAGTGATGGAATGTGTTCTCTGTGAGGTATGAGCTGAGGCCAAAGGAACACTTGATGATTTAAATATAACAGTTGAGCATAATCCATTGTAAATCTTCTAATTTACAGAGTGCTGCCACCTTTACTGAGTTGTAGTAAGAAATCTGTTTCATGATTCATACTGTGCATAGGAGGACACAGCTGGTTCCTCTCAGCAGCTTGTTCAGGTTCCAAAATTATGTGGTGTACACTGAGAGTGATAGTTTTTTGTGTTGGTGTTCCAGGCACAGGTGCGTATGATAATGTGCGACCCCTTGCATATCAGGATGCCAAGGTATTCCTTCTGTGCTTCAGGGTGAGCGATCCTGATTCTTTGGAAAATGCTGTGAGCAAGGTGTGTGATCTCTGTGCATTACAGTGGGGTTCATGTTTTGTGAGTTATATTGCTAAATCTTGTGTAGCATGGGAGTAATAGTTTTTCAAATGTGTATACCCCATATGTTCATCGGTGCCCACATTAAGATAATTTCCACACGTTTCATCCTGATGACGTTCCACTACATGCTTGGAAATTATAGCTGTAGCATGTCTGACGTTTTGGTATATCTTACGGCAAATGGCTTGCCAAATTTTTACAACTGACACTATTTGGTGCCTTTGTAAGTTGTTAGCCTTCCACATTTTAAATTAAAAGCAGCAGGAATCTTTGTTTCCTTCATACTTTGCATGGCTTGTGAGACTGTGACAACAAGCACATTTACAGCCTGATTCTTTGTTCTCACTTTTTTACATATTATTCTTTTAAGTAATTTTGAAGCTTTAATCCCTTCTTATTGTGGGGCACCTTTGCACTAAGGAATATGCACATTTTATACCCTGTTGATGGATGTATGTCGTAACCACACTTTTTTATGGTTGGAAAGTAGACACAAATGCTAAGGTGCCTTTAAAACTTTTGCATACAATCTCTGTCTCTCTTGCTTACTCACTCTCTCACTCACACTCTCATGCATGTACACAAGAAGTGTGATTGGTAAGTTACGTGTTACAGTGAGAGATGTTACTGTGTTGGAGATGTATGGAGGATATGTGATATGCATGAATACAGCTTGTGGGTTATGTGTTACCACCATTTTATATGGGAGTTGTATGAAGTGACAATTTACATACTGTGTGAGTTACTCATTGCAGTATGAGTCATATTGTAGGAATGTGATGGTGTAGCATGATCCACACTGTCTGAGTTATGTGTTGTAACAAGATTCATACTGTGTGACTTACATGATCAGCATGATCCATAGTCTGTGAGTTACTTGTTGTAGCACAATTCAAACTTTGTGAGTTCTGGGTAGATGCGTGATACATACTGCATTACTTGTGTGCATGATCCTTGCTGTATGATGTGTTGTAGCATGATCTAGACTGTGTGAGTTGTGTGTTGTGGTATTATCCATATTGTGTGACATGTTTTGTAGCATGATTCATACTGTATGGTTAATATGATGTAGCATGCTCAGTAGTGTAGGAGTTAATTGTTTTTGCATGCTGTGTGACATTTGTTTGAGCACGATCTATACTGTGTGAGTTATTTGTTGTGGCTTTATCTCTACTGTGTGAGTTACATTTTGTGGCATGATCATTCTTGTGTGACATGCAGTAGCATGATCCATACTGTATGATTTGTTGGAACATGATCTGTGCTGTAGGAGCAGTATGTTGTATTATGATCCATACCGTGTGAGTTATGTGTTGTAGCATGATCTGTACTCTGCAAGTTACTTGCTACAGCATGATCCGAACTGTGTGTATTACGTATTACAGCATGATCCATACTGAGTGATTTATTGGAAAATGATCTATACTGTAGGAGTTGTATTTTGTAGTATGATCCATACTGTGTGAGTTATGTGTTGTAGCATGATCTGTACTGTGCAAGTTACTTGCTGCAGCATGATCCATACTGTGTGATTTATGTGTTTACTGATATCCATAATGTGTGAATATGTTGTATCACCTCTAATAGAGTTTTATTTGTATATTATATGTTGTAATATTATGCAGGCCACATTCTCTGACATATATTTCATACAAAAGTAGATTATTGCAAGGTATTTTATGTAAACTTCAAGTTACACGCTGTTGTTGCAGTGGCATCCTGAGATCCAGACACACTGTGACACCACTCCTGTGATCCTGTGTGGTTGCCAAAGTGACCTGCGCAATGACATTGAGACCATCTCTAATCTTGCCAAGCAGAGACGCATACCAGTCACCTCTGAACAGGTAATGTGCCAGCATTCTTTACACCATTGAATGGCAGGTATGCTTGGCTTATGGGGACCCTGAAATCTTGTTTCCTCTACTGGAAGAGAATTTCTAAGTAAATGGTCATGTTATCAGCCTTTTATATGGTTTATGATGTGACGTACTTGTTCAGGTTCTAACCTAATATGTGCAAAAGCATGCATTCTGACACTTAACTGTACTAGCGATACTTTTTATGATGATGCAACAGAGTGACAGTGTACTGTAGAAGCAGAAAGTTTAGATGATAATGTGTACAGTGATATACAACAGAACTTTGTATTCACCTAAGTGGTAAGTGTACTTTGCAGCATAGTTGCATCACTCAGACATACATTTAATGAGCACTGGGATCTCCAGAAGTACACTGACAGGTATGTTTTACAGGCTGTGACAGTGAGTAGACAGGTTGGTGCCATGACATATGTGGAAACATCTGCCAAGACATCTAGCAAAGCTGTGAAGGATGCATTTGAAGTGGCAGCTCTGGCTGCACTGGGCAAGCTGAACAAGAACCACTCAGTGCTTCAGAGACAGAGAGCATATACCCAGCAGAAGAGCAAGCTGGACCTGAAAGCTGAGCTGAAGGGACGTGCCAAAAGCTGCAGCATCATGTGACCCACCTGACCCACTGACCGGGGCAACAACTGCCCCATTATGTGAGCAGCAGGACCCCTGCAGGCAGTGGGTCACACATATCAGTCAAGCAAACATTCTCACCCCGTGATTATAGGCTTCACTAGCTGGTTCGTACAGCCTGTCTGCTTGGTCAACTGGTGGGTCCAGGCTGATTACAAGCCCTGCAATGTAGTTGGGTTAGCCACTTATGTGCTGGATCAGCTGGTGGGTCTAGGCTTGTTTTGAGCCCCACTGGTCAGTTTTGTTAGTCTCTTATCTGCTTGATCACCTGGTGGGTCCAACCTAAATGTCAGACTAGATGGAAGAGCACCAAGACTGGTGTTTATTGCACTCAGTTGTTTGAACCACCTGTCACTGGTTTGAATGGGGTGAGCTTTGCCCCCTGCAGTGATTGAGGTAGAGCTATCTATGATCACTACATTAGCACTAATGTGATGCAGGACCTCATTTTTTCATGTTGGTAGCTATACTCTGTTAAATTTATACATTTGGAAAATATAGGAATGTTACATGTTACATTGTTTAACATTGTCAATTGACAGAGTCAGGTAACCTCATTGTTCATCTATAACACAGCCTTGAATTTTAATTCATGGGTTCCAAATTAAATAATCAGTAGTTGTTCGAAGTTTGTTACTATTTAAGATGTTTTAAATTTTTGTATCTGACGATAAGAACATTGTTTAGAGCTTGGATCCTCAAGTTCTATGTTTACCTGAGTACAAAGATGACTTTTTTGTGCCCTGGTAGCACTGAGGATCCATGTGCCTGTACGTTGAAGATAGGGAGCAGGCCTCCTTCAGTGCATTTGATACAAGCTGTTATTTTAAAGTGGTGTTGAGTGAATTTTTTTTTAACAGAAGCAAAATCTTTAAGCTTGGATGTTTTAATACTTAGAGTTGGTAGCATTGACAATATTTTAGGAATGTTCACAGCATTCAAGATGCAGTACTATAACTAGATGAGTTGCCTGAGAACTCATGGAGGAACAAGTATACAGACATTTCTGTTATGTGCAGCCTGCAGGGAGTGCATGTTCTTAGGTATGGCACTCAGATATGTTATATTAGACAGCCACAGATGCAGCTTGTGCTCTGAGTCTGGGACAGGACTTGAAGAATGTGTTCCTTGAGTTCCTGTTTGTTTAGCTTGCATGCATGTGTTTATTTAGTGTTACATTAAATATAAGGAGTTTTGTGTTTGGTATGTGGCTGGTAGTGGTCAGTCAAGATATAATTCTTGCATTTTTATAGAATGACTGAAGATGCCTGAAATCAGGCTAGGAACCTGTTGAGCTCAGGCCTGTGGTTGAAAGTCTCAGATGTAGAATCTGAGTGTATAGTATAAATGGCCTCAGCTAGGCAATGATAAAACTGATTGTGGAGAAGTATAATGTTAAGATTAAGGTTAAATGGGTGGGCAGTAACCAGCAGTTGCATCGGTGGATCTGTCAGTTTCGAGTTCCTCTTCTAGCAGTTCTGCACTTCTGATGAAGCACAGTAGTTTGGAGTTACTTGGTTTCTTGAGGTGGATGGAATTTCTATTTAGCTAGAACTGGACAGTCACACAGAATATAATGAGGCAGTTTTATTTTTCACTGAAGAATATATGCTAGTCACAATATGAATATGTGTCTAGTGAGGAATCAGTGGGATCTTATTTGACTCAGTCACGTAGTAATTCTGGGGTTGGGATTGCATTGTCAGTATAGTGATTAGGTTACAGGCTGGGTGCTATGGGGTCAGATTCCTGGCAGGGGCAAGAGGTTTTTCTTTCCTCCAAAAATATCCATACCCAGCCTCCTGTTCAGTGGGTACCAGGATCTATTTCTGTGAAGGTAAAGCAACTGGGGCATGAGGCTGACCACTCATCTGCATCAGGTGCCAATGTTGTGAGTGACTGTAACTATAACTCCACTCCACTTAATTTGCCTTCATGGTGTGTACAGCTACAACTTTACATTTACATTTACCATAGTTCTTTTAGCAGAGGGCCTTCCAGGAAACTGCTTTTCATGTCTTTTTCCAGATGTGGATTTCCATTGTGCTTAATAGCCTTGTGGCCTACTTAGCAGCTCCAGTGTCCAATGTGGGTCCTATAAATGGACATTGAGATCCACTTGGTTTTGGCAGTTGATCAGCGATCTCATTACCTTTCCTTGTCCCCAACACCCACATCGGTTGTACACTGTCATGTTAGCAAGTTTCATAAGGGACTGATAGCAATCCCAGACTAACATTGAGCTCATCTGGTAATTTTTAGGTACTTTAGTCTCAGCTTGACTGTTTGATAAAATATAGATATTTTTATTCTCTTACCATTATTCTCTGTTGCATGCACCTTAGTGGCCTGGAACAGTGCTGTGTATGGGACTTAGCTTCTTTCTTGTGTCCTAGCACCATTCCTCATTATATGTTTTGGACCCATCTGTGAACCAGACCACTGCCTCATTTCTGTCAGACTTTACCCCGCTTTCTCATTCACCCCTACAAAGAGTTGTTTTTAGTGCGGGACTGATCAGGACCGAGCATTGCGGAACCGGTAGAATCATCAGTCACTCTGGAGTTGTTATGTTTTCTGCTGTATGGCAAGCAGTTGCATGATAAAATACTGTGTATAATGCGGATTGTTAATGTATGTGTACTCTTTGAGCCAGTTAGTGGAGTCTGTGAGCAGGAGCAGGTTCTCTTTGAACATGCATTGCCATCCTGTTTAGGAAATTTGTTATGTATAGATCTTTGGTGCATTTTGTTAACCCTCTGGATGTATGATGGGGCATATGGTGCTGCAGTTGGTTGAGGCACTGAGCTACTAACCGGAAGGTCGTGGGTTCGATTCCTGATGATGTCATTGGAATTTTTCATTGACATAATCCCTCCGGCCACACTGTGGCCCTGGGGTTGACTCAGCCTCTAACAGAAATGAGTACCAGGGATATTTCCTGGGGGGTAAAGCCAGCTGTTGCATAGGGCTGACAGCCTTATCACCTTCATGTGCTAATTGTCTTGAAATCTGGGAGCCTCAACCTCCTGGAACCCTCAGGGCCTGTCCAGGCCTGTAATGGGATTTCTTTATCTTACATGGTTGTATGAGGGGCACTTTCTCATGTCTCAACATGTCTGCATGCCAATACTTTATGAATTTTGTCCTCCAGTGTCTGTTACAGTTGAGTGTACATATGAGCCCCACTTGGACCTCCGCCTCTGTCTTCAAGTATGGTAGGGGAATCCAAGGCTGATCTTAGCTGCAACTTAGGGCTGGCCTTATGGCCCCATTTGTGCCCAGATATTCCAACAAGGGTAGCTTGCTTATTTCAGACCTCTGTATTTTCTATTGAATACGTGGCCACCTCACTGTGGAAGTGTGATTGTGGATCTTAATACCATTTTATCTGATTGTAATACATATGTATATCCAATATTTGCTTTCAGTTCCCATGTTGTCTGAGAAGGGCCTCTACAGGTGCAAGTATTCTGTATGCCCTGTCCATAAGCTTATGTGCCTGTTTCTGCCATGTTAATCCCCTATTCAAAATTATTCCAAAGAATTAATCCACCATGAACATCTTTGTCTTTGTAACAATGGGAGTTTGTGTCCTAAGGACCCTTATGACTCTCCTTGTAGTAAAAGGAATCACTGATGTGTTTGGGTTGATGGATGAGTTCTTTCACATGATTGTTGTACTGTAGCACATGTTACAATTGGGGAATTTCCCATCGATTATAATTGTCATATCATCAGTGTATCCCATTATACTGAGCTCAAAGAAGTTTGTCCACCACCAGCTCCCACAGCAGGGATGATAACCCTCTGCCAGCCTTTGCAACCTCAGATTTTCCCCCAGTAATGTGGCTGTTATGATTCTACACTTCCCAGCATTGATTAGATTGACCTACAAGTTCAGATGTCTATCGGATGTCTCCTTTGTGTCAAAGAAGGCCTTTTGGAAATATTTCCTTCTCTTCTGTGGTCTCAGTTTATGCTACTACATTATGTATCACAGTTTTGGTAGATATACCCACTTCTGTGGATATGGTGGCACTTGTCCTTAAATGTCGTAGTACAATTCTGGTGATAGATTGAGAAGGTGGCCTGTTGTTTCTGTTCAGTGCCTAGTTCTACAACCTGCATTGTCACGTTGCAGCCTTAGAACTTGCCTTCATCTCTTCTTCATAGGATCATCAGTTGAGTCTTGCTGTTTGGTCATAGTTTAAAAGTTCCAGTTCCTTATTGATGCTGGGTGATATTCATTGATTTGAATGTAAATAATATAGGGAATGTCTTCAAACCTACCAGTGATGTGTAGGTCTTACTTATAGTTTTTGTTGTTTATGGTTTTTATAATAATCCGTGAGACATTAGGGAAGTGATGAAAACTGTTAGATGTAACTGCTTCACTTTGTAATGCAACAACATTATAAAATTATTTCAGGTGTTGAAATAATGATACAGGTGGGCTGGGATAGCGTAGTTGTTATAGCGACTTGCTATGGGCTGGACAGTCCAGAGATCAAATCCAGGTGGGGGCCAGATTTTCTGCACCCATTCAGACTGGCCCTGATGCTCACCCAGCCTCCTGTACAGTGGCTACTGGGTCTCTTACCCATCTAGCACCAAGGTTAAAGAGTAGAGCTATACCTGCACTCCCTGTCTGGGCCTTCATGGTCTGTTACAGGGTGAACTTTTAATAACATTACAGATTTATAAGTAAATATAATGAGTGAATTCCATTATGGTTTCTTTTTAGCTGGTATAAAATAGTTGTAAAGTCTTTTCAAAGTTTAGTACCTAAAGAGAAATGAAAAAGTTATTTTCTTCAAATATACCACAGCTGATTACAATAAAATGCCATAGTCATTTAGTTATGCACCATTCTGTTCCCTTGCTTAACTTTGACACAGTTTTATTAAATTATTCAATTTCAGATGTGCTATCATAATAATTTTTTTTTAAGTTTGATAAGCAGCTGTAGATGTAAGGTGGAATATCTTTCCATTTGTAACTTCACTACATCGCTATATTTATAGCTTTCTAGTTCTTCCAGCAGTCATTCTTGACTACTGTGGCAGTTACTTTTCCTAAACTCCAAACATTTCAATTGATTCCTATTTAGTGTTGTTCCACAAACTGCAATGTGTAATTGGTCATTAATTTACTGAATAAGAAGTAAAGGTAAAGTTGTCTGTGTGCTTTGTTGATCACTTCATCATGAAGGCATGTTGGGAGTAGAGGTATAGCTCAGTGCATTCCTAACCTCAGCACTGGATGGAGGTGTGTGTTGTGTGCTTCACTTACCAGTCACTTTACCTCCAGGGAAAATAGCCCGTGGTACGCATTGAATAGGGAGCTTGGTCTGGATGCTTTAAGCAAAAGAAGTGTCTCTTGCCTCTGCCAGGAGTCATCTTGATTCCTTGGTCATGTTGCCCACAGTCTGTGCCCTCTGTACTGAGTAAGCTATAATGAAACCATAGATACTGATCACTAATTCACTTATGTGGCTATGCAACATCTTGGATAACAGAATCTCCTGTCTTGAAAGCAACTTTAACAAGTTTGGTCCCCTCCCTTGGCCAGTGACTAGACACATGCACATGTAAGTGTCCCCTTCCAGATCTCAGCTGCAACTCCTGTAACAGTGCCAAAATTCCTCTAAACTACATTATTTTTCTCATATTCCAGACACTATGTGACTTGCCTTCAGAATATCTAGACTGCTTGTTTGGAGATAATTTGATAAGAATGGTGTCAGTCAAAATCTGTACGGAACAGTTCCAGCTGTTAGTACAATCTCGTATTTCGATATTTATTCGCTTGTCACCTGTACACAGACTTCAGATTTTAATTTCCTGGTACTTTCAGTTTGTTCCAATCTTGCAGTAACTTCAAAATACAGAGAAGGTTCTAGAGTGGAACATTATCCTCATACCTTTCTTGGAGCTGCAGGCTTAGACCACCAGTGAGTTGCTCCTCTTGTGTTCATTCTTCTATGGTGCATATCCTTTTCAGCATTTTCCCACATGTTTGTTCATTTTTGTGACTAATGAAGAAATAGTATATTATTATTCAGTAAACCAAAATGTGATGCACTTGCAATCACAGTGATTGTTGCATACACCAGCAAAATATTCAAAACATGAGCCTAGCACCCTCCTGGAATTCGGTGTGGGAACTGTGGAAATCTGTGCAGAGAAGTCATTATATTTTCTTTGTGTAGTGACATTTCAGTTACCAGTGTATTTCCTTGTATAGTGTTGCAAGTTTTCATTATTTGGATTAGAAGCTGGTGCAGCTGTTCTCGGTGGTGAGTCCTGAAGTGATGGTTAGGACTTGTGGAATGGTACAATGCCAAATTGTTTACCCTTACTCTAGACCTGATCTCAAGATCAGGATTCATCACTGGTTGTTTTTTAGATGATGTACCACCACTGGGAGCTTTTTATGTATTTCATCTGTTATATGATAAGCAGCAAGGTGTCAATCGGTGAAGGTGATGTCAGTTTGTAAGAAGTGCATTCTAATTTCCATCATATCCCTTGCAGTGGTGTCTCGAATGATCAGTCCAAATATTTCCATACCTGCATTAACAACAGCATGTTGAAGGACAGTATACTTACTGTAAAGAAGATTACTTTTTCCTCTACAGCTGGTTATGTGTGCCTGCATATGAAGATCATAACAAGCATAACCAGTTACAGAATGTGATCTGAACTCTTATTCTCCACAGTGATTGCATACTGTGCCTGATTACCACCATAAGCGTGTCTGCACTTGCCTATCATGTTGTCAGGATCAGTAACCTGTTCCAGAATGTTTGCCTGTCCACATTCCATGTTGGGCTGATGATTTGAGAAGAATAAAGTTGCTAAATCTGTGTACTGGTTTACAGAAATTAAGCTGGAAAATGGTCTTCGTGCATGTTCTTGATGTTTTGATGGTTGTGTCTCCCATCTTTCATTCTGCCAATGCACAGATTTGACTGAACTTGTATTAAAGTCCATGAAAACTAAACAAAATATGGCATACATTTTTTCAGAGAATGTCAGCCACACAAGAAATATATATTTGTTATTTTGTTAGTCATGTTCTAGGGTGATATGATTTTTTCAGTGCCATACCACTCACTACATTTTTTTTTTAACTTTTGTAATTGAAGGATGGTTTGTAGTTTCTGTATTTCATATATTCTTGTTTTGGGTTTCAGAATAGTTATCCACATGCTGTTCACTCACAACAGTTAGAAATTAATGTATATGAGTGTGTTTACCAACAACAAGCAGAGAGTATCATACTTACAGATTATGGTAAAACCAAATGTTCAAACTACTAATGAAACATTAAACTGCAAGCTGTTTTTGATATGTGAGTGACATATTCGTCACATATGATAAAAATTAAACAGATGTAAACAAGCTTCAGTAGGATTTCATAAACTGAAACCATCACCCATAGAAAGACCCCTCAACCAAACACATTCTTAAATCTGACAGCACATTTGAAGCAAGAGAAACAAAACTTCACATGTCAAAACCCACTTTAGCAGATGTTTGGTGTGCCGTGATTCATGTAACCTTAATGAACACAAGATGTTGAGCATTAACTGCCTGATAAACAGACTGCATGTAGACTGCAGACATTACCCCACAATGAAGATAGTGTAGAAGTAACATCAAACACAGTAACCAGTATTATGACTTAACAGGTTACAAGAGATTAAAAAAGTTCATTCATTAAACACACACACACACACACATGCACACTCACACACACACATGCATACTCACACACAAACATTAAAATCAACAAACCAATAAGATGCAAATTTATTATGGCTGTGGCTATGTGTATACTGGAAAGCAATGCCCTGTAACTTGGCACATACATACCAGAGTTCCAACGGACAATGAAGGTAGTTCGTTCCTCCAGACGTTGATACCAGCCTACCAAGTGGCTACTACAAAATTATTGTAAGCTAGAAACATTAGAATAGCATTGCATTAGAGGAACATAATACACAACATCACCAACAGCAGATAAAACACAGCAAAAGCAGTATATTTTAACTAAAATGTTTAAATTGTCCATTAAAATGTGTTGGACAAAGCAGTCAGAGTGTAAACACCAGATTTAAAGAACAAACACAAGCGATTTTTAATAATAACGATAATAAGGACAATGTTACAGCATCAATTAGAAGTAGTACCCATCTCATATTATCACCTACTGGACATGCATGTGACAAACTGTTTAGTACTACAGGTATAAAATAGCAACAAGATAAACAGCATCATTGTAGCTTTGAGAACTATAACCCATGCTTAATAAGCAAAAATAATCTCACATGAACAGTGTTGATAACACCCCAAAATTTGAAATGTCATATGTATCAGCTTCCAATAGTTAGATAGCATCAGATGGCTGCACTGGCTGCAACACTGCACACAGTCATCATTCAGTAAGTAACTTATATTTGTATGTAGTCACAAATAACAAGAGCAGATATCAGAATTATACAAAACACTAAAACCATTTATACATACACATGCACCATACGTCGATGGTAAGACATTGTCGATACAAAAGCCAAGTGATACATCAAAGAGGGCAGAAGACATTATCAACAAAGCACAAGAAATTAGGGAAGCACAATGAGAACATACCAAAGAGTTTTATAAATTTATAACAATTTTGTATCAGCTTTAATACTAATATTTTATTCATTAATTTTATTGTTTGGAACAGTTGTTATATCAACTGCATGGTGGTCACTACTTGGTAGTTGAAACTTGTTGTTGATTGAAATGGTGCAACAGTGATGGGATATGGATGCACAAGATTCACTGGTGTGTCGTGTTGAATACACACCATATAATGCAAATACATTGTCATACGGCAATAAAGCATTGCAGTTGCATGCTTATTTCCAAGTGAATGTTGTTGTTTTCTTAAATAAGGCACTACACTGGAAAGATTTGGTACAGAGTCAGGTATAAGAATAGTGGTGTGTGCACTATGTTCATTTTGAAAGGAAAGGCTTTATGTAAGTTAATGTTAAAGGCAATCTGTGTGCTAGAGACATGTGCTCTTTGTGGAGGGCACTGGTACAGAAGGCTTACTTATATGTACGTAATGTGTCTATAGTTATAATTGTCCATGGAGACAGTGCTTGGATGATGGAGTGAGTAAGTTTGGTAGCCATTATATACGCCTTTGAATACTTCTTTGTGCAGAAATAGTTCTAACACAAAGTATTAAGATTTGTTATATTATAAGGGTCTAGAAAGAGTGATTCTGTTCATAGCATTCTTATTGTTAGCTGCAACAGTGTGAGAGGAGCTGTGTTTGGACATATATTGCTTTTAAGGTCTGAAGAAATGTGCAGAAAATTTGCTGTATAAAAATCAAAATTTTGGGATGCTTGATCACCAGCAAGTAAATGTTTGGTGAGTGTTTCTTATCATGTATGTTTTCCCACAGTTGCAACCAGTTTATACCTGTAAAATGATATAGTTCAAATGATGGCATTTTGTCTTTACTTGGGACCACTTTGCATTGGTTCCGAGTTCCCAGGCACTGCTACATAATGCCGCATGATAGAAGTGATGTCATTAGATTCAAGTGGTGTAGATAAGGCCGCAAGAGACCCCACAGCACGGGAAGCCCTGTGGGTGAGGATGCTACCAAACATATGGAATAATGCATTTCATTGTGGCTTCTTAGGTAATAGATTCCATTCTTCTGACAAATGGCAATATTCTGGGTTAATGAGATTTGGAAATAACTTTGCCAGTTATTATGGGAGGGGCCCCAATTATCAAGTCATGGGTGGCGGGGTTGGGCGCCAACCAGTTATCTACACCACCGTTAGTTTAAGTGTGTTTGTACTGCAGAGGAATCTCTCCTTCCCATTGTGTAGAACATCACTGTCACTGTCACCTATAAATAATGATGGCCTATGTTTTGTATAACATTTAATATATATCCAAGAGTACATTTGTAACAAAGTTGTCACAGTACCCACCACAACAGTGCTACTGCTTGTCTGTTGGGGCATATAGCATTTTGATACATTTTGATGTAGTGTGTTAGCTTATCTCTTAGTACCAACTTTTGACTGAATCACTGATTGTTTTGTGCTTGTGTGACCTGAGAAGTATCACACTGATTCCCTCATAAATATGTAACATCTCAAACATTCAAACCATTGTGTTCCTCCATATTTAATGTAGCTGTCAAAGTAACATTCTTATAATGACCTCATTGTCTGTGCAGTTTGCAAATATCTATGGTTCAATGTACAGAATTCTGTATCTGAAGCTCCTTAGTGCCAACAAGCTCTTGGTTCACTTTTAGGGATAGTGATGTGGTTGTTATAATGACACAAGGCGATGTATTGAGTGTACTGCTGGTTGCTTATTTTGACATGCCTGACAGAATACAAGAAAATAATTGGCTGTTGAGGTAATACACACCGATAGATGCATGGATTATGAGGATATTCAGTGCACCATACTCAATACTGTAACCTTGAGGTTATTCGAGGTTCAAGATCGAGTGATTATCTGATTTATAAAGCAACCTTACCAAAGCACAGTTTGTTACTCATTATCTCAAGTAGTTTGTACAGAATTATTCAATAATCCCAGAAGTCACGTGAAGTGCAATCAGTGATTCAGGTGTTCAGCAGTGTGATAATGTGAATATGCTCGATATTAAGCCACAGCACATGTGACCACAAGAAATACACTTTGTAGTGAAAGTGTCTGTGTGCATTTCTACAGGTTTGTAGTTTGTCGCTGTCAGCTGAGAGATTGTTACCAATGTACTCCTTCCTGTATTACAGTGGTGTTGGAAGTACTTGTTTACTTTAGTATACTGGCTGGTAAGGGTGAAAGACTTCTGGTGATTTTTCAGGCAGTATGTCCACTGAATTGAGTGATAATTTTGTATATAAATGACAGCTGTGTTGTTACCTGTTCCAAGAATTTGGTTGGTATTACTGGGGAAAAAATTAAAATGTCTATATCATAGCAGATAACTCCAGTCATCAACGACAGCATGAAAATGCAGGTTCAGCACAGAAATTTGGTGACACTGAGTTTTCTGTGTGGGCTGGTGGAATGTTACTGTTCTTGGCAAAGAGTATAATTATTCTTTATTATCAGGTGCCTTCATCAAAAAATTATGTAAGAATTCTGTCTGCCTATCCACACTGAACAAATTTGATGTGATTGTCAGGTTTGACAAAGTTCATTATACTAGATGACATAAAAATTTTATGACTGAGTTTTTGTTTTAGCTGCATCGGTTGCACAACAGAAGAAGGCAAAAATTCTGTTTGTGCATGTTACAACTCCTAAAGCATAAATGATGTGGTTACCGTTCTTGTACACTGAGTGTCGTCAGGCATGTTAGTTTTAACCCACTGTAGGTTATTTAATGAGCATAACATAGGAATTTTGACATGCCAGGGACCTGTTACATCAGTCAAATTTGGGAAATATGGAGGTAGTCTTGCCTGTCGGGTTATTTTAATAGGATTTTAAAGTGTGTGTTGTACCACAAGAGCTCAGTTGGTGGTCTGTGCGATTTACACTCTAAGTAGAATGATGAATTTTTTACACCATTCAGTGGAGTACGCTGTCTTCACACCTTCAGGGTAATTGAATTTGGTTTAGGTCGCTGCTGAAATGATTGGGAAGAAATGTGTTGATTATGCAGGAAGGTTGCATGCATTTTGGGCAGTCAGAACCAATGGAAATTGAGACAAATGACCCGTTTTAGGTCCAGGGGTGGTAAGAAGTGAGAAACCATTGTGGGATGGGTGGTTATTTTGTTGAGCCTGTAACTTAATGTAGAATCATATTGGTACTGTTTCCTCCTCTTTTACTAAACTACTTTTTTTATTGTCAGTTGTAATAGTGTCTCATATGAAACATTGTTTCTCTGTCTTCACTTACAAGGGCCAGCAATAATTTACATTTTGCATTGCACATGTATGGTAATAACAAGTACAATGAGAGTGAAAAGTTATATCCCAGTGCAATTCATGTATTTTTTCAAGTGCATTCTTTACAGTTTTCATGACTAGTTGGCATTGATGTTAATCTATTGCACACACAAATGCATTGTTTTAGCTACAGGATCATAGCTGAAAAGTTAACTATACCATAGAATAAATTACAAATATTTTTCTTTATATTTCGTTAAATATTTTTAACATAAAAATGTTTCCAATAAAAGCTGTAGCATAGAGACTCTTTCATCTCATGTACCATTTGTTTGTATGATGGGTCATTCTGTGTAGAAAACTGATGGCATTTGAGCTTTATATATATTAGAGGTTTAACTGGACTAATATGAGCTAAAACAAATTATCCATCATGTACCAAATTCAATTTAAATTGATCAGTTCGTTTCACACAATCATGCAAGTGTGCACTCTGTCTCCATCCTGCATTTATTTTATGTTTGTAGTGCAAGTAAACCATTCAGAGCAACATACTTTAATATACAGACAGCCATATCATTGACTTTCACACACCAACTAATGCACTTCTATGTATAATAAAATATTAGTCTAAAATGTTCGCATTAAAACACTTAAAAACGCTCCAACATGTTTCAGTCTTATTCAGATCATCTTCAGGGAGCTCACATGTTTCTTGTTAAAGTTACTGATTTTAAAATTTGTTAAAAATGTAAAAGTCAGTGTGGTGATGTGGCAGCATAACATTTGGTGTGTGTACGTGCGTTCTGTGTGAAGATGTGTGCTGAACAGTCCGGCACACATCTTCACACAGAACGCACGTACACACACCAAATGTTATGCTGCCACATCACCACACTGACTTTTACATTTTTAACAAATTTTAAAATCTGTAACTTCAACAAGGAACATATGAACTCCCTGAAGATGATCTGAATAAGATTGAAACATGTTGGAGCATTTTTAATTGTTTTAATATGAACATTTTAGACTAATATTTTATTATACATAGAAGTGCATTAGTTGGTGTGTGAAATTCAGTGAATTAAAATGCATGGTGAATCAGTGAAATAAGCCATATCATTGTTTGAGGTATTAGCAACCATGTCTAATGAGAGATACAAATACAGGTGCGTAAGATTTTCATTTAACTGAACTGATCATATGTGAAAACACTCCTCTGGTACAAATGTGTTTACTTATTCATAAGATAATATTTTATGCGTCAGTCACTAGCACCCTGGCTATACAGAGCCCTGCTCAGTCTGCTGATTGCATACAAAACCACTGTACAGATATGTGCAGGTATGCTGTGCAAATGTGTGTCACTCATTCTTTGCATGTTCAGTGTTGCAGTTTCTTAAAATACTGTAGAGTATGTTTATCATTTAATGCCACTGTTTAGCTTGCATGGGACTGTATACGATAGGGTTCTTAGACAAAGAGGGAACCTTACCTTACAAATTTGTATTTCAGTACTTCTATGAACTGTATTTTGCTAATCCCATGTTTGGTATAATCTAGACAGAATAAATTGTATTGTTTCTTCCACATTCGTACCATCTGATCATGGAACCTTACTGCTGTGTTGGTAACAAGACGGATCTCCGACTGCCAACTAGTGGAACTGTGCCACAGTAATCAAGTATTTATTGTGAGGTCCATGTCTGTGACAGTATGTGTGCAGTGACTGCCATTTCTATCAATATTCAGTGATGGCCTGAGAAAGTGAGTGCACGTTGTGGCCTTATTTGTAAAAGTAATGGCTTTTAAAACAACTTGTTCATTTTTGTAATTGTCCAAAGCACAATTATCTTGTAACATGTGCGACTGTGTGTCCTAGTGATGTTTGTACTGATGTTAACACAAATAGCATGTCCATCTCTCTGTTTGAAGTGAAGGATTATATTAAAATTTAAAAACAAATTCAGTTGGAAGATGATCACTGTACATGGTGTATTTCATATCAGCCTACTCCATCTGATATACTGTTCTGTCCTAAGTAAAATGCATTTGGAATACAGGACTACGTTGCCTAATCAGTGGTGCTTGGAAGTGTCTAGTAGCATGTAGCTACCAATGATAAATTGTCTTCAAGTTGACTTTCAGATCGATGATCTTAATTCCACGAAATCTGCATCTTATACAAGTTTCATGTATCAGATGAATACAAAAGAAGGTGGATAATACAGAGCAATGTCAAGTTCAGGTCAACACAAGTTTTGTAACACTTGCACATAAATGTCTTGTAAGCTATCCCAGTCTGCGTATGGAAACAGTGTTACTGTCCAAGGGTATGGTTTTACAACAGTTTGGTTCTGTGTAATTTCAGCATTTAGTGTTTTATCCATTCAGTGGCATAGTATGTTACCATTGTTACACAGTGTGACAAGTTAAAATTATGTCATTGTAGTTTCCTTCAGTGGTAGATGTTTTGAATAGGAAAGCTTCCAAACTATACACTATCATCACCCACATACACCAACAAATGCACACAATTTATGTGAAGTCATAAATCATCAATATACATAAACTCTCCTACATGTTTCGGTGATAAATCGCCATCCTCAGGGAGCCATTTGTACAGAGCAATATATAATTATATGTCCAATTTACATATGCAATGTTAAAAATAAGTAATGGCAGCTATAAATATAAAAATGTGGGTACTGTAGATGATGTGATGCTGACATGTTCTTGAATAAAATTCATTGATGTCCCACTGTGTATATCACGTGTGGTTGTATGCATACAGATGTCTACTGTCAAAGGTTTCAGGACAAAAGGATCAAGTCACAGTGGCCCCCATCATAAATTATTCAGGTGATCAAATCAAGAAGAATGAGTCTGGGGTGTGGGGGGTAGGTCATGTGGCATGTATGGGAGACCAGAAAGGTTCATAAGGGGTTTTGATGGGTAGACCGGACGAAAGAAACCACTTTGAAGACCTAGGCAATGATGGGACGATAATAATAAAATGGATGGATCTTCAAGAAGTGCGACGGGGAGACAGACTAGATTGATCTGGCTGAGGAAAAGGACATGGTGTGCTCATGTTGGTGTGGTAATGAACCTTTGGGTTCCACAAAATGCGGGGAATTTCTTGGCTAGCTGTTAACTTCTCAGGAATGACTTTGCTCCATTTAGTTAGCTAGCCTGCAAAGGAATTGTGCCTGACCTAAGGACTGTGTGTGGGGAATTTCTTACTGAATTCATTGAAACCTATCCCAAAAATCCGTATCTGTGGAAAGTGAAGTGTAGGAAGTAATGTTATAGGAGTAAAAAATGAAGTTAAACTGACAGAAGCGCAAGTAAGGGAAAGAGTTGTTAAGCAAGTGCTTAAATTCTTTATGAGGTTGCTTTCGAGAAGAGTTACAGGCCCTAAGACTGTACTGAAAATTGTATTCAGTTGTACTCTGCTCTGTCAGGCTGTTGCACAGTTATTTTTTCTGATATTTCTTGACAGGAACATACAATTCTAAGTTATAACCGGCAAATGAGAGAACTCTGATTTGGTGATGAGGGTGATGGGATGGTGGTTGGGAGGGGGAAGTGTCTTTCCAAGAGAAGGGGTGGACGTGGAATCCATATTTGTAGTTTGTTTATTGTCCCAGGCTTGAGACCTGTTGATCGTAATATAGTCTAAATTACTACAACTTCGAGATACAGTATGAATTTTGCTCTGCTTATAAATTAGTATGACACAATATTTAAGAAAAACATGAACCTCTCGAGATTTGGAACTCTCAGCGATATTGGGAGTTACAAACCTGACATCTGACGAACTGTCTTTTGATAGACACCGATGTTTCGGAAGAGCCTGTCGCAGCCATCTTTATGGTTCAAGAGTACTTGGGGCCCTAAAGATGGAGAGAAAAAACTCCTCCGAAATGTGTATACACTATTTACCATTCGACACAACGCCGTATCCCAGAAGACTCGAATCTTCACATTATCGTTGTGTTAGATAAATCATGTGTAACATCGAAAATACTTACGACGAACGTATGCATGCAAGATTTTAGGCTCTCACAGCGGTGTTGCTAAATACTCAAGTCTTCAGGGATGCAACGCTGTGTTGCTGGGCGAGCACTTGCAGATGCTTCAGAATGCTTGTGCCTCCATCTTCAGGTCCAAGCATTCGACTACTTGACCTTGAGGGGTCTGGAATTACTCGCCAAAAAACAATACAGCGTCACATCCCAGAAGACTTGAATCTTCAGGCTTATGCTGATGCATATTTATTAGTACGTCATTCTGAGGCATTTCGGAGACCATGATTTCGTACGGTTGGCCACGCTGCAGTTGTCGTTCGTGTGGCAGGCCTGTCAGCTGGAGGCTGAAGGCCAGTGCAAGGACATAATACTTCCAGCAGAAGTCAGCGCTGGCCCATCGTCACGTGCGTCAGGTATATAGAAAGTGATGGAATGGCAAGTGATTTGCCTTCCTTGGTGTTGTGGTGTAGAACAGATTTTATTCATGTTCCAAAGATTTCTCGTAGGACTAATCCAGGTATTTAGAATATGTCATTGGCTAATACAGCAGTTGTTGCAAATAAAATGTACGTGTACATACATAGTATATAACTACGCGTACTGACAGGCAGAGTGAAAAATAATTAAATCGCGAACCATCAATATCTTTACATAGTACCCATGTGCTTTACGAGGGTTGGCCAGAATGCAAGTTTACATGGCGTGTAATGTGGCTAAAGAACGTTCAGTGTGATTATGACAGGAGAATTAATCGGCGAGCGACATGGCTTCCAGCGCAGAAGCATAGTCTAAAGGGTCGCAAATTTAAAAACACCATCGCGAGGTGGATACAATTCTGACATTTGCTGACATCACATGACACGGGCTTCTGTCTACAAGGAATAGAAACGTCTGCCCCACGAGACGATACGAGTAGTGGCTGTTACCACATTAATACCTATTACTATGTGGGCAGTTGGTGGGGTGGTGGTAGAGTTACATCCGAACTATTCGTACTGTACGCAAGGTAAAGTTACATTCCGCCTCACCACTTTGGCCAACGAGCCCATTTTACTCGTTCTTCAAGTCCCAAGCTAATATCTTTTAATCCCCACTTACGAGAGTCACCGGAGGCACCCACAACATCTGAGGTTAGTTTTTCTTCTTTATATACCGATGCCGAGTTACAGAGCGTTAGTATCATACTGCTGTGTTTACCCCTCCAAAAGTTTTGCTTGGCATGAGACTACCGGTGTCTGTCATCGTACCTCCTGAATAACAAAGCGTGAGCCGCCGGTGTACCTCATGGTAGCCAACATGTAATAAGAGACTTTTTTAATGGTGCTATATATTGTATGGGTTATGAAATAAAAGATACTAATTTTAATGCGGGCCGAACTACATTTTTATGTGATAACCCTACAATTTATGCTTTTCGCGCAGCCGATCATAAGAGTACGTAGTTAAGAATTGTGACCGAATTCAGTTTACCTCCTCTTTGGCCCAAGACTCTGAATTTCTGGAATGCTCGCTTAACTAGTCCTTGCTACAGAGCTGAGTTTCTCATACTCACTGCAGGTCGGTATACAGTACAGTCAGCCTTCGCTTTTAGGAGAAATTTCACTCCTACAAATTTCTGTAAAGAAGCCGCGTACCCTTGGCGAGTTTCATTATCTGTACGTGTACCCGCCCAATTGAAGTGTCCCGAAAATCTGAAATCAATTGAGCCGCGAGAACAGGGGATGTAGGCTAGGAAAATGTTTATTTTTTGCAATGCTGTTCACATAAGTTATGTTTTTTTTTGTAACACCATAATCGCCACAGTGTGGTGGTCTCAGAATGTTGGGAACCAAATACCCATTGATCAAAATCATCATCATCATAATCCTTCACGAGTTAGGCCACGATAGACTTGTTTCGGCCTCGTCTAATAGTCTCTTCAAAGGTTTTCCAAGTCGTCTTCGTCCATTTGGTCTATAGTTCAGCATTACTTTTGACATCCTGTTCTTGTTCATTCTTGTTACATGTCGTAGCCATTTTGATTTTTATCTCCATTGATGCAGTGTTAAATCCCAAAAGAACTGACACCTCGTCCTCGCCGCTGCGAAAACCTTAAAACTCGCAATAAAATTGTTCACTTCAATTTTTTAGATTATCTTTCGGCCCTTCGGGAAAGTGACCCTCCTGTTATAACATGCGACGTATTTAAAAATGTCTATACAAATTGTGTCTAGGAATGTGGTGCTGCTGAAAGTATAAGTTTCCTGGACTGTTACGCCGTGTCGACTGGTAAGTAGTTACCGGCATAGGTATGGTAACGAAAGCAACACTTGCATATAAATATATATGTGTGTTGTTTTAGCAATACCTGGCTTAAAAAACATATTAAAATATAAGATTGAGATAATGATAAATTCAAGGGTAATAACGAATGGCACCATCCAAGCAAAAGAATATGAATGTTATTGGTTTGGTAAACCACCCTTTACTGCCATATACAGTAAAAATCCACTTATCCGGATGGGCTTGGCCGTTCTGGTAAAGGTGTCGAGAATTCTACAAAATTCACTTGCCTTGAAATTAGCGGTTATTGGATCAAGTACAGTACAGTGTTATGGCTTCTAGAACTTCAAATCAGGCGTAATCGAAAGGTTTAACCGCAGGTGCATACTGTAAATAGTAACAGCCGAACTTCAGATTGTCAATGTAGCTTCTCTTCAAAGAAAAATCCAATTATCCGGATTTTCTGGATATCCGGATGGTTCGCAGTCTCAATCCGGATAAGTGGAGTTCTACTGTAACATGCATTTTACACTTTAATTTATCACACAAACTTATATCTGTATTTTGAACCACGTATTGTTAAAACTTATTATTTAACGTCTGTGCATGCGTTCACAAACTTTTGTAGTATATCGATATATCCATCCTTTGTAATGCACCTCCCTGAGGATGGCCACAACATGTGGCAGGAATACTATATTTATAATATAATGTTAGATACTTTTATACGTGCATTTGTTGGTTTCGTTACCATATGTAATTGCTCAGTGCAGGGTCGTGGATTATTTAAAATCTGTTACCGACGTATCGAACGATATGAGGAGAGAAAGACCACCCAGATGCTACACAATAGTTTATTGAACTTATAATTCGCTCAACATGTTTCGGGCACCTTTATTCCCATCATCAGGAGCTTGAGACTATACAGATGTTCACAGCATGTGGCACATAACCACAACCAAAGTTATGTGCCACATGCTGTGAATATCTGTACAGTCTCAAGCTCCTGATGATGGACATAAAGATGCCCGAAACATGTTGAGCGAATTATAAGTTCAATAAACTATTGTGTAGCATCTAGTTGGTCTTTCTGTCCTCATATCATCGACGATGCACGGACAAACACACATCAAATATCGAACGATATCAGTACCCATACTGATATTTTTAGGACCGTGAAGATGAAGGTATACGTACTGATATCCTTCGAAAGATCGACAGATACTCACAACTCGACACGGTGTAGCATCCCAGAAGACTGGGATTCTCTCTTCAGACATGTTGCTGTTTTAATAGGAGCCATCCCGTTGTGTTACACCAATACAGTACTTTAATTATCCGTCAATAAACACAACAAATATCATAAAAAATGACAATGTTCAGTTGTTAACAGGGCGACATGTTTCGGCTATTTTTTAGCCATCTTCAGGCCCAGTAAGGAACCGGAGTTCCTGTATATAAAATGCGCACCTAATGGGATCCCATTACGTTTACAAAATAATTCATAATTTAATATAGTAAAATACTGTAAAATTATAGCCCAATTAAGTGTATCATGCACGGTTTCTGCGTGTCACATTAAGTATGTAAATATTATAGTTATATACACATTAAACAAAGTCGTTCATTCTAGAACTTGGTCAAATATTATAGTGACGGATCGATAAAAATGTAAAAATGGGCTGTATGTGGAATGTGGATTACAAATATTATCATTGTATGGCGTTTAACATTATATAGACTTCAATAAAGCACTAGGTGTATCATGTCCTATTAAAGTTCCAATATTTATTGTGGCTTGTCACTAGGGCTAGATATCTGGTTGGGTACAGTCAGTACATGATAAGTTGAACCAAGGTCAAGTTCACGATTTCGTGGCATCAATACCGGTTACTGTGTAATGGTCATACTCACTGGAACGCCACTAATTGAAATTCACGTGGCACCAGAGTAGTTAATATATATATCAAAACTTGAGAGATGTTTCTTTAGGTACTGACATACCGTTTGAGTTCTGGGTTATTATCAGGTGGTCGTAGCTCCAGTGGTTCCTGTAATGTAGTGAACGCGCTAAGGGAAACACTTATGCCGATGTGGTACTGGTTATAATCTACGATCTTTGTCCGGTTGTTCAGATCGCTGCGTGATGTATGCAGGTGTGGTATTAGTGCGCCGCCGAATGTACAACTTGATAAGAATCGTAGTCTACAACTAGTACCACACCTGCATACATCACGCAGCGATCTGAACAACCGGACAAAGATCGTAGATTATAACCAGTACCACATCGGCATAAGTGTTTCCCTTAGCACGTTCACTACATTACAGGAACCATTGGAGGTACGACCACCTGATAATAACCCAGAACTCAACAGGTATGTCAATACCTAAAGAAACATCTCTCAAGTTTTGATATATGAATTAATTACTCTGGTGCCATGTGAATTTCAATTAGTGACGTTGCAGAGAATGTGTTCCATACACAGTATCCGGTATTGATGCCATGAAATTGTGAACTTGACCTTGGTTCAACTTATCATGTGCCGACTGTACCCAACCAGATATCTAGCCCTAGTGACAAGCCACAATAAATATTGGAACTTTAATAGGACATGATACACCTAGTGCTTTATTGAAGACTATATACCGGAACTCTGGTTCCTTACTGGGCCTGAAGATGGCTAAAAAAATAGCCGAAACAAGTCGTCCTGTTAACAACTGAACATTGTCATTTTTTATGATATTTGTTGCGTTTATTGACGGATAATCAAAGTACTGTATGTTGCTGTTTATAAGAGCGGGGACCCTTTACCCATTAATGAATAAACTTCACTGCGTCCAAAACAGCGCATATAAAAATACAACAATGTTACGTGCATAATATCAAATACTTTTCTGAACTAATTCTACACTCTGTTTCCTGATTATTTTGTAGGTTATTAGTGTTTGTATTAAGTTATTTATTTATTTGTGTCAGTAGCGAAATATATATCAATTTTTAAAGTTCTAAAATATATTTAGGTACGTTGTAAGGAAACAAAGTTTGAAGTGACATGGGCCTATGATCATTTTTAAAGAAAATATAATATTTTGTCGGCAGTAAGCGTCGTATAAGATTAATTAATATGTACATGTTCTGGTCCTGTGTTGAGCAGACAGTAAAAAATTCCGCACCTTCAGTTTCAGACAACGGAGGCAGTGTATACACAACGTGAAGCTTGACAAGGGGACCTGAAAATGACATAACGCACCGGCTGAGCGGGGTGGTGTAGCAGTATGCCACCCAAAGACTGCTGTTGAGGGAGGGAGGTGTCGGGTACGAATTTTTTCTGGAATGTCTGCCATGTCTACCAATTTTTAGTGGTTTTCCTCAATCTCTCGAGGCAAATTCTGGCGTAGTGTCACGATTAGGTCACAACCGTAAATCGATTAACATTTTTTGTTCTCGTTCCCAGTGCCGGCGTGAACATTTGCGGGACAGGCCCGCCGAGAACGGGTTCGGGACCCGGTGAAATAATTTTTTCGGCTCCCCCCTACCAAGGGGCGGCCTGGGTGAAAATAAAAAAAAATATGTAACATATTTGGGCCCCGGGCCCCCTTCGGGACCCCCACTTCGGCACTGTTGCGTGGCATAGTGCAAAATGTTGTGTGGGGCCGGGACACAAACTCAATAACACGGAAGGAAGGAGGAGAAAACGTAAAATTTATTCACATCAGATGAAAGAGCAATACTGTACCTACCTAATGAAGAACTGAAAAAAACAAACACAGTTTTAGCATGCGTATTTAAAGATTTTCTAGAGACTTTGGAAACAGATCCAGGGATTATATCACAATTTAAGTTTTTCGCAGTTTCATTTTAGATTTGTAACAATGGTAACGAAGAAAAGCGCTCCGAACAAGTCGTCTCTCGAAGGTTTATCAGTTTCAGCTTTGAGAAATACTGCACCGCCGAAGCCAATGTTACAGTGTACGTGTATAGCGCAGGACATAGCCTTAGGCTATGTCCTGCGTGCGCGTGCGGGCGATTGGCGTTTTTGTGTCCTACGTGACAGCGACATGCTAGTAACATAAATGCGTCACTGGGAGCGCGCAGTCTGTTTCATCTGGAGAATAGTGCCTTAAAATTTGATTGAAGTGGCATGGAGAGGCGAAGCGCACATATTTCAAAGCCGATTTCAATTAAGAGGAATTTTATCACCTCCCTAATGAGCTAAGGAAAGATCCCATCCTTTGTTGTGAGTACTGCAGAACGCTGTCTTCGACATTTGATTATACAGAGTGTCACAGGAGGAACGGACCAAACTTCGGGAGGGTGTTCCTTATGTTAAACTATACCGATATAACCCAAAACACCTATGTCCCAAGTTG